>Ga0265294_10004458_pt1 | contig 17521 bp, 9 predicted proteins | sample MunlanPumphouse3_FD_192504 | JGI IMG/M metagenome (GOLD analysis project Ga0265294, IMG submission 192504) | Groundwater microbial communities from a municipal landfill in Southern Ontario, Canada - Pumphouse #3 | ecosystem: Environmental > Aquatic > Deep subsurface > Groundwater | place...
GAACATGTAATTGCCGAACTGAAAGATGCCGGAATTGTCTCTCTCTCTGTCGGGCAACAGGGGTTGCAGACTGCGATCCCCATTATCGCCCGTGCTCTGCTGGCCCGTCGTAATGACTATGGTGATCTGCCACTGGATATAATTATTGCTGAGAATATGCGGAATGCAGACATCTTTATCGGGGAAGAGTTCAGAAAGCATCTTCCGGATGATTATCCTTTGCATCAGTTGGTCGGGCTGGTTGAGACAAGTATCGGGAAAATGGTGCCGGTCATGACCCGGGAAGATATCAGGGAGGATCCGTTACAGGTTTTTGCAGAGTCCTATAATCGTCTGATTGTCGCAAAAAATAGCTTTTTAACCCCACTCCCCGAAGTCCCCTTTCTGGCGCCCAAAGAGAACATCAAAGCCTGGGTAGACAGGAAACTGTTTATACACAATCTGGGCCATGCAACCGCTGCTTACCTGGGATATCAGGCTCATCCCGATGCAGTCTATATCTGTGAGGTATTGGATGATGAGAAACTTTTGCGGGATGTGCGGCATACCATGTTACAGGCAGCTGACATCCTGCAGGCGCTCTACCCCGAAGAGTTCACCCATCAACAATTGGAAGAACATATCGATGACCTGCTGTATCGGTTCAGAAATAGAAACCTGGGGGATACCCTGTTTCGCGTCGGGTGCGATCTCTGCCGGAAACTGGGCCCTGAGGACAGGCTGGCTGCACCGCTCCACGCAGCGCTCAGGCTGAATAGGCCCTATCACTTGATATTGAATGCCATAGAAGCAGGAATCTCTTTCAGAGGGAAAGATCAGAATGGAAACTACTACCCTTCGGACGAGCTCTTTTTTGAGGAGGCAAAAAAAGGGAAGCAACATATTCTTGAGCAGGTGTGTCAGCTACCTGCCGAACTTTTAACCACCAAATAATGAATGAGTGATGAAGAAAATATTTTTATGTACATGGATGATGGCGTTGGTTCTTGCCAGTTGCCAACAAACAATGACAAAGGAACAAAATAGAGAGCCTGTCGAGTATGTCAACAATCGCATTGGAAATATCAGTATCCTGCTGGTGCCCACATTCCCGGTCACTCATCTGCCCAATAGCATGTTGCGTATGATCCCGGCTCATACCGAGTTTGTGACCGACCGTATGCAGGGACTACCCCTGAATGTGCCTTCACATCGTCAGGGTGACCTGCTCTATCTGATGCCCCATTGTGGTGAACTGACCGATTTGTCGCCTAACATGAATTATCGGTACGATCACGAACAATCTACCCCCTATCACTATTCAGTCTTTCTGGATGATCATGGCATCCTGACACGCTTCGCACCTGCTGCCCGCTCTGCAATATTTTCACTGACCTATGAAAATGAGGGCCCCCGATATGTCATGCTGCGTACTGTTGGCAAGGGAGAACTGACCGCAGAGGGGAATAGCATGCATGGATATGAGATCTATCATGGAACCAGACATTACTTCTATCTTGAATTTGATCAGGAACCTGTAGAGAGCGGAGACAAAGAGGCAGAAAGCCGCAAGGCCATTTATGCCCGGTTTGCAGAAAATGCCAATGAGGTGCGCATCCGCTATGGAGTATCCTATATCAGCGTGGATCAGGCACGAAAAAATCTGGAAAATGAAATATCAGGTTTCGATATCGATGCGTTGGCAGATGCTGCACGTGACAAGTGGAATGAAACACTGGGGAAAATTGAGGTTGAAGGCGCCACGGAAGATCAGAAAACGGTTTTTTATACCTCTCTCTACCGGGCGCACGAAAGGATGGTCAATATCTCGGAAGATGGCAGATACTACAACGGTTTTGATGGGAAGGTACACGATGATGAAGGGGTTCCCTTCTGGACAGATGACTGGATATGGGATAATTACCTGGCACTGCATCCGTTGCAAACCATTCTTAATCCTAAAGAGGAAGAAGAAAAACTGGCATCCTACATCAGGATGTATGAACACTCCGAAGAGAAATGGATGCCTACTTTCCCTTGTGTGTTCGGTGATGCCCACTGCATGAATGGCAACCACGCTGCAGTAATGTTTGCCGATGCCTTGAGCAAAGGGATTCCGTTTGATGTGGAGAAGGCATTTGAGGGAATGAAAAATACAGTCCTCAACGAAACAATGATTCCCTGGCGGCGTGCTCCCAAAACGGAGCTGGATGACTTTTATCATGAACATGGATGGTTTCCCGCGCTGCATCCCGGTGAAAAAGAACCGGTGGCTATCGTCAGTGATTTTGAACAGAGAAACGCTGTTGCCGTTACGCAGGCTGCATCCTATGATGACTGGAGCATTGCTCAAATGGCGAAGTATTTGCAACAAGAGGAGGAGTATGATTTTTTCCTGAACCGTGCATTCAACTATCGCAAACTGTTCAACAAAGAGACTGGCTTCTTTCATCCAAAAGATAAAAACGGCGCATTTATTGAACCCTTCGACTACATTTTCTCAGGAGGAATCGGTGCCAGGGCATACTACGATGAGAACAATGCCTGGACCTATATTTGGGATGTACGCCATAATATTTCCGATCTGATCGATCTGTTTGGTGGCAATCAACCCTTCATCGAGAAGCTGGATCAGCTCTTTGTGGAGGATCTGAAGCTGCCCAAATGGAAATATTATGCCATTCATCCCGATGCCACTGGCAATGTAGGCCAGTTTGTGATGGGTAACGAACCAAGCTTTCACATACCCTATCTCTACAATTATGCGGGACAACCCTGGAAGACGCAGAAACGTGTCCGGATGTTGCTGGAGAGTTGGTTTCGTAACGACTTGATGGGTATTCCAGGCGATGAAGATGGTGGTGGCATGACCGCTTTTGTGGTCTTCTCACAACTGGGTTTTTACCCGGTATCGCCCGGTATCCCGGTTTATACCATTGGCAGCCCCATATTTACCCGATCGACCATCAACCTGGACAATGGGAATCGGTTTACCGTTGAGGCTAAAAATGCTTCCTGGAGCAACAAATATATCCAATCTGCCACGCTGAACGGAGAAGTGCTGAACCGCACCTGGTTTACGCACGATGAGCTGATCAATGGTGGTACGCTGGTGCTGGAGATGGGTGACCGCCCGAACAGGGAGTGGGGCGTTGACTCTCCTCCCCCCTCAGCGGACGATATGCAGCAGTAATGGGTTTTCCCCCTTTTCTCGGAGGAAGGGCTGTAAACGGTTTTGCATCATACTCAATTAACATGGATATATCATTATGAAGAGAATAATTGTCCTCTGTTTGTTGCTCTCATCTTTACAAAGTTACGCGCAACTTGTTGAAAAGATCACAGATCCTGTGGAATGGGTGAACCCTCTGATGGGGACCCAGTCGAAGCATGCGTTGTCCAACGGGAATGTCTATCCAGCCATCGCACTGCCATGGGGTATGCATTTCTGGACCCCCCAGACAGGGAAGATGGGGGATGGATGGGTTTACTCCTACGAAAGCGATAAAATAAATGGTTTCAGACAGATCCATCAACCCAGCCCCTGGATCGGCGATTATGGACAGTTTTCCATTATGCCGGTGACCGGTAAACCGCTGTTTCGTGAGGGGGAGCGTGCAAGCTGGTTTTCTCATAAAGCTGAAACGGTTAAGCCTTACTACTATAGCGTTTACCTCGCAGAGCACGACGTGGTTGCCGAGATTACACCAACGGAGAGGGCGGCAATGTTTCGTTTCACATTTCCCCGGAATGATAGCTCCTTTGTGGTCATTGACGCACTCGATATGGGCTCCTATGTGCAAATCATTCCTGCCGAAAAAAAAATCATCGGATACACAACAAAAAATCGGGGCGGTGTTCCTGATAATTTTAAAAATTACTTTGTTGTTCAGTTTGATAAACCGTTCAGCTATCATGCTACCTTCGATAACCAGACACTGAGGATTGACAAACTCGAAAACAGTGAGGATCATACCGGTGCTGTTATTGGATTCAGTACTGCCAGAGGGGAAGAGGTTATCGCACGTGTTGCCTCTTCATTTATCAGTCATGAACAGGCGGAATTGAACCTGAAAGAGCTGGGAGCAGATGACTTCAAACAGGTGAAACAAAAGGGGAGAGAAGCCTGGAACAAAGTGTTGAAGGCAATCGAGGTTGAAGGAGGCACGGTTGACCAGACACGAACCTTCTATTCCTGCCTCTACCGCTCCCTGCTTTTTCCGAGAAAACTGTATGAGGTTGATGCCAGGGGTGAGATTGTTCATTATAGTCCCTACAACGGAAAAGTGCTGCCGGGACGCATGTACACCGATACCGGTTTCTGGGACACCTTCCGCAGCCTCTTTCCATTGCTGAACCTTGTTTATCCCTCGGTGAATGCTGAAATACAGGAGGGGCTTGTCAACACCTATCTCGAAAGCGGCTTTCTCCCTGAATGGGCTAGCCCCGGTCACCGTAACTCGATGATTGGGAATAACTCGGCCTCTGTTGTTGCCGATGCTTATCTGAAGGGTATCAGAGGATATGATATTGACCGGTTATGGGAGGCTGTAGTGCATGGAACCCATAACGTGAATCCAAAAAGTGCTGCTACCGGACGCCTCGGACATGCATATTACAACAGTCTGGGTTATATTCCCTATGATGTCGGGATCAATGAGAATGCCGCCCGTACACTTGAATATGCCTATAATGACTGGTGCATTTATCAGTTGGGTAAAAAGCTGAAGCGGCCTGCTTCTGAGATTGAGGTCTACGCCAAACGAAGTCAGAATTACCGCAACCTGTTTGACCCGGAAACAAAGTTGATGCGTGGGAGGAACGAAGATGGTTCCTTTCAGTCTCCGTTCAACCCCCTTAAATGGGGAGATGCCTTCACAGAGGGAAACAGCTGGCACTATACCTGGTCTGTTTTCCACGATGTGCAGGGATTAATCGGTCTGATGGGAGGAGAGAAAACATTCAACCTGATGCTCGACTCGGTATTCAATCTTCCCCCTCAATATGATGAAAGCTATTATGGTTTTGTGATCCATGAGATACGGGAGATGCAGATCATGAACATGGGGAACTATGCGCATGGCAATCAGCCGATTCAACATATGATCTATCTCTACAATTATTCCGGTGAACCCTGGAAGGCACAATACTGGGTGCGTGAGGTGATGAACAGGCTTTACTGGCCGACACCGGATGGGTATTGTGGCGATGAAGACAATGGACAAACCTCTGCATGGTATCTGTTCAGTGCTCTCGGATTCTATCCGGTATGTCCCGGTAGTGATCAATATGTATTGGGAGCCCCTCTCTTTAAGAAAGCAACGATACACCTGGAAAACGGAAAGAATGTGGTGATCAATGCACCCCATAACAACGCCGAAAACCGCTTTATAAAAAGTGTGAAATTTGAGGGGGAGAGCTACACGAAAAACTTCCTGACACATAGTGAGTTGGTAGATGGCGCAGCAATAGAGATTGAAATGGATGATGCTCCCAACAAAAGAAGGGGTATAAAAGGCTCAGATTTTCCCTATTCATTTTCAAACGAAAAAAGATGAAGGTTTTTTTCTATATCCCCCTTTTCCTGCTACTGCTTATCTCGTGTGGTGAAAACAATTCGGATAGTATTGGACTGTTTGACCTGAAATACAGTCTTCGCTATGACTTAAGCGATCCTCGCCAGGTTGAGGACATGTGGGATGATCTGCATGCAGTAGCCACCCTGCAGGGGATAGTCAACCGGGATGCACCCCGCCTCTACATCAACTATGTGGTTGAATCCGGCATTGATATTGATACCTATTGGTGGCAAAAATACCGCCGGCCGGGCAAATGGCTCCATGATAAAGATACACTGGTCTATCATGATATTGTGGAACTGGTTGATGGATACAAACAATTCATCGATGGCGTTGTTCTATACGATTCTTCCGTAGCATCGACCAGTAATGTCGCCTCAGCCGTGGCAGGTGTCGAGAATCTGATAGCGGTTCGTTATGATCCTTCACCGGGAAGTATCTATTCACGCATTGTACTGTCGGGACCCAAATTGAAGGTGAAGGTGAGGCTGATCAACCGGGATGGCTCACCGCTCTTCACCGGGAAGGGCAGGATACCTGGCACCAACAGGATCTCTACCGGTTCCCTGAAGAACGATCCCTACATCTGGTTTATTGAGAAATATATGAAGAGCAACCAATGTGCCGGTGAGTTTGCTGCCTATTACATTGATCAGAAGTGGCGTGAGAACCCCACAGCAACCGTTGTGAATCATCATACCCTCACCAACCATGACTTTTTCGTCAGCAAAAAAGCCTTTTTCTTCGACCTCTCTCCCTGGGGGGATGAGCCGGCAACAGATGACGCTGATCAGGCAGTGGGTACTGACCTGGCAACGCTGAAAGAGTTTCTTTCCGAAGCCTATCGAATCAATGGGGGAGAGAAGATGTGTTACATTGGAGGTTTTCCCGCCTGGGCATTCAAGTATACAAAGCGTGCCGGGGGGGGACATGGTGATGTGGCTACGGAATGGGAGTTTTCCAGGCTGATCGGTGCTTACAATGCCTTCAAAGATGCCGATGCCATTGGTTATGGCGCTTTGGCCAATGCCTCTTTCTGGACCCATTTCCCTTTGAAGGAGAGATATCCGCAAAAAAAGGTGACGATGGATGAATTGAAACAGAGGGGATACATTGGTGATAGTGGGGAGGTGGATTTCAGGGGGAGAGATTTTATTCTCTTCTATGTAGGGGATTACGATGCATCCTCCTGGGTGGCACAGCGGACACCCACCATCTGGGACAACAACAGCAGAGGAAAAGTGCCGATGATGTGGGCAATAAGCCCGGTATTGGAGAACAGGGTGCCGATGGCACTGGACTATTATCGGGAGAGTGCCACGCCCAATGATTATTTCGTGGCAGCCGACAATGGTGCGGGATATCTGATGCCGGGGATGTTACAGGAGCCCAGGGAACTATCCGGTTTCAAGTCAGGATTGGAGGCGTGGGCGAATCATTGTATCCCCTACTATCACCGATGGGATCTGACCATTACCGGCTTCGTAATCGATGGCACTGCTCCCGGTCTCACAAAAGAGGGATTGGATTGTTATGCCTCATTCAGCCCGGATGGTATCGTACCCCAGAAAGCGCCCCTGACACTGTTGCATGGCAATATGCCGGTATTGCGATCCGATGAAGATATCCAGCAAAATCCAAAGGATGCGGCGCAACGTGTGGCTCAAAGGGTCTCCGAACGTCCCATCCCTTTTCATTGGTTCCGGAATATACTGAAAACACCCGACTGGTATGTTTCTGTTACGGAGGAATTGGCGGCATTCAATCCTGATATTGAATTGTTGGATGCTCCAACTTTTTTTGCGTTATACCGGATATGGTTGCAACAAAACCCGGATGCTGCGACCGGCAATCTGGAGTGATTTTCTTGCTCAGCAGATAATGAGATGTTCAACCCCTGCGGAATTGAGATATTCTTGTTTGCTGCGGACAGCGGGATAGCCGGATAATTGTTATTTTTGCACCCATGAAGATCATCGTCTCCCCTTCCACCATTCCCTCCTTCAACCTGGCGGCCGAAGAGTATCTCTTCCGGAAGGATGAAGCTTACTTTTTCCTTTACCGGAATGATCCCAGTGTGATCATCGGCTCCAACCAGGCGGTGGTGAACGAGGTGGATCAAGACTGGTGCATCGAGCACGAGATCCGCATCATACGGAGGATATCGGGTGGGGGAGCGGTTTACCATGACCGGGGAAACCTCAACTACTCACTGCTGTATGACAAAACCGATGCCCCCCTGAGCGGGCGTTTTCTGGAACCGGTGGTGGCTGTACTGCAGGCTCTTTCCATACCAGCAGAGGTGGGCAAAAGAAAGGATCTCTGGCTCGATGGTCGGAAGATATCGGGTACCGCTTCCCATGTCTCACTGCAGCGGGAGCTGCACCATGGGACTCTGTTGTATGATACCGATCTGGGAGCATTGCAAAAAGCACTGAATGCCGGGAACAGGCGGCTAATCAGAAAGGCGACTGCTTCGGTCCCCAGCCCGGTGACCAATATCCGCCCCTATCTTGCCGAAAAGGGTGCTGAAGCACCCGATTGCAATACTTTCCTGGATAAGTTTGCAGCAGCACTTCTTCAGCACTACTGCGAGAGGGAAGTAATGCCCTTACCGGCAGAATCACTTGAAGAGATTGAAAAGCTGCGCAGGGAGAAATACACCCAACGGAGCTGGAACTACCGGCTTTGATGGTACCAGTCAACAGACATTGCTCTGACCGGATCGTTATCGCCGGAGGTATTACCGCTGCCATCTCACAGGTTGCCACAGAAACGGCCCTGCCAGGTCTCCCTTTCCCGGAATCGTTTGATGATTCTGGCGGTCATCTCATGGTTTTTCATTCCCCAGTCGGGTGCGATCAGCAGTCGTTTGGGCGATTGGGAGGTGAATCGCTCGATGTGGATGTCGGGGTGCAGCCGTTCGGCAAAGCTGACGCAGAGGTCGACATATTCATCCGATTCGAAAAGACGAAATGACTCCGGCAACAGTCTGTACTCCCGAGCCATGGCGGTGTACCGGATGATCTGTAGCTGGTGCAGCTTGAGAGTGGTGAGTGGCAGCTTCGACAGCCGGTCGGCATGGCAAAGAATCTCCTTCTCGCTTTCACCGGGTAATCCCAGGATCATGTGTGCGCCCACCGGGATGCCCCGTTCCGCCGTTTTGCGGATCATTGCGGCCGACTCTTCGTAGCTGTGCTGCCGGTTCACCCGTTCCAGGGTCCGGTTGAGGGTCGACTCCACGCCATATTCGATCAGCACAAATGTTTTTTTACTGAGTGCCTCGAAGTAGTCGAGCAGCTCCTCGGGCATACAGTCGGGCCGTGTGCCCACGATCAGACCCACCACTCCTGGATAGGCCAGCGCCTCGTCATATTTTTGAGTGAGCGATTCCAGGCTGTCGTAGGTGTTGGTATAGGACTGGAAGTAGGCGAGATACTGCATCTCAGGGTATTTGCGGGAGAAGAACTGTACCCCGTCGGCCATCTGCTCGGTGATCGTTTTGGTGGGTTTGCCATACCCCGGGCTGAAGCTCTGGTTGTTGCAATAGGTGCAGCCACCCCGCCCCTTGCTGCCGTCACGGTTGGGACAGGTGAAGCCGGCATTGACAGATATCTTTTGTACCTTGTAGGGAAAGTGTGCAGCCAGGTAATCGGCAAAGTCACGATAGGGTTTGTTGTCCGGGAACACTTGCTGTTCTTTTTAACATCGTTTAAAAAAAAGAGACTGCCTCTAGGGTGAGACTGTCTCTTTTCTGTTTATTTCTTTCTGCCGAAGAGCCAGGAGAGGATTCCCGGTCTCTTGGATTTCTGTTCTTTCTCTGCCGGTTTATTCGTATCGGAACGCCGGGGCTGGGCATTGTTTCTATCAGCAGTGGATCCATCGGATCTGCGTGGTGAGCGGTTGCTTCTCTTGCGAGTGCTTCCCTCGCCACCTTGGCGTGAAGCTCTTTCTGTACCTTCCTGCTGCTCACCCTCACCTCTTGGTCGCTGTGGCTTTCTTCTGCGGGGTGCTTCTCCCTCGCGACGGGGTGTTCGTTCCCTGCTTTCTTTCTGCCGGGATGCCTCACTTCTTTCTCCCCTGCCAACGGCACCACCTTCTCCGGTTCCCATAGCGGCTTCGCCTTGCGGTTTCCGTTTTTTCCGCCGTTTGTTGTTCTTCTTGCGCGGTGCTTGTTCTGCTGTGGCAGCACTCCCTGAAATCGGGGATTCAACTGAGGCAACAGGGTCGGCAAGGCTTGCGGAATCTGCCTCCAGCGTAGTGGCTGCATCTTTCTGAGCTGCGTCGACCTGAAGAGTCTCCTCCTTGTTTGGTTTTCTACCGCGACCACTCCCGCTTCTCTCGCTTCTTTCTTTTCTTTCCGGCCTGTCAGGTCGCTCGCTCCTTTCACCGGAACGTCCGTCACCTCTTCGTCCAGCCTCTTTCTTGCCGCCCTTACCGGAGCGTCCTGAGGCGCCTCTGCCCCGTCCCCTCACCTCACGGGTGGGGTTGTACTCGGGAGCCTCGCCCATTCCCTCGGGCAGGGGGATGCGGTAGACCTCCTTCTCCAGGAAGCGTTCTATCTGCTGGAGGCGGTACTGCTCATCCGGTGCCACGAAGGTGATGGCCATGCCGGTGTCGCCGGCGCGTGCGGTACGTCCGATGCGGTGCACATAGTCCTCCACGTCGTAGGGTACCTCAAAGTTGATCACCAGCGTGATGTCATCGATGTCGATGCCCCGCGCCACGATGTCGGTCGCCACCAGGATGTCCACCCGTTCGTTGCGGAACTCGTGCATGATGCTGTCACGCTGTGCCTGATCCAGGTCGGAGTGCATCTCACCGGCCGAGAGGCCCATGCCGCGCAGCAGCTTGGCGATCTCCTTCACCTTCATCTTCGATCCCGAGAAGAGGATCACCTTCCTGGGTTTCTTCTCCTGGAAGAGCTGGCGCAGGATCTGCATCTTCTGCGGCTCGTAGCAGAGGTATACCGACTGCATGATGGTATCCGGCGGACGGGTGATCGAGATGCTGATCTCCTCCGGTTCGCGCAGGATGGTCTTCGCCAGCTGTTGTATCTTGGGAGGCATGGTTGCCGAGAACATGATGGTCTGTCGCTCCTTTGGCAGCAGCTTCTCAATCTTCATGATGTCGTCGAAGAAACCCATGTCGAGCATGCGGTCCGCCTCGTCGAGGATAAAGTACTTCACACCCGAGAAATCGATGTTGTAGAGGTTGATGTGCGACAGGAGCCTCCCGGGGGTGGCTACCACCACGTCGGCACCGCTTGTCAGCCCTCTTTTCTGCACGTCCCACGCCTCACCGTCGTTGCCGCCATAGACGGCTACCGATGAGAAGGGGGTGAAGTAGGAGAAGCCCTCCATCTGCTGGTCGATCTGTTGCGCCAGCTCGCGCGTGGGCGCCATGATGATGGCGTTCACCTTGTGCTCTTCGTGCGGCTCAGTCTGCAGGTTGTTCAGCAGTGGCAGCAGGAAGGCTGCGGTCTTGCCGGTGCCGGTCTGGGCACAGGCTATCACGTCCCTCTTCTGCAGAATCACAGGGATCGCCTGCTCCTGTACGGGGGTGGTTTCTGTAAAGTTCATTGCCTGCAATCCGTCCAACAGGGAATCGCAGAGGGGTAGGTCGGTAAAGTACATCTATAGTCGCTTATTTTTGACAAAGATACGATGAATAATTGGTTTTGGAAAAAGTGAAAGAAAATGCGGTGAATATTTTTTTGATCCGGAAAATATTCTACCTTTGCACTCGCATTTGAGCAAATGCAAGGAGAGATGGCAGAGTGGTCGATCGCGGCGGTCTTGAAAACCGTTGAACTGAGAGGTTCCGGGGGTTCGAATCCCTCTCTCTCCGCAATAAAGGGTGTAAGTCAAGTTGTTGCGAGATTTACACCCTTTTTTACACCCGGTTTTCTTTAATTGAAAATTTATATAAAATCCAATCCTAACTCTTTTAGGAACTCGTTATGTTTTTCTGAATTTATCTTTATACTTTCATTAATAGCAGCTAATTTTAGATTGACCTCTGTTAAATCGATTTTTATTTCTTCAACAGCTGTACTTACATATCTTGAAATATTGAGATTATAGTCGTTCAACTTTATTTCTTCCATTGAAACTCTACGAGAATAACGTTCTCTTTCTTGTCGGAATTTATAAGTTTCTACGATTGTTTTAATGTGTTCATCACTTAAGCTGTTTTGTCTTTTTTCTTTATCAAAATGCTCACTGGCATTTACAAACAAAACATCATCTTCTTTCTTGCATTTCTTTAAAACCAAGATACAAACCGGAATACCTGTTGAATAAAACAAATTAGAAGGCAATCCAATAATTGTATCGATATTATTGTCTTTTAGCAACTTTTTACGGATACGTTCCTCTGCACCGCCACGGAATAATACTCCGTGCGGCAATATAATTGCCATTGTCCCGCCATCTTTTAAAAAATGAAAACCGTGCAATAAAAATGCAAAATCAGCTGCAGACTTAGGAGCTAAGCCGTAACTCTTAAAACGAAAATCTTCAGCCAACGTATCGTTTGGCTCCCAACGCAAACTAAAAGGTGGATTGGCGACAATAGCATCAAATTCTATTTTTTTAGAAGGATTCAATTCATTTAATAACTCCCATTGATTGAGTAATGTATCACCGTGAAATATCTCAAACTCGGTATCTTTCATTCCGTGCAACAACATATTCATCCGTGCAAGATTGTATGTGGTTACATTCTTTTCTTGTCCATAAATTTTCCCGATTGTACCGTTATTTTCGTTCATTCTTTGGCGTACATTCAAAAGCAAAGAACCCGAACCACAAGCAAAATCAAGAACTTTGTCCAGTTTCGACTTCAAGCCTGTTGCTGGGTCTTGTGAATCCAATAAAACAATTTGGGAGAGAATGGTTGAAATCTGTTGAGGTGTATAAAATTCACCTGCTTTTTTACCCGAGCCGGCAGCAAATTTACCAATCAAATACTCATAAGCATCACCTAACGTGTCGGTATCTGTAGAAAAATCTGCAATTCCTTCAGCTATCTTTTGAATAATTGTACACAGTTTATCGTTTCTCTCTTTTGGGGTCTTCCCAAGCTTCTCAGAATTCAAGTTAATTTCAGAAAACAGCCCTTGAAAAGCACTGTCAAAGGACTTATTCTCAATGTAGCGAAAACCGTCTTGAAGCGTTTGCAACAAACTGTCATTTTGTGTTCGAGCCAATTCTGTAATATTGCTCCACAGATATTTAGGTTCAATAACATAATGTACTTTCCGGCGCATCTGTTCCTCAAATTCAGCAATATCTTCTTTGTTTTTTTTATACCAAATCTCTAAAGATGGTGGTACCCTGAAATCTGCTCTTTTGTCTTTAGATGGGCTTTCGGGATAATCTTTACCCAATTCTTTTTTTGCAGCTTCTTCGTAATTGAAAGATAGATACCGGAGGAAAATAAATGATAGCATATAATCACGAAAGTCATCTGCATTCATAGCTCCTCGCAAAGTATTAGCTATATTCCAAAGGGTATCACCAAGTTTTTTATGTTGTTCTTTTTGTGTCATTATCCTAATCCAATTAAAATTTGAAATTGTATTTTATGAGTAATTTGTCAAAAACCTCGTTAAAGACTGCTTTTTCTTTCTCATTCATTTCATTAATTTGAGGAATGAAAACTTTTTTATGAGATAAAGAATTAAGCATATTGATGGTTTCAGCAGGTTTGTCAACTTTAATCTCTTCTAAAAGGAATTTAATTTGACTTTTACCCAAAAAGGAAGCTATGTTCTCCAAAAGTTGTCTTAACAATACGAAGTGATAAGTGAATAATTGTGATTTTTTTGCATCTTCCAATACTTGGAAAAGATGTAGATGGAATAGGAATACTTCATTTTTAAATTCTTTCAGTTCCAAGTCTTTACCTTGTTTTTTAAGCATAAAAGATTTTGAATTCTGCTTATATCTGCCACTTTTCTCCCCTTTATTCAAACGATCAAATAAAACTGCAAATAATCCTATGTGATGCGTGGTAAGAATAATTTTTCGATTAGTTTCGAAACTATTCTCAATTAATTGCATAATTGTATCAACTGTGAGAAATATATTGTTATCATCTAAACTTGAAACCGGATCATCAATAAAAAAATGAGCATTTTGTTTGTCAGCCCAACCTTCTATCTTGAATAATGCCAGAAAAAAGCACCAAATAAAAATTCTCTCTTCACCTCTTGATATTTTAATAGAGGTTTCTTCATCTTCTTCCAAGTAGAATGTTATTGATTCGATTCCAATTTCTGGATTTGTAGCAGAATTAAATCGAAACTTATATTCCGGACTATAACCCAACAGTTCTTCTTGAACGCTTTCTTCTGTAAGTAAGTTATAGAATTTATTTAAGCTGCTAAATTTAATCTTTAATTTAATATTAAAATTGTCATTATCTTCATCGTTATCCCAATCAAAAAGGTCTTCACTATAAGCGTTGTAATAAACCCCTGTATGATTACCATTATTTTCAGCTTTTGTAATGTCCTTATAAGCAACAGATAATCTGGTTTTTCCTGTAGCGTTAAAGGCATATATGCAAACAATATATTCATCTACATTTTTAATCTGTTCTGCTATTTCAGTTACTGTGCTCATCTTTAATAATTTTTTGGAAACAATCCCTGCATCAATCCTTTTTTATGTAATTTTAATTGTTCTATTTTCTCTGTTTGTGCTAAAATAAGTTCATCTAAGGAGGAAAGACAAAAAGCAATTTTTTGTTGTTCGGATTTAGTGGGAGGTAATAGCACTTTTGTTTTTTGCAACTCATTCATATTAATTTTCATTGGAGCAGCATTCAATAGTGATTTTCTGCGAATTTCTTTTTGATAATAGTCTGATTGAAAATATCCATTTAAATAGTGAGAAATAAATATGTCTGATTGTTTTATAACAGCAAGGGTCACATAAATACTAAATTCATAATCCCAATCTACAACAGTTGAAAAGCCAATATTTCCAATTCTTGTAATCAAGATATCCCCTTTTTCTGGTTTGTTTTTACTTGTTGCCTCCAAATAATCCTCTCTTGAAATAAATTTATTTTTCTTTCCGCTAACTATATTTTCCACACTAAAAAAGGGTATCCCCTCTTCTGTATATTTAGGTGTTTGATGCGTGCCATCAAATATGGCAGATGAAATTTTTCCCAATATAGTCTTCTTCCACTCCCCATCTTTCTCAAACTCCTTAAATCTCAACTTTGGCACTTTTTCACCTTCTTGCGGAAAAAGATTTTGCAGTAAGCCTTTTTTGTGGGCTTTGAGCAGTTCCAACTTTTGACTGTGGGCTGAAATTACTTCATCTAAAGAAGAGAGACAGGAAGCAATTTTTTCTTGTTCTTCGGGTTTCTTTGGTATTTCAATTGGAAAATCTTGAAGTATTGGCAATCTCAAAGAAAGAACCGTTGATTGCACTGCTTTTTGAGATAATAAGGTGCTTCTATGTAGCATAGAATAATAAACAAATTGCCCGCTACAGCTGAAATCTTTTAATGCATATGCTCTTTGGTGTAAATTGAATTTTCCTTCATAATATTTAGGAATAAACCTCATCCCTTCGCCTGGAATAATTACAGCTTCGCAATCAAAAATAAATTCATCAGAAGCTTTAATTACCTCTGAACGGTCAAATAAAGGATATCGACCATTGTCAACGTGGTCTTGGGCATTTGCTTTACCATTAGTAATGTCACAAATTCCACTAAGTGTTTTGATTTCCCACTCCCCCTCATTTTCAAACTCTGGAAAGCGCAATTCAGGTATTAGTTTTTTGTTATTTTTCATACGCTGCTAATCCTGATATTTCACGCCCTTGGGCAAGTTTAATTAATTGTGGAACCAAATCTTCCATTAGCGCCAACTCTTTTACTCTTCTTTCTTTCCAGTTCAAATCCAAAGGCTGTAGTAAGTCAGTCAATTTTTCACCGTCGAAAATCATCCGATCCATTATTTTTTCTACGAAGGCTTTCAGCTTATCCGTTTCTAAACCGTGTTTATGAGCTATGGCTGCCAACTCTTTATTGTACTTATTGTCTTTGAAAGTATCGTATCCTTTACGAAGTGTTTCTACATCTTGTCCACTATTCCAATCCAACTCATTGATGTATTCGGTTAAATCTTCCTCCTCGTCCATTAAATTGGAATTGGATTTTAGCAGGCTGATTATTTGTGATTTAGTCATTTTGTGCTTTGTGGGCTTTTGCTGTGTACTATCGGCTACCAAGTTCATTATGTAGTCGTAATCAATTAAAGCAGAAGCAAACAAAACAAATTCAAAATCCAATTGTTGAATTTCGAGCGGTGTATTTTCGCCTTCTTTTCGTTGTCTTTCTTGGAATTGTCTTGCCGTTTCGATATAGGAACTACGGAACTCCTGAAAAGTATCGTTTGGTAGAATAGCTTCAATTTTTGACTTTTGTACTTCGTCTAAATCGGTATATTGGTCAAGTTGTGTTTTAAGTCGTTGAACCTCCTTGAAATTTTTCACGAATGTAATTTTTGCCGCATCTCCTTTTAAGTTATATACTTCTTGAGGTTCACTCACCAAATTCTGCTCCTGCATAAAAATGCCCAATGCCTCTACCGCTTTTTTAAACTTATCAATAACCACAGGAGCAGGCTCAACCAGCCAAACTTCACTGGGATTTCCACTACTTTCGCCCGAAAACAAAGAAATGGCTTGATTTACGGCTTCCTGTTGAAAACGAAAATCTAAAATATTACCGTATGGTTTCGTGTCGTTTAACACCCGATTGGTCCGAGAAAAAGCCTGAATTAAACCGTGATATTTTAAATCTTTATCTACATACAATGTGTTTAAGTATTTGCTATCAAAACCAGTAAGCAACATATCCACCACAATAGTAATATCAATTTTATTTTTGTGCGGATAGTCTTTATTACTGTATTTCTGATTTTTAATACGACTTTGAACATCTTGATAATACAAATCAAACTCATTAATTGTGTGATTTGTACCAAATTGATCATTATAATCGGCAATAATTTCCATCAAAGCTTGCTTTTTTTCTTCCGGATTTTTTTTGTTATCCTCACGCTCTTGTGCCAAATCTTCCTGTAACTGTTTGATGTCAGCTGCATTCTTCTGGCTTTGTTGGTCTCCTTGTTGAGCAATAAGTTGAGAAGGAGGCGAAAATACGCAGGCGATATTCAAAGGAACATAATCAATATCATCTTCTTGTTTCTTTTTTTGCACTTTTTTAAAAAGCCTATAATACTCAATGGCATTATTGATAGAAGCAGTTGCCAATACTGCATTAAACTTTCGCTCGTTAGTAGCTGCATTGTGTTTATCTATAATGGCTTCTACAACTGCTTGTTGTGCAACAGTTTCACCTGGTTTCGCATTCTGAGACCCTTTGAAATAATCTATATGAAAACGCAATACATTTTTATCTTCGATAGCATGTGTAATTGTATATTCGTGCAACGATTTGTCAAAAATATTCTTAGTCGTTTTGTAGGTTTCATATTCTCCTTCCCGAATTTTATATGTAGCGTTATCAGGAAAAATAGGCGTACCTGTAAAGCCAAATAATTGAGCATTAGGAAAAAACTCTTTTATCGCTTTATGATTGTCACCAAACTGAGAACGATGGCATTCATCAAAAATAAAGACAATGCGCTTTTTACTCAATGGCTCCAGGCGTTCTTTGTAATTCTTTTTATACGTACCATCTAAAGCCAGCCCCAGTTTTTGGATGGTGGTAACAATTACCTTATCTGCATAATCTGTAGAAAGCAATCGCCTTACCAATGTCTCTGTATTAGTATTTTCTTCTACGCTTCCTTCTTGAAATTTATTGAATTCTTCACGGGTTTGCCTGTCGAGGTCTTTTCTATCGACTACAAATAGACATTTTTCAATCTTAGGATTATTTTTCAACAATGTAGAAGCTTTAAA
>Ga0265294_10004459_pt1 | contig 17521 bp, 11 predicted proteins | sample MunlanPumphouse3_FD_192504 | JGI IMG/M metagenome (GOLD analysis project Ga0265294, IMG submission 192504) | Groundwater microbial communities from a municipal landfill in Southern Ontario, Canada - Pumphouse #3 | ecosystem: Environmental > Aquatic > Deep subsurface > Groundwater | place...
GACGTACTCCCAGTCCACGGGTGCGTTCTCCTGGAGGATCTCGCGGATCCGCTCGGCTGCGTGGTAGGTATTTGCCCTGCGGGGGCTGCCCATGATGACCAGGACCTTTAGGGGCCGATCTTCCATGTCACAGTAGAAGCATATCCCCCATAGATAGGTTTTCTTCCCCGGCACCGGCGAGCGTGTGTGGCTACAGGGGAAAATAGGGGCGGAGAATAGGGAGGTTCGCCAGCAGTTCCGCCCCTGTCAACCCTGCATCGTTCTCGATATCGACGCAAGCCAGGCATGGTGCCCGTCGGCCCGGATGCTGTTCTCAAAGACCGCCGGTCTGATGTAATTGATGACCCACCCGTCCCGGAAGGTATCCCGTATCTCATCTTGCGTGATCCTCCTCGGCAGAGGGTATTCGCCGGGGTTCTGCTCGTTGAAGCATAGCAGGAAGTATCTCCCGCCGGGTGCGAGGACGGCCGCGAGGCTCTCCGCGAGGGCCGGCCGATCTTCATCGGAGAGGGTGTGGAAGAGCCCCGAATCGATGACGGTATCGAACGTTCTGTTGAGGGCGGAGAGTTCCAGTGCATTTCCGACGAGAAACTGCGCCTGGAGTCCTCTTTTTGCAGCCTTCTCCCGGGCCTTTCGGATCGCCAGGGAGGCGGTGTCGATCCCGAGCACTTCGTGCCCCTCGCCTGCAAAAAAGAGGACGTGATCCCCCGTTCCACATCCGATGTCCAGGACGGAACCCGTGATCTCTCCTGCCCGGGCCAGTTCGACGAACTCCTTCTGGGGGCGGCCGATGTCCCAGGGTGGCGTGCTCCGGTAGACCGAGTCGAAGATATCCATGCGGTATTATGGGTCGAGGGGTGACTTAACCGGTTCCGTGGTATTCAACGGTTCCGGCGGAAAACCGAACGGCGATCCTGTTGCATAATGGTTCCGAGCGTATGAATTCGGTTTCCCTCCTCCTGGGAGCGGGTCATCAGGTCCGCCGCAACGTATGCATCGCCACAGGTGGGCGTCATAGGGAGGAGACCGGCGCTTCGCCCCGCTGATCTCTTCGTTTATAGACCCGGATGAGATGCCTCGAACCGGCCGGGAGCATCAGGCTATGACCGAGAATTAAAATCCTGGCCTTTCTATTGCATCCCGATATTTCGATCCGCTTGCGTCTCAGGGCGCTCCGCCGCGCCTCACGCTGACGGCAACGACGATGGCCCCGATGATGAGAGCAACCGCTCCCGCCGCCGCCCAGGTTGGGGATGGGCCGACGACCTCTTCGCAGTTCGCGATGCATAATATCGGACGCATCCGAAGAATTCCCGTGCCCTGCAGAAACCACAGCAGGCCGAGAAAACCTATAAAAGCGCCGAGAAGTGCTCCAACAACTCCTTTCGCATTCATGCTCGATCAAACGCCGTTCTTCGATGCAGGTAAAATAACTTCCGCTTTGCAGGGTCGTGACGCCGCCCGACATCCATTCCCGGTTATGAGTGTGACCGGGATAACGCCGGGCGGTTGCACCTTTTGTCAAACAACCTTCATCTCCACCGAAATCCCATCTAGGTACCAATAAAGGACCCCTCTGTCCATCGGGTCACGGGAGAGCGGTATGCATCACCACAAAAACATCGTCCTCATCGGCATGCCCGGTGCGGGGAAGAGCACCGTGGGCGTCGTTCTTGCAAAATCCCTCGGCATGCGGTTCATCGATACCGATATCCTGATCCAGGAGCGGACCGGGAGGATGCTTCAGGAGATCCTCGACGAGGACGGGCCTGATGCGTTCGGGCGGATCGAGGAGGAGACGGTCCTCTCCCTTCACGCCGAGCACGCGGTGATCGCGACGGGCGGGAGCGTGGTCTGCAGCGAGGCTGCGATGGCGCACCTGAAAGCCGGAGGGGTGGTCGTGTACCTGGAGATCTCGTACGACGAGATGGAACGGAGGCTCAAGAACATTATGACCCGGGGGATCGTCCTCCTCCCTGGCCAGAGCCTCCGCGGGATGTACGACGAGCGGGTTCCGCTCTATGAGCGGTATGCCGATCTCACCGTCGCCTCTTCGGGCGAGGGTCTGGAGTCCGTGGTCGGGAACGTGCTCGAAGTGGTGTGATGGGGTATCTCATACATGGATGTTCTTTTCCCGGTGCGCGGGAGCATACCGCCGGTGGATGGGCAGGGCATCCGTCTGGATCGGCCCTGACCCGCCGGACGACGATGGCACATCTGCACCCCGTGAGCACCGAAAATGCACCGGAGATGTGCAAAAAAAGGGAGCGGGGGGTTGAGGCCGGACTGTATATTCTAAAGAGAAGAGAGAGATCTCTCTCTCCTGTAATAGTATATTGCACCAAAAAAGGGACACACACACCTCAACCGATCGTCATGGGTCTGCGGGTATGTGTGTGTGCGATCCGTGTCAGAGTGAACATGATCGGGAAGATTGGGGTTATATGGGCGTGATCGAAAATTAATCCCTTAAAATTCGTCCGATTGGTGGCACCGCCGGGGTGCGGGCCGGTGCGATCCGGTGTGTGGGTGCAAAGAGGCAGGAGCCCCTCATCGGCGTACGGACCGCATGGGGTTTGTGCGGGTGGCGAGCGATCTCGGGCGCTGCACTGTCTGCGACGAGGGCCGGGTGGGTTTTTTCTGAATATGATCTTGTTGCTACGGAAAAATGTGATCTTCTCCTTAGGATTACCTAACACCTCAGGGTATTTTTTATGAACTTTTCAGCACTATCAAAGGCTTTTGGGAGTGCATTCTTAACCATCTTGTCAGACAAATAGAGAGTGTTATCACTCTCTTTTGGGGGAGTCCACATCGAAGGATAGATCACGAGTTTTACAGATTTTTTCGGTAAAATAATAGATATACTCACTTGATCACTGTGAAAGCGAATCTCTGGATGAGCATCAACAAGCAAATGTTTGAGTGGTGTAATAATCTCATCTTGTTTATCGATATTCAAGGACTTTGGCAGATCGCCACATCTGCCCCAGTTAAGGAGATCAAGTGCTGCGAAACGATCCAATTTCTCATGTGCTCTCTGGTTCCAGTAGTGTTTGAGACATGAATGGCATGCTGTAGCACAATCTTTGTCGCATTTCAAAGCGTCCTGAACATTCTGGAGTAACTGTTCAATCATGTTCCAAAGACCGGTTGCATATCCCGCTCCGCTTGACAGACTGTCATAGATGTAAATATCGACAAATGTTGTGTCTTCAGTTTCGTGAACTCTGTGACCTCCTTTTATGTCATTGAAATCAACGTCCAGAGTACGGCTTGCAGCAAGTAAAAACGCCTCAGTAAGTGTCGTTGCGGCGCTTGAAATCCACATCCCGGAGTACTCGGTATTAATTAGGGACTTGTCCAACTCAAACTCAAAGACGATCATATCCGCTGCAAATGTGTGGCCAAGATACACATTTATCGGTTCATGCGTGCACTTGTTTGACGTCATACCCGGGAAAGAGTATGGTCGATCAATATCCTTCAGTATTTTAGCTTCAGGATCATCATCATTAATTTGTTCTGCAACCTCTGCAGCACCACATTTTTGACACACATTAAACCCACGTCCTTTCATGCCCCTGTTGATGATTCTGATTTTATCAGAACGGATCGCAGCCATAATGTGCTGACACCCAATATCCTTCATATCATGGCGGTCGGGTGTTGCAAAATAACATGGTTCCTCTGCATACGACTGTTCAACTTCAGCATGTGCTTCTGGAATTGGCTTTCCATTTACAGGAGCAAAACCCCATGGTCGAAGCATCTTTCTTTTTGTATCCTCAGAAATAGTCTCTCCACAGAATGGGCATATTCCCATGATTGGATAGTTTGTATCGGTCCAACCACAATCTGGATTTGTGCATATATATAGGTCCAATATGTAATTCTGATCTTCAAAATATGGTCGTGCCTGATTTTCACGCCTATTATCTCTTCTAAACTTGGAATGGAAACTATAAATCCCACCAACTTTGTAGGTTTCCTTGTTTACAACGATTACTTTTCCTGGGGCATATTCACTAATTGCAATGTCGAGTGAACGATCCGGTTTCTGGAGAATTTTATTTCCATATCTATTTTCGATGAAAAAACCTACAACATTTTGTGGAAAAGAATAGGTTGGTAAGATTCCTTCAAAACTAAAATGGTCCAGGAGACTGGTTTGGTGTTCATTTCCGACTTTCACCTCATAAAGTTCATGGTTTTTCAGTACATCATCCCTGATTCTCTCTAATTCATCTGTGAGCCCCATTACAAATTTTTGATGATAAATCTCATTTGTTTTTTCAGTGGGAAGAACTGTTGCCTCCAGTTCTGGTTTAAACCGGAATGTTTTGAGAAACTCTATGAAATCATTATAGTAGTTATTGAAGAAGGACATTACTGGATATTCGTACAAGTCCGTATCCTTTTCACTCAAAAATTCACTTAAGATGAGTAAATTCACATGACGCTGAAGAAGTTTGATATTGTCTACATCGATCCATGGACTGCTGGCGTCTCCAGAAATAATTTTCTCGGGGTGATTGAAATACCAACCATCATGGGGGCCATTCTGAGCATAGGTAACAATTGTTGAAATTGATGTTCCACGTCTTCCAGCACGTCCTGCTCTCTGCTGGTAGTTCTCCCGCATGGGGGGAACATTTCTAAGGCTGATGGCGGTCAGAGAACCGATATCAATGCCGACTTCCATTGTTGTCGTACAACTCAACACATCGATCGGGAGTTCATCGTCCAAAATAAGGTTTTGGAACCTCATCTCGTAATTTTCCGTCGTGGACCACATGTCGTCCCGCTGATCTTTGTAGGAAAGTTGTGCCGTGTGTTCTTCGGTATTAATGGTATGAATCGACTTTTCAGAACCTTCTGCGATTGCATTAAGGACAGGATCTCTCCAGAACTTGTACCGTTCAAGATCCTCATCATCCATCTCATAGACATCAGGTGAACCACAATGTGCACATTTTTCGAGCAGAGTATATGGAAAAATATTGGAACAAGTCCTACAGCGGTACCACTTATGTTTGTCCTTGAATTTTAGCGCGATTTTTTCTAAAATTAGGAAATATCTGCCTTCTTCCTCACCACTTCCGCGACTAAGGAACTTTTCGGAAAGTATAGACGTAATCCAATCGATCTGTTCTTGATTATATTTTTGCGCAAGAATTTTTTTGAATCTCGCTGGTAGTTTATGTAGATCTTTCTCTTCTACACCGAACCTGCCATATTTACGAAGGGCAATATTGAACCGTATTTGATCTGAAATCTGGTTTCCAATAGCGAAAGAGTTCGTACAGTGATAATGAGCCCAGGCAGCGAAAAAAGAAATAAATTCTTCTTCAGATATCTCAATATCATGTTCTTCGAATGATTCAAGACAGTCTGCAATATCTTCCTCATCACAGGGTTCCATCCAACCCAGTCCGAGATCCGTCAAAGACCTGAAAGGTGAGCAGAGGTTCTTGAGAAGTTGTTCAGAAAATAGTCCGGGCTTGTTCTTGTAATCACTGATGATTCTATCATATTTTATTGGTTTATTTCGTTTTTCAGCTTTTTCAATAGTTCCCTTGATTTTTTCTAGATCTTCGTTAAAGAGGCCTTTATCTCCCCCATAGAACAGGCGTAAATGATTGTGATATGCTATCTCCAAAAATGCAGGATAAAGCAGATCAAGCGTCACTATACTCCCTGTATTCTCAGCCCACTCCTGCAAATGGGTCGCTGCAAGAACTAAAACCGCTCTTGCAGCCTGATCATCTGCTGTTCTGGTCATATCTTTGGCAAGCACTGCCGCTCTTTGTCTGCTGTCAGAAAAAACAAGGACTTTCCTCCCAGCATTTGGTTGTTGCTTAATTTTTTCTTCATCAAAGATTACAGGCGGTTGGACTGACAATTGTGATGATACGATGTTGTAAAACGGCTCATTTCCCTTCGTAGAAAAATCAGAAATCGAGTAGTTCCTCAACTGTTTTTCACACTTTGGACATTGAGAAAATGTTAACTGTTCTGGTTTTCCTTTTACCGGCTTAAGAGAATAACAAACCTGTAAAAACCCCTCCTCCTCAGCACGAATGTTTCCGAAATGGATGAAACCAGTCTTTGTATCAAGCCATCCATAACAGACGTTTTTATTCTTCACAGTGTGATTTTTTGGGATGATGTAGAGGTGCACTTCCTTCAATTCTTTTCCAAATATCTCTCCTGAAGTGTGCCAGAGATATTTTTTTTCCTCAAAATCTTCTGCATTGAGCAAATATCCTTTGAGGAACAGGGCTCCACATCTTCTATCATTGATTAACTCGTAGATTTTTCCACCGCAGTGAGGACAGGTATCCTGTCCACTGTCTGAGTATATCCTCCCGAGAGTGATACCGTCCCCGGTATGTTTTTTCAAACAGTTTGGATTTGTACATGCATACAATCCTTGCAGACCTCGAAAAAACATATGAAGCCTTGCAGGGAAAAGAACCTGCCTGTCTTTTTTGGCGAGAGGTAGAAGTGATAGAAGGACCTGCGTTGCAGAAAGTGCAGTTTCAATATCATCATTAGGGAAAACAATCCCTGCAAGTTCAGTGATCTCAGTAGCGTTTCCAGCAGTCTGTTTTATTATCCGCTGTACTGGGCCGTATTTTGGCAGTTTTTCAAATAGCCATGTTTCCAGTTCTTTGATTGCATCATAGGGAGGTCTGGTCCCGTCAAGTTCTTGGAAGAATCTGTGGATTGCCCGGACTTTTTTCGCATCTTCACGTTGAAACTCATCCAGTGGGAAGGCACTTATCTTTTTTCCGGAGAAATCGATGGGATTTGTGAAATTGATCTTTTTATTTGTTCCAACAATTATCGAGAATGTATCCTCCTCGCATGAAGTAATCTCCCGAAGATATTTTTTTAGTTTGATTTTTTTTTCTTCATTGTCAACAGGAATACTGGCACTGGTGAGGATAAACCGAACTTTATCACGTGTTATTCCTAACTTGTACATCAACCGACGAATGAGAAGAGCAACCTCTCCACCCGCAGATCCATGGTACATATGTGCTTCATCGATGACTATCAGGAGTTTGTTATCGGGGGATTCGTTTAACCAGTTCTTGGTGTTTGACCAGAATGGTTGTTCTATCTGCCGGATCAGCATGTATTGGAGCATTGAGTAATTTGTGACAAGAATGTCAGGACAATAATCCTGCATCTCTTTACGAGTAATTAATTCAGCATCCTGAAGATTTGGTTGATGCAATCCTTTTTTAAGGTTTGCAGTAAAGGTTTTGAGGTTATATTTCGAGGGGTACTTTCCAAGTGATTTGAGTTCCGCGATCAACTCGGGGCTACGGTCGATCAGATCACGTTCCAGTGTTTTTGCCAGTTCTATATTCTTTTTTGTTACAGGTTCACCTGGATATGGAGTTCTACCAGTGTACATCCCGAATTGGGGAGTACGGTTGTTTGTTCGACCAGTATACTCCGTGAAGAGTTTGTGAAATTCTCCACCGCAATCCCCGATCATTTTCCGTAAACGACTTATCTGATCTGCGACCAGTGCATTCATGGGGTAGAGTAACAATGCTCTGACACCACGTTTATTCCATGAATGGGGGCTTGTTTTTGCTTCAATCGCAAGGTTCGCAACAAGGGGCCACATGAAACACTCGGTCTTTCCAGAACCAGTGCCCGTCGTCACCAGAATATCATTTCCCTGGTAAAAATCTTCAAGCGCTTTAATCTGGTGACTATAGGGATCTTTGAAAACGCCTAACTTTTTATCACTCATTTGAGAAAGGAAATCTTTGATATTCTTCGGAAGATTAGCATTTTCCAATCCACCTTCTAATATCTGATATGTCTGGTTTGATTCAATGTAGGGATCTTTATAAATGGAGTTTTTTTCGTCCAGAAGGTCTTTAGATGCGCTCAAAAGAAGATCATTCTCACCAAAGTACTGTGCCTGAATGTAGTCCTTTAACTTTCCAACAAGTTCCTGGTGTATATTTTGAACACTGTATTCAGCCATTTTGTATCACCTGAATATTCAGATTTTCCAGAAGTTTTGTAATGATTGGGAGGAACACTGGTGATGTGATAAACTCAGTTTCATCCAGAATGTTTCGAACCGGCCAAGCCATCATGTAGAACAACATTCCCTCCCTCCTGGGAAGGGTGGAGTGCAATTTGATTTTGATTGCGTCTTTGTAGATCGTTATCATGGCCTGTTCTTGGTGATGGCTCAGATATCGAAGACCGTACATGAATCTGCGAACTTCATGTGTTTTTACGATGTGATCCGGAAATGCGAGGGTGTATATTTCTCCTTTTTCCTGTTTCGCAAATCCATAATCAGCAAAATTATTTCGGTATACTGTTAGTTTCCAGTGGTCACGAAGTGATTGCTCCCAGGAATCGTGGAATCTTTCTCCTGAGAATGCGTTAAAATACCTTCGAACATCAGATCTGGTGGGGCTCACTGTGTATTTCCCCGCAGCATATCTGCTGTATTCAAGGACGGTATCTTTTGCATCAATTTGCGGTAACAAAAAAAGGTCTTCAAGTGAGTTCACCTCTTGCCCGGAAGTTCCATTCACGTACCACCCAAGCCCGTGTATTTTCCCATCTTTTCCAAAAGATGTCCCACGTAGTAAATACAAATCTTTGGTAATTCTTGTATATCTGTCCGGTGGGAACTGAATGGTGTTATCCGGTCCGGAAACAAGAAATCCAGAGAATCTCAATCTCTCCTGTATTTCTTGGATTGGCTGGACCGCTGGTTTATTATCGGGATAAAACCATTTTCGGACCTCTGGATAGAGATCTAAATAAGTTGATAGGATAATATTGCATTTTCTGGTCACGTGATGTTTAGTATAATGCGTATCTCTTGTGTCTTGAGATTCTCTCTCAACCTCAAGGGTCCGATCTAGCACTGCTGTTTTAATCCACTCTGAAATGGCAGAATAAAGCACTCGAGCAATATACTCGTTTTTATCTTCACAGGAAAAGCGGTATATCCCCAGTCCATGTGCTATAATATCATGGAGATAGTCTGTCATGGAGTTATTCTCCTCCAAGCAGCCTCTCTAAGATCTTTTTGAGGTCTTTTCTTCCAAGATATTCTAATCTTTGGTTCAGTTCATTGGTGGTTCCAAGTAGTTTACAGTAGGCTGCAAGTTCTAGAAGAAGTATGGCGTCTGCATCTTCTTCATTTTTTTCTTCAGATTCTTCCTCATCTTTTTCGGCAACTACAGAGAGTATTGCTGTTCTGGTCAGATTGTATCCATTTGTTGTAGTCAAACCATGCGAGAACTTAACGACTCCCTGATACAGATCCTTGACTTTCTTAGGGTTTCTTTCAATGGGTACAGCCATTGTACAGACACCCGGATCCAAATCTTCTGTTTCAATGGAGGTAATCACATCCTCAGAATTGATGAGAACCATGTATCCCAGTACGCTTGGTGGGAGTATCCGCATGTTTTCTGCAAAATCAAGGGAGAACAGGATGTATTTTTCGGGATTTTCATTAGCAATATCCTTTGCAAGATGCGTATAGCAGTATTCATCAATAGAACCAATAGCATTTTGAAGAAGAACCCCTTTACCAAAGGTATTTTTCACGGTATTTATTAGTGAAGGATAGTCGTTGTAACCAGTTGGAACAGAAATAACTTCGGGGGTTTTTGAGTAGAGTGTAACTGAAATAGCATTAGCCATGAGATTTGCCTTACATCCTGTAATGAGTAATGGGGTTCTCTTCAGATACGCCCCGGCAATAAGTTTGGCAAGGTTCTCAGCATATTCGTTGTCAACTCCGATGTTCTGAAGGTTGTTCTTCAAATCATCAATCAAATCTTTAATATTTGTAATTTCTAGCACTGATCCGTGCGCCGATCCATAGTTTTTTGCCGTTTGTACAAACAGACCTGAATTTGATAATGAGGTAACACTTCTCTTTTCAGATCCTCCAACAGGTATCATCCCTTTTAACAGCGCCAGATCCCCTAGGAAATCTCCGGGATTCTGCTGGATATTCCTGACTTTCTGCTCACAATAGGTATTTAATTGCTCATTTATTGCTTCTAAATCCTGTTTTTCCTGTTCAAGTTGTGAGAATTCTTTTAGAATATGCTGCTTCTCTGAAATATCGTTCTCCAACTGCTTTTTGGATGTTTCCAGTGAAACTATTTCATTCTGGAGTATGTCATGTTCTTCACGGGACGATTGAAGATCCTTCTGGATGGTGTTCTGTTGGTCAATTTTATACTGTTCGACCTCCTTAGTGATAGTCTGCAGTTGTTCTTTTTTGAACGCGGCAATTTTCTCATCAGCAATCTTTTTTTGCTCCTCTTTGTACTTATCGAGTTCTTGTTTGATACGGTTTTCCTGTTCCAATCTTAGTCGTTTTTCTTCATATTCGACTGTTTTTTTGAGGGATTTTAATGCGTCAGTTTCAGCTGTTTTCTCTGCGTTTGTTGCAAGAATTTCGCCATTGAGATCGTCGATTTTATTCTTTAGATCGGCAATTTCTGCCTCTAAAATTGCTTTTTGCTCGAACAATCCTTGATTGGCGATATATTGTATTTTGTCAATGTATTCTTCATTTATCTTCGGAACGTGTTCAATAATCCCTCTTACAAACTCTTCAACTTCATCATCGGTATTGAGATATGAATTTATTATCTCCGTTTGCGAATCCAGCCATTGCTTATTCTCTGGAGATAGTGTAAATATTGATTGTGCTTTTGGATTAGATAGGGCTTCGGAGACTATTTTAGTCACTAATTTTTTCTCACCCTCTGAGTAGTTCAGGCGAGAGGCAATCCGGTAAAAATATCTCGAAAAGCGAGTTGAATCCGTATGGAGGGTCAGAACATCTAACTTATCCTGCTGACTGAATTTCATCTTGTTGTAGATGAGTCTTCGGGACAGGTCTACACCGTTTTCCGGGATACTATTTTTATATTTTTGATCAAAAGAATCAATAACATCAGTTTTTTCGATTTTATATCGATCCAATGACTTTTTATCGGTTACAAAAAGTAACTGGTTATATCGTAGACAGGATGTTGCTTTCGTGATTTCAACGCAGAAGTAATGTTCTTCATCGTAATCATAGATGACGAGAAGATTTTCTGAAAAAGTGTCCGGAACAACAATACCATTTTCCAATATGCATGCAAGTTCATCATCGGAACCTGTTACTAATCTCAGATGATCAGGGGATTCTGGCAAGAAATCCGTTTTTTGCAAGAAAATCAGTTCATAATAATTATACTTGCAAGGGGGTTTGGGGTGACGTGAATAGGGAGCTGCATCATACGCCTCGGAATCGGCACCTTCTTTCCACATCCAGATGCCTGCATTATCATACCCGGATTGAACAGAGTTTTCTTCCAGTTTAACTGGTATGAGCATGGGTCCATTGTCTGGATTGGTGTAGATTGTACCTATGGTATTTACTCTACCTCTTTTATTCCAGTCAGTTGTAGAAATATCTGCGATCCTTAAGATTTTGACATCCTGGTCATTAAACTTCACTGGAATTCCGATACAGCAACGTACGTTGAAATCTTTTTTTGGGCTTGCCATTACTTTTCAATCCCCCGGAAGAATTCAGAAATGAGATAGTCGTGGGCTTTTTGTGGGATTTTCCCTGATTTTAGTGCCTGGCTGAGATAACTACTAACTCTAGGGTAATTCCCAAGATGACTCAAAATATACTTCACTTTCACGGGAGTTGATATAAACATGCCCCCCATTAGAATGAGTTTTTGATATATTTCTTCATCGTTTTTTATTGGGCCTCGTAATAGAGTCAGGATAGGTTTAGGAATGCTTACCTGATAGACTGCATCTGTTCCGTGACGTACACAAATCCTATCTCCTTTGGATAGGTTTACAAGAGCAAAAATGGCCTCTTTATCCCAGTGAACACTTTTCAGTTGTCCTTCTGCGTAATGATAAATATTACATTTGCTGTCCGATTTAAAGGATAAGTTTGCCTTGTCTTTGAGGACGAATGAGGCTCCATTTTCAAGTGGTTTTTTTGCATATTCTAGTGTTATTTCTGGGAGGAGGTACTGAGATATATCATCAGAATATTCACATGTGAGATGGGCATCATAAGATCCATCCGAGGATTTAATGCTTGTTGAACCCTCGACAAAGTGGCACAGCAACCATCGATCTTTAATCCAAGCCTTTGAGATAGGTCTTTGTGGTTGCCTTTCTGTTTCTTGATAATAATCTGTATCTGTTTTTTGCGCCAGATTGAAAACATTCGTTGGTTTACTGTATACCAACTTGTTTCCGAACTGCACATGGGGAGGCCAGAGGGGAATTAATGGGGGATGCCACTCAACAAGTTTGACTCCTAAATTGTCTGCAAATTTCAGGGCTTCTTTTGTGACTCTGGTAAACTGCACGCGGTATACTATCCACTTTGATTCGTACCCATAGGATTTGCCCTCCAGTTTTCCTACGGGCTCGTATTCGAGAAATTCTTCAATATGATCCGGTATTTCTGAGGCTGTCGCAAAATAATAGTATTTGTCTATGGTAATCTCTCCTTTATCGGATATCCCACGAGCATAATTTTCGCTGTAGGAAAAAAGAGCTCCCTCTTCTGGGAGTCCCGATAGATCCTTCTCCCATATTTCTACTATATCGCGGCCGACTGAACATTCGCTGTATTTGAGAGAGTAATAATCATAGATCCACTTTAACTGGATGTAGGTAGTTTCTCCAGATATTACTTGGTTCATGAGGAGTTTGTTTTCTTTGAGTTCTACATTATCTGGATTGATAATTTGTACTACGAGTTTTTGATTTCTGGCGGCTACAACAATCTTTTCTTCTAATGGAGGGAAACCAAGAAAAAATCCGAAGTTCTCCCCTCTCTTCAAGATATAGACTCTTTTTGAACGTAGCCTTGATTTACGTTCCTCTTGCTGTCTTTGATATAGGGGTTCATATAAACTGTCCGAATAGTTGGGGCAACTGTAGTTTTTTGGATTGTTTGGGCAGTGTCTAAAATAGGTTCTCTCCTCTCCATTTGCTAATGTAACTGGTTCTCCACATGCAGGGCAGATAAACTTGCTATTTCTGAGATAACGCCTGTCAGAGTTATTTGTGAGCTCTTTGGCATAGACGAGTTCTTCAGATCCGGAATATCTCTTTATTATAGCATAATCCACTGAAAATCCTCTTTAAACAACGATATATTTCTTCAGCCAAGATAATATCATCGAATTAACTCTCTGACTGACCTTTCGTCTCATCCCATGGATGCAAGTGTCAATTTCCTGCCAGACTCGAAGGAGCACATCGTTTATGGTGTCATATAGTATCTGGGGTGCGCCTTCCACTCTGATTCTGACGGTGCACAAAGGTTACCGTCTGCCAGAAAAGAAGAAGATAGCCGCAAAAAAATGAGAGATAATACAACGAATGATATTGGTGGTACTGAATACTAAAACCTCCCCTCGTACCCTTCCCCGTGGCGCACGGATTTCTGCACGAAATCCCAACAAATGCGTCCAGAATCACAAACTGGCCCATTAAGGATACATAAACAAAAATAATCCCCACTCTATCTAAAATTTTACAAAAAAGAAGATGGGCCCGCTGAGATTCGAACTCAGGACCTCCGCCGTGTGAAGGCGACGTCATATTGCGATCCGTTTCAAGAAAGAGACGAGAAACAGAACCTGATTGCAACAGGCGCTAACACAAGGACTAACACAGGCGCTAACACGGGCGAAAGTGTCCCGGAGTCCTTCACAACCTTTAACGATCTCTATGAGCGTTACAGATCTGAGATTATAATGTCGTTTAGTCGTTCTCTTGTGATCTTTTGCCTCTAATTGGTGTCTGATTAATATTGAGGGATCGGCATCGCCAATCTGCCCACATCAGAGACGCGAACTGTGATATCCTAGAATAAAGAGCAATTTAGGATTTCTAGGCCGAGGTGTGCCGCGCAATACCGAAAATTACGGTTTAAATTTTAAAAAAGTGAATTTAAATGACTACTTCTCTTTCAATATACAGTTGTATTAATCCACTTTCGGATAAATTACAATCAACCAAATTTTCAAAATCTTCTTTTTCTAATTTGAGCTGATCTGCCATAATTCCCATCAATCTATCGCTAATTTCTTTTTTACCGTGACTAATCCAAGTAGTCATTCCAGTTTTCTTGCCTTTATAGTAGAATGTTGCTTTTATGTGTTTGGAGTTCTGTATTTCAAACCCTTTTTTGGTCAAGGCATTGAGTATTTGATGATTTTTCCGTGTTGCCAATTAAATCCCCTCATTAAACACTGATAGCAACTTTTTTCGGAACAAAATGCCTCCTTCGCTTAGGTTGGTTATGTCTTCTTCAACGTAATCCGACCATAATTCCATAAATTCATTGTTAATTTCGTCCATTCCGTCTTTTAAATCCTTGCTAGTGACTAAAAGCTTAAAATCAGCATTATAGAGAATATATTCATTGTCCTCAAAATCCACTTCGAGATTTATCGCTCTATTTAATTCCTTAGTGTTGTCTTCATCGAATTTCACATGAGTGAGTGGAAGATATTTTAATGGCTTAAATGCCATTTCGCTCTCAATGTTGATTATTCTTTTATTTTTTTCTAAAATCCCACTTACGCTGACAAGATTCTTTATTCTTCTTATAACATATTCTTCAAGTTCTTGTGGGTATTTACATGTGTACCTACCCTCTGGAGTATCCAAGACGAATTGGCGTTTTCTTTCAACGCTAATTTCCACTAGTCTGCCAGATATGGTTTTTGCTGAGGGTTCGGGTTGTTTCACTAATGCATCTTTAATTATTGGTTTTCTTTCAGGCTTTAACTCAATTCTTTCTTTTTCTCCAAAGTTAACCTCAATATGATACGGCAAATCATCATCGGGCCAAATACTATCTAATTCTTGGAGAGATCGATATGCGCGGTGTTCGTCTCCTTCAAATAACGCAAGAATTTTAGGATATATGAGATCTTCACTCGATGTTATGCCTAGTACGGAATTGGCCATTTTAATTGCTCGTTCTCCATACGTACCTTCTAGATCCGGAATTGGAAGGGCTTGCTGCGGCTGAGACAAACCCATATGAACAGCTAAACTACCTTGCTGCACATCTGTTATTACCAATTCACAGTTCTCTTTTACACTTTTAGGGTAATCTCCTCCGTTCCTGGGCTTATATCCCTCAAGATAATCTCCGATAATATACATCAGGTTTTGAATTGCTTGGACCTCGTTCACAAGAACATTGACTGAAATTTTTGATTGTGCCTTGTCGAGAGACTTGATGTAAAAACATATCTCTCCCTTAGATCTGTCCATATGGCATCCTCACGATTTGTGACCAAAATCTAGACGATGAATCGTCTTACATGATGATATTTATCTGTATTTATTTTGTGCCCGTTCGAAATAATACAGATATTGCATCTAAACACTCAAAATAACATTAAATGTTTGCCGAGGGGGGGTGAAAGTGAATTGCTTCAACCATAGATCAGTGATTTCTAGAATATCCTTGTGCGCGTGGGGCGTATCTAGCCAATATTGCCGAGCTTTGGTATGGTTAGGCTCTGCAGACCTCTGTTATTATCTAGAATTGCCTGGATATAAGGCGGTACTTATTCCGCTCCGATAACATTCCTGACAGTTCTCCATAGGACTATGAGGCAATCTGATCTCTTCCTTGATTACGATCCTCCATGGTCCGATTTGACTCAAATGGCTGTCTGGTGGGATAAATCCAAATGAATGCCTATTTTGGTGCTTTTTATTTGAATGCCGAACTAAACCTGCACAGATCTCACCAAATGTCTGCTAGAGTCCCTCCCCTCACATTATTGATTTTATATGCTGTTTCTGGAGTATTGAATTGGGTATTTCTCAGCATCTTTTACTCAATATGGAGGGTCTAATGAAACGAATCCTGATATTTTAGCAAATTTGTTCTACCCTACGCTATTTGTGGGTGTATTTTCTATTTGATCGAAATTTGGTGGTTATCATATGCTCCATACTTCTTTCTCTCTGTGAGTTTATTGTGATGGAGTATTTGTATTGATTTTCTGTGGTTTGTTGATGAATCTGCTATTTGTTTTAAGCACGATTCAAAATATTGATTTACTCTCTCGTTTGAGTTACCTAACAACCAGATTCATTTTCCGCCCCTCATACCCGCCGAAGGTTCAAACCTATGGATCTCAACGAATATCAGACTCGCAGACAGAAGATCGACGTCCTCCTCAGAGAGCAGGGCTGGGACATCGCCAACCGCTCCCATATCATCCCTGAGGTGGACACCAAACAGTCCGACTTCAATACTCCCCTTTACAAGACCGTATCCGAGACCCTGAAAAACGATCTCGAAAGCAAATACGTCGATTATCTCCTCCTCGATAGCCTGGGCGCACCGCTGGCGATCATCGAGGCAAAGCGCACCGCGAAAGACCCGCTCGTCGGGCAGAAGCAGGCGGAGCAGTACGCCAACGACATCAAGGCGCAGACTGGCAAAGACGTCTTCATCTTCCTCTCGAACGGCAACGAGATCTTGTTCTGGGATAGGGGGCGTTACCCCCCCAGGAAAGTGCAGGGGTTTTATGCCCGCAAAGACCTCGAACGCCTCCGCTTCCAGAACGGTCAGATCGACGACACCCTCCCTATCGAGGTGAATACCGCAATCGTCGATCGGCCGAAGAGCATCGAGAACGTCAAGCGCGTCCTGGAGCACCTCCGGAAAGGGCATCGGAAGGCGCTGATCGTGATGGCGACAGGGACCGGAAAGACCCGCGTGGCGATGGCGATCATCGAGGCGCTCATGCGGGAGAACCGCGCCCATAAGATCCTCTTCATCGCCGACAGGAAGGCGCTGAGGGATCAGGCGTACGATGACGGTTTCTCCGAGTTCTTCCCAGAAGAGTCGAAGGATCGGATCGTGCAGGGGAGATACAACAAGGAGAAGCGCCTCTTTGTCTCAACCATCCAGACCTTCCAGGAGATCTACACACAGAAGGATCTGAATGGTCAGAACCTGATCTCACCTGGGGAGTTCGACCTCATCATCTCTGACGAGGCGCACCGGAGCATCTACAACAAGTGGAAGGACATCTTCACCTATCTGGACGCGATCCAGATCGGACTGACGGCGACACCGGCCGACCTGGTCGATCGCGACACCTTCCGCTTCTTCAACTGCGAGAACGGTATTCCGACGGCGCTCTACTCGTACGAGGAGGCGGTGAGGGACGGCATCCTCTGCGACTTCAGGATGAATATCATGGGGGCGCAGACGCACTTCCAGATCGAGGGCGTTCGACCGTCAGACCTCTCGGAGGGTGAGCGTACACGGCTGATCGAGAAGGGGATCGACCCCGACGAGATCGATTTCGAGGGCACGGACCTGGAGAGGAAGGTCGCCGTCAAAGGGACGTCTGAGGCTATTGTCAGGGAGTTCATGGAGGGCTGCCTGATGGACGAGTCCGGCACG
>Ga0265294_10004460_pt1 | contig 17512 bp, 12 predicted proteins | sample MunlanPumphouse3_FD_192504 | JGI IMG/M metagenome (GOLD analysis project Ga0265294, IMG submission 192504) | Groundwater microbial communities from a municipal landfill in Southern Ontario, Canada - Pumphouse #3 | ecosystem: Environmental > Aquatic > Deep subsurface > Groundwater | place...
AAGTTATTTTGAAATGTATCCAGAAATAAAAATTTATATGGATAAACAAATAGAGTTTGCTGAAAAAAACGGTTATGTTAAGACGTTATTTAATCGCAAGACCTATATTCCAGAAATCAGTTCAAAAAACTATATGACAAGACAGTTTGGCAGAAGAATTGCTATGAATGCTCCTATTCAAGGAACAGCTGCGGATATATTAAAAATTGCTATGGTAAAAATCAAAGAGAATTTTGATAAAGCTAATATTAAATCACAAGTTATTCTACAAATACACGATGAAGTGATTTTAGATGTTTTACCGGAAGAACTAGATAAAGTAACCAAAATAGCTAAAGAAACTATGGAGAATGCTGTTTCATTTAGCACTAAATTAATTGCTAATTACGGCAAAGGAAAAAATCTTTTTGAGGTGAAATAGAATGCCAGAATTACCTGAAGTTGAAACTGTAAAAGAATCCTTAAAAGTTCATTTAATCGGCCAAAAGATAAAAGAAATCTATGCACCATACCCAAAAATTATAAAGATGGATTTGTCAGATTTTAAGAAGAAGATGATTAATCAAACCTTTAGAGACATTAATCGGTATGGTAAGTATTTGTTTTTTATTTTTGATGATTATACATTAGTTAGTCATTTAAGGTTGGAAGGAAAGTATTTCATCAGAAATGCTTTAAACGAATTAACGAAACATGAACATGTTGTATTTAAACTTGATAATAATAAATTTTTGTCATATCATGATGTTAGAAAGTTCGGTACAATTGAATTAGTTGATAAAGGTAAAGAATTTACGCTTTTTAGCGTAAAAAAATTAGGCGTTGAAGCAAATCAAATAAATACTGATAATATTGAATTGATTGATAAGTTTAAGAGAGCGAATCGACCAATCAAATCTGTTCTTTTAGACCAAACGATTGTCACGGGTTTAGGTAATATTTATGTAGATGAAACTTTATTTAGATCAAAGATAAATCCAGAAGAAATTGCAAGTATATTGTCAGTTGAAGAAATTAAGACAATTCTAAAAAACGCAAAAATAGTTTTAGATAAGGCAATTAAACTTGGAGGAACTACAATTAGAACTTATCAATCTAGTTTAGGTGTTGATGGTAGATTCCAAAATGAGTTAAAAGTACATACTATGGCAGGCAAGCCTTGTCCAGTTTGTAATACTATAATCAAGAAAATAAGAGTTGGTGGCCGGGGAACGTATTATTGTCCAAGTTGTCAACCTAGGAAAAAAATATGAAAAAGATTGGGCTTACAGGTGGTATAGCTTCTGGCAAATCACTTATTAGCGGATATTTTAAAACTGAAAATGTAATTGTATTAGATGCTGATAAAATCTATAAAAACCTATTAAAAACTAATAAAATATTGTATAATGAAATTAAAGAAGAGTTTAATCTAGAAGAGCTAGATTTAACTATATTATCTGAGATTGTGTTTAATGATCAATTAAAACTAAATAGATTAAACGAAATAACTCATCCTTTTGTTATGAATGTTTTTACTGAAGAATTGGATAAGTTAGAAAAGACTGAAAAGCTTGTTGTTTTAGATATTCCTTTGTTATATGAAGCTAAGATGAAGAGCTTTTGTGATGAAATAATTTGCGTTTATATTGACGAAAAGATACAATTAGAAAGACTTATTAAAAGAAATAAATTATCAACTGAAGAAGCTTTAAAACGAATTAATTCACAAATGCCTTTAAGTAAAAAATCTAAAATGAGTAAGTATGTTATTGATAACTCTGGTGATAAAGAATCAACCTATTTACAATTTCAAAGAATATATCAAAAGATAAAGGAGAGTATAAAATGTCATTAAAAACCTTTCTTTCTAACACAGCTGAGACAAGAGAATTGCACCAAGAACCTGGACTAAGAACAAATTATTATCGTAACAATTTTAACCAAGTTTTAGAAGCGATTCAAGCTATTGCTCAAGAAGAACAGCTAGAAATAAAAAGTATTAATAAAATTCATAAAGAAATATATATGTTAGGTAATGGTTATGATATAATCGTAACAATATCAGAAATCACACCAGTTGAACTGGGAGTAGATTTTAAAGTTAATTGGTTTAGTGGATTTGGATTTAATAAACCTAAAAAAAGAGTTATTGCATTATATGCAGAGTTAAAAGAAAGATTGAGATTTAAAGGCGTCTCATTGCATCCTTAGGAGGAAGTTATTGGAAACACTGAGAAGAAGTGATACATTTGTTGTTTCTGGAGAGGGTTTGTGTTCTGAAATTGATTATCAAGTTTTAACTTTGTTATATCAACCTATTATCGGGCGAAATGCATTTTCTCTATATATGACATTGATGAATCTAATGAATCGACAAGATTTAATATCTGAAGAGTACCTTCATTCTGATTTAGAGTCAATGTTAGGACAAAAAGTATCAGAAATAGAACAAGAAAGATTTAAACTAGAAGCGATAGGGTTATTGGTTACTTTTTTTGCTAATGACAATTTTTCTTATGAAATAAAGTTGCCATTAAGTGCTAGAAACTTTATAAATGATGGAATATTAGGTGAATATTTAATAGCTTCGATAACTAAGACAAGATTTAAAAAACTTTTAAAGATTTTTAGAGTTAAAACTCCAAATAAAAAACAAAAATACAATATATCAAAAGCATTTAATGAAATTTATCCAACACTTAATACTAGCAGTAGTGAGTATGAAAATGATTTGGTAGCCAATAAGACAAGAGGATTTTCACAACTGAATAATTATAGTTTTGTTTGGCGATTATTTGCAGAGAGTATTTCTGAAGATATATACGATATTGATAATCTAACTGAAGCAGTTAAAACTAAAATAGAACAACTCAGTTATGTTTACGGTTTGAACGAAATAAAAATGGCTGAAGTATTTGTGAAATCTTTAGATGATGATAATATGATTAACATTGAAAGCCTATCCAAAAATGCTCGGTCAAACTATAATATTGAGCCAGTTGATCCGAATAAAGAAGAAGTAACAATCAAGCCTGTAGATACGGAGAATATTCTTGATTATTTTAAAACTATTACTCCCAAGGAACTTCTATCTGAATTAGGAGATGGTTTAGTTTCTACAGCTGATTTGAGACATGTGGAAAGACTGATTGATGAAGTTGGTTTAAACCCTGGTGTTGTAAATGTCTTACTAGCTTTTCTCGCTAAAACAAAAGGTAATAATCTTCCTAGTTATGCTTATATTCAAAAAGTAGGTATGGGTTGGAAAAGAGATAAAATTGATTCAGTTGAATTAGCGTTAGATTATATTAAACATCTTGATAGTGTGAAAGAAAAACCACAATCACAATATAAAAAAACCACTAGACCAGATGTGAAACCTGATTGGCTTGATGAATATTTGAAAGAAAATGAAGGAGATAACTAATCATGAAACCAGTAAAAGATCTTTTGTCATATCAAGATTCTAATATTGATTATGATAATATTATTGATGGTTTAATGTCAGACCCAATAATTAACAAGTTTATACTTGATCATGATTTGACTCACGAAGATGTAATTAGATCTCTAAACGTGTTTTTAACATTTAGAGATGAGTTTAATAGTTGTAGTAAGTGTTCTGGTTTAAGTAATTGCGCGCTTTCAACTGTTGGCTTTACACCAAAACTCGAATATAATAAGAACTATATAGAACTTAGTTATAGCAGATGTAAATATAATAACTTGAATTCTTCTAGCGATAATATCTATGCTATGTATATTCCTAAAAGAATTTTTAATGCGAGTTTAGATGATTTTGATTTGATTGGAGATACTAGGAAGTCAATTCATAATTATATATTGGGTTTCATTAAAGACTATAGCAAAGATAATTTTGTAAAAGGTATGTATATTTCAGGGAAGTATGGTACAGGAAAGACTTATATTTTAGCGATTTTAGCTAATGAACTTGCAAAACTCGGCCATAAAGTGTATTTTGCCTATTATCCAGATTTAGTAAGAGAATTAAAGTCTTCAATTGGGGATGGAAGTTTAGAAGATAAAATTAGTTTGATAAAAGAAACGGAAATTTTAGTTTTAGATGACATTGGTGGTGAATACTTCAGTGAGTTCATTAGAGATGAAGTATTAGGACCGATTTTACAACATCGTTTACTAGATAATAAACCTACATTTTTTTCTTCCAATCTAAGTTATAATGATTTGGCTAGAGCTTTTAGAAAAACAGACAATAATTTAGAGACAGTTGCTTCATTTAGAATTGTTGAGAGAATTAAAAGGATGACTGTAGAGTTTACTTTAACCGAAAAACCACATATTTCTTGACAAACTTTGATTAATATATATAATTGATAGTATAAAACAAAGATGAGGACATGATTATTAATTTTCTTTTTCAAGCGAGAGTAGAATGGTGTAAGCTACTTATTAAGAATTTAGTAATTACCACCTCGGAGTGACTTTGAAAAAGTCCGTATCAGGCGTTAACGAATAATGAGTTACAAATTAAGGTGGTACCGCGATTATAAATCGCCCTTTTCTAATAAAGGGCGTTTTTTTGTTTTTTAAGGAGGAAAAAATGAAAATAATTTTACCTGATGGTTCTATAAAAGAATATAATGAACCAAAAACACTTTTTGAAATAGCTGAAGATATTTCAATATCACTAAAAAAGAATAGTATAGCAGCTAAAGTAAATGACAGAGTATTAGACATGGACAGAGTAATATCTAAAGATTCAAATATAGCTTTTTTATCCGAACAAGATGAAGAATCTTTAGAAATTTTACGTCACTCAACTGCTCACTTATTAGCTGAAGCGGTTAAGAAATTATATCCTCACGCAAAATTTGGGGTTGGTCCAGTTATAGAAGAAGGCTTCTATTACGACATAGATCTAGGTGATGATGTATTAATTGAGAGTGACTTAAAAACTATCGAAAAAGAAATGAAAAAAATTGCTTCACAGAACTCTAAAATTGAAAGATCTGTTCTTTCATATGAAGAAGCTCTAGAATTCTTTAAAGATGATCCTTATAAAGTGGAGTTAATAAAGGAATTACCTAAGGATGAAGAAATCAGTGTTTATCGACAAAGTTACTTTACAGATTTATGTAGAGGGCCCCATTTACCGGGAACAAAGTGGATTAAAAATTTTAAACTTTTAAGTTTAGCTGGTGCATATTGGCGTGGCAATTCCGATAATAAGCAACTTACTAGAGTTTATGGCACTTCGTTTTTTAGTAAAGAAGAATTGGATGAGCATTTACAAAATTTAGAAGAAAGAAAAAAAAGAGATCACCGAAAACTTGGTAAACAACTTGATTTGTTTATGCTAAGTGAATATGGCCCTGGATTTCCTTTTTGGTTACCAAATGGAATGATTCTTCGCAGAGAACTGGAAAACTTTTGGTACGATGTTCATCTTAAAGAAGGATATAAATTAATTCAGACTCCGATAATGTTAAATAAAGAACTATGGGAAGTTTCTGGTCACTGGTTTAATTATCGCGAAAATATGTATACTTCAAAAATTGATGATCAAGAGTTTGCGATTAAACCGATGAACTGTCCAGGTGGAATGCTGGTTTATAAACGTGATATTCATTCCTACAAGGATTTTCCTTTAAAGGTTGGAGAACTAGGTCTTGTCCATCGTCATGAAGCTAGCGGAGCTTTAAATGGATTATTTAGAGTTCGAAACTTTACTCAGGATGATGCTCACATATTCATGACAGAAGAAATGATTGTAAATGAAGTTAAAGAATTGGTTAGATTGTATGAATATATGTATTCTGTTTTTGGACTAGAATATCATATCGAACTTTCAACTAGGCCGGAAGAAAAATATATTGGCGATGTAGCTACTTGGGATAAAGCAGAAAAAGCTTTAGCTGACGCTCTTGAAGCAATTGGGAAAGAATATAAAGTTAATCCTGGCGATGGAGCTTTTTATGGTCCTAAATTAGATTTTAAACTTCGTGATTCAATGAAGAGAATCTGGCAATGTGGAACTATCCAATTGGATATGAATCTTCCAGAAAGATTTGATTTAACATATATTGACGCAAACGGCGAAAAGAAAAGACCTGTAATGTTACATAGGGCTCTTTATGGCTCTATTGAACGTTTTATCGGTATTTTAATTGAACATTATGGTGGTGCATTTCCAACTTGGATGTCTCCTGTACAAATAAAAGTTATTCCGGTTAATAATGAATACCATTTAGATTATTCAAAAAAACTACTTGGATTATTACAAGATAATAAAGTAAGAGTAGAATTAGACGATCGAGAAGAAAAACTTGGGTATAAAATTAGAGAAGCTCAAACAAAAAAGATTCCTTATCAATTAGTTGTAGGAGATAAAGAAGTTGAAAACAATGAAGTTACTTATCGTCGTTATGGAGAACAAGCACAAACAACTGTTAAAGTAGATGAGTTTATTAAATTGATAACTATTGAAATTAGTGGAAAAAAATAAGGAAGGATTAATCCTTTCTTATTTTTTTTATTATTTTTTCATCTGGATCAATGTATATGGTTTTTTGGTTGGTATAAGTAACATAAGAACCAACTTCACCAGGAATTTTCTTAACATACTTAATTTTTGTATAGTCAACAGCTACTGAACTTGATAATTTGCTTTTTGAATAGAATGCAGCTAAAGCAGCAGCAGTTCTAATTGTTGTTTCAGTCAAATTGTCATTATTCATAACTACTGTGTGTGAACCGCTTTGATTTTGAACATGGAACCATGTATAGTCCTTTTTGGCTAACTTGTGGGTTATAAAATTATTTTGTATATTATTCTTTCCAACGACAATTTGAATACCTAAATCATCATAAAATACATCATAATTAGGAATTTTATTTTTGTTTTTCACTTTCTTTTTGGCTAAATAATGGTTGTTAATTAATTCATCTTGAATTTCTTCTAAATCTTTAATTTCATAATTATCAGTAATTTGTTTTAATAGTTCTTCGAAATACAAAATCTCTTTTTTAGTAATAGATATTTGTTGTTCAATATGTTTGATTGCACTTTTTTGTTTTTTGTATCGATTATAATATTTGTTTGCATTATCAATCGGACAACTCATTCGATCAATCTCGATACTGACTTCTTCATCTAGTTCATAACTATAAAGTTTTACTTCTGATTTAGTCTTGTCAATAAGATTGTTATTTTGTAACAACAAATCACCTTTAATACGATTTATTTGATTATTATTAGCTTCATTAAGTTCTTTAGTTAATTTTTCCAATTTGTTAACATTTTTTTCAAGATTATTTTTAATGACAGTGAATAAGTATTTATGAATTTGTTTAACACGATCAAGGCTAGATGAATCCATAAAATATTCCTCCAATAGATCTGACAAGCTATCATAGTATATTTTATCATCACCGAAGATATCTATGTAGTAGAAATGCTTTAAAGATTTTGTTGGTTTAATTTCTTGGTAGTATATATTTTTATATGTTTCAAACATTTGATTTGATTTGTAATTGGCCTGTTTGATAATATGTTTAGCCAATAAAGGTGACACACCTCTAATATTTTCTATTATATCTTGAAATGTTATATCATCTTTATTAAAAAAAACTTCAATATTATCTAAGTCATGTGCACTTAGTTTATTATCTGTTGGTAGAGAATACTTAATGCCATTTACAAGGGTTCTGTCTTGATTATCAAACGGATGAATATGTTTATAAGCGTTTAGAATTATTCTGTTTTCATCTAAAATGATTAGATTTGCATACCTTCCAAACAACTCAATGACTAAATAATAGTCTTTTATATCACCAAGATCATTACGATTATTGATTTTGATTTCAATTATACGATCACTGTTTAAAGCTTTTACACTTATAATAATTCCCTTTTCTATATATTTTCTTAGAAACATACAAAAGCCGCCTGGGGTAGCGAAATTGTTATATTTTCCTTTAACTAAGTGAATTCTAGCTAATGCACTAGATAGAGAAAGATATAAATTTTCATTCACACTTAACGAAAACAAAAAGTCGGCTTTAGAAAGCTGAGAAATTTTATTTATTCTTGAATTAGTTATTCTTTTATTTAGTTCTATGGACAGTTGTCCAATAAATCTTCCGTCTATACTCATATAATCACCTAGTTTATTATAACACAGTTTAAAAAGAAAAAAATAATTTTACTATTTAAGTCTTTTGTGTTATGATATAGGGTAATAAATATTGTGTTTTTTGCAATTGGAGGGATAACTCTGAAACTGAATGAACGAGGGTTGCTAGTTATTATTAGTGGACCATCGGGAGTTGGAAAAGGAACGATTAGAAAAGCTCTTTTTGAAATTCCTGATAATAATTTTTGTTATTCTGTATCAATGACGACGAGAAAACCTCGTCTTGGAGAAGTTGACAGGGTTGACTATTTCTTTGTGTCTAGAGAAGAGTTTGAAAATAGAATAAAAGCTAATGGATTTTTGGAGTACGCTGAGTTTGTTGGCGAATATTATGGAACTCCGATTGATTTTATTGAGACAATGATGGAAAAAGGAAAAGAAGTTATTGTTGAAATTGAAGTTGAAGGAGCCTTACAAGTTAGAGAAAAGAACCCTGAAGCTGTATTTATTTTTATCGTGCCACCTTCAAGGCAAGCTTTGATAGAACGACTTAAAAATCGGGGTACAGATACGTTAGATACTATTAAAAGAAGAATTGATAAAGCAGAAAGAGAATTTCATTTAGCTTATAAATACGATTATATTGTTGTTAATGATGAAGTTGTTAATGCCGCTGATAGAATTTATGCAATTATAAGAGCAGAACATGCTAAGACCGAAAGGTCAATTCATAAATACTATAAGCTTTTGGAGGGGAAAGAATGATAAAAGATAAACACGATTTGAATCAAGAAAAACTATTAGAAATCAAAGAAAAACTGATGAACGATCAAGGTGACTCTGTTGAAATAATCGGGGATGATAGAAGTTCAAAAGCAAATACAAAATATGATCCTAAAGAATTTAACTTTCAATCATATTCTTATGGCGATTATGAAACTGGAGACATGGTATTTGCGGACGAAGAAGAACGTAAACGTAATAAAAAAATGAATCATGAAGGATTACGTTATCCTTCAATCGATGACTTATTAGAAGTTGTAGATTCAAAGTATAAATTAGCTTATATCGCAGCAAAAAGAGCAAAAATAATTAAAAGTGATAATTATTCATCAGTTAATAACAAATGTGTTAAAGCTGTTGGAATGGCTTTAGAAGAGATTCTAGAAGGAAAAGTCACTGCTAAATTTTAAATACAGCCTCGGCTGTATTTTTTTTTAGTCTTTTAATTTTCACTCTTAAAATTAGTGATTAATATGATATAATAAAATGGTTATTGGAGATGATATTTTGGATAAGATAAGAGCGTTACTAAAACAATTAGAGTTACAGGATAAAATCATAGAAGAATATTGTCAAATTGAATCTGTAGAAGTAGACAAGATAAATAATACTTGGACTTTTTTCTTTGTGTTTGAAAAGATAATCCCGATTATGCATTTTCGGAATTTCATTCAAAAATTACAGAATTTAATATTGATTTATGATAGTTTAAAAGGTGTTGACTTTTCAGTTAGATTTTTAGATATGGATGGGGACATTTTGGATTATTATGATTTCGCTATTGATGAAATAGCAAGAGATGATAGGCGTGTTTTGCCCTTAAAAGAATATGATAAAGACATTGATGGAAATGTCATTAAATTATATGTTCCAAACGGGGCTGTCTCGCCACAAAACTACCGTTTGAACATTGAGCAACAAATGAAAAAACTGGGTTTTGAAATAGAAATTGAAATAGAAATCGACGATTCAAAAGAATCAATAGAAGACGAAATAAAAAAGACAAATGACTTGTTTGTTAAAGAAAGTAAAGAACTTTTAAATTCGAATGAAGTGAAATATATTACTTTAAATCAACCAAGTGATTTTGATGATTTTACTGAAATTTCTATGATCCCTAAGGATGAAATGGAATTCGAAGAGTTTAAAGAAAGAAATCAAGGGAAATCAATTATTTATGTCCAAGGAATAGTTGTGGAAAATGAAATAAACGATTCTAATAGTAATTCAAGTGTAAAGTTAATTATTACAGATGGTGTAGATTCAATTTATTTAGTCAAGCGAAGAACTAAGCCAACGGATTTAGATTTTTTCAAAGAAATTGAAATTGGTATGGGTGTAAAGGCAAAGTGTTATGCTCAATTTGATAATTACTATAATGAAGTGACTTTAAGTGTTCTTAATATCGCTCGTTCTAATACGCAAATTGATGATAATCGTCGAGAAGATAATTATGAAAACAAACGTTCTGAATTGCATCTTCATACTAAAATGTCAACTTTAGACGGAGTAAATACAATTGAGGAATATGTTGATAGAGCACTAAGTTATGGGCATAAAGCCCTTGCTGTGAGCGATCATGGTTCTGTTCAATCTTTTCCATCATTTGAAAAATATGTTAAAGGGAAAGATATTAAACCGCTTTATGGACTTGAAATGATTTTAGTTAATGATGAAGAAATTACAATTACTAGAGGAGATTTCCAAGGCCTTTTATCAGAGATAACTTATGTAGTTTTTGATATAGAAACAACAGGATTGTCATTAAACTATGATACACTGATTGAAATTGCAGGGATAAAAGTTAAAAATGGTTCAGTTTTAGGCGAGTTTGAAGAATTAATTGATCCAGAGATGACAATATCAAAATTTACTGAAAACTTAACTAAAATAAATAACAATATGTTAAAAGGAAAAAGGAAACTAAAAGAAGTTTTAAAAGATTTCTATGAATTTTCTAAAGATTGTGTATTAGTTGCACATAACGCTAGTTTTGATGTTGACTTTTTAGCTTATAACTATCGTGAATTGGGAATTGATAGTAAGATAAATCCTTCAATCGATACATTGATGCTTGCAAAAGCGATGATACCTGATAAATCAAGGTTTGACTTAAAAAGCATTAGCCGTCACTATAAAGTTAGTCTTGATGGACATCATCGAGCTATTCATGATACAAAAGCGTTATTTGAAATATTTTTGCATATGATTAAGGACCTAAGAAAAGACGGGTTTAATCGTTTCCAAGATTTAAATTTGGCGATAAATCGTAATGAGGTTTATAAATATCCATATCCTAAACACGTTAACTTTCTTGTTAGAGAACAAGAAGGATTAAAGAATCTATACAAGATATTATCAGAGGGACTTACAACATATTATGATCGAGAAGCTAAAGTTTTAAAATCTTTCTTAGACAAGAATAGAACAGGTTTATTAGTTTCAAGTGGTTGTTTTAATTCTAAGTTTTTTGATATAGCTTTAAATAAAACGAGAAGAGAGCTAGTTAAAGAAGCTAAATACTATGATTACATAGAAGTTCAACCATTAAGTTATTTCAGATTTATGGAAACTGAAACACCAAATTGGAGAAACGTAATTCAAAGAGTCATTAAGAAGATAGTTGAAGTGGGCAAAGAATTAAACATCCCAGTTGTAGCGACTGGTGATGTTCACCATCTTGATCCAAGCGACTATAAGTATAGAGAGATAATGATTAACACTCCTTTAGTAGGTGGTGGTGGTTTCCATGATTTATACTATAAAGAATTAAAACCAAATCAGTATTTTATGACAACAGAAGAAATGATGGAAGAATTTTCATTCTTAGGTTCTGATATAGCTTATGAAATAGTTGTTAAGAATTCACAAGCAATTGTAGATTTAATAGAAGATATAAAAATTATCCCAGATGAACTTTATGCTCCTACTGATGAATTTTTAGCTGAACAAGGTGTGCCATCAATCAAGAATAAAGTTGAAAATATGGTTAATAATAAAGTTAGAGAATTATATGGTGATCCTTTACCGGATATTGTTAGAGTTCGGGTTGAAAAAGAATTGAGTAGTATTATAGAACATCAATTTTCAACGATTTATTATATATCCCACCTTTTAGTGAAAAAATCACTAGACGATGGATATTTAGTTGGTTCTAGGGGCTCGGTTGGATCTTCTTTTGTTGCTACATTGATGGGTATTACTGAAGTCAATCCTTTACCGCCTCATTATATTTGTCCTAAATGTCATTTTCATGCTTTCAAGAAAACTGATGAAGAAAAACAAGCTTTCGGTGAAAATGATTTTGAAAAAGAATACCATGATGTGTTTGAAAGCACTGATGCAGGATGGGATCTACCAAAAGCAGAATGCCCAGTTTGTAATACACAATTAATTAGGGATGGACATGATATTCCTTTTGAAACGTTTTTAGGTTTTAAAGGTGATAAAACTCCTGATATCGATTTGAACTTCTCTGGTGAGTATCAAGGTGAGGTCCACGAATATATCCGAAAATTATTTGGGTCAAATTATGCTTTTAGAGCTGGGACAATTGGTACATGCGCTGCAAAAACATCGTTTGCAATGGTCAAAGAATATTATTCTAAATTGAATATAAAGCGAAAACGACAAGGTTTAGAGCCTGTTACTGTTCGTCATGCAGAAATGGCTAGATTAGCAAAAGGTATTGAGGGATCAAAGCGGAGCTCAGGACAACATCCAGGAGGGATAGTTGTAGTTCCTAATAATCGTAGTATTTTTGATGTAACGCCAATTCAATATCCAGGTGATTCAAAAGATACTTCTTGGAAAACAACTCACTATGAATACCATTCATTTGAAAATAACTTGTTTAAACTGGATGTTTTAGGTCATGATGATCCAACAGTTATTAGATACTTGATGGATCTAGTAGAACAAAATCCAGCTGATTTTCCTTTCGATAACCCTAAAGATATTCCTGTGGATGATAGTGATGTCTATAGAATGTTGTCAGGAACTGAAGTTCTAGGATTAACGCCCGATGATATAATGTCAGATGTTGCGTCTTATGGTGTTCCTGAATTGGGTACTAGTTTTGTTAGGGGTATGCTTTCAGAATCAAAACCGAAATCATTTGCTGATTTGGTTAAAATATCTGGGTTATCTCATGGTACAGATGTATATTACGGGAATTCACAAACATTAATTCTAGGAAAGAATCGTGAATTTGGTAAGATAGATTTTAAAGATGTTATTGGTTGCCGAGATGATATAATGGTTCATTTGATATCATATGGGTTAAATCCTAATTTAGCTTTTGAAATTATGGAATTTGTTCGTAAGGGAAAGGCTATTACAAATCTAAATAAATGGGCAAATTATGCTGATGAAATGAGAAAGTATAACGTTCCTGATTGGTATATTTGGTCTTGTTCAAAAATTAAGTACATGTTTCCAAAAGCGCACGCTACAGCTTATGTTTTAATGGCTATGCGTATTGCTTGGTTTAAACTCTATCAACCAATTTATTTTTATTCAGCTTATTTTTCCAAAAGAGCTGTTACATTTGATGTTGATACGCTATATGGCGGAGAAACAACGATTATTGAAAAATTAAATGAGATTAAATCTAAAGGAAAAGAAGCATCAAATCGAGAACAAGATTTACAGACTGTATTAGAAATTGCTTTAGAAATGGTAAAACGCGGTTTTTATTTTAGCCCAATAGATTTAGAAAAGTCACAAGTTAAAGATTTTGTTATCTCTGAAGATAAGAAATCACTTATTCTGCCTTTCATTGTTATTGATTCAATGGGTGATAAAGCTGCTCAATCAATAATTGATGCTAGAAATGAGAAAGAATTTATATCTAAACAAGATATTAAAAACAGAACGAAATTATCTAATGTTTTATTTGATAAATTGGATAATCTCGGTGTCTTTGAAGGAATGATTGATAAAAATCAAATATCAATTTTTGATTTTTGATAATTCATCATAAAAACTTCATAATCATGTAGTATAATATATTAAATACTTTGAGGAGGTAGTAAGTATGAGAATGAGTAGTTCAAATCCTGTTTTTAGACAAGCAAATAGTTATACATATGTTACTGATCGTCCGGTAACTTATGCAAATGTAGCTATTAAAACAATTATTTTGTTAGCTGTAGCAGCAGTTTCTGCATATTTAGCTATAACTAATATTGAAACCCTTAGTATCGGTTGGATTATTGGAGCTATGATAGTTGCTTTCATAGCTGTGATGGTTGGTTCACGTTCTTCTAGATTAGCTCCATTGTTCGCTTTTATTTATGCGGCGGCTGAAGGAGTTGTTTTAGGAATAGTGTCTATTCTTTATTCAGCTTTTTATGAGGGTATAGTACCAACAGCTATTATTACTACATTTGTTGTGTTTGTTGTGATGTTACTTTTGTTTTCAACAAATATAATCAAAGTTAATCAAAAATTTGCATCTTTTATGGTTGTAGCTTTAATTAGTGTGATTATCATGAGCTTACTAACAATCTTTTTGCCGGATCTAGCATCTAGCAATATTTATTATGTTATTGTTTTTATTTCAGCTGCACTCTCTGCATTCTTTTTACTTCTTGATTTTCAAAGAATTAAAGATTTTGTTGATTCAGGATCAGATCACAGCGTTGGATGGGTATTATCTTTAGGGTTAATGGTTACTCTTGTATGGATATACGTAGAAATGTTAAGATTGCTAGCAATTACTTCAAGAAGATAATTATTTAAGAGTTGCTTAAAAGAAAAAATTTGTTATAATATAATTAACACGAAGAAAAAACAATAGTAATTAGACCATTTAAACACAAGAGAGAAATGCATTTGCTGAGAGCATTTAGTTTAAATCTAATGAATTCGGTTTTGGAGTGAGACTAATCATCTCCGTATATCTTGCGTTAAAGATAAGTTAAGTGCTAGTTTTACTAGAACTAAGGTGGTACCACGGTTAATATAATCGCCCTTAACAGGGCGATTTTTTTATTTTTTATGGAGGAATTTATGGAAAAAAAATTACAAGCATTAACAGTTGAAGCGTCATTAGCTATTAAAAAATGTGAAACAATTAATGAATTACTAGATATTAAGTCTAAATATCTAGGTAAAAAGAGTGACTTTAATAATCTAATGCAAGACATGAAGAATTTGCCTAATGAAGAAAAACCAAAAGTAGGAAAATTGATTAATGAAGCTAAGCAAGAGATTTCTATGCAAATTGATGAACAAAAAAAGAAAATAGATGATAACAAAATTATGAATTTATTAAAAGAGCAAACTATTGATATAAGTTTGCCAAGTAAAGAACTATCAGTTGGCCACAAACATCTATTGACTAAGATAACTGAAGAAATAGAGGATATCTTCGTTGGTTTAGGCTATGAAATTAAAGAAGGCCCAGAAATAGAAACTGATCTTTACAACTTTGAGATGTTAAACTTACCAAAAGACCACCCGGCAAGGGATATGCAAGACTCGTTTTATATCACTGATGAAACCCTATTGAGAACACATACATCGCCAGTTCAAGTTAGAAGCTTACTTGCTAATTCTGATCAATTACCGCTAAAAATAATATGTCCTGGTGTTGTTTATCGTAAAGATGATGATGATCAAACACATTCACATCAATTTATGCAAATAGAAGCCCTTGTTGTTGATGAGAAAACAACACTGTCTGATTTAAAAGGAACCCTATTACTAATTGCTAGAAGATTATTTGGTGAAAATAGAGAAATTAGATTAAGGCCATCATATTTCCCATTTACTGAACCATCAGTAGAAGTAGACGTAAGTTGTTTTAAGTGTAATGGTGATGGTTGTTCATTATGCAAAAATACTGGTTGGATTGAAATACTTGGAGCTGGAATGGTAAATAATAACGTTTTAAAAGCAGCTGGATATAATACAGAAAAATATCAAGGGTTTGCTTTAGGTATGGGGATAGAAAGAATTGCTATGTTGAAATATGGAATTGATGATATTAGATTACTTTACACTAATGATCTTAGATTCAATAAGCAGTTTTAGGAGGTAGTTTAATGAAAATATCAATGAATTGGTTAAACCAATATTTTTCTAATGAAATTGATTCAAATGAATTAGTAAAGAAATTTAATTTAATGAGTCAAGAAGTATCTGGACTAACCAAGCTTGTTTCAATAGAAGGCTTGGTCATTGGATATGTAAAAACGATAAGAAAACATGAAAACGCAGATAAATTAAGCGTATGTTTGGTAGATGTAGGAAGTGAAGAACTTCAAATTGTTTGTGGAGCTCCTAATGTTGACGCTAATCAAAAGGTTATAGTTGCAAAATCAGGCGTTACTTTACCAGGTGGTTTTAAAATTAAGAAATCTAAAATTAGAGGAATTGAATCAAACGGTATGATTTGTTCTTTAGACGAATTAGGTTTACAAGAGTTTGATAATAATGAAAAAGGAATATATGTTTTAGGAAACGATGCTTTGCCTGATGAAGATCCACTAAAATATTTATATCTAGATGACACCGTTTTAGAGTTGGATTTAACTGCAAATCGTTCTGATTTGTTATCAATTAGAGGGGTTGCTTATGATACCGCAGCTATGTTTAATGTGGATGTAAGTTTTCATGAACCTGTAGTAATTAGAGAAAGCTCCGAAAGTCCTGTATCTATTTATACTCAAACAAAGAATAGCACCGTCTATTATGGACAAATTATTGAGAATATCGAAATTAAGGATAGTCCTTACTGGATTAAATCAAGACTTATTGCTTCCGGTATTAGACCAATAAATAATGTTGTAGATATTACAAATTATGTTATGCTTGAATATGGACAACCATTACATGCTTTTGATTATGATAAGATTAATAGCGATCGGATAATAGTACGTGAAGCAAATAAAGACGAAGTTATTGTTACTTTAGATGGCGAAAAACGAAGCTTAATTGCTGGAGATGTAGTGATTACTAATGGTGAAAAACCGATTGCTTTAGCTGGAGTAATGGGCGGGTTAGAAACTGAAATTGATAGTGCTTCAAAAAGAGTATTATTAGAAAGCGCAATTTTCAACCCAGTTAAAATTAGAAAAACTGTTAATCGATTAAATTTAAAAAGTGAATCTTCAAGTAGATTCGAAAAAGGTATAGATGCTAATAGAACATTAGAAGCCTTGAACTATGCTTGTGAATTACTTATTAGGTATGCAAATGCAATTATTGTTGGTTTTCCTAGTTTTTATAATACAACCAACCCTAAAAAGAAAATAATAAATATGGATCTTGAAAAATTAAATGGGGTTACAGGTTATAATTTTACTGAAGAGATAGTTGAAGAAATTTTCAATAGATTAAGATTTAAATATAAGAAAAAAGGTTCTGAGTTCAAAGTTGTTATACCTTCTAGAAGACCGATGGAAAGCTATCAAGATCTTATTGAAGAAATTGTTAGAATAAACGGATTCGACAAGATTCCAGTCTCAATTCCTATGACCCCAACACAAGGGGGGTTAAATAAAAAGCAGAAAACAATAAGGTTAATTAAAGATTATTTCGTTAATAGAGGCTTTTATGAAACTAAAACGTATGCTTTAGTTTCAACTGAAACAGCTACACAGTATGATATCAAACCTGAG
>Ga0265294_10004461_pt1 | contig 17512 bp, 21 predicted proteins | sample MunlanPumphouse3_FD_192504 | JGI IMG/M metagenome (GOLD analysis project Ga0265294, IMG submission 192504) | Groundwater microbial communities from a municipal landfill in Southern Ontario, Canada - Pumphouse #3 | ecosystem: Environmental > Aquatic > Deep subsurface > Groundwater | place...
GTCCACCCTGAGGACATCCTCATTCATGATATGGGGTTTATTGTATCGCCCATGTGGCACATTGAAGCCGCCGCCTGAGTTGACCCTGAAGAGTCCGTTAAAGCATGTCCTGTTCAGGAAGATCATATCTGCGGCCCTCTGGGCATGATCTCTGGTATATGAGGAGAAGTCAGTCTTCTCCCCTGCCTCATTGAACCTCTTCCTGACACTGTAGAAATACTCACTCCTGTGACTCTCGTCAAGGGCGAGGTATTCCTCCTCAGAGACCTTCAGATGCTCTATAAGCCTCTCCACATCCTTCTGAACCACAGAGTAGACGAGGCTGAGTTCCCTGTTCTGGTCAAAGATATGGCACTCCTCAGGGTGGTAGTGAGATTGTACATAAAAGAGGACGGCCCCCCCACCTGCAAATGGTTCGACATACCTCTTAATACTGCCGTCTTTCAGACCTTCAGGCAGCCTGCTTTCTATCTCAGAAAGAAGTTGCCTCTTTCCCCCTGCCCATTTAAGAAAAGGCTGTGCCTGATGTTTCATTCTGGATTATTCAGATACCAGTCAGCATAAGAGTTTTTATCTCTTTGGCCCATGATCTGACAGATTCCAGATCCTGGATATCATTCTTTGGGATCTTCATCATATGCAGAATGACCTTCTCTCTGAGAGGAAGGCTACAGGAAGGTTTTCTGCCTGTGAAATGGCATACAGTAACTGGTTCGACAAATCTGCGGATCTCCTCTGCCGCAGCCTCTGCATCCTTCTCTGCCTTATCTCCGTCCCTGAAATGGGCCAGACCCAGAAGAAAGAGTGCCAGTCTGCGTTTTCTGAGTGTTTCCTGGTGGAGATCCACGAACTCAATGGCAGCAGGCAGCATCTTTCCCATATAGATAGGTGAACCAAGGATAACCACATCATATGGGCGGACATCATCCACCTCCTGGACCGGCTTCAGATCTACACTGACCCCTCCGGCTGCAAAGATCTTTGCCACCTCAGAGGCGGTCTGCCTGGTTGATCCATGTTTTGTTGCGTAGGTTACCAGAACCTGCCAGCGGACATTATCTCTGGGTGAAGTTCTGATACCCTGCACCCTGCGTCCGGTCTTTGTAAAGGCCCATCCGAACTCGGCATGCCCTGAGAGAACAAGCATATCGGCAATATATGGTATGACCTTCTGATCAAGATCAGGGTATTTTACAATAAGTGAATACTCCATTGAGGGTGACGCCGGATCCTCAGCACTCTGTGCACCTACCGGTATAAAATCATCACTGCATACTGCCTTGAAGGCCTCTGAGATCAGGATGGCTCTGAATGCCAGTGGCTTTCCATAAGCAAAGATTATGGAAACTTCTCCACCGCAGATCTCAACTGAGAAGTCCCGTCTTTTACGTCTGTCAAATAAATTCCTTGGTGAAGTAAAGATCTCTCCGCACCTTTCCTCAAACATTTTATATATTGTTTCAGATTCGTTCATAAATACACCCCTTTATTCCATTTTAACAATGAAGAAGGCAGAGATCAACCAGACCCCTCACCCACGAGTGAATCATCTCTGTGTTTCTGTAGTCACCTGGTCTGATACCAGACATCCTCATAGCTGCTTTCTCCCTCAGAGAAAGACCCTCTGAAGGCACTCTGCCAGGGAAGAGACCCACCTCGCGGAGCTGTACAGAGGTGTTGAGACAACCAAGGGCTGCAAGTGCCTTCTCTCTCCTCGTCTCTGAGATGTCAGACAGTGAGTAGCCATCCAGAAAGGCAATTACCGGTCTCTCATGGAGCATGTTCTGGTGCTGGTTTACAAAATCAGACAATTCCGGGAGACACCTGCCCATATATATGGGGCTCCCGATGATCACCGCTGAATAGGGATTGAGATCAAAAACCTTACCAATAGGCATTACTGTCACATCAATAGCAAATTCGCGCATAAATTCAGCAATTGTCTCGGCAATCTCTGCGGTAGTTCCATATCTTGTTGCATAGGTGACAAGTACATTATCCTTCATCTGGTTCTCCTGTGGCGGGGTTTTTCCTCAGGTCTCTTCCCGGTGCCTGATCTTTCTCTTCTCCTTCTTTATTTATATACATCTCAATTTATCTCTATTGGATAGAAGGGGGGGTGTAGCTATTCACGATTTTTGTCTATGTAAATATATAATATTGGTTATATTATATTCAGCATTTACCCCTGATCAGGGGTATGATACTCTCTGCCCATCTTCTGACCTCTCTCATGTCTCTGAAGTCTCCTTCCTTAACGCCTGCCATTCTGATGATATCCCTGTCGGCATCTGATATATGTTCAGACGAGACCCTGCCTGCAAAGAGCCCGACTTCCTCTGGCCTGAAGAATGGATGGAGTGACATTATGGCGGTCTTTGCCCTCCTCTGGCTGAGATCTGTCTTCTCACGAAGAGTATAACCTGAGGTGAAGGCCGCAAGAGGCATACTGTTGAGTTCAAGAGCATAACGCCGGACAAAGTCCGAGACCTCAGGGAGCCACTTGCCCATGTAGAGTGGACATCCGAGGATCACACCTGCATAGCCAGAGAGGTCTTCTACCTCCATTACATTCCTGACCACGGCCTCCAGGCCTTTCTGGCTGAGAGCCTCAGCGACTTCTTCGGCGATCTCCTGTGTTGATCCGTACCTTGTTGCATATGCGATTAGTACAGGTTTTCTCTCCATATTGAATTCTCCGGGGTATATATGTTAAAATGTCTGTTTGCAGACGGCAATATGTTTTCTGATCAGTTCTGGAAAAGGATTATTACTCATGTGGTCAGGTTATGGCTGATCAAAGATGCCGGTAGTCAGAGTTGAGATAGGAAAGGGCCGGACTGCTGCCCAGAAGAAGGCCCTTATGAAGGGCGTCACAGATGCGGTCACATCATCACTTGAAATTCCGCCTGAGTGGGTGACAGTGCTTATCTATGAACTTGAGAGATCAGATATTGCCACCGGCGGGGTGCCCCTGGACGAGCAGGACTGAGGAATCTTAATTTAGTCTCAGAGATATCTGATCTCTGAGATAAGATGAAATCTGGCATATACAGAGGAGTTGTCGTCAGATGGGCGTGATTGAGGTCAGAGACCTTGAGAAGGCCTTTGATGGCAGTCCTGTCCTCAGGGGCATCACATTCACAGTACAGGAAGGGGAGATCTTTGGTTTCCTTGGCCCAAATGGTGCTGGCAAGACCACCACCATGAGGTGTCTGCTTGGTCTTCTGGTGCCTGACTCAGGAGAGGCCCTGGTCCTTGGCTCAGAACTGGGGATAAATGACAGTCTGAGACAGGAAGTTGGGGTTCTGCTTGAGAACAATGGACTCTACCCGGCTCTCTCTGCACGCGAGAACCTGGAATACTATGCAGGCCTGTATGGTGTTGAGAACAGAGATGAGCGTATCAGGCATCTCCTTTCTCTGATTGGCCTCTCTGACAAGGCCGATGAGAAGGTAGGCAACTTCTCGACAGGCATGGGTCGTAAACTTGGCATAGCGAGAGCCATACTTCATGAGCCTGATGTATTATTCCTTGATGAGCCTGCGTCAGGCTTGGACCCTGAGGCCCAGAGAATGGTGCGTGATCTCATCCTCCGCCTCTCAGAGACAGAGTCGATGACAGTCTTTCTGAACTCTCATAACCTTGATGAGGTGCAGAGGATCTGCTCACATGTGGCCATCCTCAATGAAGGCCGTATCGAGGCCTTTGACAGCGTCGAGAAGCTGAGGAAGGGCACAGATCAGGCCACAGCCGTCTTCACACTCAGTGATCCCGGCCAGACAGGGGCGGCCTGTTCACTCCTGATGGCAGAGGGCATTGAGGCCAGAACCGAGGCCGGAGGCCGCGTGGTCGCTGTCCTGCCTGAAAAGAGTGCCGCACCTGTCCTGAAGATCCTTGTCTCTGGCGGGATCGCTGTCGAGGAGGCAAGGCACCTCTCCAGGTCACTTGAGGATATCTATCTTGAGATCATGCACAAGGGAGGTGAATCATGAGTGTAATCGGTGTAGTTGCCAGAAAAGAGACCATACAGGTGCTCAGAACCAGGAGCGCCCTTCTTTCGGCTCTTGTATTTATATTTATATTTGGGGGCATGTCAGCGCCGGCGCTGCTCACAGGCGGGGAGTCCCCGGCCGCGATGCTGGACTGGACCATCATCTATCTGGTGCTGGTGCTTGGTGCCTTTACAGGTTATATATTCTCAGGCCAGGCCTTTCTGCGTGAGAAGCAGGAGGGTGTGATAGAGACCCTGATCTGCTCGCCCCTCTCATTGCGCTCTCTCTGGTTCGGAAAAGTCCTGGGTGTCAGTCTTATGGCATATATCTTTTCACTCGGTGCAGCGGCACTGATCACAGTGGTCGCAAATGCCATCTCAGATGTCACAGTCCTGCCATCAGTACAGGTCATGATATTCCTGTTCACCGCCCTGCCTCTCCTGATTGCAGGCGCTGTTGGTCTCCTCGGATTCATCCAGCTCCTGCTTGGCATGAGGGAGAACTCTCTTATCGGTTTTGCGGTGATCTTCGGGATCATCCTGCTTCTCAGCTTTGCAAGGGGCTTATCAGGGGGCGGCGGGGCATCATATGGCCTCATTGCCTTCCTTCTGGCAGGGGGCCTTGTCCTGCTTGGCATATCTGCATATGCCACCAGATTCCTTAACAGGGAGAGGATTGTGAGGACTATTCCCTGAACAGAGGATATCATGCCAGAGAACTTCAGGGAGGCGATCGCCGCCTCTCCTCTTATATTTACCATTGGTGTTGCCGGGGACTCCGGGTCAGGCAAGACCACCTTCACCGGCACCATAAGGGCCATCCTCGGGGAGGACCTGGTCTCGACCATCACCCTTGATGACTACCACACCCTTGACCGTCTCCAGAGGCAGGAGAGGGGTATCACCCCGCTGGTGCCTGAGGCCAATAATCTCACCCTCCTGGCTGAGCATATCGCAGCCCTGAAGAGAGGGGAGGAGATCAGAAAGCCTGTCTATGACCATTCCACAGGCTGTTTTGGGGAACCTGCAATCTTCAGGCCCACAAAGGTGGTCATCTTTGAGGGCCTCCATCCATTTGCCACCCCTGAACTAAAGGCTCTCATGGACTTCACAGTCTTTGCAGACCCTGATGAGGAGGTAAAGTATGCCTGGAAACTCAGACGTGACATGGAGCGCCGGGGCTATGGGCATGAGGAGGTTCTAAAGGAGATCAGAGTCAGAAAACCTGACTATGAGAGATATGTCGCCCCACAGAGGGAGGAGGCAGACGCTGTCATAGGTATTGCACCCTCTGTCTATGAAAGAGACGGCGAGTCCCTGTACAGCACCACCCTCTCACAGAGAAAACTCGACAGGACTCTCAGGAATATCAATCTCTCATTTGATCTCTTTGCCATCAACTCTCTTGCAGACCGCGACTTTCTCTTTGAGTTCAGGCACACTGAGATGGGCGGGCGGCCTGTGGGTGCCCTCACCATCGACGGCGAACCCCCTGCCGACCTCATCTCCTCACTTGAGAGAACTCTTGAAGAGCAGACAGGCGCCTGTTCACCAGGCATGTATGCAGGCAGGGATTATGTGACTGCAACAGAGATGACGGGCCTCCTGCTTGCCTGGAGGATCATCAACAGGCGTGTCTTTATGGAGACTTCATAGTCAGGACATCAGAATAAGAGAATAATATATATATCATGGCAATAATACCGCAGTTGAATTCTGGAGGAATTGTTATGGTCGAGATAAGAAGATTTGGAGTTATGTCTGTTGCAAAGATCTCTGGTGCCATCGGACTGATCATGGGTCTGATCATGGGCATATTTGCAGCACTGATGATGTTGGTAGGTTTTTCGGCAGGGCCTGCCGCCGGTGGACTTGGTATGGGCAGTGGCGGAATCTTTGCAGCAATTATAGCTTTTATAGTGGTTCTCGTCACATATGCGGTCGTCACCTTTCTCTGGGGTGCGGTTGCGGCCTTTGTTTACAATCTGGCAGCCGGCTGGTTTGGGGGCATTGAGTTTGAGGCAGAGGGCAGATCCGGAGAGAAGCTCTGAGACCGCGGGAGGGCAGTTGCAGGGGATCTGCTGATCAGGGGTTTGTCAGATCCCTGGTGTTCCTGAGATATCAGATGGGCATATATATGATCAGATTTCATTATCTCCTGCCATATGACCCCCTCATTTTCAGTTCGATCTCCTGAAGACAGGAGAGACCTGGCTGTCTCTGAGATCATAGGGACTCTCTTAATTATCGCCCTGGTGCTTGTATTTGCATCCCTTGTAGTTATCATATCCACTGATATTGATCTGCCTGAGAAGACGGCATATATCTGTGTGAGTTCTGAACTGGAGGATAGCGGTGGTCTGGAGCTGATCTCTGTAAGAAATAATGGGGGAGATTCTGCCCTCTACAATCCCTCAGAGGATGCTCAGAATCAGGTGGTCTTCAGGATTGAGTCTTCAGAATCAGAGGGAGATGTAACCACTTCAGGTGATGAACTGGAATGGTCGCCAGGCACTGCCCTGTACATCTATAACTCTGATTCCGGGTATCATGTGACTGACAGTCTCTCAGATATCAGAGATGCAAAGCCCCTGCCTGGCGGGGATATCCGTCTTGTGGTCTCTGATGCCAGAGAGAATGTTCTGATCTACAGTACAACATTTCAGGGCAGCGGTGTTCCTTTCCATCATGACCCCGGATTCTCGGTTGAGGCCTGGGTGAAGTGGAATAAGGATCCTGCCTTGGGCGAGAGATGGGCCACCATTGCGGTATATGGGAATTCTGATAACAACAGATGTTGGTGGCTGGGACATATTCATGACAATTCTAAGTTTGAATTTGGTGTTGTGACATCCTCTGAAGGCCGGCGGGTCATCTCTGTAACAAAGCCTGAGAAGGATGTCTGGTACCATGTTGTCGGTGTGTACAATCAGAATCTCACCTCAGACAATCTGTGTCTCTATGTGAATGGCCAGGATGCAACCCAGAGCTACACCCACAGTCCAGTCACAGGTGACCTGAAGGATTCACCTGGGCCCCTTCAGATCGGTGGGTCTTCAGGGATAAATTACCCGAGTTCTGGTTCACGGAAAATTGACGGTGAGATCAGGGGTTTTAACACATATGATTATGCGCTGTCACCTGCTGAGATTTCTGCAAAGTATGCCGCCGGCCGGCCGTAGGAGTGCCTGATAAATCTTCGATTTAACGTGGACGGCCCCTGCCACCCCCCTCATGATAGTCCCCCTGAGATGTATCAGGAACATGCACCTGAAAGGGGGAGAATCCCGAGGCCCGGGGGCTGGCGGGGGCGGCCTGAGCCCCCCATGCCTTATACTAACGCCGTGTTAAATTTACGATTTATACATTACCTCATCTTCAGAGGCAGGAGGGGGCAGAGTGCCCCCGCCAGCCCCCAATCGTGATAGTCCCCCTGTCAGAGATCAGGAGCAGGAGCAGGATCAGTTCCCTATCCGGACAATCCCGAGGCCCGAGGGGCTGGCGGGGGGACGCCAGTTCCCCCCTGCCTATATCAGAATCTGGATTAGATTTCACACCGGGTAATACCAGATATGTGTAGGCAGGGGGTTGCAAGGGCCAGCTAAATCCCATAACACGTCAGGCCTCCTCTCCCTCCTCCTCCTGCTCAGGCTCAGATGAGAGAGGGAACCTCAGGAACATCCTGACGCCGCCGGCTGTCGAAAGGTTTCTCATCTCGCGCCTGACCTCACTCAGGAGTTCCTGAACCACGACCTTCTCTGGCTCCTCTCCCTCCTCCTTTACAAGGGCGAGGCGGTGCAGCGAGTAGAGACCCAGAATAAAGGCAAAGAAGAAGAAAAAGTCCCATTGCCTGAAGTCAAGGGTCTGGATGGCAAAGATCGTTCCAGGGCTTGACCAGGTGAGTGTCATCGAGAGTTCGCGGGCCGCAAAGTAGTCAGCAAAGAGGCCGCCGATTATGGGGGCAGTGCCGGCCGCAAGTGAGTTCACAAAGGTCGCTGTTGCGAGATATGCAGTTGCAGCTCCCTTTGGAGCGAGCTTGAGGCCGATGCTTGTGGAGGCGAGTGTGACTCCGGCCGTCGAGAGGCCTGTGAGGATGTGGATCAGAATCAGGAGCGGGATTGTCAGGATATGGACCTCAGGCAGGGTCGTGAATGTCCAGGCCAGAATTGAGACCATAAAGAGTGGGCCGCTGATCCTGAGCACAGACTTGTTGCTGAACCTGTCAACAGCATTGCCCCAGAGCCTGTATGATGAGACACTCACAAGCTGGCTGAGCACAGCAAGGGCAATGACCCAGGTGATATCCATGCCAAGACGTCTGAGGAGATATACTGTGAAGAAAGGAGCCGCAAGATTGACTGCGAAGTTCCATGAACCCAGGAATATGAGGAGGTTCCTGAAGTTCAGATCCCTGAATGGCTCTGAGATCTCACTCCTGAAATTCACCCTCTCGGTGATCTCCATCCCTGGTTCAGGAGTGGTGGCCAGGAAGAAGACACCGAGCATGCCGGCCACATATCCAAAGATAAATGTGAATGAGTAGGCCTCTGTCAGTGGCAGGGCATAATGGGTCTTCCAGAAATCGATGAATAAGGACGCGATAAGTGAGAGCACCATTGCAAGGGCTGTTGCAAGCCTCATCCTGTTTGAGAAGAAGGCCCCCAGGATCTCGACTGGTATGAGATCACGCATCCAGGAGTTCCAGCTGCAATGGGAGATGGCAGAGAGGATTGAGTAGCCGCACATCGCGAGAATGAGCACAGACAGGGCCATATCCTGCGGCACAAAGAAGGGTATCGCAGCTATTGCCAGCCAGAAAGACCTGGAGATAAATGAAGCCAGGACAGTGAGCAGACGGCGATTCTGTAACTTTCTGACCAGAAGGACAGAGGGTATCTGGATGAGCTCTGCAAGCGCAGGTATCGCCGCGAGCAGGCCAATGACTGTGTTGGAAGCACCGAGTTCAAGGGCAAAGGCAACCAGAAAGATTCCGCTCGTCAGGGTGACCATTGCCTGGGTGGCAAGGCCGTCCCAGAGTACACGCTGAAGGCCGACTCTGACCTCGCCACTGGTGAGGGTATCTGAGACCCCGAACTTCATCAAAGCCTCCAGCGCCCTGTTTTGGGCTTTAAAAAATCAAAAATGGTTGGTATTTCTACAGGGGTTGACTGTGCAATCTCTTCACTTCCGGCGGTCTTCCAGAATCCCGAATGCTTTAGGGCTGTGCTTCTGCACCTCCTTAAAGAAGTAGGTCACGAACTCCGGGTCAGAGTCATCGATCGACTGCTCGACAGTCCTGACAAGCCAGGCCGGCAGGCCTCCTTCATCAATGGAGTTCATAAGCACGACCACAGCCTCATCGACATCAGTATTATTCTTCCACCTGTATCCCATCAGAGATCACCTGTATCCCTCTGGTGGGTGGGGCTGTTATTATAGGTTGTGGTCAGGCAGAATATACCAGCGTGTTGACCAGATCTCGCGCCAGACAGCCTCTGCGTTCCTTTTATCAGGTTTTACACTCAGTTGCCTTGTAAGCACAGGCAGATCACACTCTGAGAGGATCATCTCTGCGAGGGTCTCGTCCCCGCCTGCAACGACCAGCGCTGGCCTCAGGTCGCCATTTGTCATCTCATTAAAGGCCTCTTCTGCCTTCTCTGCATGGCGCCTGATGTCCTCCTCACGCAGGCGTTCAAACCTGCGCTGACTCCACCCGCCCTTGGAATGCTTCTCCTTGACCTCACTCCTTATAAGAGCCGACTCGATCAGGCCGTCGCCTGTGGCAAGGCCGATAAAGGACTCGCCTGCATGGGCAACCAGGATGGCGACCGTGCCCGGAGCCTCAAGGGCCTTCTCAAATCCGTCTGTCTGAAAATTCTCAGCATATGAGGACTGCGAGGCTCTGATGCCAAAGGGTGGTGCTGCAATGAGTGCTGTCCCGCCTGGCGCTGTTATGTCATAGAAGATGGCGATACCTGTCGGTGAATCAAGGCTGTCGGCAAGCCTGATAAGGCCGGTCTTCCTCTGGATCTTTTCAGGGAGTGCAAGGCTACCAAGCCTTCTGCCAGGGACAAGGGTGGCTGAGAAGAGCTCCCTGTCTGGTGCCCGGAGTGATCTGATCCTGAAGAGGAGATCGCGGGTGTGGCTGGCGTCAAGGAGAGGACTCCCTCTGAATGAGAGGGATTCAACCCTCTTCTCTGCCATATGCACCGCGGCCTTCTCCTCAAGCCTCTCCACTGTCTGCCTGCACTCCTTGAGAGCGACATCTGCCCCCTGTTTTGCGGCAAGGGCCTTCTTCTCACGGAGCTCCTGTTTCTCAAGCCTGATCCTGAGGGCGGCCTTCTCTTCTCTGAGGGCCTGAACCTCTGATCTGAGTGACTCAAGCTCCTTTTTATTCAGTATATCAAACATCTGCTTCAGGCATCTTCAGGATGGTCTTCTCTGCCTTTGGGCTGATTATGGCACTGTTGCCTGAGAGATCCTCGATGATCAGGGTGAAAGGTTCAGTACCCTCTCTCGCCTTTCTGACCCTCTCCTGGAGCTCAAGGTTGCGTGCCCTCTCATCCTCTTCCTCTGCCCAGCCAAGGGCCATATTAAGGACATCCTCGACACGGGCGAGTACACCCTCCACATTCGAGATATAGGCATCACAGATGGGCCCTGGCTCGATGAGAACACCAAACTCAGGTATCTCCACCCTGCCTGATGTGGAGCGTACCACACGTGCGTTGAGATCATCCCCGCCCTCTACTGTGAGTGTCCAGCGTACTGGGTCGCCCTCATTCAGGATGACTGTGTCTGCAAGATGATAGCCGCATGAACAGCCTGCTGTTATGAGCAGGATTTCAGAAAAGTATGGGATCTCTTCTGTCTGATACAGATATTCGATATCGGCTTTGCAGAGTGGGCAGGGAGCGTGTATCACACGCCGCACTATCTGCTCCCACCAATCTTGTCACGTGAGATCTTGACTGACATCGGTGTGATGACCACATATTTCTGGTCACCAAGACCAACGATATCACCGTTGACATCTGCGGCCACATCCCTCAGGTCTCTCAGGACACGCTCACACGCAACCTTATCTGTTCTGAGGCGCCCGATATCAGCGACCACAATATTGCCATTGTAGATCTCGTCCTTGACGCGCGGGGTATCCTTTATGTCGTTGATGTTCGCGATCTTGACATACATGGTGGCTGGTGAATCTTCGCCCGCCGCTACCTCGTATGATTCGAGATCAAGCTCCATATAGTCTGATTCAGACGGGGCACTGCTCCCCTTTCCAAACAGACTCTCTAAGATCTTCCCCATGAAAAGAATTGTAGAATGGATTTTATTTAATGGTATCTCTTTTATGAATCCTCAGAGTTCAATATTCCAGAGTTCATCGCCCACATGATGGATACTGTGTGCCACCTTGCCGGTCTCCATCGCCTCCATCTCCTCAGCATCAAAGAGTGCAATTGCAATTGCAAGTGGTTTTTTATATCTTTCTTCTACGATCGCGATGGGTTCTCCCTTCCGCACGTCAGGAGAGACAGAGATGACCCCAGGACGCATCAGGTCTGCACCCTTTGCCATGAATGGCACTGCCCCTGAATCCACGACCACACACTTATTTGTGAATGGATGTCTGACTGCACCTCTGAGTGTTGGAAAGACCCAGTCATCTGATCCCATGATCTGGGGAATCTTATCTATGAGGTATAAGGTGACCCCTGATGAGGTATCGGCCTTCTCTATATTGTCAGCCTCAAACAGGGCTGCTGAGTCCCCGAGTGCTGCCAGAAGGTTTTTCTTCAGTTTCGAAAGCTCTGATCTTCTGATTGTATGACGCTTTCTTGCCGTGATCTTTGCCATATATTCTCCCTTTCTTCCTTTGTCTGGAATTGTAAAAATACTGCGCCCTGGTCATCTGACCATACCTTTATTTAGCAGACTGGCTCAATTATAATAATCATCCTTGCGGATAAAGGGAGTTCTATGACCAGAAGACCATTGGAAATTTTGGATCAGGCACTGAATCAGAAGCCTGTGATCGTATGCCTGAAAGGTGGCAGAGAGATCAGGGGAATACTTCAGGGCTATGATGTTCACATGAATCTTGTCCTGGACAATGCGGAAGAAGTAGTAGAGGGTGTTTCTGAGAAACACAGCACTCTGATTGTCCGTGGTGACAATGTGATATACATCTCCCCGTCCGTGGAATAAGATTGAATTATTTAGGAGATTTATTATGACGAAAGGAACTCCCTCGATGGGAAAGAGGCAGAAGCAGACTCATATTGTGTGCAGGCGTTGTGGCAGGACCTCATTCCACGCGAGGCACGGTGTGTGCTCTTCATGCGGATTCGGAAAAACAAGCCGTATGCGCAGCTACAAATGGGCAAACAAGAAATCAAGTACTCCGACTCATTAAACAGGGATTAAACTATGTGTGGAATCGTTGGCATCGTGGATGCTGGCGGTGTATCCTTCCCTATTTACTATGCTCTCTATGCACTCCAGCACCGGGGGCAGGAGAGCGCGGGTATATCTACTTTTGACGGGGCCCGGCTTTATAAGCATAAAGCTGAAGGACTCGTCGCTGAGGTGTTTGATGCAGATCTTCTTGACGGCATGAAGGGTAACACAGGAATTGGCCATGTCAGATACCCGACAACCGGAGAGAAGATCCCTGAGAATATCCAGCCATCCAATTTTACGTACCTCGGGAAGAGGATCTCCGTCGCCCATAATGGAAATCTGGTAAATGCACGTGATCTGCGTGATTATTATGAGCAGCGCGGGCAGATATTCAGCACTACCACAGACTCAGAGGTCATCGGGATTATCATTGCTGATGAACTGAGAGACTCCGGAAACATGGTGGATGCGGTTCTGCTCTGCATGAAACGTCTTCAGGGTTCCTACTCTGTTGTTGTGATGGTGGATGATGTAATCTATGCATTTCGTGATCCTCTTGGCCTTCACCCGCTCTGTCTTGGAAAGACTGAGGGCGGTTATATCGTCTGCTCAGAGAGTGTCGCAGTCGATGCCCTGAATGGCACGCTCATCAGAGACGTAAAGCCAGGTGAACTTGTACGTATTGACAATAAGGGTGTAACCTGTACACAGATTGCAGTCTCTGATCACAGGGCTCACTGTCTTTTTGAGTATATCTACTTTGCAAGGCCTGATTCTGTGATAGACGGCCGTCTGGTATATGACGTCCGCAGGCGGATCGGCCGCCACCTATATGAGGAGGCGCCGGTGGACGCCGATATTGTCTCACCTGTACCTGATTCAGGGATCGCCCATGCACTTGGGTATACTCATGTATCTGGTATCCCATATCTCGAGGGTCTGATCAAGAACCGGTATATGGGCCGGACTTTTATCATGCCTGACCAGAAGGCCAGGGAGAATGCCGTCAGGATCAAACTCAATCCTGTGCGTGGTAACCTCGAAAACAGATCTGTGGTTCTCATAGATGACAGCATTGTGCGTGGCACCACCTCCAGACGTATCATCAATATCGTCAGGGAGGCTGGTGCACTTGAGGTGCACATGCGGGTGGGCTCACCACCAATAAAGGCACCCTGCTACCTTGGTGTCGATATGCCGACACGTGAGGAACTGATTGCAAGCAGTATGGATTGTGATGAGGTTCGCGAGAGTATCGGGGCCGACTCCCTCCATCATGTATCACTCGAATCTCTGATTGAGGCTACGGGTTTTGACAGTGCAGATCTCTGCACCGGCTGTATCAACAGTGTGTATCCTATGCCAATTGGATGTGAGAAGTGCCACAAGAGGAATGTTCATTTTGTGGCCGGCACATTCCAGACTGATCTCGGGGCTTTTACTCCTCCTGAAGAGGCTGCGAGTCCTGCTGGGAATCAGGACTAATTCTTTTTTTTTGCAGGTGGTCTGGGCTCATGCCCGACATAATATGCACAGATCTGATCAACACTGATATATATCACATATATAATATATGAATATAAATCCCGGATCACAGCTTGTGATAACCGTTTATAGTAAAATGAACCCCTCAACTCTCATTCCTGTCCTCCTCATAATTCTCCTGTGCACCGCAGGCTGTCTTGGCCTTACTGAAAAGAGGTTTTCCATCCCTGAGGGGCTCTCAGATCCTCCACTCTCTGCCCTCTGGGACGGGGCAGTCGAGGTGACAGGGATAGAGGATGAGACCGGGAGAATGAGCAATTTTGACCTGATTATGGGCGGGGATGGGCATGTCATCCGGCTGGGCTTCAGTTTCTCAGGTGAGGTGGATGAGGAGCGCAGGTACTTCAGTGCAGATCTTGACCTGCAGGGTGTGGTGACTGTCAGGCCAGTCTCTGAACGCCCTTTCTCAGGATCTCATCCTGGCCAGGTCTTCAGGGACCTTGAAGCCATTGATCCGGGTGCCTTATTTGGGGAGAATGACTGGACCATTCACCTGAAACAGGATCAGGGCGTGACCTATGATCATGCGAACTTTCCGATCTATCTCATGGAGAACAGGACACTCATCCCCCTTGACCGGGTGTCTATAGCATATGCAGATGCACCTGTCTTTTATCTCTCGATATGCCAGGTCGCTGTCCCTGATGTTGTTGTGAAAACTGAGCACAGTAGTGGTGCTGGTATAAGAAGCGGAGGAGGCAGGTGTTTAATCCTCTTCACGCCAGAAGACCTGGAAAAAACCTCATACAGGAGAGCACTCGGTGAATCCCCTGGTTGGGAGGGCAGATGCCCCTGGCCATGTGAAACATCAGATTTTACAGGGCCTCGTGCCCTGAGGGGTGGGGGGAGCTACGGCACCCCTGGCCACAGTGAGAGCTTTAATCTGGAGAGAAACTCAACCGGTCCTCAGAATCCAGGAGTTAACACCTGACAGGGGTGCGGTCCCCCTGCCTACACTAAAACCAGGTTAGATTTTTGATCTGATTCATTGGTGATCTTCTTAGGCAGGGGGGACCGCGTTAAATCGTAGATTTAACCGGACCTCACGCCCAGAGGGCGTGGGGAACCTGCGGCCCCCCGCCGGCCCCTCGGATCGGGATTGTCCCCCCTGCCGGGTGCATGTTCCTGAACATATGCTGAGAACTTGCCCTCTCCAGACGGTCTATCCTGATGGCTGGCGGGGGCGGCCTGCCCTCGAAACACTACGTGTTTCTTATGCTCGTTTCACTCGCACCCTGTCTTATACTGATAATCCAGAATAACAGAGCCTGCTCTCTCAGTCTCGAAGTAACTCAGAAAAAACAAAAAAAATCAAAAAGACTTCAGAAGAAATTCTGAAGAAGTAATAGCGAGGGATGGATTTGAACCATCGGTCTACGGGTTATGAGCCCGTCGGGATTTCCTGACTACCCCACCTCGCTCCCCTGTGTGCTATATACGGTTGTTATGGCAGCATATAAAGGTTGTCCATGAGGCGGGCCTGCCATGCCGTAAGATATATGGATTTCTGGCCCAGAGGTCTGAAATATGGATGATTCAGGTGATCAGGAACTGAGACGTCTGCGGGAGGCGCGTCTCAGAGAGATGGAGAAGGAGTCCAGGCAGATGGCAATCCCCCTGACAGTTGAGGTGACAGATGAGAACTTCTCTGAGGTCGTTAAGGAGCATTCCTCTCTGCTCATCGACTTCTGGGCAGAATGGTGTGGGCCGTGCCAGACAGTCGGGCCTGTTGTCGAGGCACTGGCCTCTGAGTTTGCAGGCAGAGTTGTCATCGGGAAGTGTGACATCGACCAGAACGAGGCCCTGGCGCGCCGCCTCTTCATCTCAGTCATCCCTACCCTGATCTTCTTCTCAAACGGGCAGATGGTTGACAGACTGGTCGGTGCCCACCCTGAGATGGTCATCAGGTCGCACATGAAGAGGAGCTTCCCTGATTCAGGCTGAGGTGCCCCTTATTGCAAACTCACGCATATCCAGTTTAGCGGCCATTATGAAGTCATTGATGGTCAGGCCCCCACACTGGTAACTGTACCAGGAGATGGTGATTTCACGCCCTTTCCGGATGCTGACATCAGGTATATGTCCGCACTTCTCTGAGTACCTGATCACCTCCCCTGCAAAGGAGAGACACTCTGAGATGTTTTGTCTCTCGAACCGGCGTACAAGGTGTCCGTCCTCAAGGGACCATGCCTGGAGATCATTCAGGAGCTCAAATGCGTCTCCCCTCTTCAGTGGGGCGATGATCCTGTCTTTCGGAGTGCACTCCATGGAGATGAGATTCATGTCTGTATCCTGCTTCCTGAATGGAAAAAGCTTATTGTTCCGGACTGCCGCGCTTCCGGGTTTGTGGCATTCAGGGAAAATCCTGTTTATTCTGTCATTTGGAAATTTTAATCAGTATTAGCTCTTCATTTCAGATATTGATCAATATTGTGGGCCTGATTTATTATTAAACGTCAATATTGCTGATAATTTTTCTGAAATTTCCTGATCTGCCTGTCCAAAAGACCGAAATTGATATATAATGGATCATATACCCCTTCTCTGTAGAATGGAGTTCCGAGTGTTCTGCCAGTTGTGTCATCTTAAAGACCTGGAGCCCTGTGATTCCGTGGTGGAGGAGGAGATCAGTGCATTTACTGGCTCTGAAGAGTCCTGCCTTGATTATAAGGGTTGTATGCGTGCCAGCAACCGGACAGTGCGCACCATGGTTCTTGAAAGAGACGAACTGGACTGATGGATGATTATGGCCTGCCTGCTGAGACAGACCCCCCTTCCCTGCCCCTATTTTGTTTATGAACCAGATGGGGGTTCATTATCCTGCACCTATCCCAGTTTGAATGTGGTGACACCAAAGATCTCTGCTGTCGGCAGAGAGGGCAGTTCTTGTGTGTACATCCTGGCTGTCCCAAATACCTGACTCATATTATGTTTTTCTGCCATCAGAACCGCTTCCCTGTTTGGTTCCGGAATATCAATACTGAACCTCTCATCCCTGAAATCAGGCCCTGAAAGATAGATTCTGCTCTTTCTGATGAGTCTGCAAAGAGCGGGCCTGTCTTGTGGCCTGAGAAACACTTTCTGATCACTCCATATCCACCGATTCCGCCACTCTGGTCAGGTGCGATCAATGCAGTGCTGTCCTCCTGCTCCAGCCAGCGCTGAAGGAATTCAGGTCTGTGTGCAGGAAAGTGGAGACTGTCATACTCTGAGATCTCATGTTCTCCGGGCACCATATTACGTATTCTGAGTCCCTCTCCAGGTTTCTGTTCAGGATTCATCATTTCCTCCTAAAGATTTATAGACATCTGGCAGAACTATTACATATTGATGTATCCCTCAGATATGCAGATCCTTCTATGTCTTCTTCTGATTGCAGGCCTGGCATTTTCCGGCTGTACTACGCAGGATATACCTGAGGTGATCCTGCCCCCTTCAGGTGATACTGTGACTGTGAGTGCCAGCATTTATGGGCCTGAAAACATCTGTGCCGGCACTCTGGTTGAGGTCAGAGGCTCAGTCAGGGGTGATCCCTCGAACTCGCCGCTCCGTAGTGCCGTGAGC
>Ga0265294_10004462_pt1 | contig 17511 bp, 19 predicted proteins | sample MunlanPumphouse3_FD_192504 | JGI IMG/M metagenome (GOLD analysis project Ga0265294, IMG submission 192504) | Groundwater microbial communities from a municipal landfill in Southern Ontario, Canada - Pumphouse #3 | ecosystem: Environmental > Aquatic > Deep subsurface > Groundwater | place...
CCAGAAATTGAATTCGATTAGAGTCGTTTCCCGGGTTAATGTAATTTTCCCCGAGTGGGATACAACTGTCATCATCAGCTTTACGAGCCATTCGTAACATTCGCCCCATATATTCCACGGCATAAGAACTGTCATTAAACATACTCTGCATAGCCACCATCTGTTCTTGATGATGGACTAAAGATAGTGCCAAATCGAAAACAATCACCGAGACCATAACAAATAAAGTCATGGCCGTCAGCAATTCAATCAGACTAAAACCTTGAGAGTAGTCTTTTTTCATTAGTACCAGTTATAAAGAAATGTTTCAGCTCGAACCGGTTGCCCTTGATCGTAAAGCCAACTAACTTCAACCGTAACTTTTATCTTATCCTCGCCTTGATGATCAATATTTATCTTCCGGCAGAAAATCGTTTCCTCCCCTTCATTGTAATTATAAAGACCGGTAGATGAAAGCAATAGCGGAAGACCCGTATAAACGGAAAGGGTAAAGCTATTATACTGGGCCTGATAATCTACACCTTCTTCTAATCCCTGACGCCAATCCTGTCCAGCCAACCAGTTCCGATCCCTAATATTACGAACTATTTCCACTCCTTCCTGCACTAAGTAAGAAGCCGTTAGGCGATATTGATTGTTGTAGGTGTAAGCTAAAGTGTGAGCCGAGCTTGAATAGACAACCATCGCTCCGCCAATCAAGATGGCGATTGCAATAACCGTTTCTAATAATGTATAACCCGCTGATTTCATATCAATTGATCTCTATTCTGCCCCCAGTGTTAATTTTAATTTCTTTGGTTTCACTGGGACTGTTAACTAACTCCAAAATAATTATCGCCTCGACCCCAATCTTTTGATCATTAATATAAACAATTGGATCAGGTGGGACGAAGAGAACACTAGCTGAAACCGCCGGACCTCCGACATCAATACTTTTAATTCGAACATCATCTTCAAATTGATGGAACTCAAAAGCCTGGTCAATTAACTGATCGTAAAGACGATTGTTGCTTCCGCAATTCTCAAAAATTAAATATTGAGTTGGCTGATTGTCAGTCAGATATAATCCGTAGCCACTGTAATCAGCATGAACCTCTGAGCAGGAAAAGACACGTGTTGAAATAGAAAGCTGTTGGGCGCGTCTTAAATCACCGGCTAATTGATGAGCCGAACGAACTAAAGCAAAAGTCTCATCAGCCGGCTGCCAATTAACAAAAACCGCTCCCGCTATCAAGGCCATAAGGGCAATGGAAACGATTAATTCAACAATGGTAACGCCACGACTTACCATAAAATTAAAGAGAGATACCAGTTAATAATTTGACTGCCCCAAAGAGCAGTAATCAATCCGCCCAGCACCAAAAAAGGCCCAAAGGGGATCACTTCTTTCATTCTTTTCTTCTTCGAAGCAACTAAGATTAAACCAATTATAGCACCGATCAAAAAGCTTAAAAAGACGGCCAAAATTATTGATGGCCAGCCGACAATCAAGCCAATAATAAAAACTAACTTTACATCACCAAACCCCATGCCTCGGCCTCGAGTCAACAGATGAATTGCCCCCAAAAATAATCCCGAGGCTAATGCCGCCATTAAACCTGATAGAAAAATTGAATCTGGCCAGACGAAGAAATTATTAGCGGCTAAGCTTTGATTAATTAAAAAAGACAGACTTATAACCAAGCAAAAAGCTAAAACTTTATCTGAAATCAGATAATGTTTTAAATCGTATTCCGCAATCGCCAACAAGGCTAAAAAAACAATACTGTAAAAGATGGCTAAAAATAAATCAGCGGTAAAACCCCAGATTAACACAAGCAATACTCCGGCCACTATCTCAACAATCGGATAGTGCCAACCAATCGGTTGGCGACAATAGCGACAACGGCCACCTAACATTAGAAAGCTGACTACCGGAATTAAATCCCACCCGGATAACAAATGATGACAGTGTGGGCAATAAGACCTTCCTCGCCAAACGCTTTGACCGATATGTAAGCGATAATTAAAAGCATTAATAAAGCTTCCGAGCTGAAGACCGAGGATAAATAAGAAGAAATACCACCAGAACATTAAACTATTATAACATTTTAAAAACAAAAACCCGACCGAAGCCGGGTTTAAATATTAAAATAATATTTTATTCACAACCAACGCTCAAAGCTGTACAGGGTGTGCCAGTTACATAATCAGAAAACATGTCGCTATCGACGCACCAGGACCGACTGCCGGCGAAGAGACCAATCCGAATACAATAACCAACCTTTACCCCTTCATCATCTTCTAGATTAACAACTGGATACTCTCCTTTAATAGCGTAAATTTCACCCATTAATTCATCAATTGTCGAATCGTCACTGCCCGTTGTTTTTATTTCACGATAATCTCCATAGGCCCCATAACTAGCTTCGGCTGCTGTTCTAAGCTGTTGCATAGCGTTAATTAAACGAGCGTCACGCGCTCGATCTTGAGCCATTGGGAAGGTGACTAGCACGATCGCCGCTAAGATGGCAATAATAGCAATCACCGTTAATAATTCAATTAAGGTAAAACCTTTATTCCTCATGTTGGATAATTTTAATTACCTTTGTCTGAAGATTCATGAGTATTATTCACAAACATAACTGACCGCATTACAGGTCTGATCGTAACCAGAAAACATAGCACTGTCGATGCACCAGGTACGACCACCAGCTTGTAATGTGGCTTCAGCACAGTATTTCGTAGTTGGTGCAGCAGGAACCATTGTTAAGTCTTGTGCATTATCGTTTATTTCGGCTACCAAAGATACAATCGTGGGATCAGCGCTACCCGTTTCTTTAACCTGACGATAGTCTCCGTAGGCTCCACGACTAGCCTCAGCTGCTACTCGCAACTGTTGCATAGCATTAATAGTGCGAGCATCTTTGGCTCGAGATTGAGCAACGGGAAAAGTGACTAAAGTAATCGCCGCCAAGATGGCAATAATAGCGATAACCGTTAGCAATTCAATTAATGTAAAACCTTTATTGTTCATAATATTAATAAATAGTTAAGCCATGTATATAATAACAAAAATTAATTATTTCACAATAGTATTTTTCCCTGGATCAAAAAACCCGGGCGAACCGGGCTTTTGAAGGATAAAATAAAACCTAAAATCAAGGAGCGGTACAAACAGTTCCGGTCCCGCAAGTACGGTCATATCCCGAGAAGAGAGTGCTATCGACGCACCAAGTGCGAGAACCTGCATTCAAAGACGCAGAAGCACAGTAAGCAACTCCAGTTGTAGCCGTAATATTAAGCGTAACTGATCCGGGAATATTGGCCTCGATTTCAGAAACTAAAGATGAAACCGTTGGATCGGTGCCCATTCCCGTATACGTTCCATAAGCTCCGCCATATGCTTCAGCCGCTGTTCGGAGTTGTTGCATACCATTAATAGCCCGAGCATCAGCCGCTCGCGCTTGAGCCATTGGGAAGGTAACTAAAGTAATCGCCGCCAAGATGGCAATAATAGCGATAACCGTTAGCAATTCAATTAATGTAAAACCTTTATTATTCATAATATTTTAAAATAAATCCCATTAATTATTCTTTAATTATCCTATCATATAATCTTGAATCCAGCAATATCTTATCCGCCCAGAGCCGCCATCTGTACGGTAAAGATAGGTAAAAAAACAGATAGGACCAAAAATCCAATTAAGCCTCCCATAATTAAAATCAGAATGGGCTCAATCAAGCTTGTCATGTTGTCAACTTTACGTGATATCTCATCCTGATAGAAGTCAACTACTTTGATTAAAATATTACCCAATTGACCAGTTTGTTCGCCAACTTCAACCATCTGAACAACAAAAGGATGGAAAAGCCTCGGATAAGACTTTAAAGCGGTGCTGATTCTCTCCCCGCGAATCACCCGTGTTTGAACTCTTTCCAAGGCATCGTGGTAAGAACTGTTGCCCACCACTTCACCTGTAATTTTCAGCGCTTCTGAAATTGGTAATCCCGATTCAACTAAAACTGACAAATTTTGAGAGAAACGAGTCAAGTAAAACTTCTGGAAAAAATCACCCACGCCTAATGGTAATTTTAAAATCCAACCATCAAGCTTTGTTCGCCCTCGAGGACTTCGCAACCATCGAATTAGAACAAAAATCGCCACCACTAAAATACCTAGAATAACTGGCCCAAACCAGCTGGTCATTAATTCAGATAAACCTAATACAGCATGAGTCATAGCTGGTAAGTCTTCATCAAATTGCTCTAAAGCTTTAACTAGATTTGGAATGACCACGATAGTTAAGACAATGAAAGCCATAATGGCAACGACTAGAATAAAGGCTGGATAAATCATCGCTCCCTTGATTTGAGACTTGAGCTTGTATTCTCGCTCTAAGTGATCCGCTAAATACTCCAAGGAATCGCCCATCCGTCCCGAAGCTTCTCCTGACTGAACGACGCTAATAAAAAACTTACTAAATGTTTTTGGATGCTCAGCAAGAGCTCGAGAAAGAGACAACCCTTCTTCGACCCGAGCAGCCACGTTTAAAACAATATCACGAAAAGTTGGATTGTCGCTTTGACCCGCTAAAGCTTGCAAGGCGGAAACAATCGGAATATTACTTTTAATCATTACCGCAAATTGTCGAGAAAAAGCCGCAATGTCTTTGGCGCTAGCACGTTTTTTAAAGACAATCTCTCTTTTCCAAATTGACTCCTTTTTCGCCGGAGCCAACGAAACTACATAGAGTCCCTGCTTTTGTAATTCTCGAAGAGCCGCGTCTTCACTAACGGCTCGCAAGACACCTTCTTTCTTGTCGCCTCGTTGGTTACGGGCTTGATATTGATAATCCATGTTAACTAATTCTGATAAGTATATCTCTCAGCTCATTCGGTCGCAAGGAATAAGCTAAAGCTTTCTCCGGTGAGATCCGGCCTGATTCAACCAATTCGGCCAGAGATTGGTTCATTGAAATCATACCCACATTCGCTCCAGTTTGGATAACTAAAGGAATTTGAGCAATGTCGTTTTTGCGAATTAAATTGCTGACGGCAGAAGTATTGATTAAGACCTCGCAAGCGGGAACAAAAGATCCGTCTCGACCTGGAATCAAGCGTTGAGAGACAATTCCGAGTAACGATCCCGCTAATTGAGCTCGAATCTGGTTCTGTTGAGAAGCAGGAAAAACATCAGCCAGTCGATGAATAGTTTGAGCGGTATCATTGGTATGCAGAGTGGCAAAGACTAGGTGACCTGTTTCAGCCGCTGTAATCGCTGTCGCAATTGTCTCTAAATCACGCATTTCTCCCACGACGATGACATCCGGATCCTCTCGCAAGGTTGCTCGCAGCGCTCGAGGAAAATTAAGAGCATCAGAATGAACCTCTCGCTGGGCAATAATCGATTGATCATCCTTAAAGATATATTCAATCGGATCTTCAATGGTAATAATGTGTTTTGGCTGACGCTGATTAATTTCATTGACCAAAGCCGCTAGAGTAGTTGATTTCCCTTGGCTAGACGCCCCAGTCACTAAAACAAATCCCTGAGCATTATGCGTAAATTCCTTAAGGACTAAGGGCAAATTTAACTCTTCAATCGTTTTAATTTGGCTGGGGACAATGCGCAAGGCTAAACTAACCTCGCCTCTTTGATAAAAGACATTTACTCGAAATCGGATGTCTTCTCCGCCTCGACAAGAAAAATCAATGTCTTTTTTCTTTTGAAAAATATTATATTGAGCTTCGCTCATTAAATATTCAGCCAGCCCTTGAGTGTCCTCCGAACAGAGAGGCTCGATTCCAGACAAGGGATCTAGGCGACCCGTTACCCTAGTAATCGGCGGATGACCAACCATGAAATGGATATCCGAAGCTTCAGCCGCTTGAGCTTGATTCAACCAATTTTCAAATTTTTCACCAATATTTAACATTAGCTTTCGGTCGTAGTTCTAATTACCTCTTCAATTGAAGTTATTCCTTCGACCACTCGAATTAAACCAGATTGACGCATGGTAATCATTTGTTGCTGCTTCGCTTCTTCAGAAACTTTCTCTTCACTGGCACTTTTAAGCAAGACATCAGCTAATCGTTCCGTCATCTTTAAGACTTCAAATACCCCTAATCGACCTTTATATCCGGAAAAATTACAGGATTCACAACCCACCGGCTGATAGATATAAAGAGGGTCAGGCAAAGTATATTTCTTCTGAAGATGAGCAGGTAGAGATTGATAGTTCTTTTGAATTAACTCTCTCTGAGAATCAGTAGCCACAACTTTTTTCTTGCAGTGTGGACAAAGTCGGCGGACCAGCCGTTGGGCAATGGCTAATCTTAAAGTTGGTCCAACTAAAAACGGATCAACTCCCATATCAATTAAACGAGGGATAACTCCGACAGCATTATTCGTGTGTAAAGTCGATAAAATAATGTGTCCGGTCAGTGCAGCATGAATGGCTAAGCTAGCTGTTTCATCATCACGAATCTCACCAACCATAATCACGTCCGGATCTTGTCGAACCAGCTGACGCAAACCCCGAATAAAACTATAGTTAATCTCCGGCCGAATTTGCGACTGATTGACTCCTTCAATAAAATATTCAACCGGGTCTTCAAGAGTGACTACATTTGCCTCCTCGCGATTTAATAATCTCAAGAGACTGTATAGGGTAGTCGTCTTACCCGAACCAGTCGGACCAGTAGCTAAAATCATTCCAAAAGGCATCTTAATTGCCTCCTTCAAAATAGCTTCCTGTTCGGGCAGGGCTCCTAATTTTCCAATTTCGGCAAATCCCTGTTCCGGATCCAAAACACGAATCGCCGCTTTTTCTCCTTGAGTTGTTGGGAGAGTAGAGATTCGAAAATCAATTCGGCGATTTTGAAAGCGAGTCGAGAATCGTCCATCCTGAGGAACACGTGTTTCATCAATTTTTAAATGAGACAATATTTTTAAACGTGAAATAACTGCAGCGTGGACTTTGAGTGGCAAGAAGAGGCTCGAATGGAGCATCCCGTCCAGCCGAAAACGAACCCGAAGACGATCTTGCATCGGCTCAATATGAACATCGGAAGCTTTCCCTTCAACCGCTTCTCTGAGAATAACAGCCACCATTTTAATGACTGGTGCTTGCTCCATTGTTCGCTCAGCTTCCGAAACATCGCCCTTTAAACTCAGCTCCCCTCTTTCTCTCTCTAATTCGCCTTCAAGGCTCTCCAAAGCCTCTTTCACTTCTCGTTCGGCTGTTTGATATTTATCTAGAATGCCTCGAAAAACCGAAGGCGAAATTAAAAACAAGCTATACTCAAAACCACTCCGCCGACTGAGAAACTTGAGAGCTTCGCGAGCCTGAATATCGTGAGGATAGACCATTCCAATCTCGACCAGATCATCTTTTCGACCAATAGGAATTAAGTTATAGTGTTCGGCTGAATCGCGCGGAATTAAACTCAAAATCTCCGAAGAGATTGACTTCGGTACTTCAGCGATTAAGGGCAGATCTAGGACCTCACTCTTAATCTGGAACAGATCACTTTCAGGAATTAACTTATCGGCGATGATCAACTCTTCCGCTTGCTGACCAGTCTCGATTACCTTTTCATTTATTTCTTTAACCTGTTTCTGGGTGAGTTTGCCCTTTTGGACTAAAACTTTAAGTAAATCCATAACAAGGTTATTCGCTCTCGGTTTCCACCTCGGTTTCTACTTCCGGCTCTACTTCCGGCTCTTCAATTTCAGCTTCCGGCTCGGCGGCCGACCATTCCAAGATGTTGATCCGACCCATTGGTCGATCCGGATAACTGATATGATTGAATTGAACTAAGGTAGCCAAATCAGCTGAGCGTAATAAGCTTTCATCAATTTGAATGCGTTCCCCGTAATAAGGGTCCACCGTTACTTGTAGCCAGGGCATAATAAAACCACGAACAACAAAACCAATACCTAAAAGTAATAGCAAGAACACAAAAAGCAGCAGATATTTAGTGCTTTTTTTAAATTCGTAGTTTGCTTCAGCCATAATCAATGAAATTATTCTTGATAAAAGAAGGTTTCAATACCAACTCGATAAAGGTGATGATCCATATCTTGATCTTCCCGAGCGTCAATATAGGATACGCCGACCAAACGTGAAGATCCTTCAATAACACGAACGAAATTCTTCAGAGAAGGATAACGACCAGTTAATAAAACATCAAATTTAATCGCTTTCACCTCACCGGCTCCACGCTCATCCTCCGCCGCCAAGAGGGGTGAATAATAGACCGTTGCTACATTTTCCGGCCGGAGCAAAACGAGCCCACTTTCACTGGCCTTTTGAGTTAAGAAAACCATCAGTGAAGGAAAATCTGGATAGAGGGGCAAAGCTGAGCTAATTTTATCTAAGGCAATCTGATGCTCTTGTAGTCGCTGATTTAGTTCAAACATTTCTTTCAATCGACTTTCTCGTTCATCCAACTCGCTTTGGCTAGCATTCATTTGGCGCATTAACGAAACAAAACCTTCATACTCAGGTAATGTCATAAAAATCATAATACCAACGGCAATCAGAAAGATAACTAATGCTGAAAAGATGTAGTTTTTCATGGTTGACGAACTAATGCTGGATCAAATTCAATAATCGCTCGAAAAGTGATCCAACCTTCTTTATCTCGGAGATAATTACTGGTCTCCACTCGTTTAACTCGAGGATCATTATTAAAAACCAGCAACTGTTCCCCCACAACATTATAGGTCTGAGTCATTGCTTCCAACTGGAGGCGATTCTCTGGAATGTTGATCGAGAATTCTTTATAAAGTACCCCCGGGTGAGCAGTCTCCTCAATAAAATTCATGATCCGTGAGGTTAAATATCGCTGATTGAGCAAATCACTAAATTTAACAATCTGGGTTTGATAATTACTCAACCGTCGCTCTAGATCCTCGTTAGCCGCAGTCCGGAGATCAACTGTTCGTTGTCGAATATCCTCAATCTGTTCAGTTAGATCGGCGGAGCTAATCTTAAAAAATATCCGACCACCGATTGCCGCACCTAAAAAAATCAAAGAAATAACCAGCATGGCATTGAGCCACCATGGCGGACGAGCTTTAGCACGAGGAATAATTTCAGCCATTTTCTTTAGATAATAACTAACCTAATTATAACAGCGGTTATTGAAAATAAAAGAGTTTTAAAAATTTCGAAGAGAGGCGCCGACCGCCACACTGAATGCCGGACCAATATCTTGCACCACTGGTTCTAGAATCGAAGGATAGTCTAGTTTATCAAAAGGTCTGGCTACTTCCACTTTTGTCTTTAAGGCCCCCTGAAGATAGTCTTGTACTCCCGGAACCCGCGTCGTCCCTCCGGCCAATAGCACTCGTGGCCGCTGATCCGGTACTACTTCTCGGGCGCGAAGAGTCCGCCAGGATTCATTAAAGGCACTAACTAAAGAAGACATGGCATTGGTCAGAGCATGAATGACCTCTTCTTCGCTAGCTTCAAATCCTTTTTGATCAAGTAGTTCTTTAGCCGCCGCCAGCTCTAAATTGAGTTTTTCTGAAATATTTTTAACAATTTTCTCGCCCGCCACATCCAGACTATGGCTACTTTGCAAACCATACCGATCACCAAAACTAAGAGTGGTGCTCTTGGAGCCAAAATCGATTATGCAGAGAGGCTGATTGTCTTCAGGGGCAAAGACTCGAAAAAGCGAAAAAGCTTCCGGTTCTAAAACAAAATTAGAGACCCCCACAGCTTCGGCTACCTGCCGATACTGTTTCATAGTTTTCTTTGGAATCGCAACCGCCAGAATATGAAGAGGTTTATCTTTGTCGCTTTTGCTGGCTGGTGGTCCAACCTTTTTCCAATCCAATACAATTTCAGTCATTGGAATAGGAATGTATTTTGAAGCATGAAAATTAATAACTTTAGCCAACTCCCCACTACTCATGGCCGGCAAATCGAAGGTTACAAAAAAACTTGAAAAATCAGGCAGAGAAAAAACCACTTTTTGAGGTTGAATGCCCGCCTCTTCAAAACATGACCTAATCGCCTCTATCGATCGTTCGCCGGCTAGAAATAAGGTTTCTTTTTCAAAAGCTCGAAAAGGCTGACCATCATAAGTGGCTGATTCTAGATGAGCGTAATTTCGAAGCGACGTCTTTTTTCCAAATCGACTAACTTCAACTACCTTAACCGAGGCGCTACCAATGTCGATTCCAATAAAACGAGGGAAAAGTTTACCTAAAATACTCATTTTAATAATGGAAAATAGCTACTAATGGACTTTGGTCGGGCATTTGGTTAGCATTAACCGCGTGCACTTTCTGTCCCTGTTTAAAAACCCAGCTGGCAGCCGTATCAATCAGATCAACATTTCCGGGAGAAGGATCGTTTTCTCGAATTTCAACTATCAATTTTTCAGGGTCGAAAACGCCCCAGCATTCTTGATCCAGCGCCACAAATAAAGTCTTCACCCGCCCCTGGACAGCAGCTATTACTATTTCTGAGATCTGATTCGAAGTCTGTCCAGTACCGTGTAACTTCTGATATTCAGCCTGGTCACGTTCTCTTTCTTGTTGGAAATACGGCGCTACAACAGCCCAAGCAGCCGCCTGGAGTTTGTCTGATTTCATTTTGTCAGGGTTACCGCTGACCACCGCATCTAATAGGTGAGGATAACTGTTTGCTTTTTGATAAATTGGTAGAAAATATTCAACACTCGCCAAAACTAACGGTATTTTTTCTTCAGCTAAAAATTCATTTAAGGCGTGATCAACCTTCTGAAAATACTGCCGGAGCTTATCTTTTAAGCTCTCCTCCAGCCCACCATGACCATGAAAAATCCTTTTTCCACCTCGGCCTAAATTATAAAAACTTAATGTCTTAGCCGGTTCTTCAGAAACAGCTTCTTCTAGACCCTGTGGTAAATTAATTGTCGTAACTTCTTCTAAATGATAAGGAGATCCTCGAAAAAGTCGGGCTTGTTTCTGACTCAAAGCCAAGACATAAAAACGCCAATAATAACAGAACAAAGGCAAAAGCGGTTTAAGATGAAAGTGACGGCCGGTAAAGACCCCCTCTTTTACTGAAAATGGTAAGCGATAAATAGCCGAAAAGCCAACACCTAAATAGATCGCCAGTCCCTCGCCTTGATATTTCCAGAATATTGTATTCTGCAACAGATCACGCGCTGGTTCTAAGAGCTTATTTACCTCTGTTGGACGATGCCCTTGCGATAAAAGATCCTTTTCGGCTTGAGCTAAAAGATTTTTTAACTTTATCTGATCCCGACGTGGACGAATCCCGATCCGTTGAGTATCCATAAAAATAGAAACAGCCGGCCCCGAAGAGATTTGGGTCAGCTTGTTAAGGTCTTCTTCGGAAATTTGACTAGTTAGAACGCCTTCTTGGTAATAGTTAACCATGGAAATAAGTTAGCTTATTATAACGGAGTTTTTACTCCGGAGCAAATACGCTCTTCTTGATTAATAATTATCAATTAAGCAACCAGATAGTCCAATTTAACACCCCTGCAAAGGTCACCCATGCCCAATAAGGAATCAAGAGAACGGCCGCTAATGATCGAACGTGAGCGAAGGCCATGACTAAAGCAAAAATTAAACCCCAGAGCAAAATAATCATCATCAATCCCCAGAAAGGACTTTGAAATCCAAAGAAAGCAACCGACCAACCAACATTAACCAAGAGATGAACTAAAAACAAAATAAACGCCGAGCGAGAATCCTTATTTTGCAGTCCCGATCGCCAAACCAGATAGAAAGAAAAACCCATCACTGCATAAAGCATCAGCCAAACTGGAGCAAATAACCAGTCCGGTGGAGCGAAGCCAGGTTTGATCAAGGACTGATACCAGTATTCAACCGCGGGCCGGGTAAAGATAGATCCAACAGCACCAGCCAGATAGCAAATAGCTAAAGAAATAGAAAGTCGAATAATATTTTGCTTGGACATATGAAAAATATTTAATCTTTAATTTCAAAAACCTTATACCGAGATCGGTGACCTTTAACCAAAATAACATTTGAAGATGCTGTTTGGAAATGATTGGCCAAAACCTTGACAATCGCCTGATTAGCCTGTCCTTTTATTGGTAGCTCCTTAACGGCAACTGAGTATTGATCTTGATCAATTTGACGAACCTGTTCCTGTTTGGCTCCCGGCTTAGCCTGAACTAATATTTTCATCAGAGGTAAACTATATTAATGGCGGAGGGGGTGGGATTCGAACCCACGTGTCCCGAAGGACAGCGGTTTTCAAGACCGCCCGATTAAGCCACTTTCGTACCCCTCCTCAGATTTATCTTAACTTAAAAAACTAACTCTAACAACTATCTAACCGTTCTCTATCTACTTCTTAGCGATTAAAATTACGCCACATCTGGCTCGCTCGAGGACGATCGTCGCCAACGTATTTACTAGCCGCCTTTTTCGCATAGGGTTGTTGGCATTCCGAAGAAAGCTCTTCAAAAATCATTTGGGCAATTGGCATTTGGTAATAAAGCAGAATAGGAATATTAGCCGTATTGTGAAGCTCTAGAGTCATTTTCAGAGTATTACCCGGATCAAGAAATCCAGCCGTTACATGGATTAACAGCCCCATGCGCCCGATGGAGCTTTTACCCTCCAGCCGACCAACGTAACGAGACGAAACTCCTGTTTTTTCGTAAACCAAGCCTAAAGCAAATTCTCCCGGATGAAGAACTAAGGGACGACTATCATCAATGATTGTTTCTTTCATTGCGTCATCCAGTGACTTTTTAGGATCAATAACATAATTCTGTTCCGCCTTGAAAGTTAAAAAATATCGATCGAGATGTAAATCGACCGAAGCAGGTTGTAGATCTTTGACGTCAAAGGGATCAACTACTATTTCACCCTGCCGAATCGCTTGCTGAATGTCTTTATCGGAAAGAATCATTTGGCGGAGAGGGCGGGATTCGAACCCGCGCGGGATTGCTCCCAACACATTAGCAGTGTGTCGCTTTAAGCCGCTCAGCCACCTCTCCCAAAAAAAGTATAGCGGGTTAGCTAAAATTAGGCAACTAGAAAGATTAATCCATTTCAATCAACTAATCGAAGCTGGAATCTTTTTCCTTTTGCCGGTTACTCGGAATAAAACCTCTTCATCTTTCAGATCGACTGAAACCGAACTGCCATTAACGACCGCCCCGGTAATAATCTTCAGTGACAGAGGATCAATGATTAAAGACTGGATCTTCCTTTTAAGTGGCCGAGCCCCCAAATCATGGTCAAAGCCAACTTCAGCCAAATATTTCTTTAATCGAGCTGAGAATTTAACCTCAACTCCTTTGGCCAAGCGAAGACGCTGAGCCACCTTGTCTAGTTCTAATTCTACAATACGCGTAATCTCAGCATTACCTAAGTAATTGAAAATAATCGTATCGTCAAGACGATTGAGAAACTCAGGTCGGAAATATTCCTTTAAAGCCTCATTTACTTTGTCTTCCATCTGGTGCTGATCGGATTGGTTCTGGCCGACTCCAAAACCAAGTGGCCCTGATTTTTGAATATATTGAGAGCCAATGTTGGAGGTCATAATAATAATGGCGTTTTTGAAAGAGACTACTCGGCCCTGAGAATCAGTCAGTCTGCCGTCTTCAAAAATCTGCAATAACAGATTGAAGAAATCTTGATGGGCTTTTTCAATTTCATCCAGCAAAATAATACTATAAGGCCGACGGCGAATTTTAGCCGTTAACTGACCGCCCTCCTCATAACCAACATAGCCGGGCGGTGAACCAATAGCCTTAGCGACACTGTGCTTCTCCATATATTCCGACATGTCTAATCGGATCATCGCCTCTTCATCATTAAATAAGAATTCGGCTAAAGAACGAGCCAACTCTGTTTTGCCAACCCCTGTTGGTCCTAAAAACAGAAAGACGCCCATGGGCCGATTTTGATCGCCAATACCTGCCCGACTTCGCCGAATGGCTCGCGCAATAGCTGATAGGGCATGATTCTGGCCAATGATTCTTCGGCCAATAATTTTCTCCATTTCTTCCAGTCGCTTAGCCTCTTCATCGATCATTCTAGTTACCGGAATCCCAGTCCAGCGAGAAACAACTTCAGCTATACTCTCTTCGGTTACCTCTTCTTCTGATAGAGAGTGTTCTTTTTGAAATTTAACTAATTTTTTCTCTTCTTGGCTCAACTCTTTTTTCAGACCGGGAATTTGACCATATTTAATCTCGGCTACCTTCTGTAGATCTCCTTCTCGCTGAGCCATGTCCGCTTTTAATAACAAACCGTCAATCTGATTGCGCAAATCTTTAATGCGTTTGACCATCTTCTTTTCCGCTCCCCACTTGCTATCAATCTCTTTGACTTTTTCATTCAAGTCTGCTAACTCTCGCTCAATCGCTTTGAGACGGCTCTGAGATTCTTGACTTCGTTCAGATCGAAGCGCTTGCTTTTCAACTCTCAGTCGAGCAATTTCTTGACGATAATGATCTAATTTTTCCGGTTCGGACTCCAACTCTAATCTTAAAGCTGAGGCCGCTTCATCGATCAAATCAATTGCCTTATCTGGTAAATAACGATCGGTAATATAACGTTGACTTAAATAAACCGCTCGTCTTAAAGCCGCGTCGTTAATCTTTACTCCATGATGCAACTCATAGCGTTCCTTGATACCGCGAAGGATACTCACCGCATCTTCAGCCGTCGGCTCATTTACTTGCACCACTTGGAAACGTCGCTCCAGAGCTCGATCCTTCTCAACATACTTTTGATATTCTGCCATGGTAGTCGCCCCAATCGTCCGTAGCTCGCCTCGAGCCAAAACCGGCTTCAGCAAATTCGAGGCATCAATAGCTCCTTCGGCCGCTCCGGCACCAATAATCGTATGTAGCTCATCAATAAATAAAATATATTTGCCTTTCGCTGATCGAATCTCATTGACTAAAGCTTTGATGCGATGTTCAAATTCACCACGATACTTCGTGCCCGCAATTAGTGCTCCTAAATCTAAAGAAACTACCCTTTTACCCCTCAGCGATTCCGGTACATTTCCGCTCATAATACGTTGAGCCAAACCTTCAACAATAGCCGTTTTACCAACCCCGGCCTCGCCAACTAAAACTGGATTATTCTTGGTTCGGCGACTCAAAATCTGCATCACTCGCCGAATTTCCTGATCTCGACCAATGACCGGATCTAACTTGCCTTCTTCCGCTAATTTATTTAAATCACGAGTGTACTTCTTAACGACTTGATATTTACTCTCCGGATGTGGATCATCAACTTGATGACCTCCGCGTAATTTAGCTAAAACAGCCAAAAAGGATTCTTGGTCTAGCTTAGCCTCACTAGCTAAAACCTCTCTAGCCTGACTCTCGGTTTCTAAAAGAGCCAAAAACAGATGTTCTGTTGAAATAAACTGATCTTTCATCTGTAGGGCCGTTTTTTTAGCGTTGGCTAAAACTTGAGCCAAGTCTTGAGTTAAATAAAACTGACCAGCTATTGCTTCAGAATTTTCGGCTTTTGGAATTTGATCAATTAGATGGGCTGTTTTTTCTTGGATCTTATTTAAATCTACTTCCATTTCTTTCAGACACAAAACTACCATGCTCTCTGGTTGAGAGAGCAAGGCTTTCAATAAATGCAAAGCATCTATTCTCTGCTGGCTATTCTGAGTGGCAATCGCTCGCGCCTTAATAATTGCTTGCTGAGAGTTGTGGGTGAAGTCACCACCGCCAACCCCCTCATAACCTTCCATCATAAATTAGACCTAACTGAATTGTGCCATAGATAGGCGTCGGGTCAAGCTCAACCTTCTCGTTCCCCGAGATGGCCACTCAGATTTAAAATTTGCCCTTGGCGCCAAATCTTTAATGAGACTAGATCGCCCGGTTCACACTCTTGAATCAGATGGCTTAACATTTGGTCAGCGGTTACCCGTTGACCATTAAATTCGAGAATCACATCTCCTAATTTTAATCCAATTTCCTCCGCTGCAGAGCCGGGAACAACATCGAGTCCCGATTGAGAATCACTAACAATCAACGCTCCATAGTCATAATCAAGTTGATACTCCTCCTGAACTTCGGCATTAACCATCAGATAATTAATTCCCAAGAAAGGATAAATTATTCGTCCTGTTTCCTGGAAGGATTTAATGGCACGTCGGGCCTGATTAATCGGAATAGCAAAACCGACATTCTGAGCCTCTTCAGCCATCGCCACATTGACTCCGACTACTTGACCATTTAAATCAAGTAAAGGACCACCAGAATTACCGCGATTAATGGCGGCATCAGTTTGGATCAAGTCAGTCAAAATATCACTGTAACCGAACCCATAAGCGCTGACGACTCGACTTAATCCAGAGATGATACCAGTAGAAACTGTTCCTTCAAACTGCCCCAAAGCATTACCAATTGCTAAGACAGTCTGCCCGGGAACTAGCTGATCTGAGTCACCCAACTCCAAAACTGGAAAATCTTCCCCAACTACTTTCATTAAAGCCAAATCATGAACCGGATCTCGGGCCAGAACCTCAGCAGAATAACTCTGATTATCAATCGTCACTACTCGATAATCAGCGGCCTCTTCCAGCGCGACATGCTTATTGGTTAAAATTAAACCATCGGATGAAATGAAGAACCCTGTCCCTTGGCTAACCTCCTGTTGTACACTTGGCCAACTCGGTTGATAAAACCAACTCCATTCAGGAAAGAAAGGATCAATTTCAACTTCAACCTCCCGAGTCACGATTATGCTAACTACTCCGGGTAAGGCTTGATTAGCCGCTTGAATAATACGCTCCTCATGAGTGGTCTGGGGAACATAGTGAATTGTTTCCTCGTGAACTATCTCGGGTTGTCGTTCAATTACCAGAGAAGGGAAGCCTTCTTCTAGACCCTCAATCGGCAGCCAAATTTGAGCCGTTAAGCCACCTAGTAAACCAAAAATACCAGCCAAAATTATGATTAATAAGTCGCGCCAACCAATTCGACGTTCTCTAATTTTCGACTGAGCTATCTCCGAAGATGGATTATTGAATGATTCTTCCATAATTAATTAAAAACAAAAATACCGTTTTTGGTCCCCTTTGTCAAATCAACGACTATAGCGAATATTATCTAAATAAAAACTAAAATCTGAAGCTTGACGATAGGGATTAAAGATAATCTTATCATAACGTCCGCGACTCCGTTGCTCGGCCGACAATCCAGAAATATCAAAACTGTGAAGCTCAAAAGTATCCGCCTCTTGGACATCCGGTACCAGGTCTAAATCAAGCAGGCGAATAATCTGAGCCGGTTTAGTTCTAAGCAATAAATAAAAGTAATCCTGATCAACTGTTAAACTTTGGCAGACATCCTCCCCGACCGCTAAAGTCTTGGTTGTTGTGACCGAGAAGCTCTCTTTATCTAAACGAACCAACTTGGCTGGGGAAGTGGCCAAACATACATAGACCGAATCATCAAGCGCCATTAAGCTCGTTGGATTGTCCTCATCAACAAACAGTGTTTTGACCAAGGTGTTCGAAAAATCACTTT
>Ga0265294_10004463_pt1 | contig 17508 bp, 13 predicted proteins | sample MunlanPumphouse3_FD_192504 | JGI IMG/M metagenome (GOLD analysis project Ga0265294, IMG submission 192504) | Groundwater microbial communities from a municipal landfill in Southern Ontario, Canada - Pumphouse #3 | ecosystem: Environmental > Aquatic > Deep subsurface > Groundwater | place...
GCCCTTCATAGTTTCTTTTTAATAGGCCGGCTCTCAGGGATTCAAAAATTGGGCCCAATGTTTTAAAGCCATCTTCGACGCTTTCAAATTCTTCTTTCGGAAAAAATCTGTATTTATGTATGATACCGTTGTCTCTTCGATAAATATCTATTTCAGGTAAGTCCAAGCTTAAAGAGCGTTCTGAATATTTTCTGACCTCAAAAAAATGCTGTCGTTCATAATCTTCATATACTGTTGCACCCCATATATAGGGGCTTTTAAACATCCAAAGCGGAAAAACCTGGCACAAAAAGTTTTTCATACTGTCAAGAAGTTCGTAATTGTATTCTTCCTCTGACATATTTACATATAAATTGCCGCCAATAAGCTTGAATGATCCCCCGTCCGAAAATTTTCCCGAAAATGTGCTTATTTTTTCCGGTTTGTCTATACTGAATAGTATTTTTTGAGTTCGATCATTTACTGTGGAATAAATCTCGCTCGGACGATCGAGGTATTCAACTTCTATATCACGGACTATAAAGGTAAAGATTTTTTCTAATACAGTCTGAAAAATTTCTCGATCTTTGCGATTTCCAAAAAATACATGCTGCTCAAGTATTTCACTATTCATAACTGCTCCGTTTTAGCAAGGAACAAAACATATTCCTCGCTATTTCCTTTTGAATCATTTTCAGATTGTAAATATTTAGAAAAAGTGCTCAGAATATCTTCACATTTCTGTTCCGGCATCTTCTCCAATTCTAGTTTTATAGTCTCACTGTTCATATGTTCGTTCTTTTTATTCACATGGTTTAATAAACCTTCGGTGTAAAGAAAAATACCATCACCGGGAATCAGATGCAATATTATGTCTTTATATGTTTCGCCGCTTCGGTCAAAAAGCCCTAAAGGTATTCCTCCGTCTGTTTGTATGACTTCTGCAAAACCGCTTCTGCTACGAACAACTATAGGATGCGGAGAGCCTGCACAACATATTGTCGCCATTTTGCCGTCTTTTGAAAGCAACAAAACACTAACAGTTGCAAAAGTATCGCATGTTGAATCAAAATTCAAGTTATATGACAGTTTATTTAATAATTCTGACGGACTGAGGTTGCTTTGAGTTAAACATCTTATCATAATTTTCAATCTGTCGAAGAAAAGCGCTCCGCTTATATTATTTGCAGTGCTTTTGCCTATTATCACCATTAGCTCGTCATTCGGTAAAAATACATGATCGTAAAAATCTCCGGTGTAATTCTCACAATTTGAAACAAAATATGATGTTTCCCATTTTTTTAATATTGGCGGCGATTTCGGAAATAGGTCTTTTACGATACGTTTGGCAATTTGATTCTCAGGTTCTTGTTCATAAACAGTGGGAGCATTGAACAATACATGATTATGAAGCAAAATTGCTAACCCCTCACAAAAAGACTCAATTAGGCTTAATTCAAATTGAGTTAAGTCTTTAAAAGTCGTATTAATAACACCCAAAACTCCGGTTAACTCTCCGAAAAAATGCACCGGCATTAAAAGGTTTTTCTTGTCATTATCTTCACTTTTTATGCTGATTTCACGAATGAAGTTATATCTCTGAGAGTTATTATTAACATTTAAAACTAATTTCAGTTTTGCTGATATATCGGATATGGTTTCATCTTGCTGCTCAACAGATATTACTTGATTGTCGGCATTAGTTCTTGTCGCTGAAATAAAGTTTATTTGTGATTTTTCACAATAATAAAACGATAAAATTTTATCCGGTAATATTTCATTTAAAAAACCTAAGGCAAAATCCAGTTTTGCTTTTAATGACTGCTTAGGGTTTATTAAATGAAGCGCATAGTGAACTTTGGCTATAGATTCTGTGTTCAAATACTGGTTTGTAGCTAACAACAACGATTTTTCAGCTCTTTCGCTTCTTAATGAGTTGTCAGAAACATAAATATTCGAGGCGTATTCTTGGGTTGGCATTACAAATATTTTAGTTAAATTTAAATATAATAAAAGCGCCACAAAAAACGTAATTACATTGCTGATCCATTCAAAATCAGAATTTCGCAAAACAAGAAATTGACTGATGAATATTATCATCAGCCAATATTTGCTTTTACTAACTTTATTGAGAATCTCGCGCAATATTTATAGCCCCTAATTAAGCGGCACGGTGTGACTCAAAATATTTATTCGTGCTGTATTCAAGCTCTTTGCAATAAAGAGCCAAAGCTTCGATTGCTGCAGGATCGCCTATCTTCGTCAGGGCCTCGCTAGCCGCAAGGCTTACATCCTCTTTTGAATCGTCAAGAGCTTCGATTAAGGCTTGCACAACCGCTGTGCCACGTCGTTCTCCCAGCTGAACGCAGGCAATTTTTCTGACGCGCCAATCAGGGCTTTTTAAACTCTTAATATAACGCCAAGTTTGATCAATAGGCGTTATGCTTGCTAAAGGCACTACCTTTTTTCTGCTCGGCACATTTTGTTTCGGCTGTTTAACCTGATTACCAAATTTATCTTTGATAGCTTTGAATAGTTTTTCGCAGATATACCATCCGACGAAATAAATTAAAGTCAAGCCTACAATTTTTATTGCGACACTTGCCATAGTGCTTCCTCCTAATTATTGTCTAATATTGGTATCGGCATTTTTGGCAAATAAACTTAATCTAAACCCTTATCGGCCATCCATCACAACTAAAACTCTTTTCGCCCGCAAGAACTCTGAGCAACGCTAAAATTGCCGGCGTTCTGAATCCAAAGGTGGCGGCCAATGTGCGCACTTGCTGTTGTTCGAGCAAGTCGTAGGGGTTCCTTATTGCTGCTAAAATAAAATCATCTCTGCCTTCGCTTAAGGTTTTTATGGCTTCGCTTTGCCCTCGAAAAATATGCGAATTGTAACTGAAAAAAATAATCTGGGTCTCTGAATTATTAAAAACCGATACTGCGTTAATTATTTCTCTTGAAGACCAAGTTGGGTTATAAATAACTTGCTTCGAATGAGTGAAAAAATCTGAGCATAATTTAGTGAGTCCGGCTGATTCGTGCTCTTCTTCAACTTTGACAAGGGCCGAAATCATCGGTAAAACAAATAATAAATGTTTCTTATCTTTGCCTGCCGGTATTGCGCTTTTTTCATATCTTAAAAATTTTATCGATTTTTCAGAAACAGTCTCAATTAAATCTCGATGCTTATCAATTAATTCAGTTTGTCTGAAAGAAGTCTTTGGGAAAGTGCCGATCATTGTGCGCATTTTTTCGATTCTTTGTAAGCTGGCGATAACTCTGTTTGAAGTTTCTTTAGAGTTTTGCGCCTTTTTATATAGATTTTCTGCGGCAAGACGTTGTTCCGTAAGAGTGTGGCAGATTAATAAAAGATCTGCGCCGGCGTCAAAGGCCAATTCCGAAGCGTTGGCTATGCCGTATCGTTCGGTTATGGCACCCATTTCCAGGTCGTCTGTAATAATAAGCCCCTCATAATTATATTTGTTTCTTATCAGATTGGTTAATACATTTTTAGAAAGAGTTGCGGGTAAGTTAGCACATGGCTCAAACGCAGGGAAAAATACGTGCGATGTCATTATGGCATCTACACCGCTTTCTATTGCCTTGATAAACGGAAAAAGCTCAAAGGATTCCAGGCGATCAACAGGGTAGGGGATAATTGGCAGCGTCAGATGTGAGTCAACCTGTGCGTGCCCTTTGCCGGGAAAATGTTTTGCACAAGACATTACGCCGCTCTTTTTGAGGCCTTTAATCGCTCTGACACCAAAATTTGCAACCGTTTCAGGGGTTTCGCCGAATGAACGGGCACCAATACCGGGATTATCTTTGTGATTTATGTCTAATACTGGAGCTAAATTAAAGTTTAAACCAAAGTTTTGCATTTCATTGCCAATGGCAAAATAAATGTCTTCGCACAATTGCAGGTCTCCGGTTGCTGAAATGCCCATGGCTGAGGGAAAAAGGCTCCCATTGTTTAAGATTCGTAAAACTAAACCACCCTCTTGATCAATCGCGGTAAAAATCTCTTTGCCGGAAGCCTCTTCAATGATTTTTAAGTTTTTGCGCAGGTTCTCCGGGTTTTCAAGATTGCGAGCAAAAACTATCACACCGCCAATTCCCCATTCTTCAACGAAAGAAAGAAAGTCGTAAGAGGGGGTTTCCCCGTGATAGCCCACAACGAAAAGTTCGCCTATTTGTTTTTTGTGCATTTTGCTCAGCTTTTATAAAAATGTTTAAACGTTGCTAATATTACTGTATAATCTAACAGGTAATTTTTCAAGGAGAAGAGAGAAATGTTTTGTTATAAATGCGGACATGAAATACCTGAAGGATCTAATAGCTGCGAAAACTGCAATAGTCCTGCAAAAAAACGCCGGAGAGTTCAAACAAGAATGGTTCTCGGGATTATTATTTTTTTTATAGGGATATTTACCGGTATTTTCACTGAGCGCATTATGTTGACAGAAAACAGTTCTTTACTCCCAAATGATAAAATTTCCGAAATCAAAAAAACGGAGACAGAAATACTTGTAGATTTCGGAAACAATCCTACTGATGTAAAAGAAGAAGCGCCTCAGGTTGAGCAAAAAACTGAAACTATCGCACCTGTTGCTCTCGAAACTGCTAAGACCCCTGAAGATAAGCCTATTGTCCCTGTGATTGAGCCGGCAGCCGAACCGGTTTTTGAACCGGCGATTGCCCCTGCCATTGAGCCGGCAATTGAATCTGTTATTGTTCCGGCGATTGAGCCTGTAAAATCAGAGCAATCAGCAGAAGCTGACATTGCCTATTTCCCTAATGAAAATGAAGCTAAAGAAATTGAAACTGCAATAAATGTAAAACTGCCAAGGCAAAAGTTTGCAAAATCAGCGATAATCGAAGAAAGTAAGGGGAATAATTATCACGGCATACCGGATGCCGCATCAAAAGAAGTTATTTTTGCCTCAAACAGAGACAAAGTTAACGGTAAGTTAACTTATCAATGTTATGCTAAAAAAGATGGCGAAAAAGAAGCTGTCAAATTGTTTGATTGGCCCGGAAACGTCTGGACGCCTGAGCCGGTTCCTTTTGCTGACAAAATAGTATTTTCTTCTGACAGTTCATCTCCTGAACACATATTTTTGATTGATCGAAATACTCAAAAAGCAATGGCCTTAACAAAAGGAAAAAGTAAAAATATGATGCCCGCTGTCTCGCCTGACGGCAAAAAAATTGCTTTCGTCTCAAACCAAAAGGGCAGAAATAGTATTTGGGTTATGAACATCGACGGAAGCGAACAATCAATTGTGACATCAGGCGCATATGATGACAGAGAGCCTCGATGGGCCGATGGCGGCAAAGCAATTGTGTTCACGCGAATTGTTGAAAACCTCAAAAAATCTCATATTCTTAAGGTTTCTTACCCCGAAAAAACTATTACAAAACTTGTTGCAACCGAGAGAAGAAATTGGCTTGCAGATGTTTCGCCAGACGGAAACTATCTGGCATATACAAGATCTGAGGGACAAAACGGAAGTAAAAATTCAATTGTTTTACGGGAACTTGAAAATGGAAGTGAAGAAATTTTAAAATTAGACCATGCTTCGGAAAATCTTCGGCCAATTTGGGCTGCCGATTCTATGAGCTTTGTTTTTCACAGTATTAAAAAAACCGGAAGATCACTGCATCGGGCTATATTTATACGGGAGAAAAACTGATTGAATCAAACATACGGCCTTATTTTTTTCTTGTTTTTATTTGCACCGATTTTTGTCTTTTATGAGATCTTTAAAAAACATTGGGCTGATAAAACTTTGAAAAAAACATTTTGGATTGCTGTGCCTGCAGGAGTAGGTGCAGTCTTTTTGACAAGATTCGCGTATCTCTTGGTCGAATTTTTTCTTGGATATGATTTAAGAAGCTTTTTGTCAGGAAACCATTCTTGGCAATACCTTTTGATGGCAAGCATATGCGTGGTGGGTTTGATTGAGGAATTTATAAAAACTGCCGTAGGAATGGTTGTTGCGACATTAGTAGATTCAGAAAGAGGATCAACGGTTATTTTTATCAGCTTAGTCGGTTGCGCATTAGGATTTTCTCTCATAGAAAACTTTCACTACTATACTAATTTCGGGGCTTCGGTTGTTGTTCCAAGAGTTTTGATAAGCGCTACCGCACATTTGTTTTTTGCGGCAGTATGCTCGGTTATAATAGCAAAAGCTTATGCCAAAAAAAGATCTGATTGTAAAATATCACTTAGAATCATTGCGGGAATACTTGTGGCATCTGTTATACACGGACTTTTTAATTTCATGGTTTTTTATTACGAAATTGTTGCTTTAAACGGAATAATGCTGAGCATTATGTTTGTTTTTTTGCTGGGAATATATGAAGCTTGGATATCTGTTATGAAAATGGATGAGCAAAAAGTGCTTTGCTTGACAGGGTGCCCCGGATGCGGATCTATTGCATTTCATCGCTCTAGGTTTTGTAGCTTGTGCGGATCTAGAGTAAATGTCTTAAGAAAAACCGGCATGATCGTTGAAGAAAAGAAAGACAATTAGAGCTCAAACAAAGTTCAGTCAATGCTTATAATTTGATCTCTTTGAATCCCCCATACATCGTCTGAAGTCGGGAAATCTTGTCGCAGGCGATAATCATATGGCTCGCCATTATAATCTTTCATGAGTAAAACAGCCGCTTGAGTGCTGTCTATACTTGGAGTGCACCCGACATAAGCATTTTCCGAGGAAAAATCCTGAATGTTATTGGGGCCGAACTCCGGTGCCGTATAACTATATTGATACTCAATTCCAATTTTTCCGCTTCCAAAAACACTTCTTTTTGCCATTATAAGATTTTTTCTAATCAAAGGCAGGTCTTTCACAATTTGAATGGCATATGGAGAATCGTAGGTGTTATTTTCTATAACTGCATTTCCTGATTTAATGAGCATAGCAGTCGCTGTCGGAGATACAAAAAGATTGTTGTTAAAGCTGATTATCCCTCCGGATTCATTTGAAGAAATACCATGCTGTGTATACTCAAGAAAATTGCACCCAGAAATACTTATGCCGTTATTTGCCTCAGAATTCAATGCGATCTCAGGATGCATGAAGGTACTCTCTGAAATGCTAATGTCAGTGTTGTTTAATAACTCTGCTCCAACAGAACATCGTTTTGTTCTTAGGTTATTCACGGATATATTTGTGCTGCTTTGACACACAAATGCTTTGTTGCAGTTCTGTATCTCGATTCCGGAATAAACCCCTGAATCGGAGTTTTTGATTTTTAAACCTTCAGTGGCATCGCTTATGGTTATGTTTTCTAAAATGTTTTCCTTGGTTCTGGAATTATCTATTATTATTCCTTGCCAAGATGATTTATTCGGATTAGGAGTATTAGAAGCAAATATAACTTTGGCCGGGCCGGAAGAGGTAATAATTGAACCGCTTACGGTTATTTCTATTTTATCGGGATTGATTCCGGTATTTACAGCATCTGTTGTGTCTATTAAAACTTTTACACCGTCGTCAATTCTGAGTATACCAAATTCAGTAACGGTAATATCTCCCTTTAAAATATAGGGACTATTTGCAACAGTCCATCTTATATCGCTTATAACTCTGCCGGGTATTACTATGCCCTCTGAATTAGAGTTGAAACCACTTTCATTTCCCGCTTGATCTATTGAAGTGACCCGATAATAATACTTTTTACCCGGAATAACAGTGCTGTCTGTATACCTCTCTTGCCCTTTGGGTATTATTCTGTTTTCAAGACTTTGGTAAGAACCGTTTTTGTATTCACTTCTATAAATTTTGTAGCCTTTTAAATCGCTGTCGAAAATCGGAGACCAAAAGACAACTGCCTTGCCGGGTTCACCGTTTAGGGCTGTGTCAACTCCGTTGGGAGTGGTGGGCGGACTGTTGTCTTCTAAAACGCTTATAGTTGAAAATGTCTTTGTTACCGAAGTTTCCGCCGGCTGATTTTGTCTGCTTGATACTATTCTAAAGTAATAAAGCTTTTCCGGAGACAAATTTGGCAATTTAACACTGTGTGTTGTTGAGTAAAGTTGATCGCTTTCTTTTACTGCAGAGCCAAATGATTGTGTCTCTCCATATTCAACCATCCCATAAGTGTAGTCTGTTGTTTTCCAACTTATCACAGCATGGCTTGAAGATACGCTATCAACGACGATGTCACTATAGTCAAAACTTTTAGATTCGATAAAAACATCATCAGAACTTGAGGTCATACCGGAATAAATTGAAACAGAAAATGATCTGTTTTTATAACCTTCTCTCTCCACAACAAAACTTTGGGTACCAAATGAAATATTATTTATAAAATATTCGCCGTTTTCGTCTGTGTATGCAAAAATAGAAGAATCTGCACTCCAACGCACTGTTGCGCCTTCAAGAGGAATTCCCGAAATTGTTAAGACTTTTCCCTGTAAAGAGCCTTCCCGAGGCATTACGTTTGTGTTGTTGCAGCCTATAACACCTAAAGAGACTAATACAACAATTAACATGAGTAATTGCGATGTAATTAATTCTTTAAGTCTTGTTATGCTTAGATTCATTGTTCTTCCTGTTAAAGCCTATTATAGGCTTCTCGTGCAAATTTTTCGATTTGGGTGTTCGCCGGAGCATTCTCTTGAGATCGTTTATAACAAGCTTTTGCTTCTCTTAACATTTGATTGCTTTCATATGCTTGTCCAAGGTGAAAGCAAGCATAGGAGTCGGTAGGTGACAGATTAACAACCCTAACAAGAGCATCTATTGCCGAGTCTATTTCTTGTTTGTCTAAATAAGCAACGCCAAGATGATAAAGCGTGTAAGTATCTTCAGGATTAATCTCAACCGCACGTTGCAAGGATTCGATAGCCTCTTCTAGCTGTCCCTGTTCATATAGAGACATTCCCAGGTGAGAATGAGAATAAGCATCATCCGAATCTAGTTCGATTGCTTGCGTAAATGCCTTTATTGCTTGTGCTACTCTGCCTGAGTTTCTGTATAATATACCTAAACTATACTGAGAAAAAGCATCTTCGGGATTGAGCTCTATAGCTCGTTTAAAGGCATTTTCGGCTAGTGCTTTTTGTCCGATAGTCCTGTAAATGCTTCCGAGCAAATAATGTGAATAAAACTTGTCTTCATCAAGTCTTATGCTCATCATTATGCAATTTAAGGCATTATCTGTTTGTCCTAAATTTTTATAAACTGAAGCCAACGCTGTCAAGACTGCTGAGTTTTCATCGTCTAATTTTAACAGTTCCTCAAAAGTTTCTGCCGCTTCATCCATCATTCCGTTATTTTTGTAAATTAAACCAAGTAAATAACGACTTTCGTTATCTGAAGGGTTAAGACGAATAGTTCTTTTTATGGAACTTATTGCTTCCTCAAGACGACCTTGATTTAGATAGGTTTTTCCTAAATGATAAAATGCTTCTTGAAACTCAGGATCTAATTCTATGGTTTTGTTCCAGGCTTTTATTGCCATGTCGGCTTTACCAACGTTTTTGTAGGCAATCCCAAGCTGCATATGAGCATGTGAAAAATCAGGATCAAGAGCAACTGCTTTTTCCCACTCTCTGATCGCTTCGTCAACCATGCCTTTTTCACGGTAAGCAAGACCTAGTCGATAATGGGCACCGGCATTGTCCGGATTTATAGTAACAGAACGCTTCCAACGACTTAAGTTTTGATCATCAACCCCTTTGATGCGATATATAACTTCCAAGTTATAATTTGCAAAAGTATCATAAGGATTCAAAGCGATTACTTTGCGATATTCGATGATTGCTTCATCATACATTTCTTTGTTTTTATACGCTGAAGCAAGTTTATAGTGTGCTTCTGCATTGTTCGGATTGGCTGCGATCTCCGCTCTGAATTTTTCGATCATCAGGTCAAGCTCAGTTTTGTTTTTTATTATTGAACCGGGCTTTATGAAATGATCAGATGAGGATTTTTGTCTCAACTCACTTGCCTTTTTAAAGTGCGTTACGGCTAAATCATACTGTCCCTTAATATCATATATTTCACCGAGAGCCTCATGAGCTCTTGCTAATTTCGGGTCAAGAAAAAGCCCTCTTTTTAATGCCCCTGACGCTTCGTTAAGCATACCCTTATCTTTGTAGGCCAAACCCATGTTAAAATGAAGTTCTGCGTCATTGGGATTCAATTGGCTTTCGATTTTATACTCTTCTAAGGCTTTGCCGGTGTCGCCTTTTTTTCGATAAACTGTACCAATATACATGTGAATTTTGGGATACTTAGGTGATGACTTCAAGGTTCTTTTGAATTCGGCTAAGGCCGCATCGTCCATGTTTAATCTTAAGAAGGTTTGTCCCAAATATACGGAAGCTTCGGATAAAGATGGATTGATGGCTAAAACTCTTTTAAACGAATCTATCGCATCTTCGTTGTTTTGAGCATAAAAATGACAAATGCCTAAGTTTAAAAATGAAAAAGCATTGTCAGGGTTTAGTTTTATAGAGTCAAGAAGATACTTTAGAGCTTCGTCATAATTCTCTAGGGCAATTTGACAACGACCCAGCTGACACAAAGAATAGGCATCTTTAGGATTAAGCAATATTGCCTTTTTAAACTCTACAATTGCCTTTTTGGGTTTGCCCATTTCAAGATATACGGCACCAAGACTAAAGTGGGCGTATGCGTAGTCTCGGTTAAGATCGATGGCATTTCTTAGCCTGACAACCGATTCGTCATACAGCTTTTTTAATTTATAGATTAAACCTAATTGTAAATGAGCAAACGCAAAATCAGGTTTTAGGGAAATTGCTTTCTTAAATCTGATGATGGCTTCATCATACATTCCTTTAAGCTTATAAATAACTCCTAAATTTGCATACGGGTATGCATAACTCTGGTTAAACATTATAGCCTTTTTAAATTCTACGATAGCTTCGTTTAAAAGACCTTTGTTGCGATAGGCCAAACCTATGAAATTGTGGGCGTATGAATCTTTTGGATTGATAGTTATGGCATCTTTAAATACATTTATGGCTCTGTCTGTTTCGCCTGACAGTTCAAGCGCTCGGGCAAGTTGATAATATGCAAAAAAATCACGGGGATTAGCCGCAATGCGTTTTTTACAGTCTCTGATTATTTGCTCATATTTTTTTTCAAGCATTTTTTGCCTCCGCTATTAAATCCATTCCAAACTTTTAAACAAAACAGGAGTTTTTCCCTGAGCAAATTCTGAAATATCGTCTTTCATTGCCGGATAAATTGTCTTGTTAATAATTTCATCTGCGCCAAAGAAATCATAACCCTCGACTCGCTTGTCTTCTCCAACCTGAATTCTGCTGAAATCAGGATTTATGCCTTCAAATACCAAAAACTGTATGTGTCTTTGATCTACTTTAGAAATGCTTTCACGAATAAAAAGTAATCTATAGCTTTCACAGCTTATCTTAAGCTCTTCTTGCAACTCTCTGGCTGCAGTGAATTCTGCTTTTTCTAAAAAATCTTGTCCGCCTCCGGGAAGTAACCAGTAGCGCTTTTGGTCCTTTAAATGCCTAACAAAACATATTTTGCCGTCGTCTCGTTTCATTATTACGGTAACTCGAATTCTTGCGTGATTGTCTATAGTTTTAGCCTGTTTCATTTCTAACTAATCGGCAGATATTTATAAAAATATGAGCCTTATGATTTTCTTCTTATATTTTAATCTTCTCATTGGCATCATTAAAAAATTATGCTACAATTGAAATATGGAAGACAGGTGCCCTTTATGCCTCAAAATACAAAAATTTGACATACACAAAAAAAGCTATTTAAAATTTCAAAATAGCGAGAGGCTGGTATGCGAAAAATGCGCCAAAGAAATTGAAGAAAACTCAAGGCCTACTTGGCAAATTATTTCAAACAGAGTATTTCAAAAAAGCTTAAAAAATGTATAAAAATAGAACAAACAGCAACAAAGAAATTGAACTCTTTTGCAAGCTGATTGGTAATGACTGCGGTTTGTCATTTAACCCTTCTAACTACCTTTTTGTTGAAAATCGCATCGAATCTTTAAGGTGCCGATATGGTTGTTTTTCTCTCAATGATGTTATACAAAAGGCAAACTCTGATCTTTCAATTAAATATGATCTAATTAACCTGCTTACCATAAACGAAACTTGGTTTTTTCGGCACCAACACCATTTTGAAATATTGAAGACAAAAGTTTTCCCTGAAATTATTAAAAGAAAGCTTATGAATGGGGACAAAAATATTAAAATTTGGTCAGCCGGCTGCGCAAACGGAGCGGAAGCTTTTTCTATATTGATGACTTTGCTAGACTACTTAGGTGCTGATAATGATTTCAATATAAAAATTATTGGCAGCGACATTTCTGTAGACTCTATAAAAGAAGCTCAAAATGCTCTATACGAAAGCAGAGCTTTAAAAAATGTCGATTGTAACAATAGGTTAAAATACTTTATCCATGAAGAATACGGAAAATATAGAATTAAGCCTCATTTATTAAACTATGTTACCTTTGAAATGCTAAATATTGTAAAATCCTGGCCCCCAAGAGATTTCGACCTAATATTTTGCAGAAATACAATGATTTATTTTAGTCCCGAGATAAAGTCGCAACTTATACATAAATTCGCCAATTCATTAAATAAATACGGTTATTTGTTTACAAGCGCTAACGAAACAATTAATGAAAATAATGAAGCCCTTCAAAGAGTTTATACAAATAATGAAATCATTTATCAAAAAAAGTCATCTGAGATGGCCAAAAAACTTATTTTGTTTAAAGATTCAAATAATATGAACCGTGCAATAAACCTAATGCGAAATTTCGGTTGTCACTTTGATTTTTTGTTCAATAACCCCGATGTTAAAAGATGTAATGCTCTTAAATCATTATATGTCCCTGAAAATGAAACTGAATTCGTTTATAAACTTCTGAGTGAATCCGGAATAGCTTATAAACCCGAAGAAATGTTTAATTAAAAGTTGTTATAATCTGCTTCGGTAGCAGAGGTGTCAGCCCAAGAAAGAACAACAAAGCCCGCTAATTCATATTTGCTGTTGTCTAAGCCCAAAGTTGGTAAACTGTCGTCGTAAATTTTGCGCCGAGTGGGCGGAATGTAATCGTGATCGTCTTTGGTTATGCGATGTACGTCATAGAGCCTCATGTTTACTTCGCTGCCAAACATCCTGTGTATAAAATGACTGGTAAAAGAGTGTTTCAAACCTATCTCTTTATTGGGATCATATAATCCGATTTTATTATAATATTTTTGTACATCAGGCCCGGCATAAAAAGTGTTGTTCAATTTCCCGCACGAAATAAACATGCCGTTACAGGTAACTTCAGGAAAATATAGATAATCGCCCGGAGTATCTTTTATGTCGTTTTCATTGGCTTCGCTGTTTAAAGGTATGTTCAGCTTCTGCTTAAGAGTATTTAATAAAGTGTATACCCCATAATCACTGCTTTTGGCAGAAGCGCTTAAGGCACCGCGTTCACCGGATGACTCATAGTTCGTAGCATAACTTTCCCATAACTCTCTGGTCATTTTATCAAAAGTGGCAAAGTCAAATTCTCCGTCATTTTCTTCATATATCTTTTTAAAAGATTCTTTTATAGAAGCTTCAGAAGATTCTGAATCAAGTTTGAACAAGGTGAAAAATGAGTCGATTTTTTCTGAAAAATCTTCAACTGTAGTGGAGCTGGCTTTGAGTGAACTTCGATTTTTTTCAAGACAATTTGCTTTAGCAAGCGCTTCATTTTCAGTAATATGTTCTGCTAATTTATATTTCAAAACAGGAAAAAGTTCGTTCTCAAAACAGTCGACCGGACTCCTATAATCATATACAATTCTTTCTCGGGCAATGACAGTTGCGGCAAAATGATGCTTGAAATCAGAATTAACGTCGTTTTTTAATAGATTTTGACAGTCCTTGTTGTAGGTGTGATCTTTTAAAGCATTCCCTTCGTAATCTTGAGGAAAACAATAAAATTCATCGATGTTATCTCTGTCGCCCCTCTGATTAAAATCGCCTGCGACAAATATGTTTTTAGCACTTACTATGCTAACATTCGAAGTGGGATTTCCTTTAATAACAATGTCTTTGTCCGAATAAATAACACCATTTGCAGGAACTTCAACATTACCGTTTCTGATATTGCTCCCAAAATCTAGGTAAGCAGCATTTAAATAGTTCTTGCCATCGCCGGTCCAGCCTTTTGGCATCCTATATTTAACTACATATTCAGAGTTTGAGCTATCAGAAATAAATAGTCCTCCTGTTTTTTTTGAGACAGCCTTATATTGTTCGAAAGCCGGATTTCTGGGGGTGATGCTAATTCCGTCTGTTTTATCTTTTATCCAGGGTTTTAAAGTTTCAGGAATCGAGGGTAGGGTTTCTGATAACTCTAAAGGAAATGCGCCAAAAGGCTCTAAAGACTTATCTTCATACTTGCCGTTGGTGGGAAAAGTGGTGTTTTTAGGTATGGTAAAACTTGTTAATTGTGATGTGTTCTTTGCGAAAAACTTAGCCTTAATAGGACTGTAAAAATATATGCCGCCGTTTCCGCTTATGATTGCGTTCATTTCTGTAAGTTCTTGATCAGTTCCGGGGGATGTATAATTATGTTTTGACATTAAAATTCTGCCTATCTCTATACCTTTATGTCCGTAAAGGTGACCAACAGAGAAAATGTTTTTATTGGTTATACCACCGCTCCCGGTTCTGCCAAATACTAAGGAAAGTATGCCGCCGTCATACATTAAAAATTCACGCGCAGGATAGCGACGGTTCAGATAAGCCTCAACACGTCTGATAGTATTCTCAAACCTTCCTAAGGCTTCTACTTTTAAATAGCTTCTGCTCTCATCGATGGCTTTTGTGTCAATATTGTCTTTATAAGGTATCAACCCTATTCTGACTTTGAAATCTCCGTCACCGAGTCGACCTGAATAAGTCCCTTTGCTCGAGGAAAATACCTCGAAATTATGATTTGTGTCCGAAACTAAGGTTGTTTCACGATTTAGCTCTTTTTTCCAAGATAAATCACTGCCTAATTCATGAGTCGCGAAATTTGAATTGTTGTAAAGCTCTCCGATTATAAACTCTAATCCGGCTTCCGCTATTCCAAGAGCCTTTACGCGCCTGCTTTCATTTACAACAGTTTGAGTTCGGTGAGATGTAAAAATATGTACGGTAATTACAACAATAATTAAGACCAGACCTAAACCTATTGCAGTTATTATTGCGGAACCTTTTTGATTTTTTAGTATTCCGGACATGTTCCCCGCTCCTTTACAGAGATGGTAATAGAATTTGTGTAGGGGCTATCTTGTCTAGATAACTCTATGTTCATATAAACGTTCCCTTGTCTCGAAACATCCGGGTCTTTTATACGATAAAAAACACATCGCTTGATGCCCTTTAATACAGGAAAAATTGTCATTTCACCTGTTATGGGTTTTTTATTTGTGTCATATGGAACTGATTCTTTATATAAAGTCCAACCTTCATTTTCAGAATCATCTTTTTCAAGAAAATATTTAACTGAGTCTTTTGTGTAATTTACTTCTCCATTGGATAAACTAGATGGATCAATAGTAAAATCGTAGTTTATTTTGTCAAATTCAAGTCTGTTGTTCGATGATTCTGTTTTTAAATCATTGATTTCAGATTCATTTATTGATTCGGGAAACTTTGTTGATACTAAATTTGCTTCTCGTATTTCGTCCGTTATTTTCATTAATACTCTTTCAATCTCATCATTGATCGTGTGATTTGATATAACTTCATATGCATTTTGGCTTCCTGAACTAAAAACATTCCAAGAAGCAAACAAAATTAAAGAAAATATCAATAAGCCTATGATTAATTCTATAAGGGTAAATCCTTTAATTTTCATTGTTATTCTCTTTGCGCTATTGCTGTTGATACGTTTAAAAAATGATCTCTTCCGTCTTTCCCTTGGTATTTAAGTTCCAACCTGAAAAGGTAAACTGATGGGTAAGAGTCATCATTTGTTAATGAGTTCTTTACCGGATCAATAGAAGTGTTTTCTTGAACTACTTTATAGGTTATTCCATTTAACGTGGTTTGGCTTAATTCAGGAGTGTTAAGCAGTTTCCATTCAAATGTTTTTTCTTCATTTAAGTTGTCGGATTTATATTGATCGGCTTCAATCATATTAAACGAATAAGAGCGACATATTTCTTGCAACTTTTGCGCAACAAGAGCGGCTTGGGCGTGATCTCTTGTGGTTGAGACTGTCTGAGTCTTTCCAATTATTACATTCAGGGAGGGTAAAAGAATAAGAGCCAGCAACAAAACTCCTATCATTACTTCAACCATTGACATGCCGTTTCTATTCATATGTTTATTCCGGATAAATTAAAAACTGTTGACGTTTATTTAAAAAGTCGGTTTGCTCAATTTTAACTGAATCACAAATCGTTTCAATTGATTGACCTTTTAAGATGCCTTCTCGCATTGCTTCATTCCCTACAAGTATATCAAGAGCTTCGGAAACTGTATGGTTTTTTAAAGGTATTTGCTGCGGATATAGATCATACAATGTTTTTAAAAATGCGACACAACATTTAAATGGATCGAATTTTGATTTATCGGTTATTATAAGCTCTACTCCGTTTATTTTTTTGTTGGCAAATAACCCATAGTATGGGGTTTGAGTCGTTGGAATTACTGAGAGGCCCGGTAAATTTAATTTTGTTATTAAATCTGATAATATTTCTCCGTCAATCCAAGGTGCCAGAATATATCTAAATGGCCTTGTAGTGCCTACTCCCGTTGAAAAAACGCCCATTTCGCCCAGTATGCCGGTAACAGCGTAGTAAATGGGGGTGTCACCTTCGTTCACGTGGTCAAATGGTGGTATCCAATGCAGACCGGTTTCTTTATATGAAAACTGTCTATTGTATTTTTCCATTCCTATTACTGTTAAATTACTGCCTATACCAAATATTTTATTAAAATACAGAGCTAACTCACCTATTGTCATTCCGTAAATGAGTGGGATAGGATAAACGCCAAATCTGCTTCTCAAAGATAACTTTAATACAAAACCGGAAACGATTTTTCCTCCAATTGGATTAGGCCGATCCAATAAAATTACCGGTACATCGGAATTCTTTGCTAATTCGAGCAATTGAGCCATTATGGTTAAATATTTGAAATACCTTATCCCGATATCTTGAATATCAATTACCAAGGCATCAATGCCGCTTAATGAAATATTTGTAGGTTTAACAGAGGGATCTGAATAGATGACTACTTTTGAGTTTGTTAAAACGTCATATTCGTCCCCGTCATCGCCTTTCATTGTTTCACGAAAAAAAACATCTCCGGTAACTATCAACTTAATATTGGTGGCTTTGCTCAACCTATCTATAGTGTGCGTTAAGTTAATGTCAAGAGAACTTTTTGAGGTTAATAATGCTATGGTTTTTCCTATGATTATTTCAGGGTGCTGAGTTGCTAATACATCTATTCCGGGCTTCACTTGACTATATAAGTGAGCTGTAAT
>Ga0265294_10004464_pt1 | contig 17505 bp, 13 predicted proteins | sample MunlanPumphouse3_FD_192504 | JGI IMG/M metagenome (GOLD analysis project Ga0265294, IMG submission 192504) | Groundwater microbial communities from a municipal landfill in Southern Ontario, Canada - Pumphouse #3 | ecosystem: Environmental > Aquatic > Deep subsurface > Groundwater | place...
ATTCCATATTGTATTATCTCGAATGCTGCCATAAGAACTATACGATAAAACACCTACATAACTCAAATTTATATTATTATTATCGATAAATGAAGTTGAAGTAATGTCAAATCCGGAATTATAAATTGCAATACCGTTACATTCATTAGCTTCAATATAATTATTTGACACACAATACGACGGATAATTGTTAACAACTATCCCATCTAACGAATCATTAATAATAAAACAGTCATCAATAATAACAAATCCGCTATAAGCTTCATTTACATAGTCAAAATACAGTCTTGTTTGTACAAAATTTGATTCCTCAACGATTGCATTACCTACTATATCAAGGTTATTGCTGTTATTAAAGGTACAGTTGTTGATGAATATGGTATCATTGCATTCTATATGAACTGAACAATTTGTAAATATGGCATCATGAATTTCAATATTAGAACTATTACCATAATAAACATCTAATGAAGCATCATTTTCTGCAATAAAATTAATATTGGTATTTAATTGAATATTTCCATTAAAATATATTTTACAATTTCCACTTTTTGCAATAAATGAGGTACTATCATTAACAACTAAATTTGCTGAATCACACACTACAAAATAAGCATCATATAGGTTTAGTTTAGTATTATTTGCCAGACATAAAGACACACCTGAATTAACCGACAAAGTATCTTCTATGTGCAATGAGCCATGAATTATCTGTGATGTATCAACATTACCACTAATACCTCTTAAACTTAACAAATCTTCTTTAAAGCCACAATTATATATTTTACTTCCATAAGCACTGAATTGATCATCATATTCATTTGTAAATTTGATAACTTCACCCATTTCCTGAATACCATTATTATTTCCTCCATTAATTAATAAATCAAAATCGATTTCCTCATAATGATTAGGGAACAATGCTAAAAAATAAGGTAATGAACCAATATCATAATAAGAGTACCACGGATGATTTCCACTTGGATAGCCACCTCTTAATGAAGAACAAGTTAAAAAATTATATTTATCCATTGCTGCAACATCACTGAAATTACTTACTCGAAGATATGGATAAATGGAATTCTGACATGTTAAAATTGTTTTATATGCCTGATTTGACATACTCATAATTTCATTTACAAAACCGCCCGCATAACAAGTGAAGATATTAAAAATCATTTGAGAACAATTAACCATGGCAACCATATCAGCAAAATCTTTATCAGAAAGTAATTCCTGTTGCCATAAAACAAAACTTACGTTTCCATCATCTGAATCAGAACTTTCATTGCGATTTCTATAGCCATGTGTTGTCGCAAATACATACAAAATATCGCTTTCTGTAACGACAGTCGACAGATGATTAAATATTGAATCTAAATTATACGCAGAACATGGAACAGGTAAAATATCTGGAAAGTTGTCATTATCTAGGTCCAATGATATGTTTGTACCTTCACCTATTTCTCCATCATGGGATAAAACAAAAATATTCTCTTTAGGATATCCAAATTCAATGAGACTGCTATACGAATGACTTAAGGCATTCCACATTATACTACTACCGCCATCATTACCACAGAATAATAATGCATATTTGCCATTATTAATATTAGCCCAGGGAGAAGGAATATATGAATTAGGGTTAGAATACAACGGCGTATCCATCATTAGTATTGGCGTTGATACTTTTTCTAAAAATAGATTATACTGAAACGGTGGTAATTGCTTTTGAATAATTGTAAAAGACCCGCTATTGCTATTTATAAACACATAATAACATTCATGCCCCCATAGATATTCTGGATACTGATCAACAAAAAACATCCAATAATGATTGTATGGAACCTGTATAGAATCATAAGGACTAACAACATAATACAAACTAGTTTGAATGGTGGACTCCATGTAAACGTTAACACTATCAACCCTATCATTAACTATTTGGTTGATAACTATGCTTACTGCTTCCTGCTTGGATATTTGTGAAACTGCAATTAGTGCGCTGACAAATATTACTACTGATAATAAAATTTTTTTCATAAAGCTAATTATTAAGATAAAAAACAATAACCTACCCACTTACAAATTTAATTTGGCAAATGTAATATATTTTTTAACCGTTTTATATTTTTTTAACCGTTTTATATTTTTTTAACCGTTTTATATTTTTTTAACTGTTTTATATTTTTTTAACCACAACTGTCTTTATTATCAGCTCTGAACATCTCCCACGCCTTGTCTATCAATGTATTGCTCTCTTCATACCTTAACATATCGGGATTAAGGTCGTTTATTCTCACTCTGTCAAGCGCGTCAGCATCTTTAAGTATCGCCATCACATGATAATCATCATCACCATTTTCCGACCATTCTTTCACACAATGCTGAATAACAGCACTTTCAATATATTTCAACTCCTTATCTGACACGCCATATTTCCGAAACAGAGGAGTGAAAAACGGCAATTTCTTTTCTGCAGAAATCCTGCCATGAACGGTATTATAGCCATCGCCACTTCGCCCCATGTCGTGTACATACGCCGCACAAAATGCTAAAAAAGCTTCATACCTTCTCTCTATAAGTTTCCCGATAAGCAAACAATGTGTCATAACTCGCTCTGTGTGCTTTATCCCATGAATAAAGCTAACATTTTCAAAATAAGACTGTTTCAACTCAAAATCTTTACCGTCTATTCCATATTCAGACAATAATTCAGTATCCATTATAATGTGTTTTTTAATTTACTTCAAAATCAAATAAGACAACACTTTAAGTGCTGTCGAAATACAACCTTCATCAGGAGAAAATGTTGCAGAATGTACCTTTTGCGACAAATCGCCGTCTCCACATCCCAAACGAAAATAACAGACCGACTTTACTCTTGAATAATAAGCAAAATCATCGGAAGTAGTTCTAATCGGAACGTTGATAACATTCTCTTTACCAATAGCTTCTGATGCTATATTTCTTACTACATTTACCATATCCGCATCATTTACAAGCACCGGATAACCTTTATCTATATTTAAACTAACTTGCACCTTAAAATCCTGTTCAATATTTTTTGCGATTTTTTCCATGATTTCATGCAGCATTGTTCTATCTTTTTCATCAAAAATTCTGACGGTGCCGGCGATATTTACTTCATCAGGTATAACATTGGTTGTTCCGGCGGCGATAAATCTACCGAAAGCCACCAGCTTCGGACAATCCGCATCAATATCTGTCAGATTTGAACATTGTTCAATAAATTTCATCGCAGGTATTATCGGATTGACGACTTCCTTAGGTTTTGCAGCATGTCCGCCCTTTCCTATCACTACAGCACGCACTTCATCACTTGAAGCCATAAACGGACCGGAATGCAAGCCGATAGTGCCGACCGGTAATTCCGGCGACAGATGCAAGCCTATCACAGCACTTATATTCTCATCATTAAGCAAACCATTGTCTACCAACAACTTGGCTCCACCGGGGTTTATTTCCTCCGCATGTTGAAAGATAAACAGTAAGTTATGTTTCAGATTTACCTTATTAAGTGCCGCAAACTTGGCAAGCCCAAGCATGATAGCTGTATGACAATCATGGCCGCAAGCGTGCATCACACCATCATTTTTTGAAGAATACGGCAGGTTTGTCGCCTCCTTTATCGGCAACGCATCTATATCGGCTCTAAAAGCAATTGTCTTATCACAATTATTATCTAAAAAGCAAGTAACTGCATAACAATCGCTATAAGTGAGCGGCTGCAGTCCACAATTTTTTAAGTAATCAAAAATAAAAGATGAAGTCTCCTTCTCCTTAAATGACAACTCCGGATTTTGATGCAGATGCCGCCTTAAATTAATTATCTCATGTAGATAATTGCAAGAAAAATCGTTAAATATTTCATCAAAACCGAACATAATTATTCAGATATTACTATTTCAGGAGTTTCGATAATGTTACTTTTGTTTAAATCTCTATCTTTCAGATAAATAACATACTTTATAGTATCATACGAAGAGAAAGTATTCAACAAAACGGTATCATATATTGTTCCTTTGATATTTTTATTTGTCCCTGAAGGAGTAATAATTGGTATTCTTGCATTAAAATTCACGGTGTCGCCATCTACAACAACTGAAGACCAAACTCCGTTTTGCAATTCAAAATAATCAATAAAAAGATTATAATCGTAAGGCGGGTCGACTTCATTATCCGACAGACCTATATTTCCATCGCCATCAGTAAAGCCTATCTGCAAAACGCCTTTAATCGGAGTAACAAGCGTATCATTAGAATAGATAACTTTATATCCTTGATATTCAATAACCGGCTCTAATGGATATTGTTCATAATCGGTGCAGGAGTACAGCAACAAAAAAACAGCTAAAAGCGAAATACAAATTATAGCAAGAAACTTTTTACTCATTTTCGATCAATTAAATTATTTTAAATAGATTGCTTTTTTAACAATTCTTTGTCCGTCCGACTTTTGTAAAACGAAAAAGTATGTTGAATTATTTTGATAACTTTCAGGGTGCCACTCTATGACATCAGCATCGGCGGTTAATGGTAATTCATCTATTTTTGAGCCTTTAATATTATATACATACAATTTATCCTTTGCATTTATATTATCAATTTTGATGTTAAAAACATTACTTGAAGGATTAGGATAAACGCTCATGCAATTATCTGTAACATTCTCATAATCATTAATTTCGTTGATTGTAGAATCTGCAACAGCCAAAGAATACTCGCCACATCTCAAAGTATCGAGCATAAGGTCACCAATAGAAATATTGCCATATTTTGTTGTTGGTAACATAACCCACGCATCCGAAGAAGTTTGACGATACACAAGTACAGGCTCGTCATCAGGATTTATGAGCAGGTCGCCATCTAAAGTAGATTTACTATAATTGAACAAGCCTTTAGCCAAGAAATTGCCGAAAGGCACAAAGTCGATTTTCCAATAATGGCTGTTAGATAACCTGTAACCTTTAACCTTCCCTCTGTCGCTTGGTTCAACAAGATAATTAGAGACATGAAAATAAGCAGAATCTGAGACCTCTTCCACTGACAATTTAAAACGTGACGAGTTTATAGTACTCAATCCTGTATTATAAATCATTTTTTCTCTATTATACATAGCGTCATAAATTGTAGATGTCTGATTAACAAATACATACTTTGGTTCTACATTTATCTCGAAAGTCGAATTACCGGTTTTACCGTCAAAAAACATCGTTTTAGTTTCAGTATTCAGATTATCGTCCATAAAAGTAACATCAACTTTATTAGAATTAGAAATAAACGAGCGGTTCATAATTTTTTGCTGCATATAGACATCTACTTCCCATTTGTTGCCAATTTGTTGTGACAAGCAGGAATCCACAGAATAAGCGGAAGCTCCGCCCTGATACACATAATTAAGGAAGAAGTCGTTCATGTCAACTCCGGAAGCGGCTGTTAAAGCGGCACAAAATTGTTCAGAACTCATCGAAGAGAACGGATTATTTTCAATTACTTTTTTCACCGTTTCAAAAAACAGTTCATCACCTAAAAAATGCCTCATGGAATGAACGACCAAAGCACCTTTTTCGTAAGCACTGACACCGTAAGTATTAGTTTGCGGAATTTTATTCAGTGCATAATAGCCGCCATCTTGAGAAGCTGTATGAGCGGTAGACAGCACTTGAGATTTTGCCGATTCGATAAGTTCCATATAAACATCACGTCCGTAAAGCACTTCTTGATAATAATATTGTACAAAAGTCGCCCAGCCTTCATTTATCCACATATCTTCGGCAGAAGCACAAGTTATCATATTGCCGAACCACGAATGGAACAGCTCATGAGCATATAACGACTCGTAGCTCAAGTTGTTAGTAAAACAGCTATGAGGGAAAGCAATATTATTCTGATGTTCCATTGCCCCTTTAGAAGTACTTGTATATCCGATACGTTCAAAAGGATAAGCGCCGAACTTGCTCTCATACAAATTAATAATAGCATGTATATTTTGAAACATAGTAGGAATAACGTTAACGGCATTAGCTTTAACAGTATAAGTTATAGGAATATCCGCTGCAATGCCATGATGAACATCAGTTACAGTTTCATAGTCGCCGACAGCAAAAGAAGCGGCGTAAGTAGCAATATCCAAATCCGTTTTATAATGATAAATTTTTGAGCCGTCTTCATTATCTGTCACGTCTACAAGTTCGCCGCCGCAGACAGCTGTTTTTTCTTCCGGCACTCTCACAAAATATTCGAACTTCGCTTTATCCACAAAATTATCTACACAAGGAAACCACGCCCTTCCCATGTTGTGAGGAATTGCATTAATGCTCACACCCAAATTATACACATACTCGCCTTCAAAATTGACACCGCCCCAATCATCGCAATAAGGCTCCCCATGATAAAAAACCTTGCAGTCGACTTCGTCTCCTACATATAAATCATTGCTAAAGCCGATAGACAGCGTAGAATCTGTGCTGACATAATCATCAGAAAGCACGCCATCTACAAAAACAGAATCGACAGTAAAGTAAAGCAAGTCGAGCAACAAATCATCCGAAGTATTTTCGACAGCAACAACTTTAATTTCTGTATTTGCATAAAACTGTTTTGTTGAAGTATTTATTGAATCTATTGATATAACGTACTCATTAACATCGAAAACAGCTTCGTAGTTATTATCTTTGACACCTTGAGAAAAAGCGAAATTAACAGTTGATAATACTGTAATAATTAAGAATAGATATTTTTTCATGAGCTTTTATTTAATTAGATTAATAACTTGCAAAAATAATGATTTTTTAGTCTAAATATTACTAAATATTAGTTATTTAGATTTTAAATTTTCAGATGCACCATAAAAGTGCAAAAAATTAAAAAAAACAGCACTTTTGTAGTGCAATTTTTTGAGTTATTTTTCGAATCTGAAATGCTGTGTCAGCCAATTAGCTGTGTCACTACCGAAATAATCAGCTAAAAGTGATGATGTCAGCAATTTTCCCGGTGTACATTCCACGAAGCCGCCTGACGTATTCATAACCCACAGTTTATCAGCCATTTCGATAGCTAATTCAAGGTTATGTGTTGAAAGCAGTACCGCTTTATTCATTTTTGATGTCAACATTTGCAATAATTTAGACATTTCGATGCGCGAAGAATAGTCTAAGAAAGCCATCGGCTCGTCCATCATAATATATGGTGTCTGCTGGCATAAAGTCTTGGCAATCATAACTTTTTGTTTCTCGCCATCGCTCAACTCGGAGAACAATTTGTCGGATAATTTTTCAATACCTATATCGTGTATCGAAGCTGTCACAATATTATAATCTATTTCATTCAGTTTTCCGAAGATGCCGGTGTAAGGATACCTTCCCATTGCCACCACATCATTAGCAGTGATATTATCTATATCAGGCGGTGTAGACAATACAACACCTATCTTTTTCGACAAAGCTTTATCAGACAGACTATTAACATTGGCATCATCAATATAAACACTGCCATTCAAAGGCGTTTGAAGTCTGCATATTGTACGTATCAGTGTAGACTTTCCGGAGCCGTTCATACCTATCAGACATATCATTTCGCCGGCGTTAATTTTCAAATCGGGCAAAGAATGGACTATTCTACAGCTTTTCTGCGACTTATTTATTTTATAACCGGTAGACACTCCTTTTAAAGTTATCATTTTGCATTTTTTATTGAAGGAGTGAATAATATTTTTATCAAGATAGGTGCACCGATAATAGCAGTAACTACATTAACCGGCAAAGCTCCATCGAAGCCGGGCAGACGAGTTATCAGCAAACATAAAAGTGACAAGGCTGCTCCAAATATGATGCAAGCGACAAGCAGCATAGCGTGGTCAGAAGTTTTCAGCAACATTCTGACAATATGAGGAACAGCGAGACCGATAAAGCCAATAGGACCACAATAAGCTGTAATCAAAGCAATTATAACTCCGGAGAACAAAATGCAGAAAAATCTCAGTCGTTTTACGTTAACGCCAAGATTTGCAGCATAATTATCGCCCAGTAATACTGCATTCAGAGGTTTTATGAGAAAGAATGACATTGTTAACACGACTGCAATACTGACGATAAAGACTGTCATCATTTCTGAAGGCACATTAGAGAAACTTCCCATGCCCCACATAACATAAGAATACAGGCTTTCTTTCATGCTGAAGAACTCTACGATGGTCACTATTGATGAATTGATAAACGAGAACATCAAGCCGGTTATCAGGATAACGAGCTTATTATTAGTTCTTTTCGATAAAAGCAATAGCAGCAGCAATACCGGAATGGTTCCTATAAAAGAAGCCGCAGACACCACCATTTGTCGAGATATTGGCGTAAAATGCAATACTGACAATTGAGAAGACCCGAATATCAGCAGACAACAGGCGACTCCGACACTTGCACCGGAGCTGATGCCAAGCACTGAAGGGTCTGCCAACGGATTATTAAACAAAGTTTGAAGCAATAATCCGGCAACTGCAAGTCCTGCGCCGGCAAACACAGCTGTCAGAGAGGAGTTTATTCTGTACCCTATTATAAAAGAATTTGTGCTATCGCATGATTTGCCTATAAAATAATTCCAAAACTCCTCAAAATTAATATTTGCAGAGCCTACACACAGATTAAGAAATACCAACCCAGCTATTAGAGCAACTGCAATTATTAACTTCAACGAATTTTTCATAAAGCCTAATTATTGACCTGTCCGATTTTTAGAACAAATATTTCACCGAAAGGTTAATAATTCTCGCTTTGGCATTAACATCAAAAACTCTCGAATTAAATTTGTCAGCACTTATATACACTTGTTTTATCACCGGCAAAAAGCCGTGGTCATACGACAAACTCACGGAATATTTATCGGCGGTATATGATAAACTTACCAAAGCCGCCACATCAAATCTATTAAAAGCGCTATTAGAAAATTCGTTATAGCCATCGAGTGGATATCTCACCAAAACGGCGGCGGTAGAGCAATCTAACAGCTCATTCATAAACATGATGCAAGAAAGTTTAGCACCTACGCCGAGCCACAAGCCTTTCGTCAACTTAACATCAACAGATAAAGGGAGTGACAATTTTGTATAATAATACCTAAGTTCCGTTATTGATTTACCCTCATAAGTAGAGTCTGCATCAAACAGCCACTTGGAGCCACTTTTTGAAAGCAGTAGAGCTGAAGACAAAGCAAAATTATCGTTCAGATAATACTTAGCTCCGAAGCCGGCAGAATATCCGAAGAACAAATCATCTGAAAATACATCTTTATTAGCATGCGACATAAAAGAGATATTACCACCTATTTGAACATTATAGCTCCATTTAGTATTATCACTTTGTGCGTACAAAAATGTAGGGAGCAACAAGCAGAAAGCTATAAAAAAAGACTTATATTTCATCAGTCGAAACGGTTTAGTTATTATGAATTTACTTGTGTCATATTTTTATCTTTCAGCATCACGTCATGAGCGCCGCCTTCGACAATGCTGACTGATGACACGAGAGTAAGTTTAGCTTTTTCTTGAAATTCGGGTATAGACAAAGAGCCGCAGTTGCACATAGTAGAGCGAATTTTGCTAAGGGTTATCGAAAGGTTGTCACTCAGACTGCCGGCGTAAGGCACATAGGAGTCTACGCCTTCCTCGAAGGACAGTTTACCGGCGCCGCCCATATCGTAGCGTTGCCAATTTCTTGCTCTTGCGGAGCCTTCGCCCCAATATTCCTTCATATAGTTGCCGTTAATCATCACCTTATTAGTAGGGCTTTCGTCGAAGCGGGAGAAGTATCTGCCAAGCATACAAAAATCTGCGCCCATAGCAAGAGCCAGCGTAATATGATAATCATATACGATGCCGCCATCAGAGCATATAGGCACATAAACGCCGGTTTCTTCAAAATATTCATCGCGAGCTTTAGCCACCTCTATCACGGCAGTAGCCTGACCTCTGCCGATACCTTTAGTTTCTCTTGTGATACAAATAGAGCCACCGCCAATGCCTATCTTCACAAAGTCTGCGCCTGCATCTGCCAAAAAGCGGAAGCCGTCTCTGTCGACAACATTGCCGGCACCGACTTTAACTCTATCACCATATTTATTTCGTATAAAATCTATGGTATTTTTTTGCCATTCTGAGAAGCCTTCCGAAGAATCTATGCAAAGTATGTCAACACCGGCTTCTACAAGAGCCGGCACTCTGTCGGCGAAGTCGCGGGTGTTGATACCTGCACCGACAACAAAACGCTTTGAAGCATCTAAAAGTTCCAACGGATGTTCGTGGTGTGCATCAAAATCTTTTCTAAAAACGAAAGCCGCTAATCTTTGGTGGTCATCTAATATTGGCAGAGCATTAAGTTTATGGTCCCAGATAACTTCATTGGCATCCGGCAGAGATATTCCCTCTTGAGCATAAATTATATTTTCGATAGGTGTCATGAACTCTGCGACTTTACAGTCGAGAGACATACGATTTTCGCGATAGTCACGGCTTGTAACTATACCGATAAATCTGCCGTTAGCAGTTCCATCATCAGTAACGGCGACAGTTGAGTGACCTGTTCTCTCTTTCAGTGCGAGAATATCGCGAAGAGTCTGGTTTGGACCGATGTTAGAGTCGCTTTGTACGAAACCTGCTTTATGATTTTTAACTTTCCGAACCATTTCAGCTTGTTGCTCTATCGACTGAGAGCCGTAGATAAAAGATATGCCACCTTCTTTAGCCAAAGCTATAGCCATCTTATCATCAGACACAGATTGCATAACAGCCGAAACTAAAGGAATATTCATTGTCAGTGAAGCTTTTTCCCCTTTTTTAAATTTTGTAATAGGAGTTTTTAATGAAACTTTTGAAGGTATGCACTGAGCTGAAGAATAGCCCGGAACTAAAAGATATTCATTAAAAGTATGGGAAGGTTCGTCATAAAAAGAAGCCATAATGATATATTTTATATTTAAAAATCAATTAAATTGCAAATATACGGCAAAACATTGAAATATTTATGTATGAAAAAATTTTTTTAACGCAAAACGAATTACCGTAGATTCAAAAAATCAAAAATAATAATTATCTTTGCCATTTAAACAAAATGAAATGCAAAATCCGGATATTAATGTTAATATTATCTCTTTTACTGTCCCTTATCCACCTAATTACGGTGGCTGCATTGATGTGTTTTATAAAATAAAAGCATTAAAGAAAATCGGCGTAAATATCATTTTACATTGCTTCTATTATGATAGAAAACCAACAGAAGAACTTAAACAGTATTGTAAATCAGTGTTTTTCTATAAACGTAAAGTTGGAATTAAAAGCAATTTGTCTTTTTTGCCGTATATCATCAAAAGCAGACAGTCGGATGAGCTGATTGCAAATTTGTTGACTAATGATTATCCTATCATATTTGAAGGTTTGCATTCATGTTATTATCTTAATGATAAAAGACTGAAAAACAGATGCAAAATATATAGAGAAAGTAATATTGAGCATGAATATTACTTTAATCTGTTCAAGTCGGCTCATGTGTTTTCAAAAAAAATATATTATTTAGTCGAAAGTTTACGCTTGTTGATATTTCAAAAAACAGTTGCCTATGCTGATTTTATATTGCCCGTTTCTGTGAAAGATTTTGATTACCTGAAAAGAAAATTTTCTCATAATAAAATTGTCTATATGCCGAGTTTTCATGGTAATGATGATGTGATTTCGCAATTAGGACGTGGAGCTTTCGGATTATATAACGGTAATTTGTCTGTCGATGAAAATATAAATGCTGCCAAGTATTTGATGTCTAATATATTTTCAAAAATGCCCGAATATAGGTTCGTTATAACCGGGCTTAATCCCGATAATGTAATATATAAGATGGCTTTAAAATATGATAATGTTAAAATCATAGCCAATCCTGATGAGATGGAAATGAACAGATTGATTAGTGATGCTCAAGTGAACATATTATATACAGAACAAGCAACAGGTCTTAAGTTGAAGTTGCTTAATGTTTTATATAGAGGTCGTTTTGTACTCGTTAATTCTAAAATGTGTGCCGGTACCGGCTTAGATGATTTGTGCATAATTGCCGATGATGATGCAAGTATGATTGAAAAATTAAAGATAATATTTGATGATTATTTTACTGAAAATGAGATAAATAGAAGACGTATGATGCTGTCACAATGCTATTGTGATGCTCAAAATGCCAATTCATTAGTTGAAATTATTACTTCTTGGCATGTTTCTTGATAAATTGTTTAAAATTTTTTATGAAAGTACATTGAGTTTTTTTTAGTAAATGATTTAACTTTGCAAGCGATATCAAATTTATCGAACATGTTAAAAATGTATAATAATAAATATTAATTCTATGAAAAAAATTGTGATTTTGTTTTCGGCATTTTTATTTTGTGCCATGTTTTCTTTTTCCCAAACAATTAATGAAGCCGGAGAAAAATATAATGCCGGAAATACTAACCTTAAGGATAAAGATTATGCTGCTGCTGTTGTCAATTATCAAGAAGCATTGTCTATTTGTAATGCTCTTGGTGAAGAGGGCGCAGAATTAGGAAGTCAAATAGCGAGGTATCTTCCGATAGCTCAAGTCAATTATGCTAAAGCTCTTATTAAAACCAAAGATAACGATAAGGCAATGGAAATTTTACAAGATGTGTTGGTTACAGCAAATGCTTCAGGCGATGAAAAATCTATTAAATCAGCAAAATCTTTAATATCAAGTATTTATTTGGCAGATGCAAGTGCTGCTTATAATGCAAAAAATTATGATGAAGCTGTCGCAAAATGCGACCTCGCACTCGAATATAATAATACCTTGGCAAAAGCTTATTTGTTTAAGGCTCTGTCTTATAAGGAACTTGAAAAAGATGATGAACTTATTCTTGCTGCAAATGAAGCAATGAGGTACAGCAAGTCTCATAATGATGATAAAACTTACACTCAGGCACAACAAACAGGAAATACTTATTTTTTAAATAAAGCCCAGAAACTTATTCAATCGAAGAAATATGAAGAAGCTGTGACAGCTTTGGACTTAGCTCTTACATTTGATGCTGCTAACGAATCTACATATTATTATAAAACTTCTTGTTTAAATAATCTGAAAAATTATAAAGAAGCTATTAATACAGGGTTACTTGGTTTACAAGTAGAATCCGAATCTTCTGAAATGCGTGCCGGCATCAGCCTTGAACTCGCTCGGGCTTACGAAGCTACTAATGATACGGCTAACGCTTGTACTTATTATTCAGCAGCTGCCGCTTCTCCAAACTTCAAAGAAGAAGCCAACTACAAAATGAAAGATGTTCTAAAATGTAATTAATGCGCAAATTAAATACTTGCGAACTTAACAGAATCAATGTTGGCGAATTTAAAAATTCCGCTAAAACTCCTGTCATCGTTGTACTCGATAATATACGGAGTTTGAATAACATTGGTTCTGTTTTTCGTACATCCGATGCCTTCCGTATACAAAAGATATATTTGTGCGGTATAACTTGTTGCCCACCTCATCGCGACATTCAAAAAACAGCTCTCGGTGCTACAGAATCTGTAGAGTGGGAGTATTGCGAGTCAACAGTAGAGTGTGTGACAAATCTTAAAGCCAACGGTGTCTTAATAGCTTCAGTTGAACAAGCCGAAGGCAGTACCTCCCTCAATGATTTTAACTACGATTTTAAATCGCCAATAGCCGTAGTCTTTGGTAATGAGGTCACCGGCGTTGATGATGCCGTCATAGAACATTCCGACTGCTGTATAGAAATTCCTCAAATCGGCACAAAACATTCTCTTAATATCTCTGTCTGCTGCGGAATTGTCCTGTATAGCTTGTTCAGGGCATTTTATGAAAAATAATTCCATACAAATATGCAAAACCATTATTTTCTTTATTGCGAATTTCAACAATAAAAATAAAATCTCTTTATTGTATTTTCGCAATGCTAATGAATCTTCCGTTTACTATTTGTGTTTATAATTATTAATTCGTAATTGAAAATTTTATGCTACCTTTGCAAATTCAAAATTATAGAAATATTTTTCAGTAAATAATTATTAATTAAAAAATTAAAGAAATGGCATTTAATCTTAGAAACAGAAATTTCTTAAAGTTGTTAGATTTCACACCAAAAGAAATTCAACATTTTTTAAATTTAGCGGCAAATTTAAAAGCTGCCAAATATGCCGGCACAGAACAGCCGATGTTAAAAGGTAAAAACATTGTTTTGTTGTTCGAGAAAGATTCGACACGTACACGTTGTGCTTTTGAAGTAGCTGCTCACGACCAGGGAGCACTTGTCACATATTTAGGACCTGCAGGCTCTCAGATGGGCAAAAAAGAATCCATGAAAGACACAGCAAGAGTTCTTGGCAGAATGTATGATGGCATTGAATACCGCGGTTATTCTCAACAAATAGTCGAAACTTTAGGCGAATACGCAGGAGTTCCTGTCTGGAACGGATTGACAACAGAATTTCATCCAACACAAATATTGGCAGATTTCCTTACTATGATGGAAAATTCAGATAAGCCTTTACATAAAATATCATTTGCTTATTTAGGCGATGCCCGCAACAACATGGGGAATTCTTTAATGGTTGGTGCTGCTAAAATGGGTATGGACTTCAGAGCCGTTGCTCCAAAAGCATTTTTACCGGCTGAAGACTTGGTTAACACTTGCAGAGAAATTTCACAAGAAACAGGCGCAACAATAACTTTAACCGACAACGTCGAAGAAGGTGTTAAAGGTGTAGATTTCTTATACACAGACGTTTGGGTTTCTATGGGCGAGGCTCCTGAAGAATGGGCAAAACGTATAAACATAATGCTTCCTTATCAAATAAACATGGACGTAGTTAAGAAAACCGGTAATCCTAACGTAAAATTCTTACACTGTTTACCATCATTCCATAACACAGAGACTACTATCGGACAAGACATCTTCAACAAATTCGGAATTTCTGAAATGGAAGTTTCTGACGAAGTATTCGAATCACCAATGTCATTAGTATTCGACGAAGCAGAAAACCGTCTGCACACTATAAAAGCTGTTATGGTTGCAACTTTAGGCGAATAATAAATCTGCAGCAAATAAATGAAAGGCATTAAAACAGCACACAACTGATTAATGCCTTTTTTTATATCAAAATAACAACAATTACAATTCATCATAAAGACTTACCAACATCAAAATCTAAGTTTATTCACACTATAAAACAACAGTCAATGAAAAAACATCTGCTTTATATTTTATTGATAATCACATCTTTATCTACTTATGCTCAAACAAAAAATTTAACTATAAAATATTTGACAAGTTATAACGGAGAAACTGACACTACATCCTGCACTACGGTTGAGGCAACGCCACAAGCCGCAAAAATATGGTACAACGGAGAAGAAGAATACCCCGATGCTCCAAAAAAATGCACTTACATAGATTATATCACAAAGACATGTACAAACACAGCAACTCTATCTGAAGGAAAAACTATTGCCACCCAAACATCTTTTGAGTATAATAAAGATTGGAAATTCAGTGCCGAAACCGATGAAATTTTAGGATACAGCTGCCATAAAGCCACGACTACAATAAACTCCAACCGCATAGAAATCTTTTACGCCACAGACACTTTATATAAAGGAACGCCGGTGCCAAACTTTGGCATCACAAACGGACTAATCTTCAAGGTTATTGTAAACGGCAACAGAGTTATAGAAGCAGTCGACATTGCAACTACTGAATCGAGAAATGTACTTCCAAATAATTATGGTACGATTATCAGCAGAAACAGTTACCAAAAGCAATTGAATGATGCAGCTGTCAAGACAGTCAACGTATTTCACAATAATCGCATTTGCTATGCACCCGACAAGAAAGATGAAGGGAAGATAGAAGATGGCGATGTCATCAGTTTTGCCAACGGAACTGTAATAGTTCGGCAAGTAACTTTGCCGGCAGGCAGTTGGAACTACGACATTTTTGCAAAGTTAAGTCAATATTCTGATGGTGATGCTTACGACAGAACCGGCAGTGTATTTATAATTCCGCAGGGAAAGACCCTGTCGTATTTAGATGCTTTAGAGCATGGAATAGAAGTTCTACCATATTTTACAGATAATAGCGGCGCAAAATATCATGGATTAATATCTACAGAAGATTATGACGTACCGGTAGAAATGATGAGGTTTTACACAGCCTTCGGCACGCGTAAATACAACCATATTGAATATGGCGACTATAATTGGTTCGATTCTATTATCTTTGAGCAAGATGTTACTCATTTATCGACTTTGTTATGTGATAAAGTGTTAATTGGCATGTACATAGGCAATTATGATGCCAACGGTCATATTGTAAATTTAGATTTACAGTTTCATCCGAAGTTTGAAGACATCACGCCCAATAAGATAACGCCGTTATTTTGCACTTTGAACATCATGGAGATGGGGGGACAGCCCTACCCTGTTTTTTTCGCCAATGACACTTTAGAAGTGGATTTTCAGCTTGATGATAATTGTGAAGAAGTTGTTTTAAGTTATATTTCCACAGGTCATGGTGGCTGGGGCGGCGGCGATGAGTTCAACAAGAAGCCGAATACCATCATTTTTGACGACAATTCTACGTCTTTTATACCATGGAGATATGATTGTGCAAGTTACAGAGAACGCAATCCGTGTTCGGGCAATTTCAACAATGGGTTGTCGTCCTCGGACTACAGTCGTTCCGGCTGGTGTCCGGGTACCATCACGAATCCGACAGAATTTTATTATTCGGGAGTAAAAAGCGGTAGTCATAGGATTAGAATTTGCATTCCGCAGGGAGCAAAAGAAGGCGGTAGCTTCAGCTCATGGAATGTTTCAGGTATTTTAATCTACTGATTATCAGCAATTACCGAGGTACATAATTTTTTTCCAAAAATAAGCTCTATATTACAAATAATTTTGTACTTTTGCAATCGAAAACTAATGCTGGACCCGTAGCTCAATTGGATTTAGAGTATCTGACTACGGATCAGAAGGTTGCGGGTTCGATCCCCACCGGGTTCACAAAAAAGAGGCATCAATAGATGTCTCTTTTTTTTTATGGGACACGGATTTGATGGGACGCGGATTTGCACGGATTGGACGGAGGAAAATTTGATTTGCGTTTACTAAGCCGGTGACGTAACGACCAAGATATATCGTTGTTGCGGTAGCAGTAGAGACGATGTGTACATCGTCTCTACGTGTTAATCTATTGCTTCCGCGTAAATTTGTGTCCTATCGTGCCACCACCACCTTCTTAATTACGCTAACACCTTCTTCTGTCGTAATCGTCAGCATATAGATGCCGGCACTGTAACGACTGAGGTCTATCGTTGCGGCGTTCTGTGGAGACGATGTGCACATCGTCTCTACCAATGCGCCTACCGAATTGTATACGGATATGGATTTGATGTTTGCATTGGCGGCGATGTTTACC
>Ga0265294_10004465_pt1 | contig 17502 bp, 13 predicted proteins | sample MunlanPumphouse3_FD_192504 | JGI IMG/M metagenome (GOLD analysis project Ga0265294, IMG submission 192504) | Groundwater microbial communities from a municipal landfill in Southern Ontario, Canada - Pumphouse #3 | ecosystem: Environmental > Aquatic > Deep subsurface > Groundwater | place...
GGTTCAATGAGCCGATACCGTGGCTGACGCTGGGAGCGGCGATATGGGGAGCTTTTGCCATTGTCGAACTTTTCAATCTGGTAAAGAAACACGATCCAAGGGTTAAGCCTCTTTACTTTGCCGGCGTCCTGTGGGTTGCGGCTTTAATAGCCGCACCTCATTTTGACGGGCAAGTCTCTCAATCAGCGGTGTTCACCGTCGGTGTAATTGCAAGTCTTGTGTGGTATTTGTTTAAAAAAGAAAAGGGGTCAGCTTTTCTAAGCTGGGCATGGACTGTCGCCGGAGTTATATACATCGGTCTTCTTCTCAGCCATCTTATCTGGCTCAGATTACTACCTGATGGTGCAGGCTGGGTGTTTTTGGCACTGTTTGCCACTTTTGCTTCAGATACGACAGCCTATTTCGTCGGTAGCCTGCTTGGAAAAAAACGCCTTGCGCCATCAATCAGCCCTTCCAAAACCCTGGAAGGGGCAATCGGCGGCCTCGCCGGCAGTATGATAATGAGCCCTCTGGTTGTTATGCTTTTCGATCTGCCTGTCGGCTGGATTGAAGCTGTATTGATGGGGGCTCTGATAAGCATCTTCGGACAACTGGGTGATCTGGCAGAATCCCTCCTGAAACGCAACATGAGCGCCAAGGATTCCGGGAAAGCCGTTCCCGGACATGGCGGCTGTCTTGACCGTATGGACAGCGTGGTTTTCGCAGTGGTCGTGGTATACTATTACGTAATATGGATAGTATAAAAAAAGTTGCGATAATTGGTTCAACCGGCTCCATAGGCAGGCAGACCCTGGAAATTATTCGCTCTTTCCCCGAACGCTTCCATGTTGCTGCCCTGGCTGCTGGGAAAAACACCATCCTTCTGGAAGAACAGGTACAGGAATTTAAACCCCGTTATATAAACTTTCAGGGGCAGAAGCGCGATATTGGAAGCGCAAAGTACATATCTCTGGAAGATATGATGGCCCTGCCTGACGTTGATGTGGTTTTAATGGCTCCTGGTGGAACCAGTGGCCTGAAACCCACCCTTTGGGCTGCCAGAGCAGGCAAAAAGATCGCTCTTGCCAACAAGGAATCCATGGTGATGGCAGGTGATATCATCAACTCTGAAATTCGCAAAAGCGGGGGGCAAATTCTGCCGGTAGACAGCGAACACAGCGCAATCTGGCAATGCCTGAAGGGTGAAAAACGAGCAGTTGCCAAAATTATACTGACTGCCTCCGGTGGACCTTTTGCCAATTACAGTAAAGAACAGATGGAAAAAGTAACCCCGCAACAAGCTCTTAAGCACCCTTCCTGGCTGATGGGGCCAAAGGTCACCATAGACTCAGCCACTCTGCTTAATAAAGGGCTGGAAATAATTGAAGCTCACCACCTGTTTGGGGTCGACTATGATAACATCGAGGTGCTGGTGCATCCTACCAGCCTGGTTCATTCGATGGTAGAATATAAAGACGGCACCATAAAAGCCCAGTTAAGCTACCCGGATATGCGCTTTCCTATCCAGTACGCACTGACCTTTCCTGAGCGTTGGCCAAACCCAAACCTGCCCCGTCTTGACTGGAACTCGATCTCCTCTTTGCCATTCAGAACGCCTGACACCAGCCTTTTCCCCTGCCTGAACCTGGCAAGAAATGCAGGCAGACATGGAGGAACTTATCCGGCGGTTCTGTGCGGAGCAGGTGAAGCAGCTGTAGAAATGTTTTTAAACCGGTTAATTGCCTTTACAGAGATTCCGACTATCATCGAACAGGTACTGAATGAGCATAATCCGGTTTACAAACCAGATATTGATACAATAGAAAAAGAAGCTGAACGCGCCAATAACAGAGCAGCAACTATCGGGCAGAATAAAGGATAAAGAAATATGGATATTTTTATAACAATAATAGCCTTTCTTTTCGTGCTGGCACTGGTGATCATCGCCCACGAATTGGGACATTTCGGAACAGCCAAGGCTTTTGGCATCAAGGTTGATGAATTTGGCATAGGCTTTCCCCCACGCTTGTTATCATTCAAGCGTGGGGAGACTCTTTATTCTCTGAATGCGATACCTCTGGGTGGCTTTACCAAAATGGCCGGAGAGGAAGACCCCAATATTGAACGAAGTCTGGCCAGCCAGAAACCGTGGAAACGCATAATCGTGCTATCCGCCGGTTCCCTGATGAACTTTATACTGCCCTTTGTTCTTATCTCAATCGCGCTGATGGTTCCTCATAACATGGCATACAGCGATGTGTTAGTAGATGAAATTGCACCTGGTTCCCCGGCAGAAATGGCTGGTTTCCAACCAGGTGACATGATAACAGAGATTAACGGCCACCAGGTAAAAAGCATCGTCGACATCAATCGTTATATCCAGCTTAACCTTGGCAGGGATATCACCCTGAAGTACCTGCGAGAAGGCTCAGAATATGAAACCAGCCTTGTCCCACGCTGGAAACCCCCGGAAGGTCAGGGAGCGGTTGGCTTCCTCATAAAAGCCGAAAACTATGAGGTAGTAAAGGAAAGCATTCCTTTCTGGAAAGCTATTCCCCAGGGAGTGACCGAAACATTTGAAACTCTGGTTCTTTTTAAAAATTCTTTACTTGGCCTGGTTACCGGTGCCTTTTCTGCCGGCGGAGTAACCGGCCCACTGGGCATTGCCCAGCTTACCGGAGAAGTTGCCCGCGCCGGTGTCAGCCCCCTGCTTGAATTTGCCGCGTTTTTATCCATCAACCTCGGGATTATAAACCTTCTCCCATTGCCGGCGCTGGATGGGGGAAGAATCGTCTTTGTGCTTCTGGAATGGGTAAGAAGAGGCAAGAAGATATCGCCGCAAAAAGAAGGCATGGTGCATATGATTGGATTTGCTTTGTTGATGCTGTTGATGTTTGTTATAACCTTCCAGGATATTGTTCGTATTATCAGTGGAGGAAGTGTTATCCCTTGATAAATCGGCGCAGAAGCAGAATCATTAATATTGGAGGCCTTACCATTGGCGGAGATTCACCGGTGGCTGTCCAGTCCATGACCAAAACCGATACGCGCGATATTAAATCCACCGTACGCCAGATAAAAGAACTTGAAGCGGCCGGGTGCGAGATGGTCAGGGTTGCAGTACCCGACCAGCAAGCAGCAGCCGCCATAAAAAGCATAAAAAGCAAAATCTCAATTCCGCTCATGGCCGATATTCATTTTGATTACCGCCTTGCCCTGCTTTCGATCGAAAACGGCACTGACGGATTACGTTTGAACCCGGGAAACATCGGCGGACCTGACAGGGTAAGAGCGGTAGTTAAAGAAGCCAGGGCAAGGCAGATACCCATACGCATCGGCGTCAATGCCGGCTCTCTGCCGGTGGATCTCGACCCGGCTCTTTCGGTTTGTGAAAGAATGGTGCTTGCAGCCATGCGAGAAGTTAAGCTCCTTGAAGAGCTGGATTTTGATCTTATAAAGATCAGCCTGAAAGCTTTTGACGTACCGACAACAATTGAAAGCTACCGGACGATTGCTGACATGGTGGATTATCCCCTGCATATAGGAATCACAGAAGCCGGAATCCCGCCAGCTGGTATCATTCGCTCCACTGCCGGAATTGCCCCCCTGCTGTACCTGGGCATCGGTGACACTATCAGGGTATCTCTGACTGCCTCACCGGTTGAAGAGATTGTAACAGCTTACGAAATCCTCAAGTCGCTCAATCTGAGAAGCCACGGTCCCATCCTTATCAGCTGCCCCACCTGCGGCCGGACTGAAATCGACGTCGCAAAAATAGCCACGGAGGTAAACCGGCGCCTGTCGGAGTGCAAAAAAAGCATAAAGGTTGCAGTAATGGGGTGTGCAGTAAACGGCCCGGGAGAAGCCAGCGAGGCCGATATCGGTATAGCCGGAGGCAGGGGAAAAGCGTTGATTTTCAAACACGGCCACAAACTGCGCCCGGTAAATGAAGCAGATATCGTGGAAGAGTTGATGAAAGAAATTGACAGCCTTGAGGCGTAAAAACCCGGTTGAAGCCAAACTGTGTGATGATGAAGAAAACCAAAACTGTTATACTCTTTAGCAAAATGTAAACCATATATTCGCAAGGAGACTTTTTAAACGTGCGCTTTTCCAAACTAATCGGTAAAACCCAGAAAGAAATCCCTTCTGATGCTGATACTATCAGCCATCAGCTAATGGTCAGAGCTGGAATGATCCGCCAGGTATCGGCTGGTGTCTATTCCTACCTGCCGCTTGCTCACCGCGCACTTAAGAAAGTAGAAAACATAATCCGGGATGAAATGGACAAAGCCGGCGGCCAGGAAGTTACCCTGCCGGTACTCCAGCCCGGAGAGCTTTGGGAAAAGAGCGGGCGCGGCCAGGCTTTTGGCAAGATTCTGTTTCAGGTTAAAGACAGAAAAGACCGCGAGCTGGTCCTGGGCCCTACCCATGAGGAGGTTATCACAGACCTGGTAAGCTTTTTTGTAAAAAGCTACCGCGATCTTCCAGTCATGCTCTACCAGATACAGACCAAGTTTCGGGATGAGCCCAGGCCGAGGGGCGGGCTGATCAGGGTAAGGGAATTCACTATGAAGGACCTCTACAGCTTCGATGTGGATGAAAAAGGTTTGGACGTAAGCTACCAGAAAATGCGCAAAAGCTATCAGAACATCTACCGGCGGGCGGGACTTCCGGTAATTATGATCGAGGCCGACTCCGGTGCCATCGGCGGTAAGGATTCAAGTGAGTTTATGGCAGTTACCGATTGCGGGGAAGATATAATTGTCTATTGCGAAAAGTGCGGCTATGCTGCCAACGCAGAAAAGGCAAAAAGTGTCAAGGCGCCGGGCACTGCCGAAGAAGCCCTGGCGATGGAAGATGTCCATACACCCGGGCAGAAAACTATTGAAGAAGTTGCCAATTTCCTGGGACTCGAACGTAAACAGACGATAAAAGCAGTTTTTTACTATGCTGATGGTGAGATTATATTCGTTGCCATCCGCGGCGATATTGAAGTCAACGAGATTAAGTTGAAAAATATTCTGAAAGCTGATGAACTGCGCCTGGCACTGCCCGAGGAAGTGGGAAAGGCCCACCTGGTTGCCGGTTCTGCCTCTCCCGTTGGTTTAACCGGTATAAAAGTAGTAGTGGATGAATCGGTAAAAAACGGAGCCAATTTTGTAGCCGGAGCCAACAAACCGGATTATCACATAAAAAATGTTAATTTCCCCCGGGATTTCTCTGCTGATATTGTTGCAGATATTTCCCTTGCGTGCGCCGGGGAGGGCTGTATCCAGTGCCAAAAACCGCTAAAAACCGTCAGGGGAATTGAAGTCGGCCACATCTTCAAACTGGGAACTTTTCTGGCTGAGAAAATGGGTGCGTATTACGCAGATGCCGAAGGTAACTCCCGCCCAATCGTCATGGGCTGTTATGGTATTGGGGTGGGCAGGCTGCTTGCCAGCGTAATTGAAGCCAGCCACGATGAAAAAGGTATTATCTGGCCGTTTTCCGTTGCTCCTTTCGAAGTGTATCTTTGCCCGCTTTTTCTGGAAGACGAACGGGTATCCCAAACGGCAGAGATGCTTTACAACGAGCTGACTGACTCCGGTATAGAAGTACTATATGATGACAGAATGGAATCACCCGGAGTTAAGTTCAACGATGCAGACCTGCTGGGAATTCCGCTCCGCATTACTGTGAGCCCGAGAACTCTGGAAAAGAACAGCGTTGAGCTCAAATGGCGCACGGAGAAAAAAGCCGACCTGGTAAGCCTTGACGGTATTATCGACCAGGTCAAGAAAATAGTGCTACCGGCGAAGCACAACGCTTAGCTGATTGCACTCTGAAGCGCCAACTGAGGGTCTTACAAGATTAGAGCCCGTCCTCTCATAAACACCCCATGTTACAACGGGCGCTATTACGTGTCAGACCATTAAATGAAAAGCCCTCAAAAACACGTGTCATTCTGAGTGTAAACGAAGAATCTTACAAGAAATGGGCACGTTCATACGGGAACACCCCAACGTAACAACGGGCACTACTGCGTAAAAGATCCTTCGTCGGGCTGGCGCCCGACTCAAAAGGATGACACGGAAAAAGCAACGTGCCCAGAATAACAGTGGCGATAAATTACCGGCGAAGTACAGCGCCCAGTTGTTTCTCAAGGCGGGATAGGATCTGTTCCAACACTTTATCTACTGCCTGATCGGTGAGTGTTTTCTTGTCACTCATGAAAGCAAGCCGGTATGCCATTGATTTAGACCCTTCAGGAACAGGTTTACCGGTATAGATATCAAAAAGCTTGACATCTACTACAAGCGGATAACCGCTCAGAACTTCCATAACCTGAGAGTGGGTAACGCTGTTTTCCACCACCAGAGCAATATCTCTCAATACTGCCGGATAACGTGGTACAGGACGATAACTCTTATCTACCAACTTGTACTGTAAAAGTTGACTGGCATCAATTTCAAACAGGTATACGCTTTCGTCTAATTCCATGGCCTTGCACACCTGGGGATGAAGTTCTCCAAGTACACCCAGTTGTTTGCCTTCAATCATAATTGCAGCCTGCACACCGGGTTTTAACCCGCCATCATTAGAGGGCAGGTATTCCGCCTGTACGCCTGCACTGGCGAGCAAACCTTCAACAATTCCCTTCAGAGTGAAGAAATCTGTCTTTTCCGGCTCGATATCCCAGTGCTCTTTCACACGGGACGCAGAAATTATACCGGCAAGTATCTGAGGTTCCCGGGGAAGATTGCCTTCCCTGGGAAGATATACTGAGCCAAGCTCAAATAGACGTATAGCGCCTTCTTCGAAACGCCGATTGGATGCCAGAGATGATACAAGATACGGCCTCAAGCTGGTCCTGAGGCACTCCTGTTCCACCGTCATGGGCTTCTTGAGGTGCAGTGGCCAAATTTCCAGTTCTGCCTGATTGAGTACTTTTTTGAGCATAACAGAACTGGTCATTGCCCAGCTCTGTATCTCGCTGAATCCAAGTCCGACCAGCGCCTGGCGAAGGTGCCGCTTGAAGCCAAGCATGGGGTTTGGCGTCTGGTTGGGGATCGCCTTATCCAGCATGTTGAGGGGTATGGTATCATACCCGCGAATCCGGGCGACTTCTTCTATAACATCAGCTTCAATATTTATATCACTGCGCCAGTATGGCGGCTTTACGGCCATTTCATCCTGGTTGGAGCCAGGCAGCAACTCGCACCCAAGCAGCTCCAGAGTGGAGACGATTTCTTCCCGGTTATAGCTTGCTCCCAGCAAACCGTTGACTCTTGAAACCTTTACTGGAACTGGCACAACCGGCTTTAAACCGGGAGCTTTGTCTATACAACCAGTAGCAGGCATACCACCGGCAAGCTCTGCTATCAATGATGTGGCACGTTTTAGTGCTTTGAGCGCAAGATGCGGGCTAAGACCCCGCTCAAAACGTTGGCTGGCAGCACTGGTAAGCCCAAGCCTGCTGCTGGTAAAGTGCACCGAGGCAGGTAAAAAGCTGGCCGATTCCAGCAAAACATCAGTAGTACCGGGAGTAACCTCGCTATTTTCTCCACCCATAACACCTGCGATGGCTACAGGCCCTTTGCCATCACAAATCATAAGCATATCGGAGGAAAGCTTCCGCTCGATTCCATCCAGAGTTTTAAAGTTCGCTCCCTCATCTGCGCGTCGGACAATTATCTTTTGCCCGGCAAGGTTTCTATAATCAAAAGCATGAAGCGGTTGTCCATACTCAAGCATTACATAGTTGGTAACATCCACCACGTTGTTTATAGGCCGCATGCCAGCGTTAACAAGCCGGTTTTTTAACCAATCCGGGCTTTCTTTGATAGTTATGCCCCTGACAAGGCTGGCTGCGTACCTCATACAAAGCTCAGGAGCTTCAATCGAAACATCTACAAGCTGATCTATGGATTCACCTTTGCCGGTAAATTCAGGTTCGCAAATAACCGGATCGACACCCAGCAGTGCCGCACCTTCACAGGCTACTCCGATAACCGAAAGCATATCAGGGCGGTTGGGCGTCACCTCAAGATCCAGAACTGTTTCTCCCATATATTCAGTAAGCGGTATGCCAAGGGGCGCGCTCTCGGGGAGTTCGATGATACCTTCATGATCGTCCGATAATCCCAGTTCTTTTTCCGAGCATACCATCCCTTCAGATACCACTCCCCTGATCTTTGCCGGTTTAAGTGTTGCCGGCTGACCGGTATGCCCATCAATCAGACAGGCGCCTATTCTGGCATAGGCTATTTTCTGGCCGGCAGCCACATTGGGAGCACCGCAGACTACTTCATTTCGCGAACTGCCGGTATCGACAGTAACAAGGCGTAATCGGTCAGCGTTAGGATGGGGATTGACTTCAAGGACCAGCCCTACGCACACACCTTCCCAGGACGAACCTATCCGTTCGATTCCGGCGACCTCGGTGCCTGCCATGGTAATACGATGGGCAAGGTCATCAGCTTCGAATGGTTCTTTTATATAATCCCTGAGCCAGCTAACCGGAACTTTCATATCTAAAACTGCCTTAAAAAGCGTAAGTCATTTGAATAAAACAAGCGGATGTCATCTATGCCATATCTGAGCAGTGGTATCCTTTCGATACCCATACCAAAGGCAAACCCGGAGTACTCTTCAGGGTCAATGCCTCCGGCTTCGAGGACCCTGGGATGCACCATACCGGCTCCCAGTATCTCTATCCATCCGCTCTGAGAGCAAAGGCGACAGCCAGAGCCATGACAAACCGCACATTCTACTGCCATCTCCACGCCAGGTTCTACAAAGGGGAAGAAATCGCAGCGGAAACGAACCCTGCGATCAGGCCCAAAAAATCTTCTGGAAAACTCGTAAAGGGAACCTTTAAGGTCCGCCATGGTGATGCCTTTATCGATCGCCAGTCCTTCTATCTGGTGGAACATATGCAGATGAGTAGCATCGGTGGCTTCATAGCGAAACACTCTCCCTGGCACTACGATACGAAGTGGTGGCTTTTGTTTTTCCATTACCCGTATCTGCATCGGAGAAGTATGCGTCCTAAGCAGCATCTCCCGGCCGTCTTCAGCCGGTGGAGCATCCACCCAGAAAGTCTGCATGGAATCCCTTGCCGGATGCTCTTTGGGGATGTTGAGGGCCTCAAAATTATAATAGTCCCATTCAACTTCCGGGCCTTCCACGACTTCAAAACCCATTGAGGTAAATATCTCGCCCAGCTCATATAGCACCTGGGTTATAGGATGAATATGACCAAGATCGACCGGCTTGCCCGGTAAAGTGATATCAACTGCGCCTGGGGCTTTATCCTGTCCGGCCTGGCCACCGGCAAGGCTTGCTTCTTTTTCTTTAAGCAGCGCCTCGAGTTCGTTTTTTAAACTGTTGGCACCCGCACCGGCAACTTTGCGCTCTTCCACCGGAAGGCTTCCGAGTCCTTTGAGAATCGCCAGTATGGCACTCTTTTTACCAAGATATTTTATCCGCCATGCATCCAGCTCTTCGCGGCTGGTAATTGCATCCATAGCGGCCATTGCTTCTGATTTTAACGGGTCTAATTGTTGATTCAAGTTATAATACCACAAAAATAAATAGGATAATTATGGATTATAGGCTACCAACCTTTTAACGGTCAACTTCTGCAAGCTTTGTTACGATATCCAAGTGCTCAATTGCCCAATTAATCATGTCACCCCCAACCAGTGAAAGCTGTTCATCCGGCTCTATTCCGTTTCCTTCTATCATATGGCCATCCGGGGTCAGCCACCGGGCGATTGTGATGTACATTCCCTGATCGGCCCCGATAGGAGTCAAAGCATTAACACTTCCCTTGCCGAAGGTTGTGGCACCTGCTATCAAAGCGCGATCATGGTCCTGGAGGGCACCGGCTACAACTTCGGAGCCGGAAGCGCTAAAACCGTTAACCAGCACCACGATCGGCAGGTCAGTTACTACGTCTTTTTCACGGACCTTATATACCTCTTCCCGACCATCACTGTATTTTACGGTAAAGACTACCCCGTCTCGAAGGAAACGGCTGGCCGAATCTACCACGGAATCCAGCAGCCCCCCCGGATTATAGCGAAGGTCCAGAATAATACCGAGAGCTTGCTCAGATGCAACTTCCTTTAAGACCTCCCCAAGCTCCTCATCAGTCTTCTCGCCAAACCGGCTGATGGCAACATGAGCATAATCTCCCAGCATTTCAAAATGAACGCTTTTCTCGTGCACCTCATCTCTGATCATCTCAACTTCTTTAACTGCTGAAGTCTCGCCATCTATAACGGTAACAGTCACAGAGGAGCCTTTCGGACCCCTGACTTTCAGCACCACGTCCATCAGTCCAATGCCGGTAATATCTTCTCCATCAACCGCGGTGACAATATCTCCGGGTTTGATTCCGGATCTTTCTGCCGGCGAGCCGGAATACACCGAGATTATCACCACTCCGTCGTCAACTATCGATACTTCAGCACCAACTCCTTCGTATTTCCCTGCCAAGTCATTTGCGCTCTCGAGATATGCTTCGCGATCAAGGTAGCTGGAATAGGGGTCATCTATGAAACTCATCATGGCTTCAATCGCCGCCTGGCTCAAAGCCTGTTTATCGATGTTATCCTTATCTACATATTCTTCAGTAATAACTCTCCAGGCGCCTTCTATGGCTGTGAACTCACTTTCATCGATCTGGGAAGAATAACTGCCCAGCATTACCCCTCCGGTAAATATCAGCAGCGATACCACCAGTGCAGCAGTTACAGCAACAAACCATTTTATATACCTGGGCATAAGAACGACTCCTTTATAACGAGGGGATGACTCAAGATTGAATCTGCTGAAGCCAGGTAAACCTGTAAGCCGGGTTCTGTAGCCTCACAAGGAGGCCGATGGCCATCTATCTAGCCCCGGTGTTGCCACCGGGGTCATGCGGCCAACCCGGGGACGGGTCGGGCACCCTTTAGTCCCCCTATTTGGCCTTGCTCCGGATGGGGCTTGCCCAGCCAGCCGGTCTCCCGGCTGCTGGTGAGCTCTTACCTCACCATTTCACCCTTGCTCAATCCAGGACTGAGCGGTATGTTTCTGTTGCGCTTTCCGTAGGGTTACCCCTCCTGGGAGTTACCCAGCATCCTGCCCGGCGGAGCCCGGACTTTCCTCCATTCGCAATAAGCAAATGGCAGCCATCCGGTTTTCCTGACTCCAGCAACTTATATTATAACACACGTTCAGTACAGCTTTTTAATCGGAAGGGGCTCTGTTTTTAGTCAAGAGCCAAATTGGCCAGCCTGTCAGCTTCCTGGTTTAAATTTCTAAAAACATGTTCGAGGCTGTGAGATTTGAAGCCGGCCAGTAATTCGCATGCTCGACGGTGGAGTGGTGCCAGCTCGGGTTTTTTTACCCGGTATTGCCCTTTTATCTGCTTTACTACAAGCTCGGAATCGATTCGTACTGTCACATCAGAAGCACCCAGAGCTACAGCTGCTTCCAGTCCTGCTATCAGAGCTTTATATTCAGCCTGGTTATTGGTCGTAATCCCGATGAACCTGGATACACTTTGGAGAACATTTCCATGCTCATCAGTTATAACCGCACCGATCGCTGCACGGCCGGGATTTCCACGCGATGCCCCATCTGAATTGATTATCACTTTCGCCGGCATTTTTGGTTTATTCACTAAACAATATGCGCCCGCAGTTGGCGCACCTTTCCAAAGGCTCGTTTCGTACTCGTTGAAGCTGAGAGGTAGACAGATTTATCCGGCATCCACCACAGCTGCCATGGGAAACCCTTGCAACCGCAATACCTTTTTGCATCTTGATGCGTTCATACTGCTGGAGCACTTGAGGTGGGATTTCGCCAGACATTTGAGCATGCCTTTGCTTAAGCAAGCCCAGTTTTTGGAGCATATCTTCGATTTCTTCCTTAAGCTTTTTCTGTTCAATTCTGGAGGAATCTTCTTCCTCTTTTAACGTGTGCTGTGATTGCTTGCATGCATCACTTGCTTTCTCAGTCTGCTCCATTACAGCAATGGTTTCTTCATCAACCCTGGCAGCTTTTGTACCAAGAAGATCGGCTTCCTGTTGCAGATTGGTAAGTTCTTTAGGATTTGTAACCCGACCGCTGTAGAGTTTTTCGTTTACGTTTTTCAGCTTGGCATCCAATTCTTGAGATTGCAGCTCAAGATCTTTCTGACGTGAGGTTAATTGCCGCAGGTGATTATCCCATTTAACAGCATCTACCCTGGCTTTTTTTAAGGCCTGGCTCTCCCCAAGATTACTGCGAGCTTCCGTTATAGCTTTCTCTAAAGCCGCTATTTCTATTTCAAGCTCCTGCAACTCTAAAAGCTTAATAACTACACTCATATCATGTATTGTAGCCTCTATTGTAAAAAGAGCGCAATAGATTACATCGCCTTCATAAAAAAATGACAATACAGGTTATACTTATGTACGAGCATAATTCGAGCGTCATCCAGGATGAGTACCTTGCATTTTCTGTGTCGTCCTCGAGGCGGGCAAAGCCCGACGAAGGATCTTTTACGCAGTAGTGCCCGTTGTTACGTTGGGCTGTTACCGTATGGGCGGGCTCTAATCTTAAAAGATTCTTCACTTCGTTCCAGAATGACACGAGTTAATGGGTGATTCAATAATATTACCTGTTGATATTATAAAAAAGGGGCGGCGCCTTTCAGCTACCGCCCCTTTTTCTTTATTAATCTTTAATATCTATTCGAACCTGAGATTGGTAGGAGCTTTTTTCTCTGGTTTTACGATTCTGTCAGACGATGTAAATACCTGGCGCTGGCGGCTGAAAAGCGGCCTGCGCAGGAATGAAGGTACGTCCAGCTCGTCTTCAGTCTTGATGTTTTTCAACAGGCCGGAAAGCTCATCCTGCTCGTCCTTGGACTCATCGTATCCGGTCTTGGCAACAAAACCGGTGGCAATCAGGGTGATTCGGACCTCCTGATCAAGAGACGGGTTGGTACCAACACCAAAGATTATATTGGCATTGGGATCAACAGCCTGTTTGATAACCTCGGCTGCCTCATTAACCTCGAAAAGGGTGAGGTCTTCAGAACCAACTACGTTAAACAGGATACCGTTCGAACCCGAGATGGATACGTCAAGCAGCGGGCTGGCAAGAGCTTCTTTGGCTGCATCGACTGCACGGTTCTTTCCGCTACCATGGCCGATACTCATCCATGCCGGACCAGCGTCCTTCATAATGGCTTTAACATCGGCAAAGTCAAGGTTGATAACACCAGGTACGGTGATAACTTCAGAGATCGCCTGTACACCATGGCGCAGAACGTCATCAGCCATCTTGAAAGCTGTATCCATGCCAGTCTTGGCATCACAGAGATCAAGCAAGCGGTCATTGGGAATGATTATCAGGGTATCTACTTTGCCTAGAAGCCGGTTGATACCATCCTTGGCAACCTCGCTGCGTCGAGCGCCTTCAAAGGTAAATGGTTTGGTTACCACGGCAATGGTAAGGGCTCCGCTTTCTTTAGCAATCTGTGCTACCACCGAAGCTGAACCGGTACCGGTTCCGCCACCCATACCAGCGGTAACAAAGACCATGTCAGCACCACCAACGAGTTCTTTAATCTCATCGCGGCTCTCTTCTGCTGCTTTTGAACCAAGGTTGTGATCCCCGCCTACACCGAGTCCGCGGGTCAATTTTTCACCGAGCTGGATCCTGGTGGGAGCCTCGGTGATGGCTAAAGCCTGGGCATCGGTATTCATAGCAATGAATTCTACGCCCTGGATCTCTTCCCGAACCATGCGAGTTACTGCATTACAACCACCACCACCAAGACCGATGACTTTAATCTTGGCCGGGTTGGGAACAAAACTTGTTTTTGCCATTTATTTCCTCCTTTTAATTTCGCAGGATTATTATTTTTTTCTTAACCAAACAACCGGCTTAGGCTTGACGCCAGTTTACGAAAAGTTGAACCGAACCACCCACCCCGTTTGGGACCGGAGGGTCCGTGATTTTTTGCTCCCCAGAGCAGCAACCCTACACTGGTAGCAAAGGCCGGATCACGCAGAGAATCGGTTATTCCATAAACATGAGAAGGGACACCTACTCTGACCGGCAGACGCATAATATCGCGGCCTAATGACTCTACACCGCTAAGATTACTCGAACCGCCGGTAAAGACAACACCAGCCGGAACCAGTGATTCGTAATCTGCGCTGGGCAGTTCCAGTAATATCAGGCGCATGATTTCTTCCATGCGGGCACGAATTATATCGCACAGATCCTGATAGGAAACACCATGCCCATCAGCTGAAATCGGATTGGCTGATTCCATACGGCTTTCGTATACCGGCATAACACTTCCGTAGCGTTTCTTCATCTCCTCAGCCACATCAAAAGGAAGACCAAGGCCTATGGCAATATCACGTGTCAGCTGATAGCCTGCAACCGGCAGGATTGAGCTGTGCCAGATGCTGCCATCCTTGAAAATACAAATATCGGTCGTGCCACCCCCAATATCAGCAAGGATAACGCCGACCTGTTTTTCATCATCGGTGAGTACAGCTTCGCTTGATGCCAGCGGTTCAAGAACCAGGTCATCAATATCGATGCCAACGCCCCGTATACACTTGACCATATTTTGTATGGAAGTTGCAGCGGCAGTAATAACATGGGTTTCAACATCGAGCCGAAAACCATGCATGCCCACCGGATTTTTTACTCCGGTTTGACCATCAACGCTATAACCGCGTGGTATTACATGCAGCAAGCGCCTGTCATTGGGAACCTTGATGCTCTGGGCTGAAGTAAGAACGCGTTTCAGGTCGTCCGAGCGTACCAGGCGGTCATTGCGAGTGATAGCTACCACTCCCTTGTTATTCATCGAGTTTACGTGGCGACCCGTAACACCCACATAAGCTGATTCCACATGGTAATCGCAAGCCTGCTCTGCTTTCCTCACCGAATCCCTGATGGCTTCCCGGGCTTCGTTGATATTTACAACGAGGCCTTTATGAAGACCGTGAGACGGGGCCATCCCCACACCAACAACGCGGATACCACCATTATCATTGTATTCTGCAATAGTAGTACAGATTTTGGTTGTACCAACGTCAATCGAGGTTATAATTGACTTTTTCCTCATGTGTTCCTCCTTCTTCTTTACCATAATTCTATTTATCTTTACTTAATTAAGCTTGCTCACATCTTCCATACCTCCCCCTCGTCCTTTTTTCTCCTTTACATCTAATTTATTTTTATAATTCCGGTTCCAGGCTAGTTAAGGCTCATACAGCCGGCAACTCCAGCCAGACAACCGGTAAGGCTTACAAAAAACAGCCCCGCAGAATTCAGGCTTGACTCCTGGCGGGCAATAACCCGCTCTGCAATACGCATACGGGCACTCCGGCTCCTCGGGTTTTGCCGGATTTCTTCCGGTGACGGAGTAATAACTTTCCGGTTGACCTGCTTGATGCTCGCTCGGTGAGAACAGGTACAAACCGGTGAACCAGGCAAACAGATGCAATTTCTTGACTCTTCGCGGAAAAACCTCTTAACGATGCGGTCTTCCAGGGAGTGGTAGCTTATGACTACCAGACGGCCTCCGCAACCAAGCAGATTCAAAGCCTGGTAAAGAGCAGATTCAAGGTTCTCCAACTCACGGTTAACAGCTATTCTGAATGCCTGGAAGGTACGGGTAGCAGGATGGATGCGCCCCTTTTTACCACCAACCGCTCTGGCAATGATGTCCGCCAGTTGCACAGTAGTGTGTAAAGGGCGGTTATTAACGATGGCTGCCGCGATACGCCGGCTGGCAGGCTCTTCGCCATACCTATATATAATGGAAGCGATATCAGATTCTTTGTAAGAATTGACTATTTCTTCTACGCTCAATTCCTGGTCAGGGCTGAACCGCATATCCAAAGGAGCATCATACTGAAAACTGAACCCTCGGCCACTTTCTGCGAGTTGCATAGAGGAAAGGCCAAGATCGAAAAGAACTCCGTTAAGCGGAAAAAATCCCCTCTCCAGGCATTCCTCTTCCAAGCCGGCAAAATTCCGGTTTACTATTAGCGCTGATGACCCGAAAGCTTCCAGCCTTTCCCTGGCTATTGCTACTGCCTGAGGATCAGCCTCAAAACCCAACAACTGGCCACCAGGTGAGCTCGCATTTAAGATTGCCGTAGAATGACCAGCGGCACCTACAGTACAATCCACATACCTGCCTCCAGTTTCCACTTTAAGCCCATGGATGGCTTCCTGGAGCATAACCGGTACATGCAGCCCGGATGCAGAATTATTCATTTTCCATACTCTCAATTATCTGCCAGGCCTGTTCCTGGGCAATGGACTGTTCATCCTGCCACTCTTGCGGATTCCATAACTCAAGATAATTGTTTGCGCCAGCAATAATAACTTCTTCAGAAATACCGGCAACTTCTTTCAGTTTTGGCGGAAGGGTGATTCTCCCCTGCCCGTCAAGATGTACCAGAAATGCACTGGCAAACAGAGCCCGGTTGAGACGTCTTTGTTTTTGGCGGGATATGGCACTGCCCCCGGTAACTTCCTGGGCAAGTTTTTTCCATTCTGCCAGAGGATATGCAGTGATGCAGTGCTCAACGCCCCGGGTAAAAACCAGGCCGTCTTTTAATAACGTGCGAAATCGGGGCGGTATAGGGAACCGTCCCTTTTCATCCAGCCGATATTCAAATTCTCCAAAAAACACTGCGACCCCTTACTACCACTTTTCTCCCACTTCATCCCACTGCATCCCATTCTACACTACTATACATATCTCCTGTCAAGATATTTTTCAGAAAATTTACTAAATTTTCAGATTCTTTTGTTATGTATAGTAGGCGTGTGTTAAAATCATCCACACAAACAACTTCAGGGGATAGTAAATGCGGATAGATATTTTGACTCTTTTTCCAGAAATGTTCGAAGGCCCATTCGCAAACAGTATCATAAAGCGCGCTGTGGACAGGAATCTGGTCAGTATTTATGTAAACAACTTCCGTAACTACACACACGACCGGCACAAGATTGTTGATGACTGCCCTTACGGCGGAGGGGCTGGAATGGTGCTAAAACCGGAGCCAATTTTTGAAGCGGTTGAAGACCTGGCGGGTAAACCTTATGTAAAGAACCCCAAAAAACCGGTAATTTTACTGTCTCCACAGGGCCGCATTTTTGACCAAAAAATTGCCCGCCAATTATCCTCCTGCGAAAGCCTTATTTTGATTTGCGGACATTATGAAGGGTTTGATGAAAGGATATGCCAGCACCTGGCAACTGATGAAATAAGCATTGGGGACTATGTCCTGAGCGGCGGAGAGCCGGCTGCAATTGTAATGGTTGACGCCATTGTAAGATTGATACCGGGGGCCATCGATGAGATGTCTGCTGCGGATGATTCTTTCAGCCGTGGCCTGCTTGAGTACCCCCAATACACCCGGCCGGCTGAGTACCGAAATTTAAGTGTGCCGGACATTCTCCTCTCCGGCAACCACGCCGAAATAGAAAAATGGCGCCGCGCGCAGGCTC
>Ga0265294_10004466_pt1 | contig 17502 bp, 16 predicted proteins | sample MunlanPumphouse3_FD_192504 | JGI IMG/M metagenome (GOLD analysis project Ga0265294, IMG submission 192504) | Groundwater microbial communities from a municipal landfill in Southern Ontario, Canada - Pumphouse #3 | ecosystem: Environmental > Aquatic > Deep subsurface > Groundwater | place...
GCTTCGCGATTGTCTTCATCATCTTCTATCTGATCGATCTGGTTTGGGAGACCTGTATCTACCTGCGGATGGAGAAGTATATCAAATATCAGGCAGATCACTGTAAACCACCTAAGGAGGCTGTGAGTCAATGAAACGAATCATGATCATAGCGGGATTCATATCCCTTGCACTGTTGTTTTCCACCCTGTCGCTGTCGGCTGCCGCTCTTCCGGTCAATGAGGAGGCAGCCGGCCGGGAGGAGCTGAATGTGAAGGAGATGATCTTGCATCATCTGGCCGACACTTACGAATGGCAGATCGTGAGCAACGGCACAAAAGAGCTCACCCTGCCTCTTCCCGTGATCCTCTACAGCAAACACACGGGGTGGCATTTCTTTCTCTCCTCCAGGCTTTCTCACGGAGAAAGCAGCTATCAGGGTTTCCGGATCGGCGCGGAGGGTAAGTATGCCGGCAAGATTGTGGAGATCGCCTCAGGGGGAGAGGACGTTACCCGACCGCTCGATCTCTCGCTGACCAAAAATGCGGCCTCACTGCTGTTCAGCTCGCTGTTGCTGATGCTGCTGATCCTCGGGGTAGCCCGCGCCATCAGCCGTGACCCGCTGAAACCACAAAAAGGCTTTGCCGGCATGATGGAGATGTTCGTGGTGATGTTACAGGAGGAGCTGATCAGGCCGGCAGTGGGCAAGGATTACGCACGCTATACCCCCTACCTGCTGACCCTCTTTTTCTTCATCCTGATAAACAACCTGATCGGGTTGATCCCCCTCTTCCCCGGAGGGGCCAATGTGACCGGGAATATTGCGGTCACAATGGTCCTGGCCATCACGACCTTCCTGGTCGTAAACTGCACGGGGTCGAAAGAATATTACAAGGAGATTTTCTGGCCCGATGTGCCGGTATGGCTGAAGGTCCCTTTTCCGCTGATGCCGTTGATCGAGGTGGTTGGGTTATTCACCAAGCCTTTTGCGCTCATGATCCGTTTGTTTGCCAATATCATGGCCGGACATGCCATCGTACTGGGACTGACCTCCCTTGTGTTCATCTCGGTAAGCCTGGGCAGCGCGATCAATGCTTCCATGACGGCAGCTTCGGTCTTATTCACCGTTTTCATTGATTTTGTGGAGTTGCTGGTCGCCTTTATCCAGGCCTACGTCTTCACGCTGCTGTCAGCCGTATTCATCGGACTGGCCCGTGTAGAAGCACATCCGCCAGTCAGCAGTGAGTCGGCACATCAAGCCGAATAAAGCGATACACAAACAGAGAAAGTACAGATATAAACAGATTAAACATTCAAAAAAAAGATTATGGAATTATTATCAGTTATGTTGCAGATACAACACGAAGCGTTGAGCACATTGGGATTGGCGGCAGGTGTAGCGATCGCCGTTTTTGCAGCCGGTTTTGGAATCGGGAAAATCGGACAATCGGCCCTCGAGGGCATTGCCCGTCAGCCGGAGGCGGCTTCCGACATCCGTACCACCATGATCATCTCGGCAGCACTGATTGAAGGGGTTGCCCTGTTTGCCATCGTAGTGTGTGGTTTCATTCTTTAACCTGATTTTACTATGTCGTTATTGACTCCCGAACCGGGTTTGGTATTTTGGATGCTGCTCTCTTTCGGCATCGTGGTGTTCATCCTGGCCAGGTATGGGTTCCCGGTGATCCTGAAGTCGGTAGAAAAAAGGCAGAACTACATTGAAGCGTCCCTGCAGGCTGCACACGAATCCCAGGAAGAGTTAGGCAAGGTGATGGAGCACGGCGAGCGGCTGCTGACAGAAGCCCGCAAGGAGCAGCATGTCATCCTGCAAGAGACCGCCAGGCTGAAAGAGCAGCTGATCGAAGAAGCACGGGCAGGTGCAGCAGCGGAATCGGAAAAGATGCTGGAGGCCGCCCGCAAAACAATCGCGGCCGAGAAGGAGGAGGCTCTCCGTTCCATCCGGCACGAGATATCCTCTCTCTCGATACAATTGGCGGAACGGATCCTGCGGGAGAGATTAGGAAATGAGAAGGAGCAGATGAAGATGATCGACCGTCTGCTGGATGAAGTAGATATCTCCAAATCCTGAAGACAATGAATACCGGACTCATCTCCACCCGTTACGCCAAAGCACTGCTGGATTATGCCATTGCATCGGGTCAGCAGCAGGAGGTCTATGCCCGGATGCAAACACTGTCATCCATGTTCATTGAAGTGCCGGCCTTGCGAAGAGCTCTTTCCGGGTCGATGTACCCGAAAGAAAAGAAACAATCCATCCTCGAGACCGCCTGCGGGGGAGATCTGCCTTCGTCGCTTGAGAAGATGATCGCGCTGATCTTGGAAAATGAAAGGGAAGAACTGATGCAGTATATTGCCCTTCGGTATACGGAGCTTTACCGATCCCGTTTTAACATTCAGTATGGCAAGTTGGTCACGGCTGTTCCCATTGATGAAGAGACCCAAAAAAGATTCATCACGCGCATCAGACAGATCGTCGGCGGAACGATAGAGGTGGAGCCGATAGTGGATCCCGCGATCATCGGAGGGTTCATCCTCTACCTCGACGACGATCGTTGGGATGCCAGTATGGCAGGCGAGCTTTTCCGTATCCGCAACCGGTTTAAAACACTGGATGCAAACATCCAAACAACATGAAACAGTAAAAGGATCATGGCAAACAATTCAATCAAAATAAGCGAAGTATCGGACATCCTGCGGATGCAGCTCGAAGGACTGGATACAGATATCAAATATGATGAGACCGGGGTGGTCATCAGCGTGAGCGATGGCGTGGTGCGCATCTACGGCCTCCGCAATGCGGAGTCGAACGAGCTGTTGTTGTTCGACAATGGCATGCAGGCCATCGTGATGAACCTCGAGGAAGACAATGTGGGGGCCATCCTGCTGGGTTCCTCCAGTGACGTGAAAGAAGGCTTTATCGTGAAACGGACCGGCCACGTCGCGTCTATCCGCGTGGGAGAAGGAATGCTGGGCAGGGTGATCTCCCCCACCGGGGAACCCATCGACGGAAAAGGAGCACTGAAGGGTGAACTCTTTGAGATGCCCCTGGAACGAAAGGCACCCGGCGTCGTGTTCCGCCAGCCGGTGAACAAGCCGTTGCAGACAGGCATCAAGGCGGTGGATGCCATGATCCCCATCGGAAGGGGGCAGCGTGAGCTGATCATCGGCGACCGGCAAACCGGCAAGTCGAGCATCGCCATCGACACCATCCTACACCAGCGAAAGAATTTTGAAGAGGGCGACCCGATCTACTGCATCTATGTGGCAATAGGCCAGAAAGGATCGACGGTGGCATCCTTAGTAAAAACACTCACGGAGCACGGAGCAATGGATTATACCATTGTGATCGCAGCGAGCGGATCCGACTCGGCCGCCCTGCGTTATATCGCTCCCTTCGCCGGCGCAGCCGTCGGTGAATATTTCCGGGACACCGGAAGAGATGCCTTAGTGGTCTTTGATGACCTTACAAAGCAGGCGGTAGCCTACCGTGAGGTGTCGCTGATCCTGCGGCGCCCCTCGGGGCGTGAAGCCTACCCGGGCGACATCTTCTACCTCCACTCCCGTCTGCTGGAGCGTGCCGCCAACCTCATCTCACAACAGGATGTGGCGTCGCAGATGAACGACCTGCCGGAATGCCTGCAGGGAAGAGTGCGGGGAGGAGGGTCGCTCACCGCGCTACCCATCATCGAGACCCAGGCAGGCGATGTCTCTGCCTATATCCCCACCAACGTCATCTCCATCACCGACGGACAGATCTTCCTGGAGGCAGATCTCTACAACAAAGGGGTCCGTCCTGCCATCAATGTGGGCATCTCCGTCTCCCGTGTTGGCGGCAACGCACAGATCAAAGCGATGAAAAAGGTCGCCGGAACGCTGAAGATCGACCAGGCTCAGTACCAGGAGCTGGCGGCCTTTACCAAGTTCGGCGGCGATATGGATGCGGTCACCATGATGACCATCGACAAAGGGCAGAAGAATGAGCAGCTCCTGATTCAGCCGGTACACACTCCCATGAGCGTAGAACATCAGATCGCCGTGCTCTATTGCGGTACACACGGGTTGTTGAAAAAGATCCCGCTGGAACAGGTGAGCCGCTTTGAGCGAGAGTTCCTTGCCACCATGGAGCTGAAGCACCGTGAGGATGTGCTGAATCTGTTGAAAAAGGGGATCATGAGCGAAGAGATCGGCAAAACCATCGAACGTGTAGCAGCCTACACCATTGAAGCACTGCAATCCTAAACAGTCATGGCACAACTCAAAGAGATAAAAAGCAGGTTACAATCCATCCGTTCTACCCGGCAGATCACCTCAGCCATGATGATGGTCTCTTCGGCCAAGCTGAAGAAGGCGCAACAGCTCATCCAGACGCTTTATCCCTATGAGCGGAAGATGAACCGTCTGTTGGGCCTGCTGCTCCGAGGAGATGAGGAGTTTCGGTCGCCCTACACCCTGCAGCGCAGCATCAAACGGGTAGCGATCGTCGCTTTCTCTTCCAATACGGGACTGGCAGGGCGCTTCAATGAGAATATTGCCACGCGTCTTGAGTCGGTTATAAAAGCCTATCTTCCCCTCGGGAAAGAAAATATTCTCCTCTATCCTATTGGAGGGAAGGTAGCCAAAGCTGCCGGAAAAATGGGGTTGCAACCGGCAGGTGACTATGAGGGGATCAGTACTAAGCCGACCTATCAGGAGACACAAAAAATTGCAAAGGAGCTGATGGAATTGTTCCTCACGGAAAAGATCGACCGGGTAGAACTGATCTACCACCATTTCAAAAGCAAAGGATCACAGGAGGTAGTGCAGGAGACTTTCCTTCCGGTTGAGTCGCCGTCCGGGAAACAGAATCCATTGATAAACGATTACATCGTGGAGCCCAACCGAGCGGTACTGTTACAACAGCTCCTGCCCAAGGTGATACAACTAAAACTGTTTACAGCTCACATCGATTCCGTTACCTCCGAGCATGCGGCCCGCATGGTGGCGATGCAACTGGCAAGCGACAATGCCGACGACCTGATTGACGAGCTTAAAAGTGAATACAACAAGCTGCGACAGCAGTCGATCACCAATGAGCTGCTCGATATTGTAGGCGGCTCCTTCGGCCAGACCAGCCGATAGACATGCAAAGTGAGCGGGAAACCGTCGTTTAGAGTGTGCGGTTGATCTGTTCGATATAATTGAGCAGCTCCTCCCTACCCGCTCTCTTCTCCGATGAGGTGACAAAAATCGGGGGTAGCTCCTCCCAGCTCTCCAGCAGCTTCTCCCGGTAAGCAGTCACGTTCAGATGGAGCCGTCCGCTGCCTATCTTATCGGCTTTGGTGAAGACGATGGCAAAGGGAATGTCGTTCTCGCCCAGCCACGCCATAAACTCCAGGTCAATCTTCTGCGGCTCATGCCGAATGTCGACCAGCACGAAGAGGCTGGTCATCGTCTCCCGTCCCAGGATATAGTTTTCGATGATAGCCCTGATTTTCTCCCGCCCCTCTTTTCCCCGGCGCGCATAGCCATAACCCGGCAGATCGACCAGATACCACTCCCCGTTGATCAGGAAATGGTTGATCAGGAGCGTCTTTCCCGGTGTGGAGGAGGTCATGGCCAGCCCCTTGCGGTTGGTAAGCATGTTGATCAGCGACGATTTGCCCACGTTGGAACGGCCGATAAAGGCATATTCCGGCTTTCCGTCATTCGGACATTTCCGGTAATCGGTGTTGCTGATGATGAATTCTGCCGTCTGTATGTTCATAGCCTATGCAATGTTGTGTTTGCTGTTTTGAGAGATGGCCCAGAGTCCCAGACCGGTAAGCAGCCCATTCATGAGCAGCAGTTCAAAGCCCACCTGATAACCGAACAGCTGCTTCATGCCCCACTCAATCAGGAAGCAGATCACAGGAGCGGCCAATGCTACCAGCGGCACATACCTGTCTGCCGGCTTCACTTTGGTGTAGAGTCCCGCCACATAGAGACCCAGCAGAGGACCGTAGGTGTAGGATGCCAGCTTGTAGATGGCATTGATGATGCTGTCGGAGCCGATGGCCTCGATCAGCAGGATGATCAGTACAAAGACGGCACTCATGCCTAAGTGAACCCGTCGACGTATCCGCACCTCTCTCCTTTCCTGCTCTTTGTTCCGGGCGATGGGTTTCATACGGAGGATATCCACGCAGAAGGAGGTGGTGAGTGCCGTCAGTGCCGAGTCGGCACTGGAGAAAGCGGCCGCCACAATGCCCACCACAAAGATCCCCAACACCGCCGTACCCAGGTACTCGCTGGCAATCAACGGCAGGATGTTGTCGGACACTTCGGGTAAGGGGATGCCGTTCTGTTCAGCGTAAGCCAGCAACAACACTCCCAGGCAGAGAAAAAGAAAGTTGATCGGGGCGAAAGCAAACCCGTAGGAGACTACGTTCTTCTGTGCATCTTTGAGGGTGCGGATGGTCAGGTTTTTCTGCATCTGATCCTGATCCAAACCCGTCATCACAATGGTGATAAACATGCCGCTGAAAAACTGTTTGAAGAAATACTGCGTACTATGCCAGTCGTCAAAGACAAAGATACGGGAATGGGGACTCTCTTTGATCGTAGTGGCCACCTCTGCCAAGTTCATCCCCATTCTGGAGGATAACTGCCACACAACTAATACCAGTGCAGTAATAAAAAGAAGAGTCTGCAGCCAGTCGGTCCAGATGATCGTCTTGATACCGCTCTTATGGCTGTAGAGCCAGATGACCACGATAATGCCTGTCACCGTCACCACGAAAGGTACTCCCCATGCGTCGAACACCAGCGACTGAAGGATAAAAGCCACCAGATAGAGTCGTGCAGCCGCCCCCACAATTTTGGAGAGCAGGAAGAACCAGGCACCGGTTTTGTAGGAACGGGGTCCGTAGCGCTGATCCAGATAGCCGTAGATCGTGGTGAGGTTGAGCCGGTAATAGAGTGGCAGCAGCACATAGGCAATCACCAGATAACCGAAAAAGAAGCCCAGCACCATCTGCATATAGGTCATATCCAGGTTGCGCACCATGCCGGGTACCGAGACAAAGGTCACACCCGAGATGGAGGTACCGATCATCGCCACCGCTACCACAAACCATTTGGAAGATTTGTTTGCCCGAAAAAAAGCATCGTTACCTGCCCCTCTCCGGCCGGTTAGCCAGGAGATCAGCATCAGCATTCCGAAGTAGAGGGCGATAACCAGAAGGACAAAGATCGGTTTCATAGCGATTGTTTAGCAGTTCATAAAATAAGTTGTCAGCGATGCGAAGGAGTCGAATTGCAGGAGATACTGTTCGGTATTTCCAAACCCGTAGGAGACAAAGACAAACGGCACGCCGGCCAGGGCCGACTGCCGGCTGTCGGAGTCGGTGTCGCCGACATAGAGAGGGGATTGCAACCCATGTTTTTCGATCAGCAACCGCAGGTTGTGATGCTTGGGCTGCAGGTTCATCCCATGTTCCATATAATCGAGGAAGAGATGGGAGGTACGGGTATGTCTCATAAAGTTGACCAGTCCCCCCTCTTCACAGTTGCTGAGCATGAAAAGACGATATTTCTGCGAGAGCTGTTCCAACCCGGTAAGCACCCCCTCATAGATGAGAGGCTGCATCTGCCCCAGCAACTGCTGGTACGCATCGATCACCGCCTCAAACAGGCGATCCTGTGCAGCGGTGCCTGCTCCCGGCAACACCGATCGCAGCATCACACGGGCCTCCACTCCCATCATGCGGAGCATATCGCTGCGGGACACCTGCTTACGGTGTCCGGTTCTTTCCAGACCTCTGTTCCATGCAATCACGTAAGTATCTACATTATCCCAGAGGGTACCATCCATATCAAAGATCAAACTATCGGGTCGTAACATGCCTTTTTCTCTTAACGGGTGCAAAAGTACGGAACAATGCAGGAAAGGGCAAATAAAAAGGGTTAAAACAAAATGGGGCCGTACAGTGTTTAAAACGAAACATCCCCTTATGATGAAAAAAGAAAAGGTCTGTCTGATCATCAATCCCATTTCGGGAACCGAATCCAAGAAGAACATCCCGGAGGAGGTGGCTGCCGCCTTCGATCAGAAGAAATATGACCTGATGATCCGCATCACCGGTTATCCCGGTCATGCCACCGAGATTGCCCGCCAGGCAGTGAAGGAACAATACCGGTATGTGCTCACTGCCGGCGGCGACGGCACGGTGAATGAGGTGGCCAGGGCACTGGTCAACAGCGACACCACGCTAGGCATCATCCCCTTCGGCTCAGGCAACGGGCTGGCCAGAGAACTGGATATTCCGATGGATGCAGAGAAGGCCATCGACATCATTCTCAACGAACACAGCCGCACCATCGACTACGGCGTGGCCAATGGCCATATCTTCTTCTGTACCTGCGGGTTCGGCTTTGACGCCTTTATCAGCGATAAGTTTGCCGACGAGAAGAAAAGAGGTCCGTTGGGATATCTGCGCAATATCCTGGAGAGTGCGGTCGACTTCAAGTCGGAAGAATATGCAATCACCTGCGATGAAGGGAGCCTCACCGAGCGAGCCTTTGTGCTCACCTGCGCCAATGCCTCCCAGTACGGCAACGAAGCCTATATCGCCCCCGGCGCCAGCATGGACGACGGCAAGATGAACGTCTCGATCCTCAAGCCGCTCAATGCGCTGGAGATCCCACAGACCACACTGCAGCTCTTCACAAAGAACATCGACAAGAACAGCAAGATGACCACGCTGGTCACCCAAAAGCTTTCTATCCGGCGGGCCCGTGCGGGTGTGATGCACGTCGACGGCGAGCCTGTGGAGACCGGTCGTGAGATTAGCGTGGAGATCATCCACAAGGGACTGAAAGTGCTGGTACCCTTGGAAAAGAAAAAGAAAAAGAAAAGAGAGGCGGAGAACATTTTCAGTTCCCTGACCCGCTGGTTCAACGAGTAGAGTGACGCTTTTTTCTGCCGGATGATGGCCCGAGCACCCCGGAATGTACAACAGGAATCATCCGTAAAAAATAATGATCAAATACGATTACAGAGATGAACAATTTTATTTTTCAGAACCCGACCAAACTGGTATTTGGCAAAGGGCAGATTGCAAGGCTGGCTGATCAGCTGCCGGACAACATCAATCTGATGCTCACCTTCGGTGAGGGGAGTGTCACCAAAAACGGCGTGTACGACCAGGTAAAAATTGCCGCCCGCTTCCACGAGCGGGATGCCGCCTTCGGTGAAAACGCCACTGTGACCGGCGATGTGACTCGCGAAATCCTGACCAGCTGCCTATAACCTGTAAAATCAACCCAACAATGAAAAAACCGATCTTTCTTCTTTTGACAAGCCTTCTGTTCATGCAGGCTTTCGCCATCGATGATGCCCGCATGCTGCGAACTCCCGACATCAGCGGCAACCTGATTGCCTTCGTCTATGCCGGCGATATCTGGACGGTAGATGCCGACGGCGGCATCGCCAAACGGCTTACCTCCCACCCCGGCTTAGAACTCTTCCCGAAAATCTCACCCGATGGCAGATGGATCGCCTTCTCAGCCGAATATTCCGGCAGCCGACAGATATGGGTGATGCCCGCCGAGGGAGGCACTGCCCGACAGCTCACCTTCTATAACTCCGTCGGCGAGATGCCACCCCGGGGAGGATTCGACCATGTGGTGCTCGACTGGACGCCCGACAGCCGGCGCATCCTCTTCCGTGCCAACCGCACCCCCTTCGGCGACCGCAACGGCCGTTACTTCACCATCGACCTTGACGGCGGCTTAGAAGAACCCCTTCCCATCGTCAACGGCGGCTTTGCCGCCTTCTCCCCCGACGGCACACAGCTCTGCTTCACGCCGGTGGACCGCGAGTTCCGCACCTGGAAACGTTACAAGGGGGGACGTGCTACCGACCTGTGGAGCTACGACCTGAAGAAAAACGAATCACGGCAGCTCACCCGCTGGGCCGGCAGCGACCAGTGGCCGGTGTGGAACGGAAAAGATATATTCTATGCCTCCGATCGGGACAGCCGGCTTAATATCTGGCGGTACGACACCGTGACAGGCGAAGAGCAGCAGATCACCCGTCATACCGATTTTGACGTGATGTGGCCCTCGGGCCACAACGGCCGCCTGGTATACGAGAACGGAGGGTTCCTCTATCGGCTCGATCTTTCCTCCGGTGAAAGCCGCAAAGTGACAGTCGGCATTCACTATGACAACCCCCACCTGCAACCCTGTTTCAAAAATGTACAGAAATATGTGGGCAGCTATGCGCTCTCACCCACCGGCAAGCGGGCGCTGATCGAAGCCCGTGGCGACATCTTCTCGCTGCCGGTGGAGAAGGGGGAGATAGAGAACCTTACCCGCACACAGGGCGTGCGTGAGCTCTCTCCTGCCTGGTCGCCCGACGGACGGCAGATCGCTTACTACTCCGATGCTACCGGTGAGTATGAACTGTACCTGCTGGAAACCCGCAAGGGAGCAGAACCCCGGCAGATCACCCATGGCTCGGCTGCATGGAAGTATGCGCCCGAATGGTCGCCCAAAAACAGTCATATCGTTTACAGCGACCGCACCATGAAGCTCTGGCTGCTGGATGCCGCCAACGGAAGCCAACGGGTGATCGACGAAGCCACGGCCGACGAGATCACGGACTACAGCTTCTCCCCCGACGGAGAGTGGATTGCCTATAGCAAGACATCCCCCAACTACCAGTCGGCACTCTGGGTTTACCACCTCTCCACCGGCGAGAAACGGAAGCTCACCGATGCCACCTTCTCCGACGGCAATCCGGTGTTCAGCCGCGACGGGAAATACCTCTTCTTCCTCTCCAACCGCGACTTCAACCTGGCCTTCAGCAGCTTCGAGTTCGATTATCTCTACAACCATGCCACCCGTATCTACGCTCTGCCGCTGCGGGATGACGGCACCACCCTCACCCCCTACCGGGAAGACCGGGAGCCCGCCGCAGAAGAAAAAACAGCAAGTGAGAAGAAGGAGGAGAAAAATGGGACAGGAGCGGTGAAGGTTGCCATCGATTTCAACGATATCCGCTCCCGCATCGAGGTGCTGCCCATGCAGGCCGGAGACTACCGTATGCTGGGCACCGTGGAAGAGGGAGTGCTCTACGCTGTCGGCAACAAGATCATGCGTTACAATATCAAAGAGGAAAAAACGGAAGAGATCCTCGACGGTGCTGGCTCCGGCACCCTGTCGGCCGACGGCAAGTCGTTTATCTACCGCAAGGGAGACAGCTTCGCCGTAGCGAAAACCCAGCCGGGACAGAACAGCAACAACGGCACACTCAACCTGGAACACCTCACCATGAAGATCGATCCCCGCAAAGAGTGGGAGCAGATCTACCGGGATGCCTTCCGCATCTTCCGTGACTACTTCTATGTGAACAACCTGCACGGTGTGAACTGGAAAGGGATCCGGGAGAAGTATGGCAAGCTGCTGCCCTATGTGCCTAGCCGGTTCGACCTGGACTATATCCTCAGCGAGGTGGTGAGTGAGACCAACACCGGCCACGCCTATGTGGAGTGGGGTGACATCGACCGCGTGGAACGGATCGAAGGGGGCTTGCTGGGGGCTGACCTTGAGGCAGACCTTGGTGCAGGACGCTACCGCTTCAAAAAAATCTATTCCGGCGAGAACTGGGATGAACACCGCCGCTCACCGCTCACCGAGAGTGGCGTCAACGTGCAGGAGGGTGACTACCTGCTCCGCATCAACGGCGAGGAGCTCACCACCGCACAAAACCCCTACGAGCGGCTGGAGAACCTGGGCAACCGCCACGTGGAGCTGACGGTGAACAGCTCCTCTTCCCTTACGGGAGCAAAAGAGTACATGGTAAAAACGATCACCAGCGAGCAGGAGCTGCGGTACCTCGACTGGGTAAACAGCCGCCGCGATCTGGTGGACCGGCTCTCCGGCGGCAAAATCGGCTATATCCATGTGCCCAACACCGCCATCGAAGGAAACCGGGAGCTGTTCAAGGGGATGCTGGCCTACAACGACAAGGAGGCACTGATCATCGACGACCGCTACAACGGCGGCGGATTTATCCCCGACCGGATGATCGACCTGCTCAACCGCCGCACATTGGTCTACTGGCACCGCAACGGCCTGCCTCAACCGATGAAATCACCCGGTATCGCACACGACGGCCCCAAAGCGATGCTGATCAACGGTTACTCCTCCTCGGGAGGCGACGCTTTCCCCTACTTCTTCCGCAAGACGGGTGAAGGCAGGCTGATCGGCACCCGCACCTGGGGCGGACTGGTCGGCATATCGGGCAATGCCCGCTTAGTGGACGGCGGCTATATCTCTGTGCCGCGCTTCGGTGTCTATGATGAAAAAGAAGAATGGATCATTGAAGGCATCGGCGTCTATCCCGATATAGAAGTAGTGGACCGGCCCGAAGAGCTGGCCAAAGGCAATGACCCTTCCCTCGAGAAGGCGGTGGAGCTGCTGTTGGAAGAGCTGAAGAACAACCCGCCCCGACAGATTACTGCCCCCGCACCACCTGACCGGTCGGAGTGGATTGAAACTGAGATCAAAAACGTTCGGTAAACAAAAAAAATGAACCGGCCCTATCTTCTGCTGCCACTGCTGGCAATCATGATATAATAGAGCAGGGTGGCCAGTGAACTGAGGGCAGCCACTACGTAAGTATAACCGGCCCACCGCAGAGCATCCACCGCCTGGGCGTGATTGCTTCTGTCGGTGATGCCGGCATTGCCCAGCCATGCCAGCGCGCGGTTGGTGGCATTCTTCTCCACCGGCAGGGTAACAAAACTAAAAAGCGTGGTGAGTGCGAACATGGCGATCCCGATCCAGAGCAATGCGGGGAAGGATTGGATCATAATGATTCCTGCCAGAATCACCCACATCACCCACTTAGAGGTGGAGGAGATAATCGGCACCAATGCCGACCGCATCTTCAGCGGTGCATACCCCTTGGCATGCTGGACGGCATGTCCCGTTTCATGGGCAGCCACAGCAGCGGCAGCCACGCTGTAGGACCCATATACCGACTCACTCAGGTTGATGGTCTTGTTGAGCGGATTATAGTGGTCGGTGAGCCTCCCTCTTACAGAGATCACCTGCACATCGTAGATACCGTGATCCTGCAGCATCTTCTCCGCCACCTCCTTTCCGGTCATGCCGTTGCGGAGGGGTATTTTCGAATATTTTTGAAAGCGATTCTTAAGGGTACCCTGTACCATCCATCCGGCAATTGCGATTGCAATAAACAGAATCCAAACTGTTGACATGTCTTTTCTTTTTTAACTAAACATCTTGGGTAGATAAATGTTCAATGGGCAAAAGCGTGCCGTGGTGCTTACCGGATGATGGTTTGCGCCCTGTCGGGACCCACCGAGACGATGGCAATGGGCACACCCAGCTCCTCTTCCAGGAAGGAGAGGTAATGGTTGAACTCTTCCGGGAACTGATCCTCCGACTGCATTTTTGTCATATCGGTCTTCCATCCGGGAAGCTCCACAAATACCGGTTCAATCCCTTCCGAGAGATCAAAGGGCAGCTCTTCCGTCTCCTCCCCATTGATGCGGTATGCCACACAGGCTTTGATGGTCTCAAAGCTGTCCAGCACATCACTCTTCATCATCACCAGCTTGGTCACCCCGTTGAGCATCACGGTATAACGCAGTGCTACCAGGTCGATCCATCCGCAGCGGCGAGGACGACCGGTTACCGAACCGTACTCTTTCCCATTGTCGCGCAACAGCTGGCCATCCTCATCGAACAGCTCCGTGGGGAAGGGGCCGCTGCCCACCCGGGTACAGTATGCCTTGAAGATGCCATATACCTCACCAATGTTACGGGGAGCAATGCCCAGTCCGGTGCAGACACCGGCACAAACGGTGTTGGAGGAGGTGACAAAAGGATAAGATCCGAAATCGATATCCAGCATCGATCCCTGGGCTCCTTCGGCCAGCACCCTGGCACCACGGCTCAGTTCCCGGTTGATAAAATGTTCGCTCTCGATGATCTGAAAACTCTTCATCTTCTCCACCCCTTCAAACCAGGGTTTCTCCAATGCTTCCAGGTCATATGCAAACCGATACTGTGCAAGCATCTCCTTGTGACGCGCCACCGCCTGGCGATACTTCTCCTCAAAGTTGTGGAAGAGATCGCCCACCCGCAGGCCATGGCGGCTGATCTTATCGGTGTATGCGGGGCCAATCCCGCGACCGGTGGTACCGATCTTCGCGTTGCCCATCGCCTTTTCCGACGCCGCATCGAGCAGCCGGTGAGTAGGCAGGATGAGATGTGCCTTCTTGGAGAGATAGAGCCGGTCGGTAAGGGTATGCCCCGTCTCCTCAAGAGCCTCCACCTCCTGGCGGAAGAGTGCCGGATCAATCACCACCCCATTGCCGATGATATTGATCTTTCCCTCCTGAAAGATGCCGGAGGGAATCGATTTCAAAATATATTTTTCTCCTTCAAACTCGAGGGTGTGCCCTGCATTAGGTCCTCCCTGAAAACGTGCTACGATCTCATAGTCGGGTGTGAGCACATCCACCACTTTTCCTTTTCCTTCATCGCCCCACTGGAGGCCTAAGATTACATCCACTTTCATTGCTGATTGTTGTTAATAGGATGAATAGCTGTCCGTTTACTCATCCCGATGTGATAAGCATCTGCTTACTTGTTTCCTGTTTTCTCTTTGCTGTCGTGTGCCAGTTTCTTCAGTTCCATCTTTTTGGCGTGACTGCATTTGCTGCAGGTGCCATAGATGTACATACTATAATAGCTGACCGTAAATTTCTTGATTTTCTTCAGTTGCGCCTGTGTCAAAAGATTGCTGTTCTTTGTCTCCCACACCTGTCCGCAGCTGGTACAAATCAGATGATTGTGATTCTCATTGCCGTAGGTCCGTTCATATTTCGACATGTTTCCGCCAAACTGATGCTTCACCACCAGTCCACAGTCAAGCAACAGCTCAATGGTGTTGTAGAGGGTGGCACGACTCACCCGGAAATTTACGTCGATCATCGACTGATAGAGCGAATCCATATCGAAATGCCCTTTGGTCGAGTAGATATGGTCGAGTATGGCAAACCGTTCGGGTGTCTTGCGATGTTTATGCAGTGTAAGATACTCCATAAACTCCTCCTTCACCTGCTTTCTTAATTTCTGATTGGCGTCCATTGCTACAAAATTATTCCAATTAATTGATTTATCCTAACGTTCCCATTTGATTTTTTCCGTCGTGCACACAAAGAATGCAATGCATTGTTTTTCTGCCGGTTACTTGATGGTTCGGGAATGATAGAAAAATGCGGGAGCGCTCACCTCACTCTCATTGTGAAAGGAATCTGACACGGTTACAAAATAGTAATATGCCTTGTCATCATCCGCAGCCTGAAAGGCAAAAAAAGGTTCTCTCAGACCCGCCGCCAGCAAGTGCTCCCCCTGATCTCTGTTGAAATCGTCGCTTTCACTGCGGTATACATTATAAGTCACCCTCCTGTTTTCCTCCGCCGGTTTCCAGCTCAGCCAGAACAATCCGCAGGGATCTCTCTCAGCCCTCAGGTCGGCAGGAGGATCGGGGATGGTATCAGAGAGCCAGGTCATGGGCGGCAATTTGGCCGGATAACGATAATAGGGGGTGATTGAAGAAAGGATCCCTTTTATATCGGAGAGCAAATTGCCTGCCCGGAAATAGGCCTGTCCATGCACTTGCTTCCTCCTGGTATAATCCACCTGATTGAGGATATCCTGCAGGGACCATCCCAGCTCGATCATCTGATAGACCCCCAGGCCGGGCACCACGATCCGGTTGTTGCCATTCGCCATCCAGTCGTCCACAAAAGGATAGAAAAGTTGATCCTTGTAATACATCATCGGATAAAGGGCGTCATGCTTTCCGGCCTGCATCCATCGCCCGGCATCCTGGTAGACGGTCTCCATCGCGGTCCACCCGTGACCATTGCTCCCCAGTGCACGGTAACGGCCCAGAGGAGCACTGCTCACCTGCACCCATGGTTTCTCCTGTTTGATCCAGTCATATGCTTTGAACACAAAGCGGGTGATGTTATCCCTCCTCCAATCCGCCCGCGATTTACCTTTTCCGTACAGCCGGTACATCCCGTCATCGGGAAACCGTCCCCGGTTGTCGGGATATCGAATATAATCGAAATGGATCCCATCCACATCGTAGTGTGTGACGATCTCCTGCACGATCGAAAGCAGATAATCGTCGGTCCGCGGATTCCCCGGATCGAGGAACCATTCTCCCTGAAACCTCTTCGTGAGAGTCGGGTGCTTTCTGTTTACAGAGGCGGATCCCAAGCTTCTCACATGCTTATCACTCCCCAGCGGATAGGTCACGATCCAGGCGTGGCACTCCAATCCCCGTTTGTGACACTCTTCGACGACAAAGGCCAATGGATCAAAACTGCTCCGGCCGCCTGCTGACACCACCAACGACGACATCGGTTCAATCTTTGAACGATAAAACACCTCTCCCCGTGCCCGCACCTGGAACAGGACCGTATTGAGGTTGTGTCGTTTCAGACTGTCCAGGATCAGGATCAACTCCCTTTGCTGCACCTCCCGGCTGGTTCTGTTACGGGGCCAGTCAAGCCCGTAGTTGGTGGTCAGCCATACCGCTCTTACTTCCGTTGCCGGCACTTCTGATGAAAGAAGAATGAGCGGGACACATAAAAAGAACATGAGCAAAAAGGATATCTTGTTCATTCATTCAAATCGTTCTAATCTTTTTCCACTGCAAATATAGAACAAAAAAACGGTTTCACACTGCAATTACGGATCATTTGAGGGAGGGGGATAACAGGTGCAGGGGGTTCAGAAAAGCGACCGGAAGATGCACGAAGGGAATCTCTATATTCCATCCTCATCAAAATTACAAATTCGGAAAGAACAGAAACTGTTTTTCTTTGTTTAATGAACAGAGATGGCGGTGTAACCGGACCTCACCCTGGTATCTTCCTACCAGAAGTTGTCTTGGGGACAGGACCCTCCACGATCACCAAACCAAAAACCTTTTTATGCATGAAGAAAACGAACCTGATCGCGCTCTTCCTTTTGATCACGCTGCTCTCCTATTCACAAAAAGGAAAGATTCAAGGGCGTGTGTACAACGAAAAAAACAACGAACCGCTCGAATTTGCCACGATCCGGATAGAGGGCACCCTTGTCGGCTCCACAACCGATCCGGGGGGTAACTTTCTCTTTACCGGCATCGACCCGGGGTTCGTACGACTGATCGTAAGCTATGTAGGCTTTGAGACCACAACCTCGGCAGAGATACAGGTACAGGGCAATCAGACGACTTTTATTGATCTTGCCGTCCCGGAGTCATCCTCCCTGATCAATGAGGTGGTGATCCGTCCCCACGTGAATCTCAAGAAGATCGAAAGCCCGGTCTCCTTCGCAACGGTGGGCGTAAAAGAGATCGAGAAAGCAGCCGGCGTGAACCGCGATGTATCGAAGGTGCTCCAGACACTGCCCGGGGTAGGTGCCACCGATCCGAACCGT
>Ga0265294_10004467_pt1 | contig 17500 bp, 20 predicted proteins | sample MunlanPumphouse3_FD_192504 | JGI IMG/M metagenome (GOLD analysis project Ga0265294, IMG submission 192504) | Groundwater microbial communities from a municipal landfill in Southern Ontario, Canada - Pumphouse #3 | ecosystem: Environmental > Aquatic > Deep subsurface > Groundwater | place...
AAGAGGCACTCCTTCATGCTGAAGAGATAAAAGAGATCCTCGAAAGAGTTTCTGGCAGAAAACTCGAAGAAGGCTGGACGCCGTATTATCCTATCTGCCCTGCATGCGGAACGATTTCCCGTGCCACGATCCTCTCCCACGATACAGAAAATCACACGGTCACCTACAAATGTTCGTGTGGTCACGAAGGCGTCTCCGATTATTCCAAAGGCGAAGGCAAACTAGTCTGGCGTGTTGACTGGCCGATGCGTTGGTCAGTTCACGGAGTCACCGTTGAACCATTCGGCAAAGATCATGCTTCACCCGGAGGATCATATGATACCGGTAAAATCATCACCAAAGAGATTTACGGTTACACCGCTCCGGTCCCGGTAACCTATGAATGGATCAGCCTCAAAGGAAAAGGAGAAATGCACTCATCGAAAGGTGTCGTCTTAACGATCCGCGACATGCTTGACATTGTCCCCCCGGAAGTTCTCAGGTACATGATCGCAAAAACCAAACCCGACAAGACCATCGCTTTTGATCCGGGAATGGGTCTGCTTCGTTTGATTGATGAGTATGATAGATCCGCCGCTGCAGGTGATTCCCGCGAATACGAACTCTCCCGGATCTCCTCACCCCAGACAACGATTCCATTCCGCCATATGACCACTGTTGTCCAGATCGCACAAACCGACGATGCTGTCTTTGATATTCTGAAACGCAGTGGTTATGACATCGTCGACAAAGCTGCCGTTCTTGATCAGGCAAACCGTGCGAGAATCTGGCTTGATCGTTATGCACCCGATGATTCCAAGTTCTCTCTCTCAGAAACACTGCCAGAAGTTGCCGCAAATGAAAAACCGGAAGTAAAACTTGCCGTCGCCGCATATGCAAAACAGATCGCCGACGTGGAATGGAAAGCTGACATCCTGCACAATGCAGTTTACGATGCAGCAGAATCCGCTGGAATTACCGGAAAGGAAGTTTTCACCGGCATCTACCGTGCCTTCCTGGGTGCAGACAGAGGTCCGCGCCTTGGATGGTTCCTTGAAGCACTTGGTCGTGAAGCGACATTGAAACGTCTCCTTGAGATGTCAACCTGATATGGCGAAGGTAAAACTCCCGCGAAATCTCTCTGACGGATGCAAACTCTGCTATATCGGGGCAAAGCTGGTTCTCTTCATCACCGGTAGGTGTGACCGGGACTGCTGGTATTGCCCTCTTTCTGAAGATAGAAAGGACCTTGATGTGATCTATGCAAACGATAAGAAGATCACCACCCCTGATGAGGCGATTACCGAAGGGGAAATTATGGACGCTCTTGGAACAGGTGTAACGGGAGGCGAGCCTCTTCTTGAAATTGAACGTGTAGTTGAGTTTTGTTCAGCCCTCAAAAACCATTTTGGTAAAGATCATCATATTCATCTTTACACCGGCAAAGCACCGACCGAGGAGGATCTCGCGGCTCTTGTTGGGTGCGTCGATGAAATCAGGATGCATCCCCCGCACGAGATGTGGAAAGACATTATGACATCGCCCTATGTGAAGTCCATCGAAGATGCCAAGCGAATGGGATTCTCTGTTGGCGTCGAAGTACCATCTCTTCAGGGTCTTCGATTTTTCTTCCCGCTTCTGGACTCTCTGGACTTTTTCAATATTAACCAGCTTGAGTGGGGTGATGCGTGTGCCGATAATATGCGTGAAAGAAAACTTGAGACGGAAACCCCTCTTTGTAATGCAATCAAAGGCTCAACAAAATGGGCGAGTGAGATAAATGGTCATCCGAAGGTTCACTACTGTACGTCCACGTTCAAAGATTCAGTCCAACTCCGAGAAAGACTCAAGCGTATTGCAAAAAATTCTGCACGTCCGTTTGATCAGATCACGGATGACGGTACGGTAATGTATGGTTCCATGGATCCGAAAGATGACCTTGAGCTGATCCTCTCATGTCTTCGTGCCGGAAGTTTCTATGAAGAAATGGAAGATGGGACGATCGAACTCGATTGGCAGCAGATGAGGAAGGTTCCCAAAAAGTTTGGAGGGGAGCGGAATATCATCGAACGCTATCCAAATGACGGGATGATCGTTGAGGTGATTCCCCAGTGAGCGTCCGGACCTTTGCAGAAGATCTGTATGTTCACAGACTTGTGCGGCAGTTGACCCGTATCCCCACTCACGTGGCAATAATTCAGGATGGAAACCGCAGGTATGCAAAGGCTCATGGAAAAGATACTGCATTCGGACATCGGGCGGGGGCTGAAACAACATTTAAGGTCCTTGAATGGATGGAAGGACTGGGTATTTCCCACGTAACGTTTTATGCGTTTTCGACCGAGAACTTTAAACGTCCGAAAGAAGAAGTTCAGGAGTTGTTAGAACTCTTTCTCGAAAAGTTTACCGAAATGTTGGCGGATAAACGGCTTTTTGAGGGAGAAGTAAATGTTACTATAATTGGAGACCGGTCTCTTATCAACAAGCAGCTTCTCGAAAAGATCGAGGCTGTTGAAGAAGCAACGAAAAATCATAAAAAATATTTTCTTCATCTTGCTCTGGCATATGGCGGTAGAAACGAAATTGTGGAAACAACGAAGTGTATTGTTTCAAAAGTTCGTGCCGGTGAAATATCTCCTGATTCCATCACTCCGGATTTTGTAACCAAACGGATGTATCCCACTGTTGATATGCCGCCGGTAGATCTGATCATCAGAACGGCAAACGACAAGCGTACTTCAAACTTCCTTCCGTGGCTTGCAAACGGGAACGAGGCAGCTGTCTGTTTCTGTGCGCCTCCTTGGCCTGAGTTCCGGTATGTGGATCTAGTGCGTGCTCTCCGGACATATGATGAGCGGATGAAGGCAGAATCTGCTTCCTCTACTTCCGCTTCATTTTTCTGAGAATATTTTTTGCATCATTATCCACACGATACGACTCGATGATTTTCTGAATTGATTTATTGTATGTCCCATCATCAAGCGAGCAGTTCAAAAGATATTCCTGCGTGATTTTTGGGAACTTCACGTAACAGACCGATACTGCCCAGGCGACCGACATCTTCACATAATATGCGTCCAGGGTTATTTTATCGAGAATGTTTAGAACATCATCAATGTGTTTCTCATCCACATAATGGTCAAGGAGCATTACGACTCCAAACCTGACAAAAAATTCCCGTTTGGAGTCAAGGTACGGCTGAATAAATTTCCAAAATTTATCCGGATATTTTTTTGCGATTTTCAGCCCCATCGCAACAGAATCACAGATTGACCAGTTGTCAATTTTTGGAATGAAATATTTTAATGCCGAAATGATTTCATCGGGATTTCCTTTCACATATCCTATGACGAGACCCTGAAGCATGATCTCCTCAAATGAATCATCAGTTGCTTCCCTGAGATATGTCTTCCAATCACCTTGTGCAATTCTCTTTGCCATATCCCGCAGGTCAGGAATTTTGACTCCCAGCATATTGTCCGCTCCCGGAATGAGTCCGCTTGAAAACTTCCGGTATTTTGGGTCCGCAAGTTGCACGAGTTCCGCTTTTATTTCGGGCTTATCCGCGTGCTTTCGAGATTGCTTCGCCAAGTACTTTCCCCTTTTCGTATGCTGTTTTCAAGACTTCCGGTTTATTTTCTATTTTTATAATCGTGTCCATATCGTTTTGCAGAAGTTCATCAGAGTATTTTGCGTCAATTATCTCACAGTATGCTTTTGTTGTGAGAATCGGTCCGATGAATACATCCGGTGTGTTCATTCCAGCTATGCAGATGAAAAGTGTCTTGCGTATCTTTGCATGTTCTTTGGTGATGAACGGCTGTTTACGATAATATTTTGCCATATAGAAAGGCTGGCATCGGTCCATGAAGGATTTTAGTTGTCCCGGGATTCCATAGGTCATCACCGGAGTTGCGATGATTATTCCGTCGGCACGTTTGAGCATGGTATAAAATTTATCGGCTCCGTCATCAATGGAGCAGCGTGGTTCAAACATACAGTCAAATATCTGACTGCATCCACCGATATTTTCTCGAGCAACGTCGATTCTTTCAACGGTACATCCCGCATCCTCCACGCCGTGGATCGCCTCTTTCAGGAGTTTGTCGGTGTTTCCCCCGATGATGTTGCTTCCAAACAAAGCAACTACGTTCTTTGTCATTAGTGGATGATATGTGTGCTTCTCGGTAAAATAATGTGCTCCTATCCATAGAATAATACACTCTCCAACTAATTATCAGTAGAATAAAAATGATGCATAATGAAAAAAAAGGCGTCTGCGGATGTCATGACGAAATGCATGAACTTGAACACAATATTGGGCATGTTCCAGTATTTTTCAGAGAAATGGCTGAATCAGATCCGCTGATTCACGACGCTGTTCTGAAACTTGACAACTACATCTGGTCTGATGGTTCTCTAACCCGTAAAAACAAAAAACTCATTGCTATCGGAATTGCTGCGGCGATGAGAGATGACCATGCATTACGTGCACAGCTTGCCGGAGCCAAAATGGTAGGCGTAACTTCGGACGAAGTGGAAGAAACATTACGTGTTGCATTTATGCTTTCGGGAATGCCAGCATATGTTTACGCCAAAGAAGTAGCGAAAACTGTTTTCCCCGACTGAGGTCCACCCCTCACCCATTTATTTTATCATATTTCACGGTGAATCGTAGGTAATGATTCTCTCTCTGCCACTTGCAATATCGGCAATAGTTGTTTTGATAACATTTCTGTATGCATCCTGGCAGGATCTGAAGACCCGCACGATATATACAGCGACGTGGTATCCGGCAGTAGTTATCTGCGGAATATGTATCGTCTGGTTTTGGGTTGAGTATTATACTGCACCCGGCGCGTTGTCTGTGTTCTTCGTATCCATTTTAGTCGCTTTTCTTGTGGGCGTCTTCACCTATTTCGGATTATTCGGAGTAGCAGACGGAAAAGCATTGATTCTTATGTCTGTTGTGGTGCCGATTACCCCGTTTGCTGCCGCATGGCTCTTTCCCTCGCTCGCGTTGTCTTCTCTGGTGAATGGTGCAGTTTTTGCGTTAGTTGTGCCGGTATTTTTCTTCATACGAAATCTTGTTTTGAAAAACAGGGCTCCTTTCTGGCTTATGTGTTCGGGAAAACCTGTTCCCGGAAACTCCATCACAAAATATTTTGGATTTGTTTCCGAGGAAATTACCGAGGATGATAGTGGTATTTCCAGAAACTTCTGCCGTGCCGGCAGTTCGATGCGTGCTCTCAAAAATCAGTCTGACCTCTCGATCAGAAATCTGCGTGAAAACCCTGATACATATGCATCAAAACTTGCCCTGTATGCCAGAGCAGGAAACATCTGGATATCGTATGGTGTTCCATTTATGGTTCCAATTACTATTGGATATGTGTTCGCACTTTTTGGATTTTCGTTTGTGGATCTTTTTCTCGGGATTTTACTAATCTAAGTGTCTGGTTCAGAGCAGATTATAAAGCGTATCTCTTTGATGAAGGGTTCTGCCGATATCTTCGCACATCCATTCCATATCATCAGGACTGAAATAATCCGCCTCTTCTCCTGCGCCTGCCGTACGTGAAAGAGCATCCGCGAACATTGTCCCGCCCACATCGTTTCCACCTGCTATAAGACAGAGTTGTGTCATTTTCTGTCCGACTTTTGACCAGGGAACCTGAATGTTATCGAAGTTGTCAAGGAAAAGGCGTGATACGGCTATCAGTAGGATATCCTCCTTTCCAGTTGAGCCATGTGTTACAAGACCTGCTTTTTCGAGAGGAGTGTTTTTGTGCAAAAAAGCAAGCGGTACAAGTTCTGTAAACACATGGCATTCATCCTGAATGTCACGAAGAATGGATAAATGCCGGGCTCTCTCCTCCATCGTTTCCACTGAACCATACATGATAGTGGACGTTGCCCTGAATCCGACGTCCGCTGCTTCTTTGATGATCCTTACCCATTCCGATGTCGAGAGTTTTTTTTGGCAGATGATTTTTCTGACTCTGTCAACTAAAATTTCCGCCGCTGTGCCCTGAACCGAACCAAGTCCTGCCTCTTTCAGTTTGATAAGTGCCTCTTTTGTAGAAATCCCACTTTTTTTTGCCGCGAATATAATTTCATCCGGGCTGCATCCATGCACGTGAACTCCGGGAATTATTTCATGGAAGATCTTTATCATTTTTTCGTAATTATCGAGCGTGAACTCAGGGTGGATTCCTGAAAGATAGCAGACCTCGGTCACATTTTTTGCGAGGGCGTCTTTTGTGTGCTCTCTGAACTCATCATCAGAAAAACAGAATGCATCTGGGTCGGTAGCTTTCCGTCCGAATGCACACAGACCGCACCGGTTTTTGCAGATGTTGGTCATGTGGATGTTCATGTTTCGGACATACGTGACTACATCTCCTTTTTTTCTTTCGCGGATGATGTCTGCAGCTTCTGCAACTTTCCAGACGTCACGTGAGTTCACGTTGAAAAGGAATGCTGCTTCTTCTTCCGTGAGCCTTGATCCTCCGAGGACATCATCCAAAATGATGTTAATGTTCATCGTTTCTTTCCTGTATTCTTATTCGTCTTTTTATTTTTCTTCAGTAATCTGCCGGCGAGTTCAATAATAATTAAAATCACTACTACAAACAGGGCCGATTCAAAGATGTGGAGAGGAACAAAGCCGATCAATGGAATAGCAAACAGAGCTTTTCCAACGATCCACTCCTCTTTGACAGGCTGCATTCTGCCATACACCGGGAAGATCGCGTTTTGATCGTAGAGTTCGTTGTTGTCGCCTTTGGTGATATATCCTGCATGGGCTGCATCGCCGGTAAATCCCATCTCTTCGGCTACGGATTCGTTGATCCATGTTATTGCCCGGTGAATGATCGGGGTTACGCCTGTCTCTCCGTTTGGCTGATAGATGATCACATCACCATATCCGCCGAATGATTCTATTCCCGCTTCTTGTGCCTCAAGAGATGTCAGGAATCCGCCGTATCTGTTTTCCTCAACAACAAACACAAGATCGTTGACGTTCATGTTCGGGACCATACTCGGAGATTCTACGGCGACAAGAGCCGGCCATGTGCCGGATACTGCAAACAAAGCAATTCCTATTGCGGCAACGATTGCTAAAACAATCACGATGTCCCGGAAGAAATTTATTTTCGGGTTTTCTGATTCTGGTATTTTCGGAATTGATAGCGACATTATCTTACTACTATTCTTTTAGAAAAGGTATAGAAGTTTCTCTTATATCTTCAGGTCAGTTTATCTCCCGTATCTGCGACCTCTGGATTGGAAATCACGTAGTGCACGGAGAAAATCTACTTTTCTGAATCTGTTCCAGTTGATATCTGTGAAAAAAAGTTCAGAATACACTGATTGCCAGATCAGAAAATCGGTGAGGTGATTTCCTCCGGTTTTGATAACAAAATCCGGGTTTACCTGATACGCGAGATGAGACTCTATTGTCTCTTCTGTGATGGATTCAGGTTCAATCCCTTCATTTGCAATCGCAATTATCGCATCAGTTATTTCTTCTCTGCCGTTCTTTCCAAGGGCAATCAGGATTTCCGGTGTTCCGATCCCTGATGTGGTATCATGCTCAGGCGTGCTTATGCGAACTGTTGTCTTTTTTGCCAGAGATTTGGGGTCCAGAATTTTTTCGATTTTTTTTGCTTCATCTGTACTTATATGGAAAATGATTCTTTTAATCTCAGGGAACGCTTTTGCCCACATGATCACTTTTTCAAGTTTCCCTGCATCTGATAATATATCTGTATCACTCAGCATGAAACACATTTCTTTTGGAAATGTTCTGAGATCTTTTGCAATCAGATGCTCATAGAAACGATAAATCATTAGTAGCTATCTTATTGCTTTTTCAAGCATATCAAATTCGTGTATTTTTTTAAATCTTTCTGATATCGGTATGTATTTATATAGAGAAAGCCTATTAAAAAATATGCTCTCAACGTCAGATTTACGAAAGGAGATTGAGAGAAGACTTCGTAGCTATCTATCCCGTGATAAATCCGGTATTAGGAAGGCACTTCTGAATCTCCTTATCCGGGTAAAATCCATGACGGTCCCACAGATCCATAAGGCGCTCTCAACGAAGTTTGATGTTACATACCACTCCGTGGCTTCAATGGTTGGAATTGTTGCGTCCAAACTGGGGATCCTGTCTACCCACAAGACGAAAGACGGATCGTTAGGAGTATATGAACTAAAGGAACAATACGTCGATCTAGTCGAACAGGTAGTTGCATCCACCTGAATATTTCTGGTGGATTCATTACTAACTTTTTTGAGGATACAGCTCACATAGATAAGAAATGGATAATGAACAAGGCGGTCCTTCTCCTCTTTCGGAAATTACAGTCACTGATGAGGTTATCGCGTACATGGATAAGCGTGGGGGGGATTTTCGTATCAGTACGTCGTGCAGTGGTCCAATTCTTATGCCGGTTCGTGTCCGCCCTGCGAAATCATCTGATATTCCAATTAAAGCCAAAAGTCATATTATTTATATTTCCCGATATCAAATCCAGTGGATATCGGAGATTAGTATGAGTATGGTTCCGCGGCTCCTTTTTGAAGACAGCGATTATGGTTTTTGAAGAACTGGAGCATACTGCCGATGTTCGGATGAAAATATCGGCACAAGACATCACGTCGCTTTTTTGTGAAAGCGGATCTGCTCTTGCAAAGACCATGTATGGTTCGTATCCGATTGAAACACCTACACATTCTTTTCCGATCGTTGCTGAAGGAAAAGATCAGGAGGAGTTGATCGTAAATTTTCTTTCGGAGCTTTTGTTTCTTTTTGAAACAGAATATCTTGTACCCCAGAAGATTACTCTTTCTGTCGGCACCTCTGTTTCTGGGATCGTTGCCGGGGTAATTTTTGACAGGGAAAAACACGCAGGCGGTATTGGTGTGAAAGGTATTTCCTATTCGGGTTTGTCGCTGACAAAAACTGATACCGGCTATGAATTGATAATAATTTTTGACATTTGAAAACCATGAACGACCAGATACATCAAATCACTAAAACCGAATGGGAGATCCCTCAGGGTTTTGTTCCCGGGATGAGGGTCCCGGGGCATTTTTTCCTTTCGGCAAATCTCGCTAGAAATCTTGAGGAAGGAGCTTTGACGCAGCTTGCCAATGTAGCAACGCTTCCGGGTATCATCAGATACTCGCTTGGCATGCCTGATATCCACTGGGGATATGGTTTTCCCATTGGCGGTGTTGCTGCATTTGATGCGGAGAAGGGTATTATCTCTCCAGGCGGAGTAGGATTTGATATAAACTGCGGGGTTCGTATGATCACTACCCCTCTGCATGTTTCAGATATTCCTGATATGAAGGGTCTTGTTGATGATCTCTATAATGCGGTTCCTACCGGCGTCGGGTCAAAGAGTCCTATTCGTTTATCTCAAAATGATCTCTCGCTCATGCTTGTGGAGGGAGCAAAGAATGCAGTCGATATGGGGTATGGAATGCCTGGAGATATCCATCGGTGCGAGGAAAATGGTTCAATGAAAGGTGCCGTTCCGGAATACGTCAGCAAAAAAGCCAGACAACGGGGTATTCCCCAGTGCGGAACGCTTGGTTCGGGAAATCATTTTCTGGAGGTTCAGGTCGTTGATGAGATAGAAGACGAAACGACCGCAAAAACGTTTGGGGTGTCAAAAGGGCAGATTTGTGTGATGATCCACTGCGGTTCACGTGGTCTTGGACATCAGGTTTGTACAGATCATCTTCAGATTTTGGAATCGGCAACGAAAAAATATGGAATAGAACTTCCCGACCGGCAGCTTGCCTGTGCTCCTCTTTCCTCTCCCGAAGGAGAGGCATACTTTGGTGCAATGGCCGCTTCTGCGAATTATGCATGGGCAAACCGTCAGATTATTACCCATATCGTGAGAGAATTATTTGTGAACAAATTCGGGATCTCATACGAGGAAATGCCTCTCATTTATGATGTTGCCCACAACGTGGCAAAGTGGGAAGAACATGATGTTGACGGTGTCCATAAGACAGTCTGCGTTCATCGAAAAGGAGCCACACGGGCTTTTGGTCCCGGCAGGTCGGAGATCCCTCACGAATTTCGTGCATGCGGTCAGCCGGTCCTTATTCCGGGAAGTATGGGAACGTCGTCTTATCTTCTTGCAGGAACATCTGGTGCAATGGAAAAAACCTTTGGAAGTACGTGTCACGGGTCCGGCAGAGTAATGAGCAGGTCTTCTGCGAAGAAGAGTCAAACAGGAGAAGAAGTTGCAAATGCTCTTCTTCAGCAGGGGATCATCGTTCGTGCGCCGAATTCTGCAGCCATCGCCGAAGAAGCCCCTGATGTGTATAAATCCAGCAGTGAAGTTGTCCATACAGTTCACGATGCCGGCATTTCGCGTATCGTTGCCCGTATGAGACCGCTTGGAGTGATCAAAGGATGACTGTCGCCGTATTCTGGGATACCAAAATGACATTTCACCGGCTTGTTGAAGATGCAGCCTGCCCATGTGATGCAGTCACGCCTCTTTTACTTTCGGCACCATTCTATCGGGGAAAGTACTCGGGAATAATTATTCCTACCGGATTTGGGAACATATGTTATTCCAAACTTCTTCCCGCTCTCCGCGCATGTTCTGAGAGAATTGAAGATTATCTGAATGCAGGAGGCAGACTTCTCGTTTTTGGGGCAGCTGATGCTTCGCCGAATAGATATGACTGGCTCCCCGTAAACGTAAAATATCATTATGAATTTGCCGAACAGCATCTTGATGTTGATACAACTTCTCCGTGGTCATGTATTTTTGACGGATATGATACGACATGTTTTGCATCTGATGGATGGTTTGAAGAGTTTGAAGGACATCCCCTTGCCATCGCAGAAAATGGCTTCCCCGTTCTGGTTGAGTGCCAGGTTGGAAAAGGCACACTTCTTCTGGCAAGTACTCACGAGTATCCGAGTGATGCATTTCTGAAAGTCTTTTCAAACGGGGAACCTGTACCGTTCTGATTGGAAATTCGTGTCTTCAAACGAAATCTTATTCTTTTCAGATATCATAACAAGACATATATCCTATTTAGGTGGCAAAACCTCATGACACACACAATATTTGAACTTCTGCATATTTTGGACGAGGCGGGAATTGATCAGCCGGTTACCGGCAAAGTTATTAGTGAACGCCTTGGAATTTCTCTCGCTACCGTCTGGAAATGTGTGATTTTGTTGCGTGAGGTAGGATATGTTATAGATGCCTCCGAAAAAAGCGGATATATCCTTCGGAAACGTACACGACTTTTGCTTCCCTATGAAGTTAAACGATACTTAAAGACCAAGGTGGTCGGTCAGGAGATGCACCACTTCGAGCAGGTTGCATCAACGAATGCCCTCGCACGTCAGATGATGCATGAGGTTGGGAATGAAGTTCAGCCCGGAACGGTTCTTGTGGCTGAGCAGCAGACAGGCGGTCTTGGGCGGATGAACCGTGTTTGGATGTCTCCGGAAGGGGGAATCTGGGCAACAATTGTTGTGATGCCGAAACTCAATGTTGAGCAGACCTTCGTTATCATGGCTGCGGCATCGATCTCGCTTGCCCGTGCGATCCGCCACGAATACGAGTTATCTGCCTTGATCCAGTGGCCAAATGATGTTTTCATCGGTGATAAAAAAGTTGCAGGTACGACTCTTGAACTGTCTGCTGAGGGTGATACCATCAGATATTGTCTGATAGGTATCGGTGTGGATGTGAATGTGTCGATCGAAAAAGTCATGCCGAACCTTTCCAAATACGTAACATCTCTTTCAGATGAACTTGGGCACGATGTGGACCGTGCTCAATTCTTTGCCGTGTTCCTCAAAGAATTTGAGCGTCGTTATCAGATGATTTTGAAAGGTGAGACGGAACCTCTCTTCCGTGAATGGAAAAGTCTTTCGCACACTCTTCACAGGAGAGTCAGGGTCCGGACCATCAGGGAAAGTTTCGAAGGAGAAGCACTTGATGTTGACGAGCATGGTGCTTTGCTTATCCATAAAGACAGTGGTGAAGTCGAACGTGTTATCGCGGGTGACTGTTTCCTCATCTGATCATTTTTTATTGTTAACTCACATATAATATAAGGTTAACAATGTATGGAAACGAAAAACGTTCGCAGTTGATTATTTTTTCAGCAGTGTTTGTTGCTTTGATTACCATTGGAGGCTGGATATCGGTCCCATTTATCGTCCCGTTCACGCTTCAGACGCTTTTTGTATTACTGGCGGCAGCCGTTATGAAAAAATATGCAGTGATTCCTGCAACCCTGTATGTTTTGTTTGGAACACTTGGTCTTCCGTTATTTCACAATGGAACAGCAGGTGTAGGTATACTTCTCGGTCCGACCGGTGGTTTCCTTATCGGTTTTATTGTTATGGCGTTAATTGCAGGATTGTTTTTCTCTAAAAAATCCGTGCCGTTTGATTTGATAGGTCTTTGTCTCGCTACCCTTGTTTGTTATATATTCGGCGTAGCCTGGTTTATGATATCTTCCGGAGCAACGCTTTGGGCTGCTCTCATTTCCTGCATGCTTCCCTTTATAGCGGGTGACATAATAAAAATCGTGGTGACGGAACTCGTTGTCCTTCGTCTCCGAAAAAGTGAGGACTTCAGGTATGATCACGATTGAAGATCTCCGGCACGGTGTTCTTGATATTCCTGCGATGCAGATTCCCGCAGGTTTTACTCTGGTCTCGGGAAAAAACGGTGCTGGTAAAACGACCCTGCTGAAAATTTGTTCTGGACTTCTTCAACCTGTGGAAGGGCAGGTCAGAATCGACTCGTTATCCCCCCGTCTTGTGAATGTTGGTTACGTGAGTGAGTTTCCTGACAGACATCTGCTGTTTCCTATCGTCTTTGATGAGATTGCCTCTCCACTTCGGTTTGCCCAGATCCCTTCTGAGATAATAGAGGGAAGAGTAATGGAACTGGCAGAATCGGCGGGTATCAGCCATCTTCTGAGAAGGGAATGCAGGACCCTATCCGGCGGGGAGAAAATACTCGTCGGTGTTTTGACAGCTATTATTGATGAACCGGTTCTTCTTGTCCTGGATGAACCTGATTCTCATCTGGATAGGGAAACGATTGAGGAACTCCGCTCGTTTATTTCTTCAAAAAAAATTCCGTATGTGATGTGGAGTTCTCACACAAAAATGCTCAGAGATACCGCAGATTTTGAGGTGATGTTATGAGGATCGTTCTGGATTCTGTTCTACTTCATGCAGGGGATTTCTTGTTATCGGGTGATGCCGTTTTCGAAGACGGTGTTCATCTCATTTCAGGTAGGATCGGTTCAGGAAAATCCCTGCTCAGTTCAGCCCTTGCCGGGCTTGCATCCGTTTCGTCAGGGGAAATCATTTTGGAAGATTGTGTATCTCCGGTTCTTCTCATGCAGTTTCCTGAATATCAGGTGACAGGTTCTACTGTTTCCCGTGAGATCTCCTCATGGGGTGTCTTGCCTGGAGATCCTTCCTTCTCCCTGTTTGAGGTGAAAGCAAATGACCGTGACCCGTTTACCCTTTCCAGAGGGGAACTAAAAAGGCTCATGCTTGCCTGTGTTTTTGCCAGAGATCCGGATGTTCTCATAATGGATGAGCCGTATGCCTCGCTTGATTCTTCTGCAAAGGAAATTTTGACAAGCTCAATTGAAAATCGGCGGGGGATCACGATCGTTTTCTCTCATGAAACAGAACACATTTCACAGAATGGTGTCCTCTGGAAAATCAGGGATGGGGGGATACATCGTGAGTGATATTCGTTTTCGTCTTCTTACGCTTGTGTTGCTTTCCATCCTGTCTTTTGTGAGCGTATTTGGAGCGGGGGTCGTTTTTTGCTGGTGGATTTTTTTTGCTGCAAAAACAACATTTGCAAAAAAATCATGGAAGGTCGTTATGCTGACATCAACACTTATGGGTCTGATTCCTTCAGTCGTATTATTTTTTTCCAGCGGTGATGTGTTTTACGGAGCAAAAATATTTGTTCTGGTTCTGCTGGCATTCTGGTTTTCGGCATCTCTTCTACCCGGTGAGTTCATGAGTTTCTTTGTTTGGTTATGCGGCAAGCGGGTCGGCTTTGATCTGGGGATCATCGCCGAGTTTTCGGTTCAGGCTCTTTCAGAAATAAAATATGATTTTTCCCATCTGAAGTCGGCACTGAAAATTAAGGGGCAGAAGTTTTCAATTTTTGCGGTTCCAACACTTTCCATGGGTCTTCTTGTCCTTTCACTCAGGAGGTCTTCTTTCCAGTCATTGATTCTTGCACGGCGTGGGTACACGTCTGGCGGTACATTTGTCCCTGTGTTTTTCCCGACAATATACGATTATTTGCTACCTCTCACAGCAGTAATTTTGTTTGCGGTCTTGTTTATTTCATGAACTGGTCTTTTTGGTGGTGTTTCCGAGCCGACACAAAGTAATTTATCCCAAAGACCCAACAGTATTTTATGCATAAAAAAAAGGACAACGGTGTCTCTCCTGTGATCGCCACAATTCTTCTCATATCATTATCCGTTGTTCTTGTTGCAATTGTATCTGTTTCTGTGATGAGCGGCCTTAGCTCATTTTCAGCTGTTGATACTAAAATCGTTGGGTTTACGGTAGTTGTGAATGATAATGAAACGGCAACTGTTACACCCGTATCCGGACCTGATCTCCCGTATCTTCAGTCATATACGGTTTATTTGGATAATGGGCATATCCAGTCTGTTCCAGAATCAGGGTCAGATGTTTTGTCGGGAGCAATTATTACAGACTTCGATGATAATGTGACCCGTATCAATATCGCTGGAAATTTTACCGACGGAATCACTGCTCTTGTGTTCAGCGGGAAGGTCATTAATAAAACAGTGGTGTATGATCCAAGTCATGGCGGGGAATATTATGTGGTGGGAAGTGAACCCTATGCAAATGCTAGTGCGTTTGTTGATTCGCTTAATGCTTGGAAAAATGGTACCGCAGCGCTTAGTGACAATACACTCTTGTTCTACAATGATATCATTGTTGCAGATCAACCAATTGTACTCACTGACGCGATTATGGACTCAGTTAGCGGCACTCTTCTTCTCAATACCGGATGGAGTCAAGAATATGGTGCTTGTACTAAAACTAATATAACGATCACTCGCGCTCCTGGTTATGATGGCGAACTTCTTGTCATAGATTCGGGTACCTTACACTCGCTGTCAGTTGAAATTGTTTTGGATGGTACGAATCAGGTTGGGAGCGCTCCTCTTCTTGTAATAGATGAGGGGGCAACATTAGATGTCGACGCACTCGAGGGTCTTCATGTTATAAATGGTATTAACGTGGGTGGGAATGGCGGCGGTATTTATAATGCGGGAACTTTGGCAGTTAGTAATTATGTGGTGGTTACTGGTAACAAAGCTGAGCATGGTGCTGGAATTTATAATCTCGGTACAATTGATTTCTCTACAGACTCTCGAATCACAATTTCAGATAACGAAGCTACGGGCAACGGTGGGGGTGTTTACAATGCAGCTTCAAATTTGATAACAATTAAGGGTACTATTTCAAACAATAAAGCGGGTGGAAATGGCGGAGGGGTATATAATGCTGGTCCTCTTATTCTTACATATAAGATTCAAGAAAATGAGGCTGCGGGCAATGGTGGTGGAATATACAATGGAGCCAGCGGTACATTAACTCTTAGTAGTGGAGATGCTTCAGTTTATAATAATACTGCCAATGGTGATGGCGGGGGTATATACAATCAAGGGTCAATTACTGCACTAACCTCAGCTTCATACAATACTGCCCTCGGAAACGGTGGTGGTATTTACAACAGAGGTACGTATCTTGCAACCTCTGGGTCTATATCAAATAATCAAGCCCAAAATGGGGGTGGAATTTATAATGATATTTCTGGCAAACTTGGAGATGCAACACAATCTAGTGCTTTTGCATCGACCATCTCTCACAACAAAGCAACCGTAAACGGGGGCGGTGTCTACAATGCTGGTTATGTTTATTTTGGATGGCCAGCAATCAGCGATAATACAGCATCTAACGCGGGACAGCAATATTATGCTACCCTCACATCAACAAATACCGCCTCTGAAAGTTATTTTAGTTATGGGAGGTTGAAGGAATCAGGTTCAGGGTATTATTACATAGATTAGATGTTCATCTTAATATTACCTCCACATTTTTTGTTCAGTGAGTATTCCCATAGATTCTTTAGTCTCCATCAAGGAACTACTTTTTTAACTCTTCACTCCAAAATAATAAAGGTTTAGATAACTCGAATGAGCAGGGAGAACTTTATGGAAAAACTCAATATCACCGATACAACGCTTCGTGACGCACATCAATCGTTGGCTGCAACGCGTATGCGAACAGAGGATATGCTTGGTCTTGCCCGTGAAATGGAAAAAGCCGGTTTCTGGTCTGTTGAAGCATGGGGCGGGGCAACGTTCGATACATGTATCCGATATCTGAATGACGATCCCTGGGAACGTCTCAGGTCTCTTCACGAAATATTCGTAAAGACTCCTATCCAGATGCTCCTCCGCGGGCAGAATCTTGTTGGCTACCGTCACTACCCTGACGATGTCGTTGACAAATTCGTCTACGCTGCCTCGGAAAACGGGGTTAGCGTCTTTAGGATCTTTGATGCACTCAACGATATCAGAAACATGCAGAGATCGATGACCGCAGTTCTTGACACAGGAAATCACCTTCAGGGCACTATATCATATACGACCAGCCCGGTCCACAGCATCGAAGGTTTCGTTAAAATGGCAGAGGAACTCTACAGCCTTGGGTGTAACTCGATCTGCATCAAAGATATGGCGGGTCTCATCATGCCGGAGGATGCAAGAAAACTCATCACCGGCATAAAAGACAAAATCGATATTCCTGTTTGTCTTCACAGCCACTCAACAAGCGGGATCGCACCCATGAGTTATCAGGCAGCGATCGAAGCAGGAGTTGACATCCTCGACACCGCCATGTCCCCGTTTGCCGGCGGGACAAGTCAGCCCGCAACAGAAAGTATCGTAGCATCTGTTATTGGAACTCCGCGCGATACCAAAATCTCCCTATCCACTCTCCGCACAATCAAAACTGCAGCCGCAACCATCAGAGGAAAATATGACTGCCTGATCGACCCGATTTCGGTCAGAATCGACAGTGATGTATTGATATATCAGCTTCCGGGCGGCATGATCTCCAACCTGGTATCCCAGCTCAAAGAACAGAACGCTCTGGACAAAATGGATGATGTTCTTATCGAGATTCCGAAAGTCAGGAAAGATCTTGGATATCCGCCACTCGTTACGCCGACATCACAGATCGTCGGGACCCAAGCTGTGTTGAACGTTTTGATGGGGGGGCGCTATGCGACCACAACAAACGAAGTTCGCGATTATGTTATCGGGCTTTATGGGAAGAGTCCGAAAGAACTTGATCCCGCTCTGGTCAAATTGATTATCGGCGACACACCGCGTCTGACTTGCAGAC
>Ga0265294_10004469_pt1 | contig 17494 bp, 10 predicted proteins | sample MunlanPumphouse3_FD_192504 | JGI IMG/M metagenome (GOLD analysis project Ga0265294, IMG submission 192504) | Groundwater microbial communities from a municipal landfill in Southern Ontario, Canada - Pumphouse #3 | ecosystem: Environmental > Aquatic > Deep subsurface > Groundwater | place...
CATCATTCACCATTCAACCCATCAATACTCTATGCACTGGACTCTTTCTGAGATTCTCGACCTTGACTACTTTCTGCATACGGATGCGGATATGGATGCGGCAACGCTGGCCAAACGTGACCGATCCATTTTCCTTGAACTCCAGCAAAGCCCTCGCCTGCCGTCAGTTCCAGACACACCGGAACCCAGGAAAAAAATCCTTTTGTCCTGGCTTTCCAGGAGAAAAACACTGGCCCTATCTCCCGGGACAGTGACTGTTTTTCCCGGCCAGATGGTGGCAGGTGCCCTGAAAACCCTGACCCTGTACACCTCCATCTTCGGGCTTTTCATTGGAGTTTCGATGGCCCTGACCCTTCTTGCCTACGCAGGCAAAGCGCCCATCAACGTGTTTACCTATATTCTTGTGCTGATTATCCCCCAGATACTGCTTGTTGCCGGGATACTTCTTTTTCTCTGTTTCCGCCGACCTGCCCGTTCCCGACTGCACGCGTCCCCTATATTTTACCTTGGCGGCAAAGCAGTCACCGCTCTTGCCAAACGGATCGCCAGCCGGTTTGTGCATTCCTTACCAGCAGGCAACCGCCATGCATTTCTCGCCACTCTGGGTTCCATTTCCTCCAGCAACCAGAAATACGGCCGACTGTTTTTCTGGCCCCTGCTCTCCTTGACGCAATGTTTCGGCGTCATGTTCAACATCGGTGCACTGGGTACAACCCTCGTCAAGGTCATGGGATCAGACCTGGCCTTTGGCTGGCAATCCACTCTCCAGCTTTCTACACGGGCAGTATATCACTTCGTAACCGCCATCGCCCTGCCCTGGTCCTGGATTATCCCTGGAAATCTGGCCCATCCGAGTATGGAACAAATCAGCGGCAGCAAAATGATTCTCAAAGAAGGCATATACCGCCTGGGCACCCAGGATCTTGTTTCCTGGTGGCCCTTTTTGTGCTTTGCCCTCATCTGCTACGGCCTGTTGCCCAGGATTATTCTCTATATTCTGGCCTATTATGCATCGGCCAGGACAGTTAAGGAACATCCCCTGTCTTCTCCGGACATCGACCGTCTTTTTTTTCGGATGAATACCCCGGTCGTGGAAACAACACCACGAGATTTTCCTCTTCCCCGCAAACCTCAGCCACTGCAGTCTGCCTCGCAGGAGATCATCGATCACGCGCAACCCACAGGCCCAGTACCGGAAAGCCTGGTGATCCTCATTCCTGAAGAGATTTCAGAGCACTGCCCCCTGGACCAACTGTATGATGCAATACACAGCGGCACAGGGGTCAAGCCTTCGAACCATGTATTTCTCGATCCCTACGACCAGGATGCACTTCTACGTCAGGTTGACAATATGTCATGGCAGGAAAACCATGCCAGGATCGCTATCCTCCAGGAAGCCTGGCAGCCACCCATACGTGAATTTCTCAATTTTCTGACCACTCTGGCTTCGGGTTGCGGACACCCAACACAGATAACGATAGCCCTCATCGGCAAACCGGACCCGGAAAGCATGCTTACCCCGCCGGATGATCTGCATACACAGGTCTGGAAAGACCAGATTGCCCGACTCGCCAATCCGGCCATCGAGGTCATCAAAATTGGAGCTGTCCATGATCACTGATATTCCGGAATTCGCCATTATCGGTCACCCCAACGAAGGCAAGTCTTCTGTTGTCTCCACCCTGGCCGAAGACGATACGGTTCCCGTCAGCCGGATTCCCGGAGAAACCACCCGAAGCCGGGTCTATCCCGTGACCATTGACGGCAGAGAAATCATCCGTTTCATTGATACGCCCGGCTTCCAGAATCCCATGAAAACTCTGGAGTGGCTGCGTGCCTATAACGGCCCGGGCCCTACCATTCTCAATGCCTTTTACGAGGCGCACAGCGCTTTTCCCGAATTCCGGGATGAGTGCGAACTTTTTTTGCCCATCATGGACCGGGGCGGCATCATTTACGTTGTTGACGGTTCCCGTCCCCTGCGCCGTGTAGACAAGGTGGAGATGGAAATCCTCCGGCTCACGGGCAGACCGCGCATGGCCGTCATCAATTGCAAAGACGATGATTTCCGGTATCTTGAAGATTGGAAAAACGAATTCAATCGTCATTTCAATATGACCAGGACCTTCAATGCCCACAAAGCCACCTACGGCGAACGCATCGCCCTGCTTGAAAGCCTTAAATCCATCGATCAGGACTGGGAAGAGGCACTCAGCTTTGTGGTCACAAGTTTCAAAAAAGACTGGGAGCAACGCAACGCCCTGACGGCAACCGCCATCTGTGAGCTGCTCAAGGACAGTGCCTGCTATACAACCAGCACATCATGCAGCACAAAAGCCAGAATTCCGGAGATCAAAGACCGACTCCTCAACAAATTCCAGGACCACCTGACCACTGCTGAATCACGCTGCCATCAAAAGATCAAACACCTCTTCAAGCACAATATTTTCAACTATACGCTGCCGGACCAGTCCATTCTTCATGAAGATCTTTTTGATCAGAGTACCTGGCATGTGCTGGGGCTGAACCCCAAACAGCTGGCAACGGCCGCAGCGGTCACCGGCGGCAGCATCGGAGCTGCAGTGGACCTGGCTGCAGCCGGCCTGACCTTCGGGATTTTTACGGCCATCGGCAGCGCGATTGCGGCCGGATATGTTCTTTGGGACGGGGAACGGTTTGCCAAAACCAAGGTCAAAGGGATTGGCATCGGGGGCTACCATGTACAGGTGGGGCCGGTGGATAATGCGCAGCTTCTCTATATACTCCTGGACCGCGCCCTGCTCTACTACGCCCATGTGATCAACTGGGCCCATGCATTGCGGGAAACGCCACAGGCACTGGCAAAGCCGGAAAAAGAAACCAAAATAGGCTTTTCAAGCACCTGGGACAAAGAACAGCGGGGGGTGTGCGCCTCATATTTCTCAGCCCTCAAACAGGACAAGGATATCCATGGGTCTGAACACGCCTTCCAAAACATGCTTGAAAAAGAACTGGTACACCTTGCCCACAGCGAGTTAGGCGCCCCTGTTTACCCTTGCGATCATCCCTAAATGCTTCACAAACAAACACCCCGGGCAATACCATTACCCGGGGTGTTTGTTTGTCTTTATTTGTTGCCAAACCTCTAAAATTCCAAATGACTCACAGTCCTTGGGAAAGATATCACGTCCCGGATATTGGTTACCCCGGTGACCAGCATCAGCATCCGCTCAAAGCCCATGCCGAAACCGGCGTGGGGCACGGTACCGAATTTACGCAGATCCCTGTACCACCAGTACTCATCAATATTCAGGCCCAATTCTTTGATGCGGGCGTCCAGAACGTCCAGCCGTTCTTCTCTCTGGCTGCCACCAATAAGTTCACCGATGCGAGGGACCAGAATATCCACAGCCGCAACAGTGCGGTTGTCGTCGTTCATGCGCATGTAAAACGCCTTGATTTCCTTGGGATAGTCAAACACGGCCACGGGCTTTTTGAAATGAATTTCCGTCAGATACCGTTCATGCTCGGTCTGCAGATCCAGACCGAACTCCACAGGGTATTCAAATTTCTGCGTGGCTTTTTTAAGGATTTCGATGGCCTCCCCATAGGGCAGACGGACAAAATCGTTATCCACGATGGAATCAAGGGTGGCAAAGAGGCTCTTGTCCACAAAACGGCCAAAGAGATCCAGGTCATCTTTGCAATGCTCACGCACATGATTGATGAGATATTTGATACACTCTTCGCCCAGATCCATATCGTCGGACAGATCGGCAAAGGCCATCTCCGGCTCCAGCATCCAGAATTCTGCAGCATGCCGGGGAGTATTGGAATTTTCAGCCCGGAACGTCGGTCCAAAGGTATACACATCTCCCAGAGCTGTGGCCATATTCTCCGCAGACAGCTGCCCGGAAACCGTGAGCGAGGCCCTTTTGCCAAAAAAATCCTGAGAAAAATCCACCTGCCCATTTTTGCGGGGAAGATTGGCAAAATCAAATCCACTTACGGTGAACATCTCACCGGCACCTTCACAGTCCGAACCGGTAATGATCGGAGAATGGATATAGTAAAAACCCCGGTCCCGAAAAAAAGCATGGATGGCATAGGAAAGCTCCGAACGGATACGGGTGATAGCACCGTACTTATTACTCCGGGGACGCAGATGGGCGATGGAGCGCAAAAATTCATCCGAATGTCTCTTTTTCTGCAGAGGAAACGTCTCGGGGTCGGCAGCCCCGATCAGTTCAATGACCGTGGCCTGCACCTCCCACGTCTGCCCTTTACCCGGAGATTCCACAAGATTGCCAACCACCTTGACCGAAGCTCCGGTGTTGATCTCCGGCATGAGTTCGTATCCCGGGACATCGGCATCCACGATGACCTGAATATTTTTCAGGCAGGAACCATCGTTGACTTCGAGGAAAGAAAACCCCTTGGAATCACGTTTGGTGCGCACCCATCCGCAAAGCGTCATCCCTTCCATGCCAGCCTCGGCCCCGAGGGCCTGACGAACCCGCATTCTTTTCATCTACCAGCTCCTTCTATAGTTGTGCCGCCGGAAGCGTGAGGAAAAAACATCCGCCACATCCCCGGGCGTGCATTATACCAGCTATATTTCATCATCCATAGTACTGTGGCTGATCTCAAATGGTAAAAACGCCCTCTCCCTAGCCTTGTCCCCAGGCAAATTCAAGCCCGAATGCCCGCGCTCCCAGCTGCGTGCCCTGGCCACGTCAACATCAAAACCATCCGGCCTATTGCAACTCTTCAAAAAATCATACAAGGGATGGTGGTTCCACCACGTATGGAAACCGGCAATGAGGACATAATTCCGCCCCCACGTCGTCCGAAGCATTATCCGGAGCAGATTAAAAAAATAATAACCATCCTGTATGGTTATTACATATGACAACGCATTGTCGCTCCCCGAAAAACTTTGTAACGATCCAAACCGAGTATAGCTATCTTCAAGGACACGCATGGATATCAGCAAGGGGCGTTCCCCCACATGCTCTTTTGTTTTTTTGAGTATTTTTCTGGTCTTTGTTGGAAATATACTCCCCACGTACGGCGCAACTCCATTACTGGTCAGGGGAGATCAAAGCTATCCCCCGTACGAATTTCTGAACGACCAAAACCTGCCAGACGGCTTCAATATAGACATCATGAACGCCGTTGCACAAAAAATGGGCTTGTCCGTCACGATCAAGCTGGGTCCCTGGCAAACGGTCCGCACGGAAATAGAGCAGGGAAAAATTGATGTTCTGATGGGTATGTATAAAACGGAAGAACGGGATAAACTGGTGGATTTTGCAATCCCGCATTTCATTGCATCCTACGCCCTTTTTATCCCAAAAAATTCATCTATTTCCTCTTTGGAAGACGCCCGCAACCGAAGGATACTGGTCCAAGAGGACGATCTCGGATATGATTTTCTGCGCCAGCACAAGCTGACAGATCAAATTATTGCCGAAAAACGTGTGGACCAGGCTCTTCTCAACCTGGCCGCAGGGCATGGAGACTGCGCCCTGGTTCCTCGCCTGCTGGCTATGATCATCATTCAAAAAAACCACCTTACGGGGATCACCCCCGTTGGGAGCCCCATACTCCAAAGCAAATATTGTTTTGCAGTCCCGGAAGGTCGTTCAGGATTACTGTCGGAATTAAATGAAGGTCTTAGTATCATTAAGTATTCCGGAGAATATGATCGGATCTACGACAAATGGTTTGGTGTGTACGAAGGCAATGGTCAAAACAGCCATCCATTTTTTAAATATATCCCTCTTGTCATCCCGCTGTTACTGCTGGTCATAGCTGTCATTGTTCTGTGGACCTGGCTGCTGAGAAGAGAGGTGAACCGCGCCACAAAAAAATTATGGGCAAGCAGTGAAAATCTTAGAATCACCCTGAAATCAATAGGTGACGGCGTTATAGCCATAGACACAAAGGGGTGTCTCACCCAGATGAACCCTGTGGCGGAACAACTCACGGGCTGGACCTTTCAGGATGCCCTGTCACAACCCGTCAATCTTGTTTTTCCCATCGTGCACGGAGGAACAAGAGCCCCGCTGACAAATGCTGCCCTGCAGGTGCTTACAACAGGCAAACCTGTGGATCTGAGCAATCACAACACCTTGCTTTCCAAACATGGTATTGAATATCACATTGCCGAAAACGCAGCGCCTATACGGGATAGAGCGGGGAAACTGAAAGGAGTGGTGATGATCTTCAGAGATATTTCTGAAAAATATCGTCTGCAGGAATCATTACGACAAAGTGAAGAACGGTTTCAATTGGCCATGGAAGCCAACAAAGACGGCATATGGGATTGGAACATCCTCACAGGCGAAATATACTACAGCCCGGGGTACGGAGCCATCCTCGGATATGACGAATCAGAAATGGCGGCCCACGTCGACACATGGGCAAATCGTATCCATCCCGATGACTACGAAAAAGCAGTTCGGGCCAACCATGACTGTATCGAAAATATTTCGGACACCTTCAGGGTTGGTTTCCGCATGCAGGCTAAAAATGGCACGTGGCGATGGATACTCGGCCGGGGCAAAGCGGTCTCCCGGGATACACATGGCAGGGCCACCCGATTAGTCGGCACACATACCGACATCACCCATCTCAAGCGAACAGAAGAAGCCCTTACCAGGCAGAACCTGCGCTACTCCACCCTGCTCAGCAATCTCAACGGCATGGTCTACCGTTGCAAAAACGACACAAGCTGGACCATACAATTTGTCAGCAGCGGATGCCTCAATCTTACGGGATATTCTGACGAAGATATCCTGGAAAATCGCAACGTATCTTTTGCTAACCTCATTCTTCCGGCATACCGGGAGATGGTGTGGAATACATGGCAAAAAAATCTCGCCAGCCATACTCCCGTTGAAGTTGAATATGAAATCAAAACCGCCACGGGCGCAACCAAATGGGTCTGGGAAAAGGGATGCGGTATTTTTGATGCCCAGGGCTGTCTCATCCATATTGAAGGCTTTATAACCGATATCTCCGATCGTAAACAGATGGAAAAAGCCCTCGAGAAACGGATTGTGGCACTGACCCGCCCCATCGAACATGCCGAAGACATCACCTTTGAGGATCTCTTCAATCTGGATGACATCCAGCGTCTGCAGGACGAATTTTCCCAGGCAACGGGCGTGGCCTCCATGATCACAAAACCCGACGGAACCCCTATCACCCGCCCCAGCAATTTCCGCCGCCTGTGCCGGGACATCATCCGCAAGACAGACAAAGGACGGGCCGCTTGTGAGAAATCGGATATGGCCCTCGGCCGGATCAACCCAGAAGGCCCCATTCTCCGACCATGCAAAAGCTGCGGACTCTGGGACGCTGGGGCGTCCATTTCCGTCGGCGGCACACATATCGCGAGCTGGCTGGCCGGCCAGGTGCGCGATGAAACCCAAAACGAAGACATGATGCGCGATTATGCCCGAAAAATAGGCGCCAACGAAGAAGAATTTATCAAGGCATTCCTTGAGGTGCCTGCCATGTCACACGAAAAATTTACCCAGGTTGCTCAGGCCCTCTTCACGTTTGCCAACCAGTTATCAACCAGCGCCTACCTGAATGTACAACAAGCCCGTTTTATCTCTGAACGTAAACAGGCCCTTGAAAAGCTCCATCGCAGTGAAGAAAAGCTACGCATCACCCTTGACTCCATAGGCGATGGCGTCATCGCCACCGACACCCAGGGTACGATCACCCTGATGAATCCTGTGGCCGAAAAACTTACTGGCTGGACCCTCAAAGAGGCGATGGGTAAACCCATGCGCTCGGTTTTCAATATCATCCATGCCCAGACCAGAAAATCCGCAGAAAGCCCTGTCAAAAAAGTACTCGCGACCGGTGGAATCGTGAACCTGGCAAACCACACCGTGCTCATTACCAGGGACGGCAGCGAGCATCAGATCGCCGACTCCGCAGCCCCCATCCGTTCGGATACGGGAACAACCCTTGGCGCCGTCCTGGTTTTTCGCGATGTTACCGAAGAATACGCGCTGCAGGAACAGCTCCGCCAGAATCAAAAAATGCAGGCCATTGGTCAGCTTGCCGGCGGCGTGGCTCATGATTTCAACAATATGCTCAGTGGCATCATGGGGGCGGCTGAACTCTTGAAAAGCCAGGAAAAACATCTCGGCAGCGACAATAACAGACACGTGGATCTCATTCTCCAGGCCGCAACCCGAGCCGCCGATCTGACCACCAAGCTGCTGGCTTTTGGACGCAAGAATAAAATGACCTCGACAACACTAGATCTCCACCATCTGCTTGAGGATACAGCAGCCATTCTTTCCAGAACAATAGATAAAAAGATCAGAATTCTTATGGACCTGCATGCCGGTACGTCTGCCGTCAGGGGGGACGCCTCGGCATTGCAAAATATCGTGATGAACCTGGGAATCAATGCCAGCCAGGCGATGCCGGCTGGAGGTGACATTCATATGACAACACACAACCAGTATGTGGACGCCAACCATTGTCATGCAACGCCGTTTATCCTCGAACCAGGTGAATACATCGAACTGGAAATCAGAGACACTGGCAGCGGGATTGCGCATGAGCATCTGGCCAGAATATTCGAGCCGTTCTTTACGACCAAACCCCCGGGGCATGGAACAGGACTCGGGCTGGCGGCCGTCTACGGAGCAGTACGGGATCATCAAGGAGCCATAACCGTGTTCAGTGAGGAAGGGAAAGGGACATCATTTCATATCCTGCTTCCCTGCGTGGAAAACATTGTCCAGGCACCGGAAAAGCACCAGGAACAGGCTGCCACTACGGGACATGTTTTACTGGTTGACGACGAGGAATATATCCGGACTACGGGAAAACTGCTGCTGGAAGACCTGGGATATAAGGTTTCGACCGCCGCAAACGGTCTAGAAGCCGTGGATATATTCCGAAAAAAATATCGTCATATAGATATTGTAGTTATGGATATGATGATGCCCGAAATGGATGGCAATGAAGCGTTGAAAAAAATGAAAGAAATCGACAAAAACTGTAAGGTAATCATTTCCTCAGGATTCACGAACAGCGCGACGATCAATGCATCAAAAAAATCGGGAGTGGCCGGATTTCTCCGCAAGCCATACAGAATTTTTGAATTAAACCAGCTTATTGCAAAAACATTACACCAATAACCAGGTACGATCGCGTTTCCTGCCGGCTGTTAAATCAGCTGTCAGCCACTCTGCCGCGGCCCCTTTTGTCCACGGCCTATGCAGGAGCTAGAAGCCATTAACATACTGAAAATTAACTATTCTTTTTATAATATTTTCCCTATTGATTTTTTTATAACTTTCCTTCATAAGCCCGGAAATTCACCCTGCACAGAACGCATAATCTCTTTGCAGGCTAAGGGTTATAACCCCCGTTCCATCCATATTTTGCAGACTTGTTCCAACCGGGGCAGCAGGTAATTGAGATTCTCTTACGTACTTGCGGACACCCTCCTTTTTTGTCCGCACACGCTGTTCCGATCCCAACTCCCTTTCATACCAAAAGTACCCCCATGCCCGACCATCATAGCTGATGGCCGGGCATGAGTAGGAATGCTGATCCAAAGAGGATAATCACTCCATGACACCCCCGCAGACGACACCTTCCGGTGGATTGATTGCAATACAATCAGTGAGCAAATACTTTGGCGAAGATATCGCCCTGAGTAATCTGAATCTGACCATCAACCAGGGTGAATTTCTGACCATTCTAGGTCCTTCTGGATGCGGCAAAACAACGCTCTTGCGTCTGTTAGCCGGCTTTGAAGCCCCTTCGTCCGGCAGGATTACCCTTGAAGGAAAAAATATCCTGGGCATCCCCCCTGAGGACCGTCCTGTGAATACGGTCTTTCAGAGCTACGCACTCTTCCCGCACATGACGGTATTTGAAAATGTGGCCTTTGGATTGCGCATGAAAAACACCCCTGTTCGAGAGATTCCCGAACGGGTCACCGAAGCCCTGCGTCTGGTCAAGCTCAACGGTTTTTCCAAACGTCACCCCCACGAACTCTCTGGCGGCCAGCAGCAACGAGTGGCCATCGCCCGGGCCATCGTCAACGATCCCCTCATGCTTCTTCTGGACGAGCCCATGTCTGCGCTGGACTCCCGCCTTCGGAAAAACCTGCAGATGGAACTCAAGCATCTTCAGCGGAAACTGGGGATCACCTTTGTTCTGGTCACCCACGATCAGGAAGAGGCCTTCTCCATGTCCGACCGTATCGTCGTCATGGATGAGGGTGAACTTATGCAGGTTGGGACTCCCAGGGAAATCTACGAGGAACCGGCAAACATGTTCGTGGCTCGCTTTGTGGGTGAAATAAATGTGTTTTCCGGGCGGGTGATCAACCGTGGACAGGAACAACTGAATATCGATGTAAATAAAACCGTATGCACAGTGAAAAACAAAGGCGGATTTGAACAGGGCCAGAAAGTTCGTATTCTCCTGCGGCCCGAAGACATGCGTATCGAAACGGTTCGCGACCTGGACGCTGACCCCGAACTGCGCAAAGATTTCGCCCTGGGGGGCTACTTTCGGGGACGGGTCGATGAAACCGTGTACAAGGGAGCAACCTATGATGTTTACACAACCCTGGCTTCGGGAAAATCCCTGGTGATCACGGAATTTTTCAACGAGGACGATGAAGATGTCTATTTCCAGCCCGGTGACGAAGTGGCCATCAGCTGGGTACAGGGATGGGAAGTGGTGCTGCCCGATGGCGAATAAAAAAATATTTAGGTCCTTTTCCATCGGACTCGTGGTCTGCTGGATGATTGCCTTTGCCGTGATCCCCAATATTCTGGTGCTCACGGCCAGTTTTCTGAGCAGAACGGATTCTCAGTTCCTCACCATGCCCCTGACCCTCGACGGCTATGACCAGCTTTTTACCCCGCTCATTGCAGGTATTGTCATGCGCTCCTTAGGTCTTGCGTGCATGGTCACCGTCACCTGCCTGCTCCTGGGCTACCCCTTTGCGTGGATACTGGCCCGAGCACCCAAAAAGCACCGCCATCTGCTCATTGTCATGCTGATTATTCCCTTCTGGACCAATTCCTTAATACGGACCTACGCCCTGATCGCCATATTGAACACCAGCGGTCTGCTCAACAAAGCCCTTATGACCCTGGGGCTCATCGAAACACCGTTACGGATTTTATATACAAAAAGCGCTGTACTCATCGGCCTGACCTATACACTGCTTCCTTTCATGGTGCTGCCCCTGTATGCGGCCATTGAAAAGCTGGACCCCAGGCTCAGAGAAGCAGCCCGTGATCTGGGTGCCTCCAGGCTGGCAAGTCTGCTCAAGATAGAGCTTCCTCTGACCCAGTCCGGGATTATTGCCGGCTCCATGCTTGTGTTTCTCCCGGCTCTGGGCATGTTTTATGTTCCGGATATTTTGGGTGGAGCCAAGTCCGTACTTATCGGCAATTTTATCCGGGACCAGTTCATGATTGCCCGCAACTGGCCCTTTGGCTCGGCGGCCAGTATCTTCCTGACCCTGATTATGATTGTCATGCTCTCCCTCTACGCCTGGCGTACTACCCGAACCAGACAGGGAGGCCGGCTGTGAACACCTTCATAAAAACAGTCTATGCCGCGCTGGTGTATGCCTTTTTATATTTTCCCCTGGTGGTCATGGGAGTCTATTCCTTTAATGCGTCCAAATATTCCATTGCCTGGAAGGGGTTTTCCACCACGTGGTATCTCAAACTTCTCGGCAACACCCAGCTTCTGGATGCGGCCCTGCACTCTCTGACCATCGCTTTTTTTTCAGCAACCCTGGCCACCGTTGTCGGAGCCATTGCAGCTTTGGCCCTGCACCGCTACCGTTTCCCCGGGCGAAAAATCCTGTACGGATTCGTGTATGTCCTGATCATGTCCCCGGATATCATCATGGGCATCTCGCTCCTGGTCCTTTTTCTGGTCATCGCCCTGCCCCTGGGATTCTGGACACTGCTCCTGTCCCATATCACCCTGTGCCTGCCCTTTGTCACGGTCACCATTCTTTCACGACTGCAGGAATTTGATTCCCACGTCATCGAAGCGGCCCGCGATCTTGGTGCCAGTGAATTCCGGCTTTTCCGGCATGTCATTCTTCCCATGGTCATGCCTTCTGTTCTGGCGGGGTGGCTTTTAAGCTTCACCCTTTCTTTAGATGATGTCATGATCAGCTTTTTCACTACCGGACCAAGCTATGAGATCCTGCCTCTAAAGATCTATTCCATGGTTCGCCTGGGTGTAAAACCAGAGGTCAATGCCCTGTGTGTAATCATGATCAGCATCACCCTTTTGGCCGTTCCCACGGCACAATGGCTTTTAAAGGATAAAACACGATGAAAAAACTTTGTATTCTTTTGGCTTTTCTGTTCATGGCCTCCCCTACTTTTGCCGCCCAAAACGAAGTGTTCCTGTTCATCTGGTCGGAATATCTCCCGGACCAGGTGGTGGAACAATTCACCAAAGAAACCGGCATCAAGGTCAACATCTCCACCTATGACAGCAACGAGGCCATGTACGCCAAGGTCAAAATGGTCAGCGGCAAGGGATATGATCTCATCGTCCCTTCCTCGGATTACGTGGCCCGTATGTCCCGGGAAGGCATGCTCATGGAACTTGATCATGCCAAGCTCCCCAACCTCAGGAATCTGGATCACGAGCTGCTTGCCAAAATGGTCGACTCCCAAAGCAGGTATGCAGTGCCCTATATGTGGGGTTCCACAGGTATCGCCGTGAACACCCAGGCTATGGACCTACAAAAAATAACGTCCTTAAATGATCTATGGCGACCCGAATTTGCGGGCAAATTGATCATGCCCAACGACATGCGCGGCGTTCTGGGGATCGGTCTCAAAAGCCTGGGCTATTCCTTAAATGATACCAATCCCGACCATCTGCAGCAGGCCTACAACAAGCTGATCACCCTCATGCCCCATGTGCGGGTCTTTGATTCCGATTCCCCCAAACAGGCATTACTCAACGGCGAAGTACAGCTGGGGGCCGTCTGGAACGGTGAGGCCTACATCGCCAATAACGAAAACCCAGACATCGCATATGTCTACCCCAAGGAAGGCTACAGCCTGTGGGTAGACAGTTTCGCCATCCCCAAAGGAGCAGCCAATATCAATCAGGCTCACGCGTTCATCAATTTTCTCCTGCGTCCGGACATGGCCAAAATTATTTGCGAAGAACTGGGCTATTCATCTCCCAACAGGGAGGCCATTAAATTATTGCCCGAAGAGGTACGCTCCAACCATATCGTGTACCCCACCTCCGCCGAACTGGCCCGGGGCGAATTCGAGACCGATCTGGGCGAAGCGACCGAAATATATGATGCTTTGTGGACCAAGCTGAAGACTGAAAATTAAGATTTTTTCAGAACAAACATATCCAGCAATGAAAAAACCCTTTATTATAAGGGTTTTTTTATTGCTGGATATCATTTTCCGTAGAGACAAGGCATGCCTTGTCTCTACCATATCATTCATTGTACCCGGATGACCTTTTTTCCGCCGGATGGACCAGAATACTCATATCCAGTTCTTCCTGCAGTCATTGTACTCTCTCCTATGTGGGTGCAGATGATGAGATAAAAACAGGATGCCATGCTTCTCTTGATTAGTAAAACAAGTTGTTTTAATCGTACCTATGATTTTTTCTAATCAATAAGAGGTAAACATGAAAAACCACAAAGGAGCTGCGTTTATATTGGATGCTGACCTGATCACCCTTCGAGCCGTGGTTGGCGTGGTTGATGAAGGCAGTTTTTCCGCTGCTGCAAAGCGTATCGGAAGATCCCAATCGGCTGTAAGCCTGCAAATTGCTAAACTGGAAGAACAAATGGACATCCGTCTGTTTGATCGGACAAGCAGGTCGGTCGTCCAGACACATGCTGGTGAGGTGTTTACGGCCTATGCCCGACGGATACTGGACCTGGCGGATGAGGCGTATGCAGCGGTGAGTTCTCCCGCCATAAGCAAGCCCCTGCGCATCGGCTTTGCCGAGTATCTGGTACCGCATCATCTCTACAGACTACTTTCCCAATTCAGACGACGATACCCCAAGGCGACCGTGGAACTCAAACTGGGTATGGGAGGTTCGCTTCTCCAGGATATGAAAGACGGGCAACTGGATGTGGTCGTGGCTGGTCCTGAAGGAGAAAAAGGGGTCATGCTTATGGAGGAACCCCTGGTGTGGGTTGGCCCCCAAAATGATCACCTCGATACCCGGGGTAAAAAGCTGGAGTTGATTCTGATGCAGCCTCCCTGCAGCTACCGCAAGGCAGCATTTGACTCCCTGGCCAAGGCTGAAGTTTCCTGGAATCTTGCTCTCAGTGCCAATTCCATCCAGGGCACCCAAAGTGCCGTGGCCGCAGGGCTTGGCATTTCGGTGGTTCCCAGATCAGCTGTAAATAAGGACTTAAAAATTATAAATAAAGGAGTTCCTGAGTTGCCCGCAACGAGCATTCAGGCCTATAGCAAGACGGTTGATTCCCATCCCCTCATTGAGCCCTTTATTGATTTTCTCAAAGAAGAGCTGGCAGAAATCGGACGGGATTAGACTGAGAATCCCTCCAAAACAGCATCCCATGGCTGGCCGTGTCCATCTCCACCGGGGTAGAATCAATTCGTTTTACTCATGGCTTCTATTTAAACAACTCGCTTTACTTATTGATTACCCATCCCTAATGTCTTGCCATATTCTGCGTGTCGCAACAAGGGAATATGGAGACAGTCGTTGAAAAGGTACTCCGTATTTCCTGATGTCTCTCAGTCAGGGCGTCAGGAATGCCAAAACCTCCGTACAAATGGATATTTCCCTATCTATAACTGCAAAACCCATATACACGAAAATCCGGGCATGCATGGTATTCTGTCGATACCAACGTGCCCGACATTCCCGCAGGTACATATGCCACCGGCAGCACCGTGCCGCTTGTGGCTTTTCAAACCATCCAACTTTCAAACATAAGAGGATATACAATGGACGCTATTGCCATGATCAAAGAACGTAGAAGTGTTCGCAAGTACAAGAATAAAAAAGTAGACAGAGAGACCATGAAGGAAATCATCGACATTGCCAGGTGGGCACCTTCCTGGGCCAATTTCCAGATCGCACGCTATACGCTCATCGATGACGACGCCACCATTGCCAAACTCGCAACGGACGGTGTCAAAGGATTTGTTTATAACGTCAACACGTTAAAAAACGCCCAAGGCGTTGCCGTGCTGAGCTTTGTCAAAGGCAAGAGCGGCAAGCTCGATCCCGCGAAAGATGAATACGCCACATCCAAATCCAATGTCTGGGAAGTCTTTGATGCCGGTCTCGCCTGCCAGACCTTCTGTCTGGCCGCCCATGCCAAGGGTGTGGGGACGTGCATTTTCGGCGTCATTGATGATGATTCCATTTCACAGATCGCCAATCTGCCCCCAGAGGAAACCGTAGCCGCTTTGATCGTCTATGGTTACGGAGATGAGCAGCCCCCGGCAACACCGCGGAAAACAGTGGAAGAAATTGCCCGGTTCATCTAAACCTTGTTTGAATTACCAGAAGTTACGAACAACATCCATGGACTGCAGGTAAAGAGAAAAGATGCTGGGGATGGCCCTTCAATTCCAAAACGTCATATTGCACATGGGCGTTGGTTACCCCCGCCCTCTCGCAAACAATCCAACAGTGTAAAAACAAAAAAAGCCGAACCTCCAGGTTCGGCTTTTTTTGTTTTTGTTAGAGAATCCGACAAGAAGATGTGCGCCAGTATTACCTGGTCAGATGCCGGTACCGGAGACGTTTGGGAATATCCGCGTCCTTGCCCAGACGGCGGTGTTTGTCCTTTTCGTAGTCGGAATAGTTGCCTTCAAACCAGACCACCTGGCTGTCACCTTCAAAGGCCAAGATATGGGTGGCCACCCGGTCGAGAAACCACCTGTCATGGGAGACAACCACGGCGCATCCGGGAAAATTCTCGATACCCTCTTCCAGGGTCCGGATGGTGTTCACGTCCAGGTCATTGGTCGGTTCATCCAGAAGCAGAACATTGGCTTCACGGGTAAGCATCAACGCCAGATGCAGACGGTTGCGTTCTCCTCCCGAAAGCATCCCCACCTTTTTCTGCTGGGCCGAACCCGTGAAATTGAACTTGCCCGCATAGGCCCGGGTATTGATCTCCCGACCGCCCAGGCGCAAAATATCCGACCCGCCGGAAATGGTTTCCCAGACGGTTTTTTCAGGATCAAGGCCTTCACGTTCCTGGTCCACATGGGCCAGACAGACGGATTCACCCAGACGGATAGCCCCCCCATCGGGCTGTTCCACGCCGGTGATCATCTTAAACAGGGTTGATTTTCCGGCCCCGTTGGGTCCGATAACCCCGATGATCCCACCCGGAGGCAAAAGAAAACTCAGATCCTCTATAAGCAGGGTATCTCCGTACCCCTTGCGGACATGTTCAGCCTCGATAACCATAGCTCCCAGACGGGGTCCCGGGGGGATAAACAGGCTCATATCCCGGTTCTGTTCACGCGGGCCCTGGTTGACCAGTGATTCGTACGCGCTGATACGGGCCTTGGACTTGGCATGACGACCCTGGGGAGACATGCGTATCCATTCCAGCTCGTTTTTGAGGGTCCGCTGACGGGCTCCCTCCTGTTTTTCTTCCAAGGCCAGACGGGCCTGCTTCTGTTCCAGCCATGAGGAATAATTGCCCTTCCAGGGGATACCCTGGCCACGGTCCAGTTCCAGAATCCATCCGGCCACATTATCCAGAAAATAGCGGTCATGGGTCACGGCGATAACCGTTCCCGCATACTGATGCAGATGATGTTCCAGCCAGGCTACAGACTCAGCATCCAAATGGTTGGTGGGCTCGTCCAGAAGCAGGATGTCCGGCTTACGGAGCAGCAGACGGCACAGGGCCACCCGACGTTTTTCCCCTCCCGAAAGCACCCCTATCAAGGCATTTGCATCGGGACAACGCAGGGCAGCCATGGCCATTTCAAGACGGGAATCCAGATCCCAGGCATCACAGGCGTCGAGCTTTTCCTGCACCTCGCCCTGACGTTCGATAAGCGTATTCATCTCGTCATCGGACATGGGTTCGGCAAATTTTGCATTGATCTCGTTGAATTCATCAAGGAGGGCCACGGTTTCGCCAACGCCCTCCTGCACGATCTGCAAAACGGTTTTTTCTGGATCAAGGTGGGGTTCCTGTTCCAGATACCCGACACTGTATCCGGGGGCAGCGACAATTTCGCCGCCAAAATCTTTATCCACACCGGCCATAATACGCAGAAGTGTACTCTTCCCCGATCCGTTCAGGCCGAGCACACCGATTTTTGCCCCGTAAAAAAAAGACAGAGAAATGTTTTCGATAATCGGGCGGTTATCATGGTGCTTGGTGATCCGGACCATGGAATAAATAATCTTGTTCGGTTCATCACTCATATATCGATTGACCTCGTTCAAATGTTTTCTGGATAGT
>Ga0265294_10004471_pt1 | contig 17494 bp, 12 predicted proteins | sample MunlanPumphouse3_FD_192504 | JGI IMG/M metagenome (GOLD analysis project Ga0265294, IMG submission 192504) | Groundwater microbial communities from a municipal landfill in Southern Ontario, Canada - Pumphouse #3 | ecosystem: Environmental > Aquatic > Deep subsurface > Groundwater | place...
ATAGATTTCCAGAGGGTTTGAAAATCTTAAAAAGGGAGACCTTCTTTTCTTTGGCTCTAAAGCAACAGCCGAAAGAGGAGAAAGAATAACTCATGTAGGAATGTATATAGGGGGGGGTGAGTTTATTCATTCTGCTACTTGTGTGAGAATTAACTCTCTTTTACCTGATGCATATAACTATTATGAAGGGTCAACTCGTTTGGTAAGGTCTAATAGGCTTCTAACCGAGATAGATAAAGATCCTAATATAGTTTCTATTAAAAATCACCCGTGGTATTTTGTAAAATAATTAATTAAATAGAAATGGATAAAATTACAACAAGAAGGAATTTCATTAAGTCGGCTGGTTTGTTAACAGCTGCTGCCGCATTTATTAATCCTGCAGATATTTTTGCTCATTCTGCAAGAAATTCAGTAAAAAAAATGGGTAGTAAAAAACTCATGTTATCGTGGATTCCATTCGATGCTCAATTAACGCATCCTTTTACGATATCTAGTTTTACACGAACTACTACTCCAATAGTGTTGACAGAATTAACTTGGGATGGTTATACAGGTTACGGAGAAGCTGCTATGCCTCCTTATCTTGGTGAAAATCAAGCATCTGTAATGGAATTTTTAAAAAAAATAGATCTTTCACAGTTCGATTCTCCATTCCGTATTCAGGATATTTTGGCTTATGTAGATTCCCTTGCAATTAATAATACTGCTGCAAAAGCTGCTGTAGATATTGCTCTACATGATCTTGTAGGTAAAATTATTGGACAACCTTGGTGGAAAATTTGGGGCTTTAATTCAGAGACTGCTCCTGATACTTCATTTACTATTGGATTAGCTACCGAAGAGATGGTTCGCACTAAGACTAAAGAGGCCTCTCCTTATAATGTTATAAAGGTTAAGTTGGGAAGAGACGAAGCTACAGACAAGATGATGATAAATACAATACGTTCTGTAACCGATTCTACTATATGTATTGATGCAAATCAGGGATGGAAAGACAAACATTATGCTTTAGATATGATTAACTGGCTTAATGAGAGAAATGTAAACATGATTGAGCAGCCTATGTCTAAATATCAACTGGACGAGACTGCTTGGCTTTCAGAGCGTAGTCCGCTTCCAATTATAGCAGATGAAGCTTGCCAGCGTTTGACAGATATTCAGCACCTTAAAGGGGCATATCATGGAATAAATATTAAACTTATGAAATGTACTGGAATGAGAGAAGCTCGTGAGATGGTCTCTCTTGCAAAGGCACTTCATATGAGAATTATGATTGGTTGTATGACTGAAACATCTTGTGCTATATCGGCAGCAGCTCAGCTTGCTCCAGAAACGGAATGGGCCGATCTAGATGGAAATTTATTGATCTCTAATGACGTATTTGAAGGGATGAAAATTGTAAATGGCAAGATTACTCTGACAGACAAGCCAGGTATTGGAGTTACAAAAATTTAATTTTGAATTAATTTGTTATCTTTGTTCGAAATTTATTTTAATTATGGCAAGTTTAAGAATTATAAAAAAGGATATTGACTACCTTGTATCGGAAGTTGTTTCAGACTGTTGGACATTTCTTTACATTAATCCGGGCAAGAAAGCAGAAGATGCTGTTGCTATTATTAACGATGCTTTAAAGTTCAGAGATGATCTTTATACTAGGGTTAATAAACCAAACAAAGAGAACATTAAAGCTCATTACAAAGCAGTAAATACTGATTTGCTTACTGGAGTAGATTCTTTATTCAAAAGAATAAGTGTACTTACAAAGTAAGAGCTAAATTCTTATAAGATATTAATGGTTTTACCTATCAAAAAAGCCGGCTTCATTTGATGTCGGCTTTTTTGCTACATACTTGGGCTAAATTGTTTAACTTTATTTGAGAACTCTTTTTCCCGACCATCGCAGAGTGAGTTTAGATATTTATGAAATTCTTTGCCATGATTTTTGTGCTTAAGGTGAGTTAGTTCATGGAGTATTATGTAGTCGCATAGCTCCGCTGGAAGCCTCATCAAATGTATATTGAGGTTTATATTATTTAATGAAGAGCAGCTGCCCCAATTCGTTTTGTTATTTTTAAGAAAAAGTTTGTTGTATTTAAATAGATGTTTACCTGCCATATATTGAGCTCTTTTTGGGAGATATTCTTGGGCCGAATGTCTAATTGCCAAATTTACTGCTATACCTAATTGTTCTGTTGAGGTATTTGCAGGATAGGAGATATGTCTAGATGTACCTCCTTCGTTTGCTATTCTATTTGTTGTGATAGTAATTTTTGGATTCTCATGTTTGGAAGGAGTAGCTTGGATAGTATCCATTTTTGAAAGAGTAATTATGCCATTTATCAATACAATAGAAGTACCATCAACTAAAGGTAGAGCCAGCTTTTGTGCTTTTTCTCTCTGCTTTGCAAGGGATTTACTTATCCAATCTAATTTGGATTCAAGAAATTCGGAAGCTTGACTGAAAGATGCATAAGGTGGAATTGTAATTTTAATTCCTTTAGCAGCATGTACGGATAGCCTTATACCATGTGATCGTATTTTCTTTACAATTTTATATTCTCCTATAACAGGATGATTAATAATTTTTTCTGTTGGCATAATATGGGCTATATTTGGAGTTAATTATTGCCAAAAATAGAGAAATTACTTGCGTAGTCAAAAATAATCCATAACTTTGCATTCCCAATTTTGGGGTAGAATTATAATTATCAATTGCTTAGTACAATGGCAACTTATCTTGTAAAAGAAAAAAAGCAAGAGATTTTCGAACAATACGGAAAGTCTAATGCAGATACCGGCTCGGCAGAGAGTCAGGTAGCTTTATTTTCATACCGTATCACTCACTTGACCGAACACCTTAAAAACAACAAAAAAGATTTTGCAACTCAAAGATCTTTGCTTAGGTTGGTAGGAAAAAGACGTCGTCGTTTAGATTATCTAAAAGAGACTGACATAGAGAGATACAGAAATATATTGAAGGCTCTTAACCTTCGTAAATAGAGTAAAATAGAGTAAAATAAAGTAAAAAAGGTGCTTGTAGCACCTTTTTTTTTGAAATATAGATTATCGTCGAGTAATCTGATTATATTTGCACAAACTTATTTTGATAAAGTATCTTCGGCCAAACAAGAGCATCCCGAGGCTGAGGGTATTGCGGAATTAGTATTATTAATAAACTCTCAAAGGGAGAGTCGGGTTGCATTTTGTTTGATATGAACGTAATTAAGAAAATCATCCAACTTAGAGATGGTAGAGAAATTGAGATCGAAACGGGTAAATTGGCCAAACAGGCAGACGGTTCGGTAGTGGTAAAAATGGGCAAGACTATGTTGCTTGCCACAGTTGTAGCCGCAAAAGATGCCAAAGAGGGTACAGATTTTATGCCTCTTTCGGTAGAGTATAAAGAAAAATATGCCTCTGCAGGCAGGTATCCAGGAGGATTCCTTAAAAGGGAAGGACGTCCCAATGACTCTGAAATTTTGGTATCACGCCTAATTGACAGAGCTTTGCGCCCACTTTTTCCGGAGGATTACCATGCTGACGTATTCGTAACTGTTACTCTTTTCTCTGCTGAAAAAGATATTAAGCCAGATGCATTAGCTGGATTGGCAGCCTCTGCTGCACTTGCAGTTAGTGATATTCCTTTTAATGGACCAATCTCGGAAGTACGTGTTGCTCGTTTAGACGGCAATCTTGTAATTAACCCTTCTTTTCAAGAACTGAAGCTTTCTGATATAGATATTATGGTGGCAGGTACGCTAGACAATATCATGATGGTAGAGGGTGAGTTCAAAGAGGTTAGTGAGGCCGAGATGTTGGAGGCTATTAAATATGCCCATGAAGAGATTAAAATTCACTGTCAAGCTCAGATTGAGCTTATGGAAGAGGTTGGTAAAACCGTAAAACGTGTCTATTGTCATGAAAAAAATGATGAGGAACTTCGCGAAGCCGTGAAAAATTTCTGTTACGATAAATGTTATCAAATAGCTAAACACCCAAGTGCTAAGCATGAACGTACAGATGCTTTTGATGCTCTTAAAGAGGAGTTTATAGCTACTATTCCAGAAGAAGAGAGAGAAGAGAAAGTAGGAATGGTAGAGCGTTATTACCACGATGTAGAGAAAAAAGCCATGAGAGACCTTGTTTTAAATGAAGGAGTAAGACTTGATGGCCGTACTACTACAGAGATAAGACCTATCTGGTGTGAAGTAGATTATTTACCTGCTACTCATGGATCTGCTATATTTACAAGAGGTGAAACTCAGTCTCTTACTACAGTTACATTGGGAACAAGACTAGATATGAAGTCTGTAGATGAGGTGTTAGTAGAAGGTTCAGAGGCATTTGTTCTTCATTATAATTTCCCTCCTTTTTCTACCGGAGATGCTAAACCATATAGAGGTACTGGTCGTAGAGAAATAGGTCATGGAAATCTTGCCTTTAGAGCACTTAAATATGTTGTTCCTACAGGTGCAGAAAATCCATATGCAGTGAGAGTGGTTTCAGATATTCTTGAATCTAATGGTTCTTCTTCTATGGCAACAGTTTGTGCAGGAACACTTGCACTTATGGATGCTGGGATTAAAATCAAAAAACCGGTATCGGGTATTGCAATGGGTCTTATTTCTGAAGGTGGAGCTGGCAGGTTTGCAATTCTTTCAGATATTCTTGGAGATGAAGACCATCTTGGAGATATGGACTTTAAGGTTACAGGTACTGTAGATGGTATTACCGCTACTCAAATGGATATAAAGGTAGATGGTCTTCCTTATGAGGTTCTTGAAAAAGCATTAGAGCAGGCAAAACAAGGCCGTCTTCATATTATGGGAGAGATGATGAAAGCGATTGATGCTCCTAGAGCAGAACTTAAGCCTCACACACCAAGAATTGTTTCAATAACTATTCCTGGTGAGTTTATTGGAGCTGTTATTGGTACTGGAGGAAAAGTAATTCAAGAGATTCAAAAAGCTACTGATACTACTGTTACTATTACAGAACTTGATGGGAAAGGGATAGTAGAAATATTTGGCGAAAACAAAGAAAATATGGATGCAGCTCTTGCATGGATAGATGGTATTACTACTGTGCCAGAAGAGGGCACTGTATATACGGGTAAGGTTGTCTCTATTCTAGATTTTGGTGCTTTTGTACAAATTTTACCAGGTAAAGAGGGATTGCTCCATATTTCTGAGCTAGCTTGGCATAAGGTAGAAAAGGTTGAAGATGTAGTAAACGTTGGAGATACTGTAGAGGTAAAACTTCTTGAGGTAGATGCTAAAAGCGGGAAAATGAGATTATCTAGAAAGGCTCTTCTTGAAAAACCTGAAGGTTATGTTGAGCCAGTTAGAAGGCCAAGGCCAGAAGGTGGTAGTAGAGATGGAAATAGGGATAGACGTGGCAGTGGCAGCGGAAGATATAATGATAGAGGTCCAAGAAGAAACTAAATTATAGGTATTCAGCTATTTAGATAAAATTAAATTTTTAGAGGCATCCATTTGGGTGCCTTTTTTGTTAGTTGTTTTTAGTTAATTGTTATAAAAAAATAATATATAAACAGGAAGTAAACTATAATAAATAGATATAAATTGTAAGCAAAATATGTAAAAACAGATTAAACATTAAGATGTCTTTAAAAATAGTATTTTATGGAAAGCGCATTAATAAATGATTACAGGATAATTTTGGTTTAGTTCTTTTTTGTTATAAATTTGTAACCTAAACAGTCACAAACTTATTTTTAACTTTAACAATCTATTCTATGAAGAAATCTATCTTGATTGTCTTAGTTTTGTTGCTTGGCAACATGGCTATGGCACAGATGAGAGTTACAGGAACAGTAACTTCTTCCGAAGATGGCTCTCCTATTCCCTACGCTACCATTTTGGTAAAAGGGGTTAGGGGTGTAGGAGCCTCAACGGATTTGGATGGTAAATTTACCATCGAAAAATTATCGCCCGATGCAGTACTTATCTTTTCTTACATCGGTTTTATTACTCAAGAAATCCCTGTAGATTCAAGAGCCGTAATAAATGTTGCTATTGTGCCAGATCTTACTCGTTTAGACGAGGTAATGGTTGTGGCGTATGGTACATCTACAAAAGGAACTTTTACAGGAGCAGCCAGTGTAGTAAACAAAGAATCACTAAAAGATGTCCCCAGTGTTTCTTTTGAAAATGCATTAAACGGTAAAGTTGCTGGTTTGCAAGTTACAACACTATCAGGTCAAGCTGGTTCTACCTCTTCAATAAGGGTTCGTGGGATTGGCTCAATGAATGCCTCAAACGAACCACTTTATGTAATTGACGGAGTTGCAGTTACATCTGGAAGTACTGGACAGATGAGTGATTATATTTATACATCAAATAATGCTATGAACTCTATTAATCCAAGTGATATAGAGGCTATTACTGTATTGAAAGATGCTGCTGCATCTGCTCTTTATGGTTCTAGAGCAGCAAATGGTGTTATTTTAATTACTACTAAGAGAGGAAAACAAGGTAAACCGGTTGTTAACTTTAAAGCTTCAGTTGGTATTACTCCAGATTGGGCCTATAATAACTGGGATCCAGCTAATACAGATCAACAAATTGAGATGTATTACGAGAACTTTCTTAACGCAGGTCTTTATTATGAAGGCAGGACACAACAAGTATCCAGCGAACGTGCTTTGGCTCAATTGAACAAGCGTTTTAACAAACATGGATACACTTTTTCTGCTCCAGATAATACCGCCAACTCGCTTACTGTTGGAGGAGATAGAGCTGGGAGTTATTATGATTGGGACGATCAACTTTTTAGAACTGCAGTTTATCAGACATATGATCTTTCTGTAAGTGGTGCTACTGAGACATCTAACTACTATACATCTATTGCTTACACAAAAGAGAATGGTCGTATAAAAGTCAATGATTTTGATAGAATTACAGGAAGAGTAAATCTTACTCAAAAAGTTGGTAAGATTGTTGAATTCACTACCAACATTAATATTGCAAATAGTAAGAAAGTTGGTTTTAATGATACTCGTAACTTGGGTGGTAACCCATTTCTTCAATCAAGAAATTTATTATGGGGTATGTACTGGCCAACAGATTATCAAACTGGCGAGCCTTATACAAAAAGATATGGTAGTTATGCCTATAACCCTGTATACTATGATAACGAGTGGGATAACTATTCTAAAACATTAAGGATATCTGCAAGTGAAGCATTGACTATTAAGCTAATGCCTTGTCTTTCATTTAAGTCTATAGTTTCTTACGACAATTCAAAAGTTAGAGATCATCTTTATTATAGCCCATCACACTACAATGGCTCTAGTTCAAACGGGAGTGTTATGGAGGCAAATACTGTGAATTCTAAATTAGTTTCTTCTTCTACTTTAAACTTTAATAAGAAATTTGCAGGCAAACATAATGTGGGACTTCTTGTTGGTTGGGAATCAGAAGAAAATAAAACTGATTACTTACGTTCTGAAGGAACAGATTTACCAACTACTGCATTGCATACTGTTAGTACTGCTGGTGTATTAGATGCTAATTCATATTTTTGGGGAAATACAATGCTTTCAGTACTTTCTCGTGCGGAATATGGTTATGATGATAAATATTATGTTTCTGCCTCTTTCCGTCGTGACGGTTCTTCAAGGTTGGCTCCAGATACTCGATGGGGTAATTTTTGGTCTGTTGCCGGTTCTTGGAGGGTAGATAGAGAAGATTTTATGTCTAATGTAGATTTTGTAAGTAGTTTAAAACTAAGAGCTTCTTATGGTGTAAATGGTACATTGCCTTCATCTAATTATGGATGGCGTTCTTTATCAACTTATAGTGATAAATATATGAGTCTTCCTGGAGGTACAATAGCTACTGTTGCCGATGAAAATCTTAGTTGGGAAACAAACTATACATCTAATTTAGCATTGGAATTTGGTCTATTGGATCAAAGAATCACAGGTACTATAGAGGTGTTTAATAGAGATTCAAAAGATCTTTTACAGAATGTTCCTATTTCTAGAGTTACTGGTTTTTACTCCAGTTTAAAGAATGTTGGTGAAATAAATAATAAAGGTATTGAAATAGAGATCTATGGAGATATTATCAAAAATAGTAATCTTACTTGGAGTGCAGGTATAACTGCTTCTCATGTTAGTTCTACTGTTTCTAAGCTTTATGGTGGCCAAAATATTATTTGGTATGAACCAACTGGTGGAGATGCAAGAACTAGGTTTATTTATCAGGAAGGAGAATCTACTTTAGCAATTTATGGTTTAGAGTGGGCTGGAGTTGAGAATTCGACAGGTAAAAACTTATGGTTTTTAAATAATGATGAAACTCCAGATCTTATGGTAGATGGTCGCCCAGCTACCTATGACCATAATAATGCTGATGAAAAAATCTTAGGTGATGTTCATCCAACTTTATTTGGGGGTATAAATACTAATCTTGAATGGAAAGGTTTTTCGGTTGCTCTTAATTTTACCTATAAATTAGGTGGTAATACTTATGATGCTGCTTCGAAAGATTGTGCCGAGGATGGTTATTATTGGGAAAGGATTATGTCACAAGAACAATACGACAATAGATGGACTCCAGAAAATATGGATGCTAGTCTTCCACAACGTGTTGCGATTGACTTAACAGATGCTATTCAAAGAAGTAGCAGACATATGCATGCTGCAGATTATATAAGATTAAAAACCATTAATATTGGTTACAATATTCCTAAGAAATATACCAAAGCGGTTAGTATTTCAAATGCAAGAGTCTATTTTACAGGTATGAACCTTTGGACTTGGGCAAAACACACTACATACGATCCTGAAGTAAACGAATATGGCTCAAAAGGATGGGAAGTTCCTATTGGAAAGACATATACTTTCGGTATTGAATTAAGTTTTTAATTTAAAACAGTTGCTACAATGAAAAAATTTAAAATAATATTTGCAATTATAGGCATTGTGTTGCTTTCATCATGCGAGGGTTTCTTGGATGTGAAGCCGAGCAACTCCGCCGACTCTGCCTCATCTATACTTACTGTAAGTGATGCAAAGGTTGCGATAACTGGTATTATGAGAAGTATGACTTCTTACAATTACTATGGGCGGAACTTTATTATATATGCAGACGCTAAAGGAGGCGATTTTGCTATAAGATCTGCTGGAAGAGGGCTAGATGGCCTTTATGTATTTAACCAATCCCAAACTTCGGGTAGTTATAGCGGTTTTTGGGCTACAATTTATTCATCTATTCTACAAGTGAATAATTTGATTTTGAATATTGAAAAGATGGAAGAAGAAGGTAATGGAACCGCTGCTCTTTCGGAATATAAAGGACAAGCATTAACTGCAAGAGCTCTTTTTTACTTCGATTTAGTACGTCTTTATGGCCTACCTTACAATACATCTAAAACTACATTGGGTGTTCCGCTTGAACTTGAACTTGTTGATGCTGCAGCCCAGCCTACAAGAGCAACAGTAGAGGAAGTTTACAATCAAATTGTTGCCGACCTTACTGCAGGTGCGCCTTTAATGTCTAAAAGCAAACAAAACGGATATCTTAACTATTATGCAAATTTGGCTATCCAGGCACGTGTTTACCTTCATATGGATAATTTTTCTGCTGCTTTAACTGCTGCCGAAACTATTATCAATGATAATGTTTATACACTATATTCAAATGCCAATTGGGTAGATTCATGGGCAGGAGAATTTGGGTCTGAGTCAATTTTTGAAATAGCTATGTATGAGAATGAAGGTAACTTAGGTTCATCATCTCTTGGGTACTATCTATTAAGTTATGGTAAAGTTACCGGAGCTAGTGGGTGGTTTATGGCTAGTGACTATTTCCTTGATAGGCTTAGTCAGGATCCAACTGATGTTCGTTGGTCAATTATGGATGAAGATGAGACTAGTGAGCCTGGTAATTTGAGATTTGGGTCATGTATGAAATATGTTGGTGGCTTCGCTATGAATGGCGATAAAGGAGGTGCTGCCTCTGCAACTAATATTAAGGTTATAAGGCTTTCAGAAGTTTATTTGATTGCTGCAGAAGCTGCTTTAAGACAATCAACTCCCGATAAAGCTAAAGCTGCAACTTATCTGAATTCCATTCGTAAAAGATCTCCTATGCTTGCTCCAGCTACTTCATCTACAGTTACTTTAGATATGATTCTTGATGAAAGGAGTAAAGAGCTTTTCACCGAGGGTAATCGTTATTGGGATATGATGCGCCTTGGAAAGACTATTGAGTATAATGATGATTTTATTTCACCTCAAATTTCAATTCCACATCGTACAAAAATTATTGACACTAAAACTTTCTATAAAGTTATTTTGCCTATACCTCAAGACGAGATTGATGCCAACCCTGCAATTGGGGAACAACAAAATCCTGGATATTAATTAATATTTGAGGCTGTTTTATATGGGGGTCACCAAATTTGGTGACCCCTTTTTTTATAGTCTCAATTGTTTTATATTTGTACTAAATTTTAAAAATTTATTATAAATAATAGTCTTAATGGAGTATTTTCATATAAGTTCAAAGCATAATACAGTAGCCCATGTAAAAGTGTTACTTGAAAAAGGGTCTAAAATTGTGTTGTCACAAGAGTCAAAAGATCTAATAATTAAAAGCAGAGAGTATCTTGAAAAAAAAATGAAACAGACAACGGAACCAATTTATGGTATAACTACTGGTTTTGGTTCTTTGTGTAATGTCTCTATAGATAATGCCCAACTTTCTCTTTTACAATCTAATTTGGTAGTTTCTCATGCATGCGGTTTGGGAGATGAGGTTCCTTGTGACATTGTTAAACTTATGATGGCTCTTAAGATTAAATCACTTTCTTTTGGTTATTCAGGCGTTAGGCTAGAGACTGTAGAGCGTTTGATAGAGATGTTTAATAATGGAGTTTATCCTGTGGTTTTTAAACAGGGCTCATTGGGTGCGTCTGGCGATTTAGCTCCATTGGCCAATATGTCACTTCCCTTAATTGGTGAAGGAGAGGTCAATTATAATGGAAAAAGAATCTCTTCAGAGGAGATGAATAAAATATTTGGATGGAAACCACTTACTCTCGCATCAAAGGAGGGCTTGGCTTTACTAAATGGCACTCAGTTTATGCTAGCATACAGTATTTGGTGTATTCTTAAAGCACAAAAATTATCTAGATTGTCTGATATTATCTCGGCTATTTCGTTAGATGCATACGATGGTAGAATAGAACCATTTACAGATGAAGTTCATAGGGTTAGACCTCATAGTGGACAGTTGGCAACAGCAGCTAAAATGAGAGATCTATTACAAGGCAGTGAATTGGCAGTAAGAAAAAAAGAGCATGTACAAGATCCATATTCTTTTAGATGTATACCTCAGGTTCATGGGGCATCTAAAGATGCAATAAATTATGCTCTAAATGTTTTTGAGATAGAACTTAATAGCGCAACAGATAATCCAACTATTCTACCCGATCAAGATCTTATAATATCGGCAGGGAATTTTCATGGGCAACCGCTTGCTCTTGCATTAGACTTTTTAACTATTGCAATGGCAGAACTTGGCAGTATTTCGGAAAGAAGAACTTACCAACTTATATCGGGCAAAAGGGGTTTGCCCTCTTTTTTGGTAGCTCACCCTGGGTTAAACTCGGGATTTATGATTCCTCAATATGCTCAAGCATCTGTAGTTAGCCAAAACAAACAATTAGCTACTCCGGCATGTGTAGATACTATTGACTCATCTCAAGGTCAGGAAGATCACGTGAGTATGGGTGCAAATGCTGCAACTAAATGTTTCTCTGTGGCAGAGAATCTAGAGAAGATACTTGCTATTGAATTAATGAATGCTGCGCAGGCATTAGATTTTCGTAGGCCATTGAAATCTTCTTCTAAACTTGAAAAGTTTGTCTTATCTTATAGGGAGCATGTTCCATTTTTAAAAGAAGACCAAGTTATGTATGTTCATATAGATAACTCAATTAAATTCTTGCAAGAGACTCAAAGTGATTTGATATAAGTGTGTATTCTTTTACGAAATTGGGACTCTTCTATTTTAGTTATATTTTATTAGATTGCATATTTTATTAACTCTTGTTCAATTATGTCAACTTTAGTAATATTCAATATCAAAGAGATTATCCAAACAGAGACTACTCCTATTCTTTTACCTAAAGCTGGGAAGGAGATGAAGTTGCTGGAAAATATCAAAGATGGATTTATTGTTATTAAAGATAATTTAATTGAAGATTTTGGCCTAATGAATGATTTATTAGATGGAACGGTCAAGATTGATGGAGTAAACATTAAAGATGGAGTAATTAATAAAGATGGTCAATATAGTGATGGACAATCTAATAATAACATACAGGTAATTGATGCTTCTGGAAAGATGGTTATGCCTTCATTTTGTGACTCTCATACTCATCTTGTGTATGCCGGAAGCAGGGAGATGGAATACTCCCATAAACTGAGGGGGCTGTCGTATCAAGAGATTGCCGCTCGCGGCGGTGGTATTTTAAACTCGGCAAAGCTCCTTCATAATACTTCAGAAGAGGAGCTGTTTAGGCAGAGTTTAAATAGGGCTTGGGAGATAATGGGCTTTGGCACAGGTGCTGTAGAGATTAAAAGTGGCTATGGGCTCACTCCAGAAGATGAGATAAAGATGCTTAGGGTGGCCAAAAGAATTGGAGATGAGACTCCGCTTACCGTTAAGAGTACTTTTTTGGGGGCACATGCTGTTCCCGAACGTTATAAGGATAACAGAGTAGAGTATGTAAATGAGATAATTAATGAGATGATTCCTGTGATAGCTACTGAGGAATTGGCCCATTATATAGATGTTTTTACAGAAAAGGGATTTTTCTCGGTTGAAGATACAGATCGTATTTTCAATGCTGGAATGAAATATGGTCTTAGAGCAAAGATTCATGCAAATCAAATGAGTTCTTCGGGTGCCGTACAAGTTGCTGTAAAATATAATGCAATCTCGGCAGACCATCTGGAGTTCACAGCAGAAGCAGAGTTTAAGGCTCTTAAGAAAAGTGGGACAATAGCTACTCTTTTGCCGGGCTCTACTTTTTTCCTTGAGATGAATTATGCACCTGCAAGGGAGATGCTCAACTATGGGCTCCCTATTGCAATTGCAACAAATTATAATCCAGGATCTTCGCCTTCGGGAGATATGAAGTTTATGATGGCTTTGGCCTCGCTCAAAATGAAACTTACTCCAGAAGAGGTAATAAACGCTGCTACAATAAATGGTGCTTTTGCAATGGATCTTGCAGAGAGTCATGGAAGTATAGCTAAGGGAAAGATAGCTAATCTTATTATTACCAAGCCTATACCTTCCTATGAATATATTCCATATGCATTTACAACACCATTGGTTGATACTCTTATTTTAAACGGAAAAATTATTGTTTTGTCATGAAAAAATTTAACACACCTTTAGGAGAGATTAAAGTTGAGATATTGGGTCATGCCTCTCTTCTTATACAGTGGAACGGAAAAAATATTTTTGTTGACCCATATAGTGAGGTGGCAGATTATTCTAAATTCCCTTCGGCAGACTTTGTGCTTCTAACTCACAACCATTATGACCACCTAGATATGGAGGCTCTAAAACATATAGTAACTCACAAGAGTGTTTTGTTAACAAATAGAGGTTGTAAAGAGGCATTACCGCAAGCCAATACCATTACTCAAGGAGAGTCTTTTAATTATGAGGGGATTGATATTAGTGCAGTTTATGCCTATAATATTGTTAATAAGAATGAAGAGGGAAATCCTTTCCATGTTAGAGGCGAAGGAAATGGTTATATATTAAATTTTAATGGATACAGAGTTTATATTGCTGGTGACACAGAGCTTATTCCGGAAATGAAAGAGTTAGGGGATATTGACCTAGCTTTTATGCCAAAAAACTTGCCTTATACAATGAGCGATCAAATGTTTATAGAGGCTGTAAAAACTGTAATGCCAAAGCAACTATTTGCAATTCACTATTTTGAGATAGATATTCCAAAACTTAAAAAGATGATGCCTCAAGGTGTAGAGTTATTAAACGAAAATTGAGATTAAATATTTTTTACTATAATGAATAAAAGAATTATTGAGTGTGTCCCTAATTTTAGTGAAGGGAGAAACATGCACATTATAAAGCAGATAACAGATGTTATTGAACAAATAGAGGGGGTTAAGCTTTTAAATGTCGATCCTGGTCATGCAACTAACAGAACTGTTGTAACTTTTGTAGGTGAGCCAGAAAGCGTGGTAGAGGCTGCTTTTTTAGCTATAAAAAAGGCTTCTGAAGTTATTGATATGAAACATCATACAGGAGAGCATCCAAGAATGGGTGCAACAGATGTTTGCCCTCTTGTACCAATTGCAGGTATTACAATGGAAGAGACGGTTAAGTTTGCTCAAGAACTTGCCAAAAGGGTAGGAGATGAGTTGCAGATTCCTGTCTATTGTTATGAGAATGCAGCCCATGCTCCAGAAAGAAGAAATCTTGCAAATTGTAGGAAGGGCGAGTACGAAGGATTGAAAGTTAAGTTTGAGAGCAAGGAGTGGAAGCCCGATTTTGGACCAGCTGTTTTTAACGAGCACGTGTCTCATACTGGTGCTACTGCAATTGGAGCTAGAGATTTCTTGATAGCTATCAATTATAATCTAAATACAACCTCTACAAGAAGAGCAAACGCTATAGCATATGATGTTCGTGAAAGGGGGCGCAAGAAAAGAGAGGGAGATTTACTAACTGGAAAAGTAATTAAGGACCAACAAGGAAACGATGTTTGGGTTGCAGGCACTCTAAAAGGATGCAAGGCAGTTGGATGGTTTATAGAGGAGTATGGAATTGCTCAGGTTTCAATGAATGTAACAGATATTAATGCAACTCCTGTCCATATTGCTTTTGACGAGGTGGTTAATAAAGCAGCGGCACGTGGTATTAGAGTTACCGGTAGTGAGATAGTTGGATTGATCCCTAAGAGTGTTCTTATAGATGCGGGGAAATATTATTTAGCTAAGCAGAGCCGTTCGGCAGGAATCTCCGAAGAGGAGGTTATTAAGATAGCTGTTAAATCTATGGGTTTAGACGATCTTAAACCTTTTAATACTAAAGAGAAAGTAATAGAGTATCTTATAGAAGATGGCTGTGAAAAAAGGTTAATTGACCTTACTTGTAAAGGATTTGCTCAGGAGACGGCAAGTGAATCTACTGCTCCAGGGGGTGGTTCTGTATCGGCCTATATGGGTTCTTTAGGAGCTGCTTTGGGCACCATGGTTGCCAATCTTTCTTCACATAAAGCGGGATGGGATCACAGATGGGAGTACTTTGCAGAGTGGGCAGAGAAAGGGCAAAAAATTATGGGAGAAATGCTCTATCTAGTAGATGAAGATACTAATTCATTTAAAAAGATTATTGAGGCGTTTGCTCTTCCTAAAACAACTGAGGCCGAAAAAGCAGCCAGAAGCAGTGCCGTGCAAGCTGCAACTCAATATGCAACAGAGATTCCTCTTAGAACAATGCAGGTTGCTTTTAGTGCATTTGATCTTATTGAAGCTATGGTAAAAGAGGGTAATCCAACTTCACTTTCCGATGCCGGAGTAGGGGCTCTTGCTCTTAGAGCTGCCATATTTGGTGGGTATATGAATGTGAAAATAAACTCACACGACCTCAAAGATAAAGAACTTGCAAATAGACTAGTTAAAGAGGCGCAGGAGATTATGGACAAGACAACTGAGCGTGAAAAAGAGATTACCTCTTTAGTTTTTAAGACGCTGGATAAATAATTTAACAAAGAACAGGAACTATATTTATGACTCACAGGGCAAGAAACTCCGCCAGATAACAAGAACATGAACAAGAAAAGAAAAACAGTTATGTTAATAACATTTCTTATGTCATTAACTATTTTTTATATGTTATAGTTATTCTGCAACCCGCTCAGTAGAGACCTATATTATTGATGCGGAAACATGTGTTAATTGCGGTAATTGTTACACTAATTACCCTGAAACATTTGATGAATTTAATGGATATGCCACTTGGAAGAGACTTGGAGGAAGTTTTCAAGGATTATTATTTCTTTTTTATCCAACTACACAAGAAACAGATGATTTTTTTCAAGCCAAAGATGAATGTCCCACTGAGTCTATTTTTAAAGGATAGAAAATAATTTACAAGAGAGGTTTTTTTTTGCTTTTTATAATAATCCTCGAATGAATTTGTTCGCAAGTCTACATATCCGAAAATGTTTTATTTATCAACTAGTTATAATCAAAATGAAAAATAACATCTTTATAGTAGTACTAGTTTCGTTTATCTCTTTATACTCGTGTTCATCAAATCAAGATAATCATAAGAGCGATCCAAAAGTCATTGATGTGGCCGGAAGTGTTGGCAGAGGCAGAGTTGTTAATCTTTCGGAGATAGCAGATTCCATCGAATACATACCACTGGAAACAAATGAAGAATCCCTTGTGGGCACTCCAGGTAAAGGACTTTTTTATGAGAGTGGCCTTGTCTATTTATTGGAGGCTAAGAGTGGTTCTGATGCTCTAAAAGTTTTTAATAAGAATGGAGCGTTTGTCAGGCAAATCAGCAGATGCGGCAGAGGTCCCCAAGAATATGAATCAATAAGCGATTTAACAATAGACAGCAAGACAGGTAATCTGCTTTTTCGATCATACTTTAACAAAATTGTAGAGTATACATCCGAAGGCCAATTTATAAGAGATATCAAATTCGATAGAAAGATTATAAAAACTAGTTCTCTTTGGGGGGATATTAATAAAATTGATGAGAATAATTATTTGTTTACAGTGAATGTGTCCAAAGAAGATGTTTATTCTGCTATTGTCATTGATAGCACCTTGTCAATCAAGCTGTTGGTTGAATGTCCCGAACCAGAGAAAAAACTTTTGAGAGAGTTGCCCATATCATATTCTTTTCAAAGTCCCAAATTGTTTAAATTCAGAGACTCCGTAAGATTGATCAACGGTACCAGTGAATATGTTTTGAACATTGATAAGAATTTGCAGATAGATACTGCATTTGTCATTAACTATGGACAATACAAGATAAATAATAAATATGTACATTACCGTGCCGGGAGTCATAGCCCCTATATTTTTCTATATAACAGGGTTTTTGAAAGTAGTGATTACTTATTCCTCCAGTTCCATTTAGGATCATTGGCCCATAAGCAAAGAGAAATGTTACAAGGAGGAGTGGAAGGCGCAAAAGGGAATAAATATTTTGTCCCTATTTCAACCTCAATATTCAACAAGAAAACTGGGGTCTTTACTTTTGCAGATCAGCCTGCATACAATCAAGTAGGGTTTAAGGATGATTTAGGAGGGGGCCCCGCCATTTGGCCTTCTTACATTTCTGAAGATGATTATATGGTTTCGTATATTAATGCCATAGATTTTATAAACCATGCAGAAACAGGAAATTGCTCAGAAAGGTTCAGGCAAATAGCTTCG
>Ga0265294_10004472_pt1 | contig 17482 bp, 18 predicted proteins | sample MunlanPumphouse3_FD_192504 | JGI IMG/M metagenome (GOLD analysis project Ga0265294, IMG submission 192504) | Groundwater microbial communities from a municipal landfill in Southern Ontario, Canada - Pumphouse #3 | ecosystem: Environmental > Aquatic > Deep subsurface > Groundwater | place...
CATCGTAGATATTGACTATGAACGGCTCCAGTGGAAAAATATTGGCAGCAGTGCCTGCCGCGCCACCCTCTTTAGTCGCCGCAGCTCCATGACCGCCACCTTCAGCTTTGGCCGCGGTCTTGTTTTCCGCGCCTTCCTTTCCCGCTTCTTTTTTGTCACCCTTGCCCATCATCATGAACACTACTACACCCAGGATGATAGCAACGACCACGGCAGCACCGATTATGATGAACTTTTTCTTGTTGCCGCCGCCAGCTTCGACTACTGCCGGTTCCTGCTCGTCCTTGGCCATGATATTCCTCCACGGGGATGGATAATAAATTCAATGGTATTGATAAGCACCGCAATATTTAGAACGATTCCGGCGTTTTTGCAACTAATAAACTTTTGCGTGTAAAGACCTGGCAGACGTTGGAAATCTGCCAGGTCTGATACTACCGTTCAACGATCAGATTACCGCTTCAGGTTCAGCACTTCCTGGGTCATTTCATCCGCCGTGGTGATGGTCTTTGAATTGGCGGAATAGGCGCGCTGAGTCATGATCATCTTGACGAACTGACCTGCCATGTCTACGTTGCTCTGCTCTAAAGAGTTCGTGTTGATCTTTTCACTAGTGCCATTTGCAGAATTGTTTGCCAGGCTGAATGACGTTGATGGGACACCAGACTCGACTGTTGAACTATAAAGCGTGTTGCCGGCTTTTTGAAGACCACCCGGATTAGCAACCGTCACAACTGCCATGCGTTGCACAGTCGCGGCATTGGGAACACTTGCGGCAACACCAACCGCACCGGAGGCATTATAGAAGTTTGTGGTGATGCCATCTTTGCCCAGATAAGTTATTAAACCGCTTGAATCAATGCTGGTTATCTTGCTGAAAGCCAAACCTTGCGCAGTTGCCAATTGGATGTTTGCAAGCACGACATCCGAATCAGCTGCAACCGTAGTCGCAGCCGTGGTCATGGCAGTGTCAACTGCCGTATTTGACATGTTAAGTGCCGCATGAAAGGAATTGTTGAGCGTAATAACCCCTGCTGTAGTAAATGTAATGTTGTTCGATAACGTATTGAGCTCATTGAATGCTGTCTGAGCAAGTGCGCTATTTGTTGCATTAGGTGTTGCTACTGCGGCATCCGCCGCAGTTTTAGCTGTAGTTGCAGCATCCAAGATTGCATTAGCTGCGGCTATCTCGGCTGCTGTACCCGGCACCGCTGCAACAGCAGCCACAAAGGCTGTAGCATCGGTGACTTGAGTCGTGGCCTCGGTCTGGATAGCAGTAGCGGCAGTGGCGTATGCAGTGGCGGCAGCAGCGGTGGTGGCAGTGATGAGCGCCGTGTTGGCGGCAACAATACCAGCGGCGTTGTCGTTGAATTTTATCGGATTCCCCTGGGTATCCAGAACCTGGTAACCATCGGAGTTGACGAGATATAGTTCGTTGTCCAGGCGGAATGCGCCAGCCCGTGTCAACATGGCTCTATTTTGGTTGACCGGCGCCAGGGCATTAGGATCCTTGACGGCAAAAAAACTGTTCCCTTGAATTGCGAGATCGGTCACACTTTCTGTGGTTTCGAACGAACTCTGGCTGAAAATGTTATCCACCGTCTGAATTTGGGTGCCACGGCCAACCTGCGAAGCGTTGCCAATATTGGCTGATAGCATATCGGAAAACAGCATGCGACCGCTCTTGAATCCGACTGTGTTGACATTGGAAAGATTGTTGCCTATGACGCTCATGCCTTCTGCATTTGCCAAAAGGCCGCTGACGCCGGTAAACATTGCTGATGTGAGACTCATTATGTTGCCTCCTTGTATCTGTGAGAGAGTTGAGTTTTGTGAAACGCGTCAATCGGTCGGCGTTTCAAGGGCTTCCTCTCGGAGGACCGGCCCTGCTGCGTTTTAAATAATTACTGCTGAATCTATGTTCGTAAAAACATTGCCCTTCATCTGAGTCCGGTCCATAGCAGTCACCACGGTACGATTTTTTATGCTGACTACCAACGCTGACTCTCCCATCATGACCAGCGATTCCTTTCCGCCTTTTTGGGCGACATTGTTGACAGCCCCTTCCAGGTTGGCGAGATCATTAGCAGAGAGGGTGATGTTGCGTGCCTTAAGCCTATCCTGGGCATGCTGCGAAAACCTTACACCCTGTGCCGGCAGCTTTTCATCAAGAACTTTGGCAAACGTGGAGTTGCCTGTTTGCCCCGCAGTTGGTATCTGCGTTTGCGGACGGTCAGTTCTTATCGGTTGGAGCGGATTAGGGAGAAAAATCTGGTCTACCATTTTCTATTAAGCCCCCTTTACATTGATGACATCCGCCAACAATACAGAGGCGGCGCCAATAGTAAGGGATGGGTTGCCATTTACAAGCGCCACACCATCGATAAGCCCGGTAGTGTAAGTGGTTGCCGCTATGGAAGCCCCGGTAGCCGTTTTACCGGTTACAGAAAAATTGTATGCTCCTGCCGACAGAACAGCACCGCTATCGTCACGGCCATTCCACGTAAAGCTGCCATCACCAGCTGCCTGCGCTCCAATGGTTACGGTTCTAACGACACGCCCAGCCGCATTGGTGATTGCAACGGTAGCCGTATCGGTTGGCACGGAGAGATTGAACTGAAGTGACGATGGTGATGCACCGTCAAATGAGACGCTGTTGCCGTTTGCCTTGACGGTTTTGCCGATAAACGATACGGAAGTCATGGTGTTGGAGTTATTCTGCGCTGCCAGCAGGTTCGTCAGGTTTGTGTTGGTATTGTAGGCCTGTTCTACCTGGGTAAGCTGGGAAAGCTGACTAAGCATCTGGTTTGCGTCCGTCGGTTTGAGTGGATCCTGATTCTTCAGTTGCTCAATAAACAGCTTCAGGAAATCATCCTTGTTCATACCCATGGACTTCTTCATTGCGGCAGCGGCCGCGCTTGTATCGGTTGTTGAAGTTACACTGGTTACCACGCCACGCACCTCCTTTTAATAATGAACGTCCACCATCGCATACTGTTTCTGCATTCCGTACTGTGGCACGACACCCACGTCCACCTCCGGGACCCGGTAGCGGTAACGGCCATCCGATGTTCCAGCCATGAACTGCTGCTGAGCCAATTGCTTCCAACCCCTGTCGTTTTGCTCAAAACCTCTTTGTCCACCGCTCGTCACAACATCGAACGACTCCATATTGATATTCTGGCGGGCAAGTGATTCCTTGAGATTTTCAGATTGTTGCATCAGAGCATCCCTGACGCCGCGATTAGCTGCGACGATTTCAACCCTCAAGTGCTGGTTTTCCATCTTAAAATTGATAGTCAACTCTCCAAGATGCTCAGGCGAGAGTTTCATGGTAATCTGCTCGTTACCTGCTTTAATAGTTCGGTTTACAAGCACCTCCTTCACCTGTAGAAAAACGTTTTCCGACATGTCTGGTTGTGACGCAGCCTTGGGATCTGTGCCTGATGTACCTCCAAGAGATATTCCCGTATCGACCTTCAGCTGTTGATGCGTGGCTGGTTGGTGAAATTGACCGTTCATCCCATTGTCTGAGGTATCTTTGCCATCGTCGTCCAGCAATTCATTTTCAGGTGTTGAAGAGGAACATACCTTTGTAATAACAGGCGATTCGCTTTCCATGTTCTTTTTGATTGTTGCGGTATCACAATGGATCAACGTGCCATCTTCTTCAGTTTCCGTTTTTATACCACCTGCCTCCAGCACGCCTATTGCAGGGTCGGATTTTACAGTCGAAGATGCATCCAGTTGCTCCAGACCAGCGTTAAGCATTGAATCCGCTTTTTGTGTTGTCATCACATTCTGTGATAATTCAACTGGCTGCCCCTGTTTTGTAGATATTGCCACCTCCCCGACAAGCCTGACAGAAAGTTGCGGCAGATTTTTGCCAACATCCTGCGTTTCAACCTTCTGACCTGATTCCGACATTCCGTCATTACCACCTGTCGGCAGAACAATCTGCGTCCCAGCTGCAAGCTGCTCCTGAGTTCCAAACATGGCCAGGAGCGCCGCCATGATATCGCTGTTCGCATCTGCCGGTTTTGAGTCCTTGGACTCTCCGCCTGAATCAGCTGCTACCGTCTTCCCCTTTGTCGCTGCATCAGGAACAGCTTCCGCCGCCGTGCCGGAATTCGACGACGACATTTCACGCAACTTTCCGGCAAAGACACTGTCGGACGACTTTCCCGCCGACACTGCTGCCATATCGGCAGATGCCGGTTCACTGCCTGTCGACGCAGTACCCGTCGACCCCTGCATCATAATCTGTCCTACTTCCATTTCGTATCACCACCTTTCTTGTATGATTTTTTATGGACATGGACAGTAAAATTGTCCATAAAAACTTTTGAATGGCAACTTAATTCCATTTATCGGGGCTATACGCCCTTGAGATTTTCGTTAATCCACTTCAATACCCTGGGCTGGCTAAGAAACGGAACCAACTTTATGATAGTTTTGGTATCCATCTCGTCCAGCATGGTAATAACAGTATTTTCGTCCAGTTTGTTCATTAGTTGGCCAGCCTGTTCCGCCTTCATTTTCTTAAAGAACCCTATCATCTTCTTGCGCTTATCATCCTTGACCTTTTTCTGTACCTTCAGCGAATCATCCAAACGATGTTTCGAGTCATCAAACGACTTTATCTGTGCATCCAGTTTTTCTCCCAGTTTCTTCAGCTCGACTTCCTTGGCTGCCATAGAAGCCTCTTTTTCAGCCAACTGCTGCCGGCGAGCATCCTGAATTGCCTTTTCCTCCCGAAGCGCACGAGATGCGTTCAGCGGTTGCTGACTCAATGGTGCGCTTCCCTTTTCCATTGCCGTTTCCACAGGAGTTTTCTGGGATTTCTCACTCTCCGCACCAGCATTTAACGCTCCCAACCCGAATACACCCAGAGAAAGGCCGCAAGCAAATACCACAGCAGCAAAAAAGAAGGCAAGAACCCGCTTCATTGAGACGGCTCTTCTTTTTTCTGAATTGCAATCTCGTCCATGAACTCTTGTTCCTTTTTATCCATTGCCATCTTGAACTCTTTTGCCTTCTTGCCTTTGAGTGACTCCAGCACTTTTTTGTCCTTGGAGGCATCCAACAGGATTTCGCGCCGGTCATTAACAACATGCCCAAGATGATCGACCTGCTCTTTGTGATCCTTGATCTCTCCACGTTTGCGAACAAAGAAATCGCTATACATACGAATATCTTCGATGCTATCCATCTCCCTCTGACGATTGCAAAACTCTTTGGAAATACCTTCCACCAACAACTCTTCCTGACTGAGACGTTCACAAGCATGCTCTAAATTCTGCTTTGCGACGGCGAACTCCTGTTTGCGTGCCCTCTCGACCTCGGTGCGGTACTTGAGCACCTGTTCCAGTTCGAACCGCTCACTCGCCACGGGCATTCACCTCCCTGTTAAACCCTTTCGCTTCAGTGATCGAATATCTTCTTCAAATCCTCTACGGCGCCTTGCATGGAAACGGGGTCATGAACGGCCTGCTTGATATACGCCATCATTCCGTCCATTTTGGATATTGCATAATCTATACCGGAATTGCTGCCAGCCTTGTAGGCACCGATATTGATCAGATCTTCCGACTGTTGATAGGTTGCCAGCGTCTCTTTAAAACGACCCGCCAGATCCTGGTGGTCCTGCGGAGCCACATCATTCATGACCCTGCTGGAACTGGCCAGGATGTCAATGGGTGGATAGATGTTACGTGCCGCCAGACTTCGCGACAGAACGATATGCCCGTCCAGAATGCTGCGCATGGAGTCGGAAATCGGTTCGTTAAAATCATCCCCTTCGACAAGTACCGTGTAAAGACCCGTGATACTGCCTTTTGAAAAGTTACCGGTACGCTCCAGCAACTTAGGTAACGCCGCAAAGACCGATGGGGTATAGCCTTTGGTTGTGGGCGGCTCACCGATAGCCAGTCCAACCTCACGCATGGCCATGGCAAAGCGGGTGGCCGAGTCCATCATCAGCAGCACTTTTTTTCCCTGCTTTGCGAAATACTCTGCAATAGTGGTGGCAATATATGCGCCTCTCATCCGTACCAGCGGAGGTTGATCCGAGGTGGCAACCACCACCACCGATTTCTTCAGGCCTTGTTCCTGAAGGTCTTTTTCAATAAATTCGCGCAGTTCACGACCTCGCTCACCGATCAGAGCGATCACGTTAACATCTGCTTCAGTGTAACGTGCGATCATGCCGAGCAGTGTCGATTTTCCGACACCTGAACCCGCCATAATACCAACACGCTGACCTTGACCACAAGTCAGCAGTCCGTTGATGCTCCTGATACCAAGATCCAGGGGTTTGCGTATGGGTGGACGCAGCATGGGATTGATCGGCATGGCATAGATAGGGTATTCTTCCTCCACCCTTAGCGGTCCCTTTTCGTCTATGGGATTACCCAGACCGTCGATCACACGTCCCAGCATCAGAGGGCCAACCCCCATGGAGGCTTTATCCCTTCTGACGGTGATCAGACTGTCCAACCCCACACCCCTGATCTCTCCCAGTGGCATGAGCAATGTCTTGTTATTACGGAAACCGACTACCTCGGCCGGGATCGGTTCTCCTTCGCTCGGTCGTATCTCGCAAATAGCGCCAACAGATGTATCTGTACAGTATCCCTCAATGACCAGTCCCACAACCTGAGTAACCTTGCCGTGAAGCCTGATTGGCTTGGCTGACTCTACCGCGGCAAAATATTTTTTCAGGTTGAATGACGTAACTGGCATTGGATGCTCTCTTGGGCGCTAGGCGCCAACACCAGTTGACATGCTACGCTCCTCCAGCAATCGCCGGAAGATTTCGTCCAATTGTGCGTCAATACCGGCATCAATGGTCCCCATCTCCGTATCGATCTTACAGCTTCCAGGAAGCACGCTGGAATCGGGTTTCAGCTGCATTCTGTCCGTTAGCAGTTCTTTACGCAGAAAATCCTCGCGGCTGGTGGTGACCAGGGCATAATCATCAGGATTAAGACGGATGATTATTTCATCACGTTCCGAAAGTCCGGCAATAGCCGCTTGCACGACGTCCGAAAGGATGCGCCTGTCTTGAACCACCTCGCGCAATATGACCTTGCGCGCCACCATCATGATTAATTTGACCAGTTCATCCTCGGACTCGCGCAGAACCTTCTCCCGCAGTGTATATAAATCTTCCGCTGCGGTTCGCAGGGACTTGAATACATTCAGAAGCCCCCGTTCTGCCAGATTTTTACCTTCCTGAAGACCACTATCGAAAGAAGCAAGAACCCTTTGGTTAAGTTCTTCCTCTGTCAGCGTAACGCCTGTCGGCTCCTGGGATGCATCCTGTTCAGCAACGTCGTGCGGATTTCCGACGAGCATCTCCGAGGTATCAAACATAGCCATGGGAACAAATCCTCCGGCAATGTCAGAAGATGTCTCGTCAGAGATATGCCCAATCGGGCGAAAGCAAAAATCCCTCGGATTATGGGTTTCAGTCTGTAATGACTTTATGATTCTAGACGAGGACATCGTCCCCTCCGCGACCTGCGAGTACAACCTTGCCTTCCTCCTCCATCTTGCGGACGATCTTGATAATCTCTGACTGGGCCTTTTCAACATCCGAAAGGCGCACCGGCCCCATGACCTCCAGGTCTTCCTTAATCATCTCGGCGGCACGACTGGAAATATTTTTGAAGATCTTATCCTTGACTTCATCCGGTGAGGTTTTCATGGCCAGCGTAAGAGTGTCGTTACTGACTTCGCGCATTATGGACTGGATGCTTCGATCATCCAGATGGAATACGTCCTCGAAAGTGAATAGATGTTTGCGAATAATCTCAGCCAGTGGCGGGCTGATGACGTCCAGTTTATCGAGAATCTGTTTTTCCTTGCTACGGTCAAAGTGATTAAACATATCCACTACCTTCTCAACACCACCGACCTTATAACGTGCTGTTCCTCCCATCGACTTGATCTCTTTTTTCATAACCTCATCGATCTCCTGTAGTATCTCGGGAGAAACCTGCTCCACATCGGCAATACGCATGACAACTTCGGCCTGTAGTTCCGGAGGAAGCAGACTGATGATCTCACTGGTCTGTTTTGATTTGAGCTTGGCAAGAATGACCGCAATGGTCTGTGGGTGTTCCTGGGAGAGGAAGTTGGCAATGCTCTTGGCATCCATATTGGCGAGGACATCCACCAGATCACCGTAACTGGAAGCATGCAACTCCTCCATAAGCATATCGGCCTTGACCGGTCCGAGGGCCTTTTCCAGAATCTTGCGCACAAACTCCTCCCCTTGAGAGAAGAGGCCTGATTCCGGGTTTATGACGGTGGTGAAGTTCTCAACCACCTCCGTGATGGTACTGCGAGAAATATGACCCAGCTTGGCCATACTTTTACTTATCTTCTTTATTTCGTCGTCATCCAGATGCTCGTAAACCTTGGAGGTAACCTCGTTACCAAGGTATAGGAGCAAGATGGCTGCTTTATCGGATCCTGTCATAATGTTCCTGTTTGCATGTGTGCCTGATACGGCAGATTAGCTACTGTTTATCATCTCCCAACCAGTTTTGAAGAATTTGTGCAACCTGGTATGGGTCCTGTTTGGCCTGTTCAATCAGATTTTGCTGCTCAGCCATATGCATGGATATCTGAGCCCGTTCAGTAGCGCTGAGCTTATCGCCTGTCTCATGGTGATCCATTTCAAGCGACTCGGGTTTGGGTGGGTGCATGGCCTTCAGTGAACTCAACAAGGGTCGGATGATAAAGAAAATAATCGCCAGGAACCCCAGACCGATCAGCAGATTTTTAAACAGAGACATAAAAAACGGGTTGGTCCACCATTTGGGAGTATCAACACTACCAGCATCATTGGTATCCTGGAAAGGGATATTCTGGACCGTCAACTGATCGCCACGTTCTGCATTGAAACCAACAGCACTCTTGACCAGTGACTCAATCTTTTGCAACTCATCAGGCGAACGAGGGGTATATTTTGTCTTGATCGCCTGCCCATCCTTGACTACTGCCGGTGCTTCATACTTGCCATCCACAAGCACGGCCACAGAAATCTTGCTTAACGCCCCTACCGGTTCAATAATCTTTGCCGAGGAACGACTGACCTCGTAGTTGAGAGTTTCATCATTCTTGGAACCACCGCCAGAACTCGAACCCGCGTTTGGCGCAGTCCGAGCAAGATTTGTCTGCACACCAGGTACTCCGGAGACACTTGTGGTGGATGCGCCCTTCTCTTCGGTGCGCTGTTCACTCCTTACAGCGATGCTTTCGGGGTCAAACTTTTCCTCCACCCGCTCTACCTGTTTGAAGTCAAAGGTGGCCGAAACCCTGGCAACCGACTTGCCCGAACCAACAATGCGGTCCAGCAGAGACTGAATGCGCTCCTCTACGTTTTTCTCATAACCCCGCTGGGTCTCCTGCATGGCTGAGGTCATCTTGGACGTTGGATCAGAAGTGCCGTTCCCTTTGCTAAGGATCTTGCCACGGCTGTCCAGAATGGTCACCTGCTCAGGATCCATTCCCTCAACAGAAGCGGCGATCAAATGCACCACTCCCTGCACCTCACTATCCCGTAGGGGACGGTTGGACTTCATCTTAAGCACCACCGAGGCAGTGGCTGGTTTTTCATTCTCCTTGAAAAGTGTTTTTTCGGGGATGACCAGATGGATGCGGGCTTGTTCAACACCATTGATCTGGGAGATTGTACGGGAAAGCTCCCCCTGAAGCGCTCTCTGATAGTTGAGCTTCTGCACGAACTCCGTCATGCCGAAGTTCTTACGGTCAAAAATTTCAAAACCAATACCACCACCCTGGGGAAGACCTTCAGAGGCCATGGTAAGACGCAGCTCGTAGACCTTGTCGGCCGGAACCAGAATACCCTTTCCATCAGAAGTGATCTGGTAGGGGGTCTTGGCTTCCTTCAATTTTTTGACTATCTCGCCCGCATCTTCAGCGGTCAGGTTGGTAAACAGGGGACGGAAATCGGTCCGGTTGGCTACAACAATCAATACCGCGAATGCGATAATCGACAGTAAAGCCACACCGGCAATCAGCATGCGTTTGCCAGGTGACAACACCATGAATGGCTCTATGAGTCTACTCAATCCTTCTGGCATTGTTTAGTCGAGTCATCCTTTCATCTGGTTTCGATTGGAGCGCCGGGGTGGGAATCTTTTAAACCTGCATGCGCATCACTTCCTGATAGGCCTCAAGGGCCTTGTTGCGCACTGACGACATAAACTGGAAAGAGATGCTGGCCTTTTCCATGGAGATCATTACCTCATGGAGGTTTTTGTTCTCTCCACTTGCAAGCCCTTGAATTGACTTGTCCGACTGGGTTTGAAGATCATTTACCTTGGAAACAAGTTCGCTGAAAAACTTGCTGGCGCCTTCCACTGGTGACGATGCCCTGGTTGCTCCTGTTTCAGAAAACGCCTTGCCAATACCGAGTCCACTTTCAATACCATTCAATACCATATATTCCCCCCTCAAACCAGGTAAGTAAACTCGTAATGAAGCTATTTACTGATCTCCAGTGTTTTCAGCGCCATGCTCTTGGCTGCCTGAACCGCAGTCACATTGGCCTCATAGGTACGTGTCGCGTTGATCATGTCAGCCATTTCCTCAACTACGTTCACGTTGGGCATGGCCACATACCCTTGGGGATTTGCATCGGGATGACTGGGGTCATACTGCATCCGTGGCTGGTTCTGATCTTCAATGATCTGCATCACCTCTACCTGTCGCACATCACGACCGGTAGCATTGTCCAATGCCCTGGTAAAGCGGCTTTCCACTGGCGTAGCAGCAAAGACTGCATCCTTGCGCTTGTAGGGCCCGCCTTCCGGAGTACGAGTGGCGTTGGCATTGGCCAGGTTGCTGGATATCAGATTCATCCGCGTACGCTCAGCAGTCAAAGCTGAGGAACTCACATTCATTGAACTAAAGAAATCCATTTATTTGCCCTCTCTCAGCGCGGATCGCAGTTCCGCAAATTGCTTGGCTAGTATCTGGACCGAAGCATTGTACATTATCTGGTTTTCCGCCATCTTGCTCATTTCATTTTCCATTTCTACCGCATTACCATCATTCCCGGGGGATTTGGCTGGGGTTTCAACAACCCGACCGGCAACGAACTGTAGACGGCTACTCGCACCTTTCAGCGGGAAGTGCCGGGCATTGGTCATAGCAGGCGTTCCCTTGGCGCCGCCTTTGAGCGCATCTTGCAGTTGGTCTTCGAAGACCAGTGTTTTGGGTACATAGTTGGGGGTTTCTGCGTTGGCAACGTTGGAGGAAATCAGGTTTTGATTCCTGGCTCGCAAGTCGATACTCTTCCCGAGGATTTCTACCGTTGTATTAAAAATACCTTCCACCGGCATAATCAATCTCCTTTCAGAAACGAACTATGACTATGCAAGATACGTACCCCCCCTACAACCAAGCGGATAATAGCACTAAAATCCCGATAAGAGGGTCTTTGTAGTATAGCTTGCTTGTCCCGCAACCCATGTCATGTTTTTGACTTGGTCATCTTATTGACATAAAGTACAAGCTGCGTTGAATGCTGGCGAGCCTAATTCATTGGTCTGGCAATATCTAAAGGATCAAGTGCCTGCTGTGCCAACTTGCGCCAGATCGGATCCTTACCAACCTTGATAATCTGCTCGAAATAACTGCGAGCACGCTGTTTATTGCCTTCAAGGAGGTTGATTTCACCTGCTTTATAAAGAAATTCCTCGGTGCGCCCATTGGCCGGAAGCCTGATCCCGGTTTCCAGCATACGCAAGGCCCCTTTGCGGTCGCCAGATGCTTCCCGTGAAGATGCTGCGACAAAGTAGGCATCCGGCAACAGGCGTGTCTTATCGCTAGCGTTACTGCCACCTGTTGCCAGATAAAGGTCGATCGCCTTGGCAGCTTGAGAATACTGTTTCAGCACCCACAGTGACTGACCCAGATAATAATAACTTTCCGGTATCCGCGCGTGCTCGCTTTTATTGAGTAACCAAAGGAGCGTTTCCTTCACCTCCTGCTGCTTGCCATCGAAAAAATACATTGCCCCTAGGCGCTCCAATATCATCCGCGCTCGTGGATGGGCCGGATATTTTCGCAGAAACATTCGCATGGTTTTTTCCGCCAGCACGCTATCGCCCAGGAGATCTGCCTTATCCGCAATCTCCTCATACATGAAAGGAGCCCCCGATGATGCCCACTGCCGATCCTGCAACCAACTAAATAGCTTAATCATTTCAAGCAGTCGGCCAGTCGCCTCGTAAGCTTTGGCCACTTTGGGGAGAAATTCCGGTTGTTCAATGCAACCGGCCAGATAATCCTGGTGTTCCTCCACAAAGCGGACCAGTCCATCGGCATCCTTGTCCCAGCTGCTTTCACGGTAAACCTGGGCCACCAACACTTCCCGCATGGTCCTGCAGACCGTTGAGTAGACACCACGCGGAAATTGCTTCTGAAATTGCTCCACTTGCCGGAGCGCATCGAATGACTCACCATGGATGGCTTCCAGCAATACATATTTGAAGAACGATTCTTCACGCATGGCAATGTCGTCAGATTGCTGAGAGATATCCTGATAGATGTCACTTAATCGGCGATAGTCCCAGTGGGTGGCCTTGAGAAAATCACGGTCGGCCAGCCTGAGCCGCGCCATCTGGCTGGCCTTGTTGCCTTCGTAGTTTTTCGCCACCGTGCGATATACCGCAAGCGCCTCTTGGTCATGCCCCTGTCGAGCCAGGATATCGGCCATCCGCACAAGAAGCGACGGCGCATAATTTTTATCAGCCAGCTTGGCGATCAGCCGGGCAAGCAGTGTGCGGCCTGCGGCAAGATCACCACTTCGAGCGATACTGTCACCATAATAAAAGGTGACGCCGGGGTTAAAATTCAGATATGCCGGCCACAACCTCTCAGCCTCTCGAAAAGCAGCCAGTGCCTGAGTATACTTCTGCAACTTATAGAGCGTTTCACCAAGGCGATAAAGTGCCAACGGCTTGATTGGAGCCTGACGGGCGGCAAACTGCGTGAAGATCTCCTCCGCCTCGAACAAGCGTCCTTTGTATAGAGCTGCTTCGGCAGCCATGAAGGCTTGCTGGTCGCTGTCAGCAAGGATATTTTTCAGGATTTGACGATCCGTGGGTAGAAAAGGAATCTCGGTTTTGAGTGGCGGTTCATAATCCCGCACAAGCTTCTCAACACCATTCCAGATCTTTTCCCGGCCCGCAATGGAGGGATGTGGAGGTATCGGAGTGAATGATCTGCCCACATCCAGGGTAATGGCACTGATGCCGTCCATGTTGAGCTCGCGCCAACCAACACCAGCGGCTACCTGGAATGTCATCAACAGATTTTCCCCTCGCCGGGAAAACACCAGGCCACCAATATTGGCATCAGAATAACGTCTGATTTTCTTAAAAAGCGGGCCGTCAGTATCCTGCATGATAAGACGCAGTTTATTGCCGGGCAGCTTGGACAAGGTATAGCTTGGCGGGTTCTGTAGACTTACGGTGATGTGGGTATAGTCCTTCCTGGCACGGATATCGACCCGATAGACCCGGTTAGGAATGGACGACTGCGCGACCGAAGGGAGAACCATCACAAGCAAAGACCCTGCCAACACCAGAATAAGCAGGGTCTTTGCTATGAACAGACTGTCTCCACATCTGTATATGTCAGTAGCATGGCACATACTCTCACCATTCATCTACAGCGGACTGTTTATTGTACTGGCAACTCACAGTATCTGCGAACCTTTGCCGCCAACTCATCCTCACCAAATGGTTTAATGATAATGTCCATGGCGCCATATTTCAATGCCTTAAGCACAGCCGTCCGCGTCCAGCGCTGAGCACTCATAATGATGGGAGGCGGCGAATCTTGACGGATGGCATTGATCTTGATGCATACCGCCAGTTCACGGTCATCGGCATCCAGCGAACCGATCATAACCAGCCGCACATTTCTTCCTGCAAAGAGCTCCTTAAGGTCCGCATTGAGCGTACCTTCCACCACCTCATATCCCGTAAACTCGACGGCCTCCGCCATCTGATGTCGTTCAGCGTCATCGTCTTCCAAAACTACAATACATCGAGTACCATCATCGGACGGCACAGCATCGGTAACCACCTTTCCAAGGTCCGCCGTCCCTTCTGTTGCACCATCCTGAACCGCATCTCCGGTCGTTGGCTGCTGCTCTAATCGTGCTTCTACAGCTGCTTCTGCAAGCTCCTCTGTCGGTGGGTTAAACTGGTTGCCCAAATCCACCGGAATAAGCACATCCAGATGGCTCAACTCTTGGCCAGGCATCTCCAGCTTGGAGCGGAACATGAGGAAATCTCCATCCGGGAGAGGTTCGTCATCCGTCAATTTATCTACATCTGGAATGAATTTTTTTGGTGCAAGCAGCTTGAGGTGAACCTTATTGGAAAGGGTACTTTGAAATACTGTGTTGAATGCGCCGTTGATCATATTGGCGATCTCGGAGAAGGCGTCGATATCGTCGTTCTCAATGATGGCCAGTTTTTTCTTTTCTTTAATGCGTGCCGGCGGAATACCCAGCAGGACACTGCTTATGACAATGGCATCACGCAGTGAGAATACCAGATAAAAGTAGCCGATATAGGCCTCGCGAGATTCCACCCCAATAACGAAACAGGCATCGTCAAGATCTCCGAAATATGCCTTTTTTGTTGTTTCGAGCGCATCCGAGAGCATAATGGAGAGATCTTGCCCCAACAGCATGCCGCTCTCTTCGCCGGCCTGCTTCAGGGCAACCTCAAGCATCTCATATAAGGTAGTATATCCATCCATCGGGAGCGATCTTCCGGTTCAGGTTCAATATCAGATTGGCGCCGTTGACAGCATAAAGGCACAACATGGCAACGGTGTTAGTCTTCTTTTGTAAGGGTCAACCCAACGATGAACCTATTATCATCAATATGAAAGGGGATAACAACGCAGTCGCTATCGGACAAAGAGTTAACGGTATAATCCTCTCCGACGATTACGGTAGGGATCGAAAGTTTGACATCCAGCCCCCCCTTGGAAAGAACCTGCTTGATATTTCCCCCCAACATATTGGCAATTTCGCCAATTGCATCGTTGAGATCTTCGTTAACCTCTTCGCATTCCATACCCAGCATGTTGGAAGTCATCTTGAGAGCCAAGTCAAGCGGGCAATGTATGGAGATAACCCCGGAATAGATCCCCGCAAAGCCAACCATCCCGGTTATACTGCACTTGAACCGTTTAACCGGTTCCTTCAGTGGATAATCATCTATTGGATCCATCATGACCATTGTGGAAAATACTTCCCGTGTAGCTTCTATAACGTATGTTGCAAGCTGTTCCACGGTGAAGGTGGTGGTTGATGCATCCAAGCTCATAAAAGCTTCCCCAGCTTCTCCTGAAGCTGATCAGGTGTAAAAGGTTTCTTGATGCTGTCGCTGGCGCCATTAGACATGGCTTCCTTGATAATCTCCTCGCCTCCCTCGGTCGTGATCATGACAACCGGGACGGTATTACCGTTGGCTCTGACCTGCTTGATGAATTCGAGACCGTCCATATTGGGCATGTTGATATCCGAGAGGATCAGGCCGATTGTCTTGCCCGAGGCAATCACGTTCAAGCCCTCAATACCATCGCCGGCCTCGTATATTTCATCGACCGACAGACCCGCCTGCCGGAGTGAACGGGAAATAATCTTCCGCATGGTGGACGAATCATCAACAATCAAAATGTTTGCCATACTACAAGCCTCCTCTTTTAGTGAGTTAGATATTAATTAGATTGAATTAGCTACTTAAACCGTCAGCTAATTAATACCATAAATAAATCAAAAAGCATCCATTTTTTATCAGCTACAACGGGCATTGCCCTACACTCCCGCCACGACCCCAGCCGCCCGCAGCAGCCTTTCTACCCGCTCGGGCGATCCAGCTTCACTATAGAGCCGCAGCACCGGCTCGGTACCGGAAGGACGGATCAACAGCCAATCATTGTTTTCAAAGATGAATTTGAAACCGTCACTGAAGTTGGTGGCCGACACCCGCTGGCCGTCAATCTCTGCGGGTGGATATGATTTCAGCCGTTTGATCAGCTCTTCCTTGTCGGCATCTTCAATACTGCGATCTATGCGGCGATAAAAGAAATGCCCGATTTCATCCATGGTCTCGTTCAACAACTGTCGGAGTCCCTTGCCGCTTACCGCCACAGCCTCCAGCAACAGAAGCCCCATAAGAATACCATCCCGCTCGGGGATATGCCCTTTTACCCCCAGCCCCCCTGATTCCTCGCCACCAATCAGGATATCCTCAACCAGCATCAACTCGCAGATGTGCTTGAAGCCGATAGGGGTCTCAAAAAGCTGCAGATTGTACTTCTGTGCCAGCAGGTCAACCATGCGGGTCGTGGAAACCGTCTTGACAACCCCGCCACGCAACCCCTTGTATTCTATCAGGTGACGCAGGATAACCGTGAAAATGCAGTGGGAGGAAAAGAAATCTCCGTTCTCATCCACAGCGCCGATCCGGTCGGCATCGCCATCCAGGGCCAGTCCCACCCTGAATTTCCCGCTTTTCAGGAGTACAGAGAGTTCTCTCAGATGCTCACTGATCGGTTCAGGCGCCTGGCCACCGAAAGAGGGATTAGCGTCATTGTGAATTTCCGCAACGCCGCTCAGAAGGCGCGAAATAAACCCTGACCCGGCGCCGTACATCGGGTCAACCACGGCTGGTATACCAGCCCTTGCGATTAGTTCCAGATCGACATATCGCCCGATCTGACGAAAGTAGCCGTCGCACGGGTCGAACAGCTCTATCATCCCCTTGCGCTGAGCCTCCTCAAAAGTACAATCCAGCACGCGACGACCGTTGGCCACATTAAAGGCCACAATCTCCTCCAGCACCTTCGTTGTCGAGGGACGAGCCGATCCGCCAAAGGCTTCCTTGAGCTTGAAGCCATTATATTCCGGAGGATTATGGCTGGCAGTGATCATCACCCCTGCTCCGGCGCCAGATTCCCGCACCGCCCAGGACACAGCCGGAGTGGGCGCGTAGCCGTCAGTCAGACGCACTCGGATACCGTTACCGGCAGCTATCTCCGCCACACGCCTGGCAAAATCCAGCGACATAAACCTGCGGTCATAGCCGATAACCAGCCCCCTGTCCCCAAGCCCTTCCCGGTTCAGGTAATCCATGGTGGCCTGTGCCACCAGTGAAAGATTGTCAAAGGTAAAATCACGGGCTATCACCCCCCGCCAGCCATCAGTACCGAATTTGATCTGCATTGAATCCTCCAATATTTAGTAAGAATGCACTTGATTTTATCCTACGGCTTAAGGCCTTCCTCTGAAACTTCCTTACTACTGATGGGGATCTTATCCTGTTTCAGACTCACCTGCCTATTACACTCCATCGCCTTTGCACTCGTCTTTAACCTTATCAAGCATATTGACGATATCGAAAGATATGTT
>Ga0265294_10004474_pt1 | contig 17472 bp, 20 predicted proteins | sample MunlanPumphouse3_FD_192504 | JGI IMG/M metagenome (GOLD analysis project Ga0265294, IMG submission 192504) | Groundwater microbial communities from a municipal landfill in Southern Ontario, Canada - Pumphouse #3 | ecosystem: Environmental > Aquatic > Deep subsurface > Groundwater | place...
CCGGAGCGTCAGTGATTAAAACATCAGTGGTTAAAATCATTTGACCAACAGAAACAGCGTTGGTTAGGGCTGATTTGGTAACTTTGGCTGGGTCGAGAATGCCAGCGGCAATCATTGAACCCATTTTGCCGGTAGCAGCATTGTAGCCGTAATCTGATTTGGAATCAGCGGAAACTTTATCTTTAATTAAATTAAAAATATAACCACCGTCTTCACCAGAATTTTGAGCCAACATTCTGACCGGTTGCTCGAGAGCGTATTTTAAAATATCAATTCCAACCTGTTCTTCGGCAGAATCTGTTTTAATTGAATCTAATTTTAAGGAAGCTTTGAGAAGAGCGATACCACCACCAGGAAGAATTCCCTCTTCAACAGCAGCCTTGGTGGCTTCAATGGCGTCTTTAACTCGCTCTAATCTTTCTTTCATCTCGACTTCAGTGGCACCACCAACTTGGATAACAATAGCACCGCCAACCAATTTAGCAATTCTTTCTTGAAATTTTTCTTTGTCGTAATCGGAGTCAGCTTTACTGAGCTGAGCACGAAGTTGAGAAACTCGAGCTTTAATATCAGCCTCGGAACCAGCACCGCCAATAATAGTAGTTTTGTCTTTATTGGAAGTAACAGAATCGGCATGGCCACAATATTCTTGCGGTTCGGCAGTGTCGAATTTAATGCCAAGATCTTCGGCAATAACCATACCACCGGTTAAAACAGCAATATCTTCGAGCATGGCTTTTCTTCTATCTCCAAAACCTGGGGCTTTGACAGCTAGAATATTGAAGGTGCCTCGAATTTTATTGACGACGAGAGCAGCTAGGGCTTCACTGTCGATATCGTCAGCAATGATAACGATATTTTTAGTTAACTTCACTAATTTTTCTAAAAATGGCAAAAATTCTTGAAGAGAGCTAATTTTTTTGTCGGTTAATACTATGTAAGGATTATCGACTAAAGCTTCCATGGTTTCGGTGTTGGTGGCAAAATAGGCGGATAAAAAACCTTGATCAAATTCCATACCGGAAGTTTCTTTGGTATCAAGAGTCATACCTTTGCCTTCTTCAGCTGTTATTAAGCCATCTTTAAATTTGACCATAGATTCGGCAATTATTTTACCAATTTCAGGATCACTAGCAGAAATAGTGGCAACTTGCTCAATTGATTCTTGATCGTTAGATTTGATTTCTTTTTTCATTTTATCGAGTTCTTCGATAACAACCTTGAGACCTTTTTCTAAACCTTTGCGAATGATCATTGGGTTGGCTCCAGCGGTAACATTTTGAAGACCTTTTTGAACAATGGCTTGAGCCAAAACAGTGGCAGTAGTGGTGCCGTCACCAGCGATGTCATTAGTTTTAGAAGCGGCTTCTTTAATTAATTGAGCGCCCATATTTTCATATGGATCCTGGAGTTCAATTTCTTTGGCAACTGAGACACCATCGTGAAGAACAGTGGGGCCGCCCCATTTTTTATCAATGGCAACATTGCGGCCTTTTGGGCCGAGAGTGGTGATGACGGCGTTTGCCAAAATATTAACTCCGTTTAAGATTGATTGACGAGCATCTTGCCCGAATTTTAGTTGTTTTGACATATGTTTTAAAATCCTCTCTCCGGATAAACCGGTATCTCCCCTTAACAAAGGGAGAAGTAATTAATAATTATTTAATGATTGCCATGATGTCGTCGAATTTTAATAATAATAAATCGACATTATTTTCTTTATATTCTTTACCACCCCATTCTTTATAAACGACAATATCACCAACTTGAACTGGTGATAAAATTTCGCGACCATCATTATAGATAGCGCCACCAATGGCGATAACTTTTCCTTGTTGGGGTTTGTCTTGATTAGAGACAGGGAGAACAATGCCTGAAGCAGTGGTGGATTCTTGTTTTTGTGGCTCGACTAAAAGGAAGCCGGCGACAGGATGGATTTTTGTTGACATAAATTTTGATTAACTATTAATAATTAATTTTATAACGGGGAGTGATAAATTTTAACACGGTGAAGCTATTTAAAATTGATAGAATCAATTATGAATTTGAAAAAAACTAAAGTTTTTGGAAAATATGTGTTTAATTATTTGCCGGATGATAAATTTGTAGGGCAAAGAGTGGCACTGGAAAAATATGAGCCGTATTTAACTGATTTAATGTTGTCAAAAATTAAAAATGGTGATGTGGTTTTGGATATTGGGGCAAATATTGGCTATGATACGGTATTATTTGCTGACAAAGTTGGTAAAAAAGGAAAAGTGATTGCGATTGAACCGGATCCTGTTAATTTTGAAATCTTGCAAAAAAATATTAAAGAGAATAAATTATTTAATGTGGTAGCGGTGCAAGCGGCAGTGGGGAATGAAAATAAAAAGATGAAGATTTATGAATCGAAAACTAACTACGGCGACCATCGGTTATGGGAAGAAACCCTCCGCCCTGCGGGCACCTTCCTTGACAGGGAGGCTTTGCCTGTTTTTTGCCGAAGGTTGGATGATTTGTTAAAAGAATTAGAATTTACAAAAATTGATTTTATTAAAATGGACGTGCAAGGTTTTGAGCCGTTGGTAATTGAGGGTGGAAAAGAAATAATAGAAAAAAATAGGCCAATAATATTTTTTGAATATTGGCCATGGGGAGCAAAAAATTCCGGATCAGATATTAAGGAAATGATGGAATTTTTTAGAAAATTTTATAAAAAAATATTTTGGGTGGATGAATATATTCAAATCCACTTTCCTGCCTCGCAAAAATTTTTAGATAAAAAGTATAGTGATAAAAATGAGGATGATTATGGAAATTTGTGGGTAAAAAGTGAAATTAATTTTAATGATCGCTTAGAGCAATTTAAGAGTTTTTGGATAAAAAAATTGATCAAAAGAATTTTAGGGCGACCTGAAACATAAAATATTGATTTTGAGTGGATTTATTGGTAGAATTTGGAGCATTGAATTGCGGATAGGCACTTGCGTCTATTAGATATTGCTCTTTAATAAAAAAATGAAGGAGGTTTTTGAATTGTCAAAAATTAAAAATTTAACAAGAAGATATACTAAATTTTTTGTATTGATTCTACGTTTGATAGTATTTTGCGTTTTTTTAGGTTTTTGTTGGAAATGTTTAGGACTAAAAGATTTATTAATATTTAAAATTGTAGGAATATTTGTAATTAGTGAAGCTTTATCTTGTTTTTTAGTTAGTCAAATAAGAGAAACTCACTATTTTTTATCAAAAAACAGCCCACATAAAGATGATAGTTGGTTCATTTTATTGTTTGTAATATGTTTTTTGTTGGTGGTCGGAGTAACGTATCTTGTTTCAAGATAAATTGTTGGTGTTTAATAAAACAGCATGACTCCAAGAATATTTGATATTTAAAATATCAACCTCTTGGAGTCATGCTAGAAATTTATCTAGTGTATGCTAGATCTGATGAGTTCAAAAGAACGAAAATTTCTAGGAATCGAATTGAGATATAATGGGTTATGAGTAAAATAAAAAATATTTTTGCACGAGAGATTTTGGCTAGTGGTGGAGCACCAAGTTTAGAGGTTACGGTTACATTAGAATCTAGGGCAACCGGGGAAGCATCGGTGAGTTATGGAGCGTCGGCAGGATCGAAAGAAGCAACAGTGTTGGTAGATGGTGATATGAGTCGGTATAACGGAAAGGGAATGTTGAAGGCAATTAAAAATATTAATGAAATAATTGGAGATAGTTTAGTTGGAGTTGAGGCTGAGAGACAAAGAGAAATTGACGAAATTATGGTTGGTTTGGATGGAACGGAAAATAAGGCAAATTTTGGAGGGAATGCAATTTTGGGAATAAGTTTGGCTATTGCTCGTGCCCAAGCTAATGAAGAAAAATTGCCACTTTATAAATATTTAAGAAAAGTTTATGAAATTGGCGAGACTGATTGGACATTACCAAAACCAATGATGGTGATGATTGAAGGTGGAAAACATGCTGACGAAACGACTGATTTACAGGAATTTATGATCGGAGCTATTGGATCGAAAACAGCTGCCGAAAATGTGAGAATGGAAATGGAAATTTACAATGCTTTAAAAAAGATTTTGAAAGCGGAAAAATTGTCGACTAATGTGGGAAATGAAGGAGCTTTTGCACCAAATGGAATAACTTCAAATGAAAAACCGATGGAATATTTTGTCGAGGCAATTAAAAATGCCGGTTATATTCCAGGAATTGATGCTGGAATTGGAATTGATGCAGCGGCGTCGGAATTTTTTAATGAGGAATCTAAAAGGTACGAATTAAAATTGGAAAGAAAAATTTTAACGAGTGATGAATTAATTAATTATTATTTGCCTTGGATTAGTAAATATCCAATTATCACAATGGAAGATATGTTGTCGGAATTTGATTGGGATAATTGGCCAAAATTGGTGGAAAAAATTAATGGGAAATTTCCATTGATTGCCGATGATTTGACAGTGACTAATACAAAATTATTACAAAAAGCAATTGATATGAAAGCAGCGACAGCCATTTTAATTAAATTAAATCAGGCGGGAACTTTGACGGAAACTATTGATTGTTGTTTACTGGCTCGCCAAAATAATTTTATGACGATGCCGAGTCATCGCGGTGGCGGAGAAACCAATGATACTTTTATGGTAGATTTGGCTGTGGCAGTGGGGTCGACTTATATTAAAGTTGGACCAACACGAGGAGAACGAGTTTGTAAATATAATCGATTAATGAGAATTGAGGAGGAATTGAACCAATCCCTCTAAATCTCCCTTTGACAAGGGAGACTTTAAAAAATATGAATAAAAAAGTAATTTTGATAATTAGAGATGGCTGGGGTTACTCAACTGATTCGTATGGTAATGCCATTATGGCGGCCAATGTGCCAAATAATGATAAATATTTACGCGAATATCCATCAGCTCTATTAAAATGTAGCGGTGAAGATGTTGGTAATCCAAAAGGATCACAAGGTGGAAGCGAAGTTGGTCATTTAACGATGGGGGCAGGACGAGTTGTGTGGCAACCACAAGAAACAATTAATAATGCTATTGCAGATGGTAGTTTTTTTAAAAATCCAGCCTTGTTAAAGGCGATTGAAAATTGTCAAAAAAATAATTCTGTTCTACATTTATCGGGGCTATTATCAGATGCTGGAGTTCATTCGGATGTGAACCACTTATATGCTTTATTAAAATTGGCCAAAGATAATGGTTTGGAAAAAGTTTATATTCATTTGGTTTTAGATGGACGAGATGTTCCCGAAAAATCGGCAAAAAGTTATGTCGAGCAATTAAATGAAAAAATAAAAGAAATTGGAGTAGGTAAAATTGCGACAGCAGTGGGAAGGTATTACGCCATGGATAGAGATACTAATTGGGAAAGAACAAAGGAGGCGGCTGATTTATGGATTAAAGGTGAAGGTTACGAGGCAACAGATGCAATCGAAGCCATAAATATGGCTTATGAACGAGGTGATCAAACTGATTATTACGTACAACCAACGATAATTGATAAAGATGGTTTGTTAAAATCTGGCGATTCGTTTATTTGGTTTAATTTTAGAACTGACAGATCTCGCCAAATTACAGCGATGATAACCAGACAAACACTTTGCCCGACTGAGCTACAAAGTAATTTGGATTTGGTGTGGGTTTGTATGGGAACATATGATAAATCTTGGGATTTGCCAGTCGCCTTTTTATTGGAAAATGTGAAAAATAATTTAGGTGAAGTTTTGTCGAAAAATAATAAAAAACAAATCAGGATTGCGGAAACTGAAAAATATGCTCATGTGACTTTCTTTTTTGATTCTCAGCAAGAAACAGCATTTGCGGGTGAAGATAGAATAATGGTGCCCAGTCCAAAGGTACTATCTTACGATTTGCAACCGGAAATGTCAGCACCGCAGGTGGCAGAAAAAGTATTGGAAGTAATTGGCAATTACGATTTTATTTTAGTTAATTTTGCTAATGCAGATTTGGTGGGACATAGTGGAAAATTTGAGGCGGTTAAAAAGGCTTGCGAAGTAGTAGATGAACAGGTTGGAAAAATTGTAGATAAAGGAATTGAAAATGATTATGTGGTAATTGTGGGAGCTGATCATGGTAATGCGGAAAATATGCTTTATAAAAATGGCGAAGTTGATGTGTCTCATGGTTTTAATCCGGTTAAATTTTCATTTATCGGAATTGATGGTCAAGTTAAAAATGGTGGATTAAAGGATGTGGCGCCAACAATTTTGGAATTAATGGGAATTAAAAAACCAGAGGAGATGACTGGAGAAAGCCTTTTGGTTTAAACCCTTCCCCGACCCTTCCCTTGACAGGGCAGGGAGAATAAAAATATTTAAAATTATGAAGAAAGTAAAAATTTTAGCACCGGCGGGGAATTTTGAGTCATTGATGGCGGCGGTAAACGCCGGAGCTGATGAAATTTATTTTGGAATTGGAATTTTGAATATGAGAGCGGCGGGAGCGAATAATTTTTCTGTAAATGATTTAGAAAAAATTAATCAAATTTGTAAAAAAGTAAAAATAAAAAGTTGGGTAACTTTAAATACAGTGGTTTATGATGAAGAAATTATCGATATAAAAAATATTTTGAACAAAATTAAAAAAACTGGAATTGATGGAATTATTGCTTCTGATTTGGCAGTGATAAAAATGGCAAATGAGAAAAAAATAGAAGTTTGTGTGTCGACCCAAATGTCAGTGTCGAATTTGGAAACGATAAAATTTTTGAGCAAATGGGTGGATAGGATTGTGTTGGCCCGAGAATTAAATTTGGGGCAAATTAAAAAAATAGTTGAGGGAATTAAAAAAGAAAAAATTAAAGGACCAAAAAAGCAATTAATTGAAATTGAAGTGTTTGGACATGGAGCAATGTGTGTGGGAATTTCGGGGCGATGCCAAATGAGTTTATATCATCAAAATTTGTCGGCTAACCGAGGAAAATGTGTGCAAATGTGTCGACGAAAATACGAGGTGGCAGAAATGGAAACCGGGGAAAAATTAATTCTTGATAATAATTTAATAATGAGCCGAAGTGATTTGTGTACAATTGGATTGTTGGATAAATTAGTAGAAACGGGAATTGGTACTATTAAAATTGAAGGTCGAGCCAGAAGTGCTGACTATGTAGATAGAGTGGTGCGGGTTTATAAAAAGGCACTGAAACTAATTGGAGAAGAAAAATACGACAAAGCAATTAAAGAAAAATTATTAGGAGAATTAAAAACTGTTTTTAATCGAGGATTTTCGGAGGGTTATTATTTAGGAAGAAAGGTAGAAGAATGGGCTTTGGGAGAAAATAGTTTGGCAACAGAGACAAGAATATTGTTGGGGAAAATTGATCATTATTATCCAAAAGTTAAAATTGCCCAAATAAAATTAACCACAAAAGAACGAATAAGTAATGGCGACAATTATGTGATTATTGGGCCAAGCAGTGGTGTAATTAGAGGTAAGTTTTTTGATATAAAAATGGATAAAAACATTATGACTTTTAAAGTTGATGAAAAAGTGAGGAAAAGTGACAAGTTGTTTATTTGTCGATAATTTTTTTATTTATCTCTTAAATAAAATTGGGTGGCTGATTTAACAACCATGGCTCCAATGACGGCAATTATAAAGATTGGATCGACAATTTGATTAATAACGGCTCCAATAAATAAAACAAAAATCATAAACCAGAGAGCGTTTCTGTCGGCGATGGCTTCGTGAAGTCTTTCTCTTTCGTCTTTTTTGATTTGGGACATCATGTGAAAAGTGTCCATTAAAAGTAAAATCACCAGAACACCGGTGAAAATATTTTTTAAATTTAGAGCTATGGGTAAAGAATTAATAATGGTGACAAGTGAGATGAAAACTAAAATATAAACCCACCCTTGCCAACAGTTTGGGGTTAATCCCCAACCAGTATATTTTCTAATGTTGAACCATTTTGCTTTTCCAATCATAATAAAAAACCCTCCGCCCCGCTTGGTGGGGCACCTCCCTTAACAGGGAGACTTAAATTAATAATTAATATTAAAACCCTTTGTCCCTTCGGGACATTTCCCTTGACAGGGCAATTTTAGTCAAAGATAAATAAACTAGTAATAGTTGTTTTTAATGTTTTAGCCACATCGTGGGCTAATTTTAGAGATGGATTGTATTTCCCTTGCTCGAGAAAAACAATTGTTTCTCTTCTGACTCCAACCAAATCAGCCAACTGCTCTTGAGTTAGATTTAATTTGGCTCGATATTCTTTAATTTTGGTTTGCATATTAATTATTTCTAACTATATGTTAGATCTAGTTAACATATTTGTCAAGAGTCTAATTGGTTTTTATGATAAGCTGGTCTATGATTTTTATAAAAATAAGCAAAAAAATTTGGTCGAGTTTTTTAAAATTTGTATTAATGACGGCGTTAATTCACATTGGAATATTAATTTTTAGCGCGATTAAAAATGGGAATATAAAATTTTTGAATTATTTTCAAATCTTGGGCTTGACCCAATTTTGGCCAAAAATTGCTACTGGTTGGATAAGTGATGTGATATCGGCAGTGACTATGATTTTGATAATCATTGGTTTTTTAATAATTAATCCAAGTGTGAACCGTCGCAAAATGGTTTGTTCTGAGATTTACCACAACGACAAAGAGTAGTTCGATTTCTAATTTCATAAGTGGAACCATCGACAGCTTCGATTGGAACTCCCCCTTTGACACAGAGCGGGCCATTATGAGATACCCCAATAGATTGGTCTAATTTTGGTTCGAGTGATTTTCTGGTAGTTTTATCAACAGCAACTAAACGACCAGAAGGACAACAATGACATTCTTCGATGGCAGTTTGCTTAGATTGAGGATTATTAGAATTTTCGGTTAAATTCCAAACTCCACTAGCTCGATGACAAAAACCAGCACCAGCACAAAGATTAGTGGCGTCTTTTAAAATTAAGCCTGGACCGTCGAATTGACTGGCAATTTTTTCAAATTTTTGTTTAGCATTGCGATTTTCAGTGCCATTGAAATGGCTAGTTTTATGAGAGCTGTCGCAAAAAGGTTTATTTTTGGAATGACCACAACGACAAAGAGCATAATCTGGATGAGTTGGAATTGATTTCCCTTTTTCGGTTTTTAAAGGAACACCTTCATCATCATATTCAACAATGTCTTTACTTAAAGGTAAATTGTCGGAGACAAAATATGGTCCGTTTTTAGAAACTTTTATTTTAGACATAATAATTAAATATTATTTAATTAAATAAGTTTATCATTATATTATGAATAGAGTGTTATTTTTATTACTGTTTTTGGCTGGTTTTTTGGGATTGATGATTATAAGTCAGTTGTGGTTACCAAAATATCTTTCTTTCCAAAAAGGAATTGATCCGAATACTATCTCTGAATATTACGATCCTCTGGCGAGAGTGGGAATATTTAATAATAAAGAAGTGGCAGTGCCCCGAGATCAGCCACAAGTTTTGGGAGATATGGTGGCAATGACAAATAATTCAGATAAATATATTGAGGTGGATTTAACTTCTCAAAAAGTTTATACCTATGAAAATGGGCAAAGACTTAAGGAGTATCTCATTTCTTCGGGAACATGGGGTCGAACTCCGACTGGAATTTTTAAAATATGGATTAAAATTAGATCACAGAAGATGTCTGGTGGGTCTAGGTTGACAAATGATTACTATTATTTGCCTAATGTTCCATATATTATGTATTTCTATAATGAAAAATACGCAAAAAGAGTTGGTTTTGGTATCCATGGCACTTATTGGCATAATAATTTTGGAGTACCGATGAGTCATGGATGTATTAATATGAGAACGGCAGATGCGGCAGAAGTGTTTAATTGGGCTGAGGTTGGAACAGAAATAAGAATTTATGGAAAATATGAGTATAAAAAGACAGCGATGAAATAAAATTCATGAAAAAACTGATAGTGGTTAATGATTTAATGCAGACAAACTATAGATATTATTTAACTGAACCTGAAGGTGAACAATTTAACCCAATATTTAAACCAGAATTAACTCCAAAAGAAATGCTAAGTATGGGAGTTTTTGGAGGTAAATATATGACTGACTGTCAAAATGAATTCCCGAAAGATTGGTTTAAAAAAGAAAAATTGTGTCATGAATTTCATGACCCGAAAATTAATTTTTTTGAAGTAAACGCTAGTCAACCATTGAGTGTTTGGAGAAAAAAAGGTTGGATTTATAAAGATGACCCAAGAGGCTGGTTTCAATGGTATTGCCGATATTATTTGGGGAGAAGAGGCAAAGATGATGAAATACAAATTAAAAGATGGTTAGCAATAAAAAGACATATTGGCCAACTTAGAAAAAACTGTAAAATTGGAGATTTTGAATGTAGGCCAATTCAAAGACAAGCATTGTTGCATTGGGCTTATGATTCGAGGAAAATGTAATAAGAAAACTGTATTTTAATTTTCTATTCACACAAAACCATTTTATTTTCAGGGAGAAGGAATTTTCGAGATGGTTTTAGTTCATCAATAAATTCTGGAGTGTGACTGACGATAATCATGGCGCCTTGGTAAAACTTTAGCGCTTCTAAAATTAATCTTTGAGAAAGAACATCAAGATAAGTGGTAGGTTCGTCTAAAATTAAAAGATTATAATTTTTGGCCAAAAGAGTGGCAATTGAAAGACGGGTTTTTTCACCACCAGAAAGAGTGGAAATTTTTTGAAAAACTTTTTGACCAGGAAATAGAAAACGGCCCAGCAAACAACGAAGCTGGGGTTCGGTCATTTCACATTTATCTCTAACGGTTTCTAAAAGATTTTTTTCCATGTCGAAAGTTTCAAATTCTTGGGAATAATAACCAACACTTATTTTGTCATCTTTAATAATTTCGCCAGAATCTGGAGTTAACATACCCATTAAAATTTTAATTAAAGTACTTTTACCAGCACCGTTTTGACCCATTAGAGCAACTCGCTCACCTCGTTTAATATCAAAATTAATATCCGTTAGAATTTTTTTATCACCGTAGGATTTACATAAATTTTTGACTATTAAAGGTACTTCCCCAACCCAGGCTGGCTCGGGTAACTGCATGTTAATTTTTCTGACTGATGGTGGCATTTCTGGAAGAGCAATAACTAATTTTTCGATTCTTTTTTGTAAATTAAGTTTTTGACGAACACCTTTTTCAGATCGATTGCCAGAAATTCTGACTAAACCTTTTTTCATATCGACAATCTTTCTGGCTTGAACATGAATTTGGTGAACTAAAAGTTCCTCTCTGTCGCCTTTTAATTTGACATAATTAGTGTAATTGCCGTTATATTCGGTAATTTGCTTAGTTCGTTTATCAACTTCTAAAATTTTATCGATGTTTTTGTCGAGTAATTTGAGGTCATGAGAAATAATAATTAGAGTTTTGGAATAACGACCTAAAAAACTCATCATCCATTTTTTGCCTTCAATATCTAAAAAATTAGTAGGTTCGTCGAGAAGTAAAATATCTGGTTCAGAGATTAAAGCCCGAGCAATGGCTAATTTGGTTTTTTGACCGCCACTTAAAACTTGGGGTTTACCTTCGAGTGATAAACGTTCTAATTCTAATTTGGCAAGCATTTTTAAAAGTTCGTAATCTTGTTTTTGCCAATAAGGATCTAGATAATCACGAATAGTTTCGGCTTTTTCCATGGTGGCATCGTGTTTAACTTCCTGAGGAACAGACATAATATCGCCAACAATGTCGAGATTGCCATCGTCGATACGATCTTCACCGGTAATTAAATTGAAAAGAGTTGATTTGCCAGAACCATTAGCACCAACCACACCGACCTTACTGTTTTTGGCAACATAAAAATTCGCACCTTCAAAGATGTTTTCTTTGCCGTAGGAATAAAATATATTTTTTGCCGAAATCATCCTATGATTGTATCATCTGGGAGGATTTATTTAGTATTTCTGGCTAAAAAATTTAAATAAGTTCTTGAACCAGGCTTGAATGATTCAAAATAAATGATTTCAAATCCATTGTTTTGGAGCAATGTTTCTAGTTCTTCTTTGGAGAAATAGCTAAACCATCTTAATTGGTTTAAACTGGAATCACCTTTGTAATCTTGTCGATAACCTTCGTTGTCTCCTTCCATCATTCCCAATCCAAAAATTCCATCTTTTTGTAAAACTCTTTTTATTTCTTTAAGAGATTGATCAATTTCTTCTTTTTTACTGTGAAGCAAAGAAGTGTAAGCCCAAACACCATTAAATAAATTATCTTCAAATGGTAATTTTTTAAAATCCCCGACGACTGCATTTAAGTCTTTTTCTAAACATAATTTAACCATTTCTTCTGAAGCGTCTAAACAAATTACATCTAATCCTTTTTGTTTAAAAAACAAACCATCGCGGCCGGGACCACTGCCAACATCTAAAACTTTTCCTTTGGTTAAATTTAAAAAATTATCAAAAAATGTTTTTGGCATTTTTTCCCAAAAATCTGAGGTTTTTTGGTCGTAATCTTTGGCTAGTTGGTTGTAGGTATTTACTGTTTTCTTATCCATATAAAATATTGGGCGGAGGGTAGAGGATTTGAACCTCTGCGGGCTTTCGCCCACACGCTTTCGAGGCATGCGCCATAAACCACTCGGCCAACCCTCCAGAATATGGTCGTGAGACGTAATAAATTTCTTTCAGAAATTTAAACGTCTCTACAACGTTAATTTGCGAAGCAAATTTTACGTTGTGCGCCTACCAGGAATCGAACCTGGATCAACGGTTTCGCAAACCGTCATTCTATCCATTAAACTATGGGCGCGAATAAATCATATGAATTATACCAAATAAAGTCTATTTTTCCCGTTTTTCCCAAGGCATTTTATCGCTCCACCATTTGGCCAGTTTATCAACAAAATTTGGCGATGATTCAACTAAAGGTAATTTTTTCAAAACAATTTTTTTAATTTCTTCTTTATCTGACTCTTTAATGACAAGAGAAATTTGTCGAGGAACTCTTAAATTGGTTTCAAACTCTAAAAGTTCGACATTGAGACTTTTTCTGAACCAAAATCGTAATAAAATGTCCCAACTATATTTGGAATCACCAAAGTGAATTCCCCTGTTGGTTATTTTATAATCAACTTCTTAGGAGGAACAGTGGAAAGAACGTAATATAAAAATAAAACTGAAACGAGAGCGACGATTAGAAAAAATTCTTCGATGAAAATTAAAACGACTGAAAATAGGACTAAAATTGAAATGGCAGTGATCCAAAAATCTTTATCTCTTTTCTTAAATGCTCTTTCGGCGGCTGTCCATTTGATTAAAGTTTTTTCTTCGTTAGTGTCTTTTATAACCCTATCAACCCTACTTACTGCTTTTTTCTTCATTGTTTTAATTTTAAAGCATTTGGGAAAAATTTGATATACTAAAACACTATCCCAGGAAGGGTGCGGCGAATGGTAAGCCACAGGTTTGCTAAACCTGCGTCAGAAATGGCATGTGGGTTCGACTCCCATCCCTTCCGCAATCTTTCGCTAAAGCTTCAGAATTGCATGCCTAATTTGATATTATTGTAATATGTATTACACATACATATTACATAGTTTAAAATCTCATATTTTCTATTTTGGATCCACAATTGATTTAAAAGCTAGATTTAATCTTCATAATACCGGACAAGTAAAATCTACTAAACCACATTTACCTTGGAAATTAGTTTGGTATTGTGGATTTGAAACAGAAAAACAAGCTAGAGATTTTGAACTATATTTAAAGACTGGGTCTGGAAAAGCATTTTCTTACAAAAGGTTGATAAATGAAGCTTTAATGAAAGATTTTGAGAATGGTCGGGTTCCCCATGGTCTTACGAAGCTGAAAGCGAAGTAGACATCCCTTCCGCATTTAGCCTATCTTTCCATGTAATTTAATGGTATGGCTACAAATCCCTAACTTTCCCTCGTATTTTTTAAGGGAACAACATTTTTCAGTTTTACAGCCTGTAATGGGGTAATTTAGGACAACTACCCTTATTGCAGGATTTTGTAATATAATCCGCTAATAAGATTAAATATCTAAAAATAAAATGGCAAGTAATTCAGAAATACTTAATACAATAGAAAGTTATTTGACTGAGTCATATGAAAGAAACGAAACAACAATTGTTCCTAAAAAAAACGATTTAATTTTTGGCAACCATGTTAAGGTTATGAAACACGCAGTTGTGTTCTTTATTGACATGAGAAAGTCGAGAAAAATTTTATCTGATGAAAATGATTTTTGGAGTGTTAAAATTCACAAGTCATTTTTAAAAGCCGTAACTCACTGCATTGACAATAGAAATGGACACTTAAGAAGTTTTAATGGTGACGGACTTCTAGCTTTTTTCATTGGAGAAAATGCCGCCTCAAGGGCTGTTAGAGCAGCAATGGATATAAAAGGTTTTGTATTAAAAATAAATGAAATCTTGAAGGAAAATGACAAAAATTCAATTGATTTTGGTATAGGAATTGCTCAAGGAAAAGTAATGATTGCAAAAAGTGGTAAAGCCGGAGACGATCAAACAAAACAAGATTTAATTTGGGTTGGTTTAGCAGTATATATAGCAGTGGAACTATCAGAATTTGGTGAATCTCCACGGAATATATGGATAAGTCATAATGTCAGAAAAACAATAGGGAAGGAAAATTATTTAGATGTAATTTATGACAGTAACACTAGTATTTGGATGGAATGTACTAAAAAATTAAAATCTGTTGGTGACTACAGTGTAAGGTTTACAAAGTGGCATTTTAATATTTAAATCTATGTATACAGAAAAACTTAAATTTTGGCAAGCAGAATTAATACGTATCTCAGATTGGATTAAAGTTGCTGATCAGAAAGCAGGATTTGTTTTTTTACTTTATTCAGCAATAATGGGGATAGTTATTAACTATAAACATAAAATAATTAATTCTAACCATAACTATATTTTTTGGATATTGATAACTGGTTTTTCAATTAGTATATTTTTAGGTTCATTTTGTCTCTTTTTATCTGTTTTCCCTAGATTAAAAACAAAAGACAAAATTAAATCTTATTTCTTTTATGGTGATATAAAAAATATGGATAAAACAAATTTTATTAACGAAGCTAATAAATTAACAAATTCAAATAAGATTAAACAAATCCTTGATCAAATACATATAACCTCAACAATATCGTTTCAAAAAATGGAAAATGTGCAAAAAAGTATAAAATTTTTATTTTTTACAGTCATATTTTTAATAGAATTAATGATTAATTCTTTATAGAAATAATTTAATAGTCAATTCTTTATTATGAAGTATAAATTTAGTTTTGATTGCTGACATTACCTTTATCCTTTTATCTACTGTTCTAAAATTTGACCTTTTTGATCTGGGACGGAGTAGATGAGTGGAATTGAAGTGATGGTAACGATGCCTTTAATTAAAATATTGGCGATGATGATGCTGGTGACCACTTTTAACGGCATGGCGCCTAAAAAAGCGATTGAACAGAAAATTATACTGTCGGTGGGAACACTGAAAGCGTTGGAAAATAAAACCCTCCCCCATTGATGTTTTTTTGATATTTTGTCAACAAAAAATTGGTAGGCTTCAGTATCGATTAATTCGGATACAACTTGAGCGATTATTGAAGCCATTACAATTCTCCAAACAGGGCCAAGTATTACTGAAAATTGAGACTGTAGACCCCAACCAGGATCTTGAGGAAGCAAGGTAACTATCCAAAATAGTAAGGCAATAATCATATTCATTATTCCGGCAGTAAAAACCACAAATCTGGCTACTTTTTTTCCTAATGTTTTATGAATTAGATCCCTGAGAGTAAAAGTAATAGGATAAATAATGGTTCCGCCGTCAATTGAAAAACCACCGATGAGAGCGATTTTACTGCTGGCAATATTGGAAAATATTTGAGCGGAAACGTAACTAATTGCCACTAATAAACCTACATTTGTGAGATCTATTTTTGTTTTCATTTGTAAATTAATTTAACACATAGGGATAAGTTAAGAGCCCTTATTGATTAAAAAAACAAAAGTTAATTTTGTTGCTCTAATTTGTTAAACTTTAGGATGACTATTGGGCTTTTTTTGGGAATACTTTTCTTCTCTTTGGGTTTGGATAAAGTAATTTTATATTTAATCAGTAAATTTGGTTCGATAAATATATTTTCCCAATCTTCTTTACAAACAATTCCCTCTTTTTCTTTGGAATTGGCCCAGGCAAAATCAATCGACATGATTGATTATGGATTACTTATTTTTATAATGGCGGTATTGTTTGGAGCAATTCTTTTTTTATTAAAAAAACGTCAAAAAAAACAATCTTTTTATGATTGGTTTTATTTTGGAGTTTCTCTGTTATTTTTTGCCCAAACTAATTTTGTCGGTTTTTCTGGCAGTTTAATGTTGGCTTTTTTTGTATTATTTCAAATTATTTTTTGGGCAATGGTTTTATTTAGGGGAAAAAATAAAACTATAAAATTCGACAATCGATTATTAATCAATGGTATTTTTGTTGGTTTAATAATGGTGCAGTTGGTTCAAAAGTTTAATTATTCCCTAATATTACCGCTATTTATATTAATACTAATGCCTTTAATTTATCATCTACTGCCATTTAATTTTTTATTAAACCCAAGTCATGTAATTTTAAGTTTTTTTATATTTAAGCCAGGAAATTTTAGTTGGCTTTTAATTTTATTGGTAATAACGGCAGTGGTAATAGCTTTGACAGAATTAATTAAATTTAAAAATAAGAAAAAAATAACTGAACTAATTTATAAAATATATCCATTTGTAGTGATTACTTTGGTGGCTTTTAACCCCTTATATTATTGGACAACATTAGATCCAGTTGAAGAAGGATTTTGGTTGGGATGGCTACAGCATCTGTTAAATAAAGAAGTAATGTATAAAGATTTTTTGGCCTATCATCCACCCTTACTGGCTTGGTTGCTTAAATATTTTGTTTTAATAACTGGAGCGAGTGTGGCTAATATGAAACTCTTTTTTCATTTAATGCAGATAGTGGCTTATTTTATTTTTTATTTGCTAATAAAAAAAGTTATTCATAATAAAATAGGTCAAATAATAATTTTGACCATGATTATGGGGATAAATAGTGGTTTGACTAAAAATAATGCAGAAATTAGATTGGCAATGGGATTGTTGCCATTAATTCCATTATTTAATTATTTAAAATTCAAAAATAATTGGTGGTTAATTTGGGCGGGAATAGCCAGTGGGTTGTCAATATTTATTAGTTTAGAAGTGGGAATGGTGTCATTGTTATCGATCGGTGCCTTTTTGGTCATAACTAAAAATATAAAAATAATAAAACCATTATTAAATTATTTAGTTGGATTATTGATAGTGGTCATCCCAATATTTGGAGTACTTCTTTATCAAGGAGCGCTATGGGAGATGATTACACAGTTAGTTTATTATTCCAAAGCATTTACTGATGGT
>Ga0265294_10004475_pt1 | contig 17471 bp, 10 predicted proteins | sample MunlanPumphouse3_FD_192504 | JGI IMG/M metagenome (GOLD analysis project Ga0265294, IMG submission 192504) | Groundwater microbial communities from a municipal landfill in Southern Ontario, Canada - Pumphouse #3 | ecosystem: Environmental > Aquatic > Deep subsurface > Groundwater | place...
GAATAGCCCGTTCATGATGACAGTGTAATAGCTCGTGCGTGCCACATTCAAGATTATGATTACGAGCAAGATTACGATTACGAATCACGGACCCCAACAGAACTGCCATGCGCCCCAGAACAATACAGGATTGACACTTGCGCTTGACCGTCCGCCACTCCAGGGTGTATATTCAAAGTATATCCAACAGGAGCGCAGTATGATCACTAAAGTCACAAAATGGGGAAACAGCCTAGCGGTGCGCATCCCACTTGCGGTCGCCAAGGAAACGCAGCTATGTGTAGGAGAAACCGTCAATCTGTCCTCATGTGATGGACAGATTGTCATTGCACCCGTCCGGCAACAGCGATATCAACTCGCCGAGCTCTTGAAGGGCATCACTCCTCGTAATCTGCACGCTGAGGTTTCAAGCGGAGCCGTCGTCGGAAAGGAAGGATGGTGATGCCGGCATCCTATTGCCCGAGACGCGGAGATGTGGTCTGGATTGCATTCAATCCTCAAGCCGGTCATGAACAGGCTGGACACCGACCCGCCGTGGTCTTATCGCCAGAGACCTACAACCGGAAAGTAGGGTTGGCCCTGTTGTGCCCCATCACAAGCCAAGTCAAAGGTTATCCCTTCGAGGTTCCCCTCCCTCATGGACTGCAGGTGTCCGGCGTGATTCTGGCGGATCAGGTGAAGAGTCTGGACTGGAAGGTGCGTCAGGCATCTTATTGTTGCGCACTCACCAAAGATGTCGTGCATGATGTTCTAAACAAACTCGGAACATTGATCGATGATTGACTACACGCAGCATCTTTGGTTTAGGAGACTCGGCCCAGCAATAGCTCTTGTGTGCTTTGGCATTGCCGTTTGGCTTGCATTGGAGGTGCCCGAAATGTTCTTTGAATTTGGCGACTGACCGATTGCGCCTCAATACCCGCCGCGGAATCCGTAGCTCTCGCGCGTCAAGCCGCGCGGCAGCTCTTTGATGAAGCGTGAGGGCTTGCAGAAAAAGACGCCGCCGTCGCGCGTGCGGCGCATCTCGGGCGCGCACAGCACCAGTTCGTCCTTGGCACGCGTGACCGCCACGTAAAAGAGGCGGCGCTCTTCGGCGTCGTCCTCGCTCTCTCCCATCGACCGGCTCGAAGGAAACATCCCTTCCGAGGCCCAGATGACGATCACCACCGGCCACTCCAGACCCTTGGCCTGATGAACCGTGCTGAGACGCAGCATGTCCGCGTGCTCGCGCGCCATCTTGTCATACTCGTGGTCCACGTTGGTGAGCAGCGCCACCTCCTGCAGGAAGCCCGCCACACCGCCCTCGCTCTTGCCGATCTGAAGGGCCAGCTCGCGGATATCCTCCTCGCGCCGCTCCGCGTTGTCATAGACCTTGGCCAGATAGGTATGGTAGAACACGTCGCAGAACCGCTGCACCGCCTCGCCGCCGGCAGTCGCGAGGCGTTCGCGGTGGTACTCGTCCATCAGCCGGTCGATCTCCTGCCACTGGCCGCGCGCGGCGGGCTTGAGCGCCGCGACCAGACGCGCGCGCTGTTGCGGGTCGCTCGTTTCGAAGCGTCCGTTCAAGGTTTCCCACAGCGCATCGACGGTCTTCTCGCCGACACCGCTGAGCATGCCGAGCAGCCGCCCGAACGCCATGCGGTCGGAACGGTTCTCGCAGACCCTTAGAAAGGCGACGACATCCTTGACGTGCGCCTGCTCAAACACGCCGATCCCCGAAGTGATCACGAACGGCAGACGCGCGCGACCGAGCATCATCTGCAGCTCGATCGAGTGGAAATGCGCCCGGTAGAGCACCGCCATGTCGCGCAGCGCATAGCCGTCCTCCTGATACCGCCGGATCATGGCCAGAACCGCGCGCGCCTGCTCGTCGCCATCGCGCAGGAAAAAGACTTGCGGCTTGTTGCGCGCTTTGCGCGTGGGGCGAAGCGTCTTCTGAAACTGCTCGGGGTTGCCCTGGATGCAGGCATTCGCCACAGCCAGCACCTCCGGCACACTGCGGTAATTGCGCTCCAGCTTGACGATCCGGCAGCCGTCCCAGCGTTTCGGAAACTCCATGATGTTCTTGAAGTCCGCGCCGCGCCACGAATAAATGCACTGAAAATCGTCGCCCACGGCCATCACGTTGCGGCTGCGCCCGCCCAAGATGTCCACCATGCGAGCCTGCAGCAGATTGGTGTCCTGATACTCGTCGACCAGCACATGCCGGAAGCGGTTTTGATAAAAGTCGCGCACCGATTCGTGCTCGACCAGCAGCCGCAGTCCGTTGACCAGCAGGTCGTCGAAATCCATCGCCCCCATCGCAAGTTTGCGCTCCGCGTACAGATTGGCGACTTTGATGATCTCCATGGGATCCACACGCAGCTCCTGGACCGTCTGCTCCAGCACGTCCTCGATATCGCATGCGCGGTTGGCGGCCGAGCCGATCAGGGACGATATGACATCCTTTTTGGGGAAATCTTTTTTATTGCGCACCGTGTCTTTGATGCAGCGGTCGATCAGCGCGTGCGAGTCGTCGCGGTCCAAGATGGTGAAGTCATTGGGATAGCCGAGCCGGTCGCCGAAACGGCGCAGAAAACGGTTGCAGACGTGATGAAACGTGCCGCTTAGGAGGTTGCCCACCGCGTCGCCGGCCACCTCTTTGGCGCGTTCCAGCATCTCGCGCGCCGCGCGGTTGGTGAAGGTGAGCAGCAGCAGGCCGTCGGGACGTTCGCCGCGCTCGACCAGATACGCCACGCGGTACACCAGGGTGCGCGTCTTGCCGGTGCCGGCTGCCGCGAGCACCAGCAAGGGGCCTTCGCCCGCCGTCGCGGCTTCGCATTGTTCCGGGTTCAGAAGCTTCGAGTAATCAGTCATAGGAATCCATGATACGTGACTCGTCCGCAAAACTCAATGTCGGGCGCAGGCGTATCGGTCAGGTGAAGAGGAGACGTCAGGCTGAGTGTGATTCCGCCGTGTTTTGCTATTGCGCTTTGCCCCCGGGTTTGGCATGGTTTGACACGCTTTCTTTCACCTCCCCGGCACCGGACAGGCTGCGCGGGGAATCGATCGTCAACACAGTGAGCACGTGAGGCAACGAACCCGAAATGTCACAAAACCTGCTGGATGCGCTGGACGGCTGGAACAGTGTGAAAAGCGCCGAATTGTATGGCGTCGGCGCGTGGGGCCAGGGCCACTTCATGGTGACAGACGACGGCTTCGCGGCCGTCAATCTGAAGAACGCCACCGGCACGGTCCGCGTCAACCTCTCGGACATCGTCCACGGCCTGCACGACCGCGGCATGAGCCTCCCGCTGCTGCTGCGTTTCAGCGACCTGCTCGGCAACCGTATTCGCCTGATCAATGAGTCGTTCAAAAAGGCGATCGCGGACTACGCCTACCAGAATGTGTATCGCGGCGTTTTCCCGATTAAAGTCAACCAGCAGCAGCAGGCGGTCCATGATGTGGTGACCTTCGGCGCCCCCTACCATCACGGGCTCGAAGCGGGATCAAAAGCCGAGCTGATTGCCGCACTGGCTTACATGCGCGATCCGGAAGCCTTCCTGATCTGCAACGGCTACAAAGACGCGGAGTTCATCGACCTCGCACTCTCGTCGCTCAAGATGGGACTTCAGACCATTCTGGTGCTTGAAACGACCGACGAGCTGAACCTGATCCTCGAGCGTTCGGCCGCGCTCGGCATCCGGCCGCGCATGGGCATCCGCGTGAAGCTTTCCAGCCGCGTCGGCGGCAAGTGGTCCGAGTCCGGCGGCGAGCGCAGCGTCTTCGGCCTGACCCCGTCGCAGGTGATCGATGTGGTCGACTCCCTGCGCGACGCGCAGATGCTGGATTGCCTCGAGCTGCTGCACTACCACCTCGGCTCGCAGGTGCCGAACATCCGCGAGATCCGCGACGCCGTCAAGGAAGCCTCGCGCTTTTACGTCGGCCTGGTCAAAGAGGGCGCGCGCATGGGAATCTTCGACATCGGCGGCGGCCTGGCCATCGATTACGACGGCTCGCACACCAATTTCGCCAGCAGCGCGAACTATGACATCTCTGAGTACTGCGCCGACGTGATCGAGGGGATCATGACCGCCTGCAACGAGGCCGAGATTCCCCACCCGGCCGTCATCAGCGAATCCGGCCGCGCGCTGATCGGCTACTACTCGGTGCTGGTCATCAATGTGCTCGACGCCGCGATCTATGAGGAGAAGGAGTGCCCGGAAAACATTCCCGAGCCGCGCCCCGAGGCGCTTGAGAACATGATGTACGTGGCGCGCACGCTGAGCCTCAAAAACCTTCAGGAGTCGTTCAACGACGCGCTCTACTACCGCGAGGAGATTCAGAAGGCCTTCAAGCACGGCGACATCACGCTGCGCCAGCATGCGGCCGCCGACTGCCTGTTCTGGCACATTCTGACCCGCATCCGCGAGCTGCTGCCCGGCCTCAAGATCGTCCCCAAAGACCTGCTCGGCCTCGACGCCCTGCTGGCGGACGTCTACTACTGCAACTTCAGCGTCTTCCAGTCGCTGCCCGACGCCTGGGCCATCGACCAGCTCTTCCCGATCATGCCGATCCACCGCCTGACCGAAAAGCCGACGCGCATGGCCTGCCTGTCGGACATCACCTGCGACTGCGACGGGCGCATCGACAAGTTCATCGACCAGCACGATGTCAAGTCCGTGCTGCCGGTGCACGCGCTGCGCAAGGGTGAGCCCTACATGCTCGCCGCCTTTCTGGTCGGCGCGTATCAGGAGACGCTGGGCGATCTTCACAACCTGTTCGGCGACACCAATGTCGTAAGCGTGCAGGTTGATGAAGACGGCGAGATTGAATACGTGCAGGAACTGCAGGGCGACTCGGTCGGCGACGTGCTGAGCTACGTCGAGTACCGTCCGGAACGCCTGATGGAGCAGTTCCGCGCGCTGGCGGAGGAAGCGGTCAAAGCCAAACGCATCACGCCCGCCGAGCGCCGTGAAATCCTCGCCGCGTACGACAACGGCCTGCGAGGCTACACCTACTTTGAACAGTGAACCCGAAAAGGGATGGCCCACAGGGATCGCGTCGGATGGGTGGATCGCGCGGTGAAAAAAGACCGAAAAAAAAGTTGCGCGGGGGTATTGACACGCGGTCATGAAAAAGATAATACTGGTGACATCAATTGCGGAACGGCTGATTTTTTCTACGTCCTAGGACTCTGGGTTTCGGTTCGTCGTGATGGAGGGGTTGCCTGAAACAGGGCAACAGGTGATTTTTTTTGAAGTGTGGAGGCTAGAAGCCCAGGTTCGTCATGACGCCAGCCCGTTTTTTTGTGGTTCAGCGTTCTCGCGTCCTTCTGACTCTTCCAGCAATCCACCGCAGACCACTTTGGGACTGTCGCTCGTTTACGTTTGTAAACCGCGCAGGATAGGCGGGTTGCCTACGGAACCGTTTTTGGCCATGGGAATCGGTTCCGCCAGACACAGAACAAACATGGCGTGAGTGAAGTACAGAAGGACAGAGACATGGACATCTATGTTGGCAATCTTGCCTATTCGACGAATGATGAGTCCCTGCGGAGCGCGTTTGCTGCGTACGGCGAGGTTGCTTCTGCGCGTGTCGTTTCCGACCGCATGACGGGCCGTTCCAAGGGTTTCGGCTTCGTCGAGATGCCTGACCGCACCCAAGCCCAGGCGGCGATCGACGGCCTGAACGGCCAGGATCTGGATGGTCGCACGTTGCGCGTGAACGAGTCGCAGCCGAAGCCGCGCGAAGAGCGTCGTGGCGGCGGTGGCGGTGGCGGTGGCTTCGGCGGCGGCGCCGGTGGCGGCTTCCGCGGCGGGCGTGGCGGCGGCGGCGGCGGGCGTGGCGGTGATCGTCGCGAATCCCGCGAGACCCGCTGGTAGCCCCAGCCTTCGTGATGTGATTTGACTGAGAGGCCGACCCTATTCGGGGCCGGCCTCTCTGTTTTCACTTCTCTTTCACGACCCGGACGTCGTCAATCCAGACCCGGCCCCGGTTGCCGTTGAGCCCGACCTCCACCGCCACGTCGCCGAACCGCGGCGGCAGCGTGACCGATACGCTGTACTCACGCCAAGCGCTGCTCCCCTCCGGCAGGCTCACCGTCTGATAGATCACCCGCCCCTCAGCCTGAACGCACCAGCGCAGGCAGGCGGTTTTCCAGTCAGCATCCCCTTTCTCGATGTCCTCGCCGCGCATGCGGGCAACGAGCCGCCAGGCCTCACCCGGCAAAAATGCCCGCGTCGGCAGCGCCTGGTGAATCAGTCGATAAGAAGCCCCGTCGCCATCGATTCGCACGCACGGATTATTCCCCTCGCGGACCACCGCACTTCCTTCCGGCAGGCGCCACCCCACCTGCGCCACGGCCCGCTCCGACGGCCAGCCGATCCCTGACTGCACCAGCCGCAGAGTCCTGCCGGCTGCCCCGTCGTCATCGAAACGGCCATCCCGCACCACCTCGACCGGGGCAGCCACTGCCGCCACATCCAGTTCCTCGCCCTGCGCGGCCACCACGCGATCCTCGCACGACACGCTCATCGAAACCCCCTGCCAGGCTCCCGGCACCGCAGTGCCGGCCGCGCCGTCCAGCCACGCCAGATGCAGATCTTCGCCGTGCAGGAACACGTTGCCCGGCCGCGTGCCGGCCCACCTCAGATCCGCCAGCCGAACCGTCACGCCGCCCGCGCACGCGATGCGGATGTCAGAGGGCAGCCGCCGCGGATCGTCCGCCTTCGCCGTTTCACAGGTACGCGTCTTGCCGCTGTTCGCCTCGCGCGACAGCATCACGCCTGACTCATCACTGAACGTGGCGCGCGACGCCCCTTCCAAGGTTGTACGCTGCGAAAGGAAAGCGCGGCCCGCAGCCGGCAGCGTGGCGCTTTGAAACGCCGTGAAACGGCGGAATGCCGGGCCGTCGCCCAAGGTGAACACACTGCAGAACCTCACAGGATGCCCCAACTTGTCGAACCGACCGAAACCCCGCATCTCGCCCGTGACACACAGGCGCACGCCGTTGGTTTCCGCCGGTTCGATGCGCACGCCGGCCTCAACGTCGTTCTCTTGCGCGACGCGCTCACCGTCACGCGCGAACCCCTTGTCGGTGTACAAACCGTCCGCCCGCACGACAGCCTGCCACCCCGCACCGTCACGCCGCCAAAGCCCGGTCAGCGTGCCAGTGCGGCTGAGCCGCGCGCGGTAGTGCTCATTTTCAAACTGCCAGCCGCCGCCCACCACAGTCAGGCGCGGATCGCCACTGCCCGCACAGGCCTCGCCGCGCCTGCGCGCGGTGTGGATCCGGAAGCGCACGTCATCCACGCCCCATGTTACGCCGTGCTCGTCGCCGCGCCACACGACGGCCACATTCAAACCGTGGCGGCCGCCCACGCGCTCCAGCAGCCGCACCGAAGCGGGCAACCGCGCGGGATCGAAGGTCAGCGAAAGGTCGCGTCCGTCGGGCAACCGCACCCCCACGCGGGCGTGCGCGGCATCCAAGCCAAAAGGATGCCGCCGCGAATCCCATAGCACGGCACCGCCCTGCGGCAGTCGGTAAATCGGCCCGGCGACGCCCTGCATCGGCATGCCCGGATGACGCACGCGGAACGGACTTTCGAAACGGCCCTCCGCCGTATCGGCATACCAGTCGCACGCCTCGTCGAGGGCGATCACCAGTGCCGCCTCAGCCGGCGCGCCATCCGGCCACGCAGCCCTGAGCTCCACGCCCCCGTCCGTTTCGCGCTGCCGCACCGTCAGCGCACGCCCCTGCCACACGTACTCGGCGTCCACGCCGTCTGTCACACGCGTCAACCGGAAAGGAACCGCCGATTCGTTGCCCCATCCGGACGGCAGCGCCACGTCCATGCGTAGCGGTGTCTCGCGCCGCCATCCGGTGCGCCAGGCGCATGCCCACCCGGTCTTGGCATCAGCCACCAGCGGACCGACCCGCAGTGTCGCGCCGCTCGCGCGCGCGACATCGGCAGGCTTCGCCACCGCCTTTTCCGGCACCGGCGCGCAAGGCGGCAGAGACGCGCTTTCCAGCCGCAGGACCGTGTACCCGAACGCCGACAGCGACACCTCGCAGGCCCCGCCGCGCACGGCCACTCGACCTCCGCTCATCAGGTCCCGTGCCCAGGCCGCGCCGCGCAACGCCGCAGGCAAGCTCGCCGTCGGCACCGACACCGTGCCTGTCACGGCCGTCCCGTTCAGATTTACCAGCACGATCGACGCGCGCTCGGCTGCGTCCGGCCGCGTGTCCCATGCATACTCCTCGTGCCACGCCGCGCCGGCGCGCGCGGGCCGCTCACCGCTCCGCAGGCACGCGAACACGCCGGCCGGCGCGGTCACGCTCAGATAGTCGGCCGTTCCGGTGTTCAGCTCCGGCACACGTCGCCGCACGTGAAAAATGCGGCGATACGCCTCGTAATGGCCGTCCTCCATCTCGTGATAGACCATCGGAATACCGTGGATCCAACTGATCAGCGCCACCAGTGCGCGCTGCGCGTCCGCGCCATACCACAAACCGGATCGCAGGCTGTCGTGGCTCTCCACATGGCGCATGCGCACCAGATCCGGCACCTCGGCGCACTGCTGCTCATGCAGCCAGCGGCGCAGACGCGGCACAAACACGTCGGCCGAAACACGCCGGAAATCGTGCAGCACCTGGTAGCAGAGCTCAAAATCGTAGGTGGAATCGCTGACCGCGCCGTGCACGCTCGCGCCGACCTCGGCCAGATTCGCACCGTCCGGCTTGACCTTGCGCACCTCCTCGCGCAAGGCGCGCTGCATGGCGAAGCCGCCCTGCGCCTGCGCATGGCTGGCCCGCGCATAGGGAATCGCCGGATTCCAGTTCGGGATCTTGCTGCCGCCGCACGCGTCGATGCGGAAGCCGTCCAGCCCGTACTCGCGCATGTAGAACGAAACCACGCCGCGCATGTAGTCGATCCATGTCGGCCAGTTGAAGTCAAAGCACCAGTAGTGGAGGGTCGAGCCATCCTCGTTCTGCGCCAGCCACTCGGGATGCGCTTTGGCGCGCGGGAACTCATTGCCGCCGCCGTGCGGCACGCAATCCTGCCAGACGCGCATCCCGAGAGAGCGGGCGCGCGCCGTGAACGCCTTGAAATCATCGGGCGTGCCGATACCCTCCTGAAGCTTGTAGTAGTCGCGCGGCCAGTAGATCGATTTGTCCTCGAGCGGCATCAGCCAGATCGCGTTGCAGCCCAGGCCGTCGATGTGCGGCAGCAAGCCGGTGGCGGAGGGAAAGCCGCCGAGATCGCGGCAGTTCGAACCGATCGTTCCACCCGGGTGAAACGAGTAGAGTATCACGCGCTTGAGCCAGTCCGGGCGCCCCTCCGGCGGCACCTGGCCGACTGCGGCGAACCACTCGGGCAGGCGCCGCAGCGCCGTCTCCGCATCGTTCGGCTGCACCCAGAGCCAAGTGTCGCCGACCCGCTGCGTCACACCGCTGCGCATGTGCCCCTGTACGCTAAAGGATTGCGTGACGCGAATCTCGCCGCGCCCCTCCTGCACGCCCGTGCTGCCGCGGTCCGCGTAGGGCTGAAGCTCATCCAGCGCCCACACCACGGACCAGCCGCGCCCGTTCTCGCCGATCACGGCACACGGACTGCGCCAACTGCCGGTGCGGCGATCAGCGGTCAGTTCGCCGGCCGCGATGCTGCGCGGCGGATACTGCGCAGGCAACAGATAGCGGCCAGACTCAGCAAGCGGCAGCACGCCGCTCTGCACCCAGAAGCCCTTGATCTTCGTGGCGGACGCGCCATGCCAGGTCACATCGAACCAGCGTCGCACGGTGCGGCGTTCAGGATCGAGCCGGAGATAGGCCTCGACCGTCCAATCACCCGCACGCGTCCGGCATCGGACCGTGTCGGGCGACACGCGCTCCACGCCTTGCCGCTCAATCACCTGGCCGCCGCCCGTGACCCACGCCTCGTCGTGGCGGATATCATAGGCCTGCGCGGTCGGCGACGCCGCCACGACCGGCTGGCCGTCGCACAGCACTTCGGCCAGCCAGCCATTCCGCACGTCAATCCGCACCGCGAAACGATCCGTTCCGAACAGCGTCCCGCGCGCGTCGCCGCGCAGCGGCACCTCCGCCCGTGCGGCGAACGCCATCCCGCTCAGCGCCATCACGATTCCGACCGTATGCCTCAGCATAGCATCTCCTTGAAAATGTCCAACTCTCCATAACGGCAACATTCGGGTAGTGTACCGCATCCGACCGCACGCTTCACGCTTAACCTGTAGCCGCACGGGAGAGGCCGGAATCGGCTGGACCATCCGCAACCGGAGCGTGTACGCTGTTACCAGCGCCACACCAGCGCAAGGGGAGCAGATGATGCAAAGTCAAAACCGAAGCCGGATTTCAGCGCGAAGCATGTTCACACTCGTGGCGGTTCTGCTTCTGCATCCATCACGGCCGCATGCCGCGCAGGCCCCCGGCTTTCCTCAGCGAGACGTGACGCCAGCGGAGCTTCGGCGCGCCTTCAATACCCCGCCGCCGGGCTACGGTCAGGTGCCGTTCTGGTGGTGGACGGGCGAACCGCTGAATCGGGAGCGCCTGCTCTGGCAGCTCGACGAACTGCACAAGGCCGGCGTGTCGGGCACTCAGATCAATTACGCCCACACGCGGTCGGACGGCTGGCGTACCGAGACGGTCGAACCGCCGATCTTTTCGGATGCGTGGTGGGACCTCTTTGCCTTCATGGCCGTTGAATCAGCCAAGCGGGGCATGGGCATCGGGATGAGCGGCTATACTCTGGATTGGCCCGGGCGCGACAATCTTTTCCGGCAGCTCGGCATCACGACCGACGAGCTTCATGCGCACGGTCTGGTCCTGCGGACACGCGACCTCCGCGCGGCGGACGACGCGCAACCGGTTGTCCCCTTGCCGCACGAGGCCTCCGCGATCTCCGTCACGGCCTTGCCGCTGCGCGACGGCCGCCCACACCCGACCGAAAAACGTTCATTCGATCCGCGTGCCGCCTCCTGGTCCCTGCCGAAAGGCGACTGGCGTCTGCTCGCGGTCCTCGCCGAACCCCGTCCCGACACCCTGGACCCGCTCAACCCGGTGTCGGGCCGCCGCGTCATCGAGCGGTTCCTCAACCCCTTTCTGGCGCGCACACCGCCCGAGGCCCGCAGCGCGCTGAACTATTTCTTTCAGGACGAACTGCGCCTTGCCGGCGACAAGCACCTGTGGAGCGACGCATTCGCCGCCGAGTTCCAGCAGCGTAAAGGGTATGACGTACGTCCTGTTCTCGCCGCGCTCTTCACGGATCTGGGACCTGAAACCCCCAAGGTGCGCCTGGATGTGAACGACGTCATGGTGTCGCTCTCGGAGGCGTATTATTTCAAACCCATCTTCGAGTGGCACAACAGCCGCGGCATGATTTACGCTTGTGACCCGGCCTCGCGCGGCCGCGACCCGCTGGAGTTCGGCGACTACATGCGCGCCATGCGCTGGTACACCGCGCCCGGCTTCGACACGCCGGGCTCCAGCGCCGACCTGATCAAGAACAAGGTCGGTTCGTCGATCGCCCATCTTTATGAACGGCCGCGCGTGTGGGTCGAGGGCTACCACAGCCTCGGCTGGCAGGCCTCGCCGACCGTGCTGTTCGATTCAAGCAACCGCAACTTCCTGTACGGCACCACGCTGCTCAACCTGCACGGCCTCTATTACTCCACCTTCGGCGGCTGGTGGGAATGGGCGCCGCCCTGCTATCACTTCCGCATGCCCTATTGGCGCCACATGCCGGTGTTCTTCAAATACTTTGAACGCCTCAGCTATCTGCTCAGCCAGGGCGATCACGTCGCGGACGTCGCGATCATCCAGCCGCATGAGCCGCTGGTGGCCGATCCGGCGCGCGGCAAAACGGCGCAGGAATGTGCGTATGCCCTGGCCGCCGATCTGATCGCGCAACAGACCGACTTCGACTTCATCGATGCCGAATCGCTCGCGCGCGCCGAGATCGTGCCGCCGGGCGAGGCGCGCGCGACCCTTCGGCCGGACGATCACGCGCGCCTCTGCGTGGCCGGCGAGGCCTACCGCGCGCTGGTCTTGCCCGGCATGTTCGCGATCCGCCACGCATCGCTTGAGAAGGCGCTGGCTTTTCAGCAGGCCGGCGGACGCGTGATCGCCCTCGGCGAGCTTCCCGAAACCACCGACCGCGCCGGCAGCGGCGACCCGCAAACGGCCGCTCTCGTCAGCCGGCTGTTCGCCCCGGACGCCGGCGCACTTCACTGGGCCCCTACCGCCGCGCCCGATGCCCGGCCCGCGCGCACCTACGCCGGCCACTTCACCGGACGCTGGGTCTGGACACGCAACCCCGCCCCGCAGGCGGCCTTCAAGCATGTGTGGAACGGCGCTGCGGGCGATTATCAGGCGGCGATGCTCTGCGACAACGCCGGCACGCTCTATCTCAACGGACGCACGCTCGCCACCTGCACCAGCTACCGCGAACCCTGGACCGGCACGCTGTCGCTCGCCCCCGGCGATGTGATCGCCGCCGCCGTCAGCGACGGCCCCGGCGAAACCGGCAGCAAGACCGCCGGCCTCTTTTTCGCGCTGGCCCGTAACGGCACGACCTGTTTCTCCGCCGAACAGTTTCGCGTGCGTCCCGGACGCGCACCGGCTGACTGGCTTGCCAGTCCGGCTTTGGACGGACTCGAGCGCCCCGATCCTTCCAACGTGCACGCGGTGCATCAGGGTGCGCCGCCCGCCCCGCAACCCGGCGCAGCACACGCCATCCGCGCCCTGATCGGCACGCCGGATTTCAGCGGACCCGCAGGCGCAAAAGCCCTGCACCGCCGCATCGGCCGCACCGATGTTTACTTCATCATGGACCTGCGAGAATCCGCCGTCTGCACGTTCCGCGCGCACGGCACCCCGGAACGGTGGGATGCGTGGACCGGCGAACAGACCCCCGTCGCCGGTGCCGTCGCCCGCGCAGACGGCACGATAACCGTGCCGCTGGATGCGGACGGCTCGCCGCTGCTGCTGGCCTTCACCGATGCGCCTTCACCCGCCGCCGCCCCTCCCGCGCCGCCGCCCGCTCGCGTGCTCGCACTGGACGGCGACTGGGATTTCACGCTCATCCCCACCTGCGACAACCGCTGGGGCGATTTCCGCCTGCCGGCCTTCGACGGGTTGATCGGGGCCGAGGCGCGCCATCTTACTTGGAACGTCCCCGGCATGCCGCCGCGCATGACCTACTCGCACGGCCCGCAATGCCGCGCGTTCGGGCCGTTCTCGCCCGGCGCAGAGACTGACGCGCTGGTGAAGGCCTTGGCGGCCGACGCCGCGCTCTCGCCCGGCACAACCGTCACCGTGAACGGCCGTGCCTACGCCTGGCAGCCGTTCTGCTTCTCGTGGCGCGAGGGCGTTGAGAACCAGCCCGCCTATCAGAACTGGCATCACGGGCTCAACCGCAAAGTCGGCGACGATTTTTTTGTTCTCGGCACGTATGACCGGGGGCTTTACGACGTCAAGATGTCGGCCGGTGCCCCGCCGGAAACACGCGTGTACCAGACCACCGTTTTCGCGGCCGAGTCCTGTCGCGCGGTGATCACAGCCAGCGGTGTCGCGCCCGCCGTAGTCTGGCTCGCCGGCGTGCGCCACGCCCCCGGCGACACGGTGGCGCTGCGTGCCGGGCGCACGCCGCTGCTGGTGCGCTACGACGCGTTCGGACGCGCGGCGCTCGTCTTGCGCCGGGCGGACCTCGACACCGACCGCCCCAGCCACCCGCTGGCCATGCGCTGGTTCGATGATCCAGCCGTGCTGCCGTTCGACTGTTTCGACGGAAGTTTGGCGCAAGCGACGTACGCCTTCGAAGCGCCGCCCGCGCTGATCGCCGCAGAAGTGACGGTGCGGGGCGAGTTGCTCGCCGCAACCCTCGCCGGTCAAACCGCAGCCATCAAGATGATCCGCGCGCTCAACGGCATATGCGTGTACCGCGTGACGCCCGGCGGGCAGACGGTGCCGGCTCACCCGCCCTTCTCCGGACCCGCCACCGTCGGCCTGACCGTTCAGCACGCGCCCGGCCACACCGGCGGCGCAGCCTTCCCGGAACCGGTGCGATTGACATGCGGCACCGGGAAAATGGCGGCAGGCGACTGGGCACGCGTCGACGCCCTGAGCTGCTATTCCGGCGGTGCGGTCTATGCGCGTCAGGTCACGCTCACGCCGGACGAGGCGAGCGGCCCCGTCGTGCTCGACCTCGGCGGCGTCGGCGCCACCTGCGAGGTCGCGGTCAACGGCGAATCCGTGCGCGTGCTGGTCTGTCCGCCTTGGCGGGTGGATCTCACCGGCCGTGTGAAGGCCGGCGACAACCGGCTGGCGGTCACGGTCTACAACACGCTCAACAACCACTATCAAACCATCCCGACCCGCTACCGCAAACCGCCTGCGCAGGAACCCTCCGGCCTGCTCGGACCCGTCAGGCTGCTGCTCCCCTAGGAAAACAGTTGCGCCGCACGGAGCGCCGGTCTAAGCTATCCCCATGAAAGATCTCAGCGCTTCATATCTTACGCCGCGCTTAGGCGCCATGGAACAGCTCGCGTCGATCCGCCGATTGGTTTCGGACGACGGCAAAGGACGTGGCATGCGCGTCCTGGAGATCAACAACGGCAGCGGGCTGGTCTTTACCGTCTATCCCGACCGCGGGCTGGACATCGGCGCGGCGACGTTCTGCGGCGTACCGCTGGCCTGGCTGTCGCGCAACGGCGAGGTCGCGCCGGCTTTCTATGACCGCACCGGCCTCGAATGGCTCCGCACCTGGCCCGGCGGCCTGCTCACCGGCTGCGGCCTCAGCAACGTGGGCGGTCCGAACGCCTGCGGCGGCGAAGAGCACGGCCTGCACGGACGTCTCAGCCATCTGCCTGCGGAAGCGGTCAACACTGATGCGTCATGGTCGGCAGACGGCCGTTACACGCTCAGCGTCAGCGGCCGCGTCCGCCACAGCAAAGTCTTTTTCGAAAATCTGGTGCTGACGCGCCGCATCACCGCGACGCTCGGCGACAATGCGATCACGGTGTGCGACACCCTCGAAAACCGGGGCTACGCCGAAGTCCCGCTGATGCTGCTGTACCATCTGAATCTGGGCTGGCCGCTGGTCGATGCCGGCGCGCGACTCGAGATGCCCCGCCACACCGTCACCCCGCAAAACGACCATGCTGCCGCCGGCCTTGCGGAATGGGCCTCAATCACCGCCCCGGCCCCCGGCTTCGCCGAGCAGGTCTACTACCACACGCTGCCCAAAAACCGACAGGGACTCGCGACGGCGCGGCTGGTGAACGAGAAACTGGGCCTGGCGTTTTGCGTGTCGTACCGCGTCGCTGAACTCCCCTATCTGATTCAATGGAAGATGATGGGACAAGGCGAATACGTGGTGGGGCTCGAACCGGCCAACTGTTTCCCGGAAGGCCAGGCGCAGAATGCGAAGCGCGGATCGCTCCGCATGATCGCTCCCGGCGAGCGGGTCGAAACCTACCTGCGGTTGTCGGTCGAGACGCGCGGCTAGTAACTTTGTACTGCCTGAAAATTTAGCCAGGATTACTGGATTTTCTTGATTTAACTGCTTAATTCTAATCCTGTTAATCCTGTAATCCTGGCTAGAATAAAACCGGCGTTTGGGAGTTTGCGGACTACTAGTACGCCTAGGGTTTCACCCTCATGTTCCTTCCCTGCACAACTGCGGAACTTCAGCATCTGGGCTGGGATGCGCCAGACATTATCCTGATTTCGGGCGATGCCTACATCGATTCACCCTTCTGCGGGATCGCTGTCATCGGCCGAACGCTTGCGGCTGAAGGTTTCCGTGTCGCGGTCATCCCACAGCCCGACACCGCAAGCCTCGACGACATCCGCCGACTCGGCCAGCCGCGTCTTTTCTGGGGCGTTTCGGGAGGCTGCGTCGACTCGATGGTTGCCAACTATACGGCGACGGGCAAGAAGCGGCAGCGGGACGACTTCACGCCCGGCGGCGTCAACAGCGCGCGGCCCGACCGTGCTGTCATTGCGTATTGCAACCTGATCCGGCGCGCGTTCAAGCCCTGCCGCCCCATTGTCATCGGCGGTATCGAGGCCAGCCTGCGGCGCATCGCGCATTACGATTACTGGTCCGATTCCGTGCGCCGCCCCGTACTTTTTGATGCCAAGGCGGATGTGCTGGTGTATGGCATGGGCGAGCGCACCGTGACGGCGCTGGCGCGCGCGCTGCGCGACGGGCGCGAGTGGCACGGCCTGCGCGGCATCTGCTACGCGCTGCCGGCAATTGCCGACACGTTGCCGCCCGATGCGCTGAGCCTGCCGGACTACACCGCAGTGGCCCCGGCCACGCCGGATGGACGCGCGGCATTCCTCGACATGTACCGCCTCTTTGCCGCCAACCAGGAGCCACACACGGCGCGTCCCCTGCTGCAGCGGATCGACACGCGTTGTCTGGTGCACACGCCGCCGGACACGCCGCTCTCTTCTGCCGAACTGGACGCCGTCCACGCGTGGCCCTTCATGCTCGACGCGCATCCCATCCATGCGCCCAAAGGCAAGGTCCGCGCGCTAGAGACCATCCGTTTCTCACTGGCCACGCACCGCGGCTGCTATGGCGAGTGCAACTTTTGCTCGATTGCAGTCCATCAGGGCCGGCAGGTCGTCAGTCGTTCAGAACGCTCGATTCTGGAAGAGGCGCGCCGCCTGACGCACCACCCCGCCTTCACCGGCATCATCCAAGATGTGGGCGGGCCAACCGCCAACATGTACGGCTTCGAGTGCGCGCGCAAGATGAGCCAAGGTGCCTGCGCATCAAAAAGATGCCTCTTCCCAGCCTGTTGCCCCGCGCTCAAGCCCGACCACAGTGCGCAAGTCGCCCTGCTCAAACGTCTGAGTCACCTGCCTGGCGTGCGCAAGGTGTTCGTGGCCTCCGGCATCCGCCCCGACCTGATCGCGGCCGACACGCGTCACGGCGCGGCGTACATTGACGAACTGGTCGCGCACCATGTCTCCGGCCAGCTTAAGCTCGCGCCCGAGCACACCGATCCGGGCGTGCTGCGCGCGATGGGCAAGCCCGGCCACGAGGCTTTGCTGGATTTCGTCAAGCACTTCCACGCAGCGAACGCACGCCACCGCCTCAAGCAGTTTCTGACCTACTATTTCATCGCGGCGCACCCCGGCTGCGGCGAGACGGAAATGCGTGCGCTCAAACACTTCGTCACCCAGCACCTGCGTCTCTCGCCCGAACAGGTTCAGATTTTCACGCCGACCCCTTCCACCTGGTCAACCGCGATGTACTACACCGGGATCGACCCCTTCACCGGTCGATCGATCGACGTCACGCGCGGACTACGCGCCAAGCAGGCGCAGAAAGAAATCCTCGTCCCCTCCCTCCCGTTGCGTCAAATGAAAACGACACCGAAATCCGGTGTCGTTTTCATTTGACGCCGATTGTTTGGGGCGGGAGGGGGTGAAAGGGGGAGGGCGGCAGCCCTCC
>Ga0265294_10004477_pt1 | contig 17468 bp, 12 predicted proteins | sample MunlanPumphouse3_FD_192504 | JGI IMG/M metagenome (GOLD analysis project Ga0265294, IMG submission 192504) | Groundwater microbial communities from a municipal landfill in Southern Ontario, Canada - Pumphouse #3 | ecosystem: Environmental > Aquatic > Deep subsurface > Groundwater | place...
GAAACAATTCCCGGAGCGAAGGTTATCCACTCTTTTTCTATTTTCCATTGGTGACGTTTCCACATCCAATTGACGATAGATTGGTAGAATCCGTCAGTATGATAGAAGTAGCCTAAGATGGGGTGTTCCAATCTTTTTTTCAAGGCATTGACCACAAAATCGGGCGTTTTGAAGTCCATATCGGCGACCCACATGGGCAGAAGATCGTCGCTGCCAAAAATTTGCAGATTGATGTCATATTTCAGACTTCCCGTATTTTGTCGGGGGATTACCTCATCGAAGTTATATTTCATGGTTAATCAGCCATTAGAATCTCTAATATTTTGATAGCGCAATCGCTGATGATGGATCCGGGACCGAAGATAGCGGCTGCACCTGATTTGTAAAGGAAGTCATAATCTTGGGGAGGGATAACGCCGCCGACAATAACGATAATATCTTCGCGACCTAATTTTTTCAATTCTTCAATCACTTGGGGCACTAATGTTTTGTGACCTGCGGCGAGGGAAGAAACGCCCAATACGTGAACGTCGTTTTCAACTGCTTGTTTGGCGGCTTCTGCTGGGGTCTGGAAAAGGGGACCCATATCAACGTCAAAGCCGATGTCGGCATACCCTGTAGAGACGACTTTTGCGCCGCGGTCGTGACCGTCTTGTCCCATTTTGGCAATCATAATGCGGGGACGACGTCCCTCTTTTTTTGCGAATGTGTCTGCTAAGGAGCAGGCTTTTTTAAAAGATTCGTTATCTTTTTGTTCTGAACTATACACGCCGGTAATTAAATTAATTTTTGCTTTATAACGACCAAATACTTTTTCCATTGCCATTGAGATTTCTCCCAAGGACGCGCGTTTGCGGGCAGCATCCAACGACAATGCCAATAAATTTCCTTGTCCGGTTTGTGCGCACTCGGTAATTGCATTTAAAGCAGCCTGAACTTCGTCATTGTTGCGTTCTGCTCTCAATTTTGCCAATCGTTTAATTTGTGCATCGCGAACCACCGTATTATCGACTTCTAAGGTTTCAATGGGGTCTTCTTTTTCCAATCTGTATTTATTGACGCCCACGATGGATTCGATGCCGGAGTCGATTTTTGCCTGTTTACGGGCAGCGGCTTCTTCGATACGCATTTTGGGAATACCGGTTTCTATGGCTTTTGCCATACCGCCCAAAGATTCAATTTCTTCGATATGTTTCCAGGCGCGTTGCGCAATTTGATGGGTCAGTGTTTCCACATAATAGGAGCCCGCCCACGGGTCCACGGATTTGCACACCTTGGTTTCTTCCTGAATATAAATTTGAGTATTTCTTGCAATACGGGCGGAGAAGTCAGTGGGTAGGGCGATGGCTTCATCTAACGCATTGGTATGTAGGGATTGTGTATGACCTAAAGCGGCACCCATTGCTTCGATACAAGTACGGGTTACATTATTGAACGGGTCTTGTTCGGTAAGTGACCAGCCGGACGTTTGGCAGTGGGTACGAAGTGCGAGTGATTTCGGATTTTTCGGGTGGAATTGGTTCACGATTTTCGCCCACAGCATACGGGCAGCTCTCATTTTGGCAATTTCCATAAAGTGGTTCATGCCGATGCCCCAGAAGAAGGAGAGGCGGGGGGCAAAATCATCGATATCCATGCCTGCGTTGATACCGGCGCGGAGGTATTCCAAACCGTCAGCCAGCGTGTAAGCCAACTCAATATCGCAAGTCGCACCGGCTTCTTGCATGTGATAGCCGGAGATTGAAATAGAGTTAAATTTTGGCATGTTTTTAGAAGTAAATTCAAAAATGTCGGCAATAATTTTCATCGAAGGAAGGGGCGGATAAATATAGGTGTTCCGCACCATAAATTCCTTTAAAATATCATTTTGAATCGTACCTGTCAGTTTTTCCATCGGCACGCCTTGTTCTTCTGCAGCCAATATATAGAACGCCAAAATCGGCATGACGGCACCGTTCATAGTCATTGAAACGGACATTTTGTCTAAAGGAATTTGGTCGAAAAGAATCTTCATATCCAAGATGGAATCGACAGCAACACCGGCTTTCCCAACATCGCCCAACACTCTTTCATGGTCAGAATCGTAGCCGCGATGGGTAGCCAAGTCAAAAGCAATAGAGAGCCCTTTTTGACCGGCAGCTAAGTTACGGCGATAGAAGGCATTAGATTCCTCTGCCGTAGAGAAACCGGCATATTGACGAATGGTCCAAGGTTTATTGACATACATGGTAGAATAGGGACCCCGCAAAAATGGGGGCAGTCCGGCGGCGTAGTTCAGGTGTTCCATTCCCTCTAAATCCTCTTTCCCATAAACCGGTTTCAGCGGAATCTGTTCGGCGGTCATTCTGTCCAAATCAATGTGGTTTTCCTTTGCCCAATCTTCAAAACTTTGTTTTGTTTTCGGAGCAGTTTTGTGGTTTATTTTACTAAAATCAGGTCGCATAACGCTACTATTATTAATTATTTTTTCAGGGTGCAAATGTACATGTTTTTTTCAAACTCTAAAAATTGTTTTTTTATTTATTCTAATAAACATATTACAGAGTTAGCGGTTATTATTTCATAAAAAACAGATTATAATGAAAAAAAATTATGGTATTGTCACTTTCCTTTCTCAACCGATGACCTTATTAGGTGACATTATTAAAGTTGGAATGAAAGCTCCTGATTTTCAGGTGGTTAATAAAGAATTAAAAAATGTTAATCTGCATGATTTTGAAGGTAAGATTCGTGTAATTTCCGCTGTTCCTTCTATTGACACGGGGATTTGCGATTTACAGACACGCAGATTTAATGAAGAAGCCTCCAAGATGAAGGATGTTGCCTTCTTGTCGGTTTCATGTGATTTACCGTTTGCACTCAATCGTTACTGTGGGACTGCGGGCATTGACAATATTGTAATGCTTTCCGACCATTTAACGACGGACTTTGGTCTTAAATATGGGTTTTTAATTGAAGAATTGAGAATTCTTACGCGCGGTATTATCATTATCGACAAAGATAACACCGTGAAATATGTCCAAATTGTCAAAGAAATTGCTGGACACCCCGACTATGATAAGGCGATGGAACAGTTGCGTGAAATGATTCGATAATTTTGATTCATTAGGAAAAATTTTTGAAGAAAGAAAAAGGAATTGATTTTCTTTTTATTCCAAATTTCATCTCAATGCTCAAATTGACCTCTTTTTTCATCATGAAAACTGAGTAAATTTTTGATTTGTTTAAATTATGATTTTTAAATAATTGAATTGTTATTCAGTTACTTACTATTTGTTTTGGCAAAAAATGACGAAATGATTATCAAATCGGATATTACGATTGTATCTTTGCTGCACATTTATCGCTGATAAAATTAACTCTATTAAAAACTCTCAAAGCTGCTTGTGCTATGTTATCGCTACTCATAAAAATTTTATTAACTCTTATTGTGTTTTGTTTGAATGAGGTATCCATTATAATAAAATACGGGAAAGCGATACTTGGCATCTGCATTTTTGTTGGTGGGGGCTGTTTCCAAACGATGGGTCAAAATGGTTTTACTGTCATATGTAGTGAATCGCTCCATTCATCCTATTGCTACGGGCAGCCCTTTTTCCGACAATATGGAATAAAACTTCTTGTCAGTGAGGCACTTGAGCAATCATATCTTTTAACAGACACAGTCATTATAGAAATATGTGAACATGACATTTACCATGACTATGGACTTGAATATGTAGAGACAACTGCGCCCGGTTTCTATGAGGAGAAGCGTTACTCACACGAGGGGGCCAATCATTATGATAGTATTTTTGTACATCGCTTGACAATACATCCGATCTATCGGCGCGTGGATACGTTATTGTTGTTTGCCGATGATTTGCAAGGTTATTCCGTGGGATTAAACGAATATAACGGCTATTCGCAATTTGGATGTGACAGCATTACTCAGATGATGGTATATGGAATTAGTTGTGCTGAGAATTACGATGCAACCGCGCAATATGGGGAGCAAGATGTTGTGCTCGAAGACATAGCCGGACCGGTGATTACGCCCTTTTCCCCCGATATTAGAACTTCTCTTAGCAGAGCTGCTATCATTCGTGTTGGAGAGACGGAACAGCTGACTTGGTATATTATTCTGTCTGATGATACCGTGAATTGCACCCAAAATATACATGTTGCTTACCCACCGTGCGGGAGTGATTATACGGCTACCGATGGTGATGGGCATATCTATCCGACCATAAGAATTGGTGCCAACTGTTGGTTACGGAAAAACTTATCCTCCCAACACTATGTACAAGATGGAAGAGCCATTGCAAAAGTCGGAATTTATCAATCTGATATGATGCCGGATACAACATCAAATTTAGAGAATTTTGGACGCTTATATAGTTGGTACTCAGCTATTGGCATCCGAGAAAATAGTAATGATATTCCGATAAGTACACCGAATGGAGAAATACAGGGAATATGTCCCAACGGATGGCATATTCCCAACATGGCAGAATTGTCATCATTGAATTGCTGTTCAGCTATTGCATTAAAAAACAATATCTTATGGATTGGAGAAGCCACGAATGAGAGCAATTTTTCGGCTTTGCCGGCGGGTTCGTTCAATTCTGTAAAAGATAGATATGAGTATATTCGCTCCCATACTTTTTTATGGTCAAGTGAATCTGATTCGCCACTATCTGCTTGTACAGCTGCATTAACATACTACTGCGATCAATCGCTGATTCTAAACCAACGTAGTAAAAATGACCGATGTAGTGTACGATGCGTAAAAAACTAAATAATAGTATTATTAATCAATATTAAATTATGAGAAGAAAATTATTAATTTTATGTATCGTGTGGCTAATCAGTTTATCCGGTATGGCTCAATCACTACCCAAAATGTCGTTTCAGGCAGTCGTGCGTAATGCCAACAATGAATTAATTACCAACGCAAGCGTTTCTGTCACTGTTTCTTTTATCAATTTTTCGCCGTCGGGCACCGTCGTCTATTCGGAAGCACACAATGTGCGCAGTAATCAAAACGGTTTAATCTCTTTGTTGGTTGGTGACGGCTCTGTTTTGTCGGGGAGCATGGAAGAAATTATCTGGAATGATACCTATATCAAAACCGAAATTACTGCTGACGGCTATACCGTAACAGATACCAAACCGGCGACGGCAGTTCCTATTGCCTTATATGCAGAAAACATCCCACTTCAAGCCCTGCAAGAGCACTTGGGGAGCACGGATTTGGTCTCAGGCGAAGAACTTCGCGATACACTTTCAAACTACATGACCCAAGAAGCCGCTCAAAACTATTTCGATAATAATAATAATGTCACTGCCGACAGACTTTATGACACGCTGAGGTATTATGTGATGACGCAGGCAATGAGTAGCACTTTGCAAAATATTTCCGAACAATTATCTGATTTACAATCTATTAAAAATAAAGTTGATGAATTTACAATACCCTCGTCACCCAATAATACTTTTACGCTCACCTATTCTCCATTAACAGAGAGAGAGGTCTTAATGTATATCAACGGCATTTTTGTCAGCACCTCCGCTTTCACTTATTCCGCTAATCAACTAATATATATCCCGACCAATAACGGAAACAAGACTTTGGTTGCCAATGACAGAATACAAATCTATTACTATTATCAAAGATAACTTGAAATGAAAGGGATAAGAATCATAATCTTTTTATTGATGGGGATAAGTTGCATGAGTATGACCGCACAAGTTGCCGGTATTTCAAAAAACGGAGATAATGCGACTCTCGCCAAACCGTTTCTTGACCAATACGGCACATCCCAAGAGTATCCGCGACTGGGCAAAAACGGGCATATTCTGTATTACCCGGCGTTGATAAGTACCGATTCCATCAAATTAGATGAAGTAGTTGGAACCCAAGCCAATGTCTTTGCACACATCAGCTTTGATGGCTGGTCGTCAGTCACTGCACGCGGTTTTGACTATAGTATTTACGAAAATTTCTCTCCTTATACCCGAATCAGCTGTGGCAGAGGTAGCGGAATTTACAATTACGTTTTAACTTCATTAGCACAGAATACAACTTACTATGTAAGAGCATATTCCCAAAATTCGACCGGCTATTCTTATGGCAGTGCAATCAGCATAGCCACTCCCATGGGAAGAGTTGTTGCCGGAAATATGACTATGACCTCGGTTCAGCAAAATGCCGTTGGTGTGCGGATTCCGATTACGCAGTCGGGTGGTGGGACAATCGCCGCTAACATTTGTGCCTTTCCGAATGACAATTGGGATCCTGCTGAGGCAATTTGCACAATGAACCCGGCAACCTCAACTTTTCCTATCAATGCCACCATTCGCAACCTAAATGGAAACACAAGTTACTATCTACGTGCCATCGTCTTCAATCGCGATTATTCAGACACGACTTATGCCCAAGTCCATACCCTTTCCGATCTTACAATGGCTATTGTTAGCGAAAATGGGAATCCTATTATCAAATGTAACGACAGCACGGTGAGTCGATATTCAGCCATTTTGTCCGGTACAGACCCCAACAAAGAACTCTATCAGTTTAGCTGGACGACTTCGTCAGACAGCGGAACTGCGGACGGAAATACTTTCACTATTCATCACAGCCAAATCGGAAGCTGTGTAATATCTGTCAAAGCCTACTATTTAGCAGATACGATTCGGAAGCAAATAACGGTAAGTATACAAAATCCGATCATTGCGGTGCCCACCTTTTGCGAAGATGAATTTGTGGCTACCGTTTCCATTGGAAATTATAATGCAACAAACTATCATTCAGTTGTTTGGATAAATAGTAATCACGAAGTCGTGGGAACGGGAAGGGAGTTGAGCAGATTCCCCGGTGGCGAATATAAAGTGATAGTCACCACGAGTCAAAATTGTGTTTATGAAAAAAATGTATGGATGGGCAAACGGATTACTAACTGTCCTATTGCCTCTGAACCAACATTGGCAACTGAAAAAGCTCATTTGGAAGAGGGTGTTTGGCTGTTGGATTCCGTTGCAGACCACGAAGGAAATTGGTATGCAGTGACGGCTATTGGCAATCAATGCTGGACAAGGCAAAATCTGAGAACGATCACTTCTCCCAAGACCGGAGAATCTTTTTATCATGATCCGAATGTAACAGGACGCAGTGAGCTCATATTTCCTTTGGTAAAATATAAAAGCTACGACATTTCACAATTCCCTAAATACGGATTATTATATAACTTACCGGCGGCATTAGATACAACACTTAGTTGGGGCTGTATTAATGTGCCGGTAAACTATCGCGGCATCTGCCCGGAAGGATGGCATCTGCCCAAAATAGAAGAATTTGACATTTTGCATAATTATGTTGCGCGACAAAAGGACTCGGTAACCCCCATTCTCCCACCCTTTGAGTTTGAAACCGGTTGTCTTGGTACTTCAATTCCGATTCCAGAGCGCTTGTTTGAAGAGTGTAACCCCGATTTACGTAGAAACTATCTATATGATTATCATAATTTTAGCGCACTAAAACATCAAGCATTATTCTGGACATCTTCGAAAGCGAATACAGATAAGAATAAAATTATTTTCCTTGAATCGGATTGTTTAAATAAATATAATTATATACGAACTAGTTCTTTGGCAGTCAGATGTATAAGGAATGAGTGAAAAGCGGGCACAATATCGTGATACTTCATTTCAAAAGATATTTGCAGCTGTGGGGAAAGGTAAACACTAATAATTGGTTGGAATAGTGTCGGGATTGATTTCCAAGATACGGCGGTTCGAGCGAGGGCGGAGAATTATTTCCTTCTTTTCGGGAGCTTTTGCAATCGTATCTTTTGCCGGAACGGTCTTTGCGAAAACGGTTTGATGCTCATTTTTGGGTGCGATAACAACAGGATCCGATTCTATGGTTGCACTTTCCTGCAAATTATTTTTCTCTTCATTTTGAGATAATGAATCGGTCATAAACATTTCTGCTGTTGGCTCAATTTGAGGCACGGTTGAGGTTACCGTTTCCATAGTATTTTGATTTTGAACATGTTGATATATAAAATATCCACCGGTGGAAAGCACTGCCACCGAAGAAACGGCAATAGCTATCCACTTCGCCACAGCGAGTTTGGCGATGCCTGCATGATGCACATAACTGCGCCATGCTTTGGCAGAATAAGCGTACTGCTTACTCTCTATTTTTCCTTTGATTAATTCGTCAAACTGGTCAGACATTTTTTATATCATTTTGGTAATCAATTCCTTTAATTTTGTTCTGGCGAAGTTAAGATGCCAATGTGAGGTTCCTTCTTTCATATCCAATATTTTTGAAATTTCGGCGTGCGAATAATTTTCAAAAACGTACATATTAAATACGTTTCGGGAGGTGGGCGGCAACTTCTGTATCAAGGCAAGTAACTCATCGGCTGACATTTTGGAAATGGCTTTGTTTTCGTCAAAAGTGGCAATTTCAACTTCCGGAACCACTTCGTAATTAACCGTTTGCACTAATGTCTTGTACTTTCGTTGATAGTCAATTGCGGCATTTACCATCACACGTTTCATCCATGCTTCTAAAGAACCTTCGTCGGTGTATTTATCAAGATTCGCAAAAATCTTCATAAAACCCTCATTCAACATATCTTGAGCTTCATCAGAGTTATTGGCGTAGCGCATACAAACCGCCGTCATCTTTCCGTAATACAACTTGAATAACTTGTGTTGTCCCTTTCTACTGTTAGACAAACACGCAGCAATCAGTTGCTGTTGTTCTTCTCCCTTTAGTTTGGTCGGTTCGTACATAAGATAATAACGTGTAATTTTTTAAAATCTTGGGTCTGTCTTCGAAATTTTTAGAAATTTTCTCTAAAATCTCGTTTCATATTATATTTAAGGTCTTGTAATACAGATGCTTTTACATTGATTGTAAAACTCCAGCCTCTGCGCATGCCAAACGGAATCCAATTGAACCGCATTTCCCAGCAATGCAAATCTCGGTACACATCTAACGATGTGTAAGACAGGTCTTTCTGCGTAAAATCATAACCGGTGGTAAACCCGATTTTCCATTTTTTGGTAATGTTGATGTCCCCACTGATATTCAATGTCTGAATAATATTTCCGTTATACTTTTTGGCAGCCGTTTCTTCTGTAATTCCCATTCGCTGATAATGTAGCGAATTGACGTAATAGAAATTGTTGTCCCTGACCGTATAGGCAAATGTGTAGTTCAAGGTCAGTGACCACGGATTGGAAAAATCAGGTCGTTTATTGGGCATTCCCAGCGTGTTTTCAGTAAATAATTCTTCCGTTTGTTGCGTTTTTTTCTCTTTTTCTTTACTTTTTTTGCCAGTAAAAAACTCTTTGTTGAGCGTCCAATTCAAACCGACACTTATATCGGAAGAAGCGAACCTCAACAACCTTTTATTCTGTTGTAATTCTGTTTTATTAATTCTAATCCCTTGATCATTATAGCAATACGGGTCAAATCCGATATTGAAAGTCAGATATAACTGTTTGAAAAGTGTGGTTCTTCCCGAAATGGTAAAGAGCGACCAATTCAGGGAATCGGCAGCAAAATCGTAATAAGCCGAAAGTGTTACATTTTCCAACAAAACCACTTTTTTTGTTCCGGTTATCGTATCTTTTCGCGATTTGACTTTCATTTCCAAATTATTGCCGATACTTAACTTGGCAATGGCTGAGGACGATGACGAAACGCCGCCGAAAATGGAACGGTCGAAATAGGAGTAACGTACTTTTTGTCCCGTAATGGTATTAAAATACTCCCCATAAGTGTTCCCGCTCAGATTGGGCGAGTAGGAAAAACTCAAGTTCGGGGACATCACATGGCGAATGGCTTTCAGCCCGCCCTTTTTAAATTGATACATAAAATAGACCTTGGTGGTCAGGGCAGTGGAAAGACTGAGTTCGTGGAGTGCATAAAATTTTCGGTCTTGCACGCGATTGATAACGCTCACCGGCATTTCTTCCTGCATAATCGTGTCAAAGATCTGACGTTCAGACTGTAAATACCATTTTTCGTTCAAATTGATGGTCGTATTCCAATTGATTAACTTGGCAATTTTGATGGGAATGGTAATCGGGATACTGTGCCGCATACCCAATTGCATATTTTCCCACGTTTCCGGTTCCAAGAGCATGGAATCTTGAGTAGAAATTTTGTTGATGAATTGCGATGACCACTTGATGGAAATATTGTCGTACCACTTTAACGCGGAGGTTTTGTTTTTCTTTCTAAACGGGTAGAATTGGTTCACCGACATGCTCAAGTCCGGCAACGACAAATCGACAGTTCCTGTTTTGGTATTTTGCGTATAGGCGGCGGTAATATCCACATAAAAGATGCCTTTTGCGCTGGTGGATAAATTTAATTTAGAAGTGTATTGGTTTGATAAATAGTCATTTACACTTGACGGGTTGTAGGTATTGAAGGTACGGCTCACGATGTCGATATGAGCGGAAAAGCGTGTGGTAGGGTGTGATTTAGCATCTTGTTTATGGTCCCAATAGAGCTTAAAATCGTTGGTATTGTAGCGGGTGTTCGTGTATTTTTCGCCGAAAAAGTTCTGGGCAAAACTAACGTTCACGTTGCCGGTGCATTTATAGCGAAAGACGTAGTTAGAGCGGACTTTTGCGCCCCAACTGCCATTGGTATAGACATCGCCGGCGAGCAATAGGTCGATGTTATCACTAATTCCGAAATAGAAGCCCAAGTTTTCCAAATAGAAGCCGCGATTGGAAGATTCGCCAATCGTCGGCATGATGATGCCGGAGCGACGACCTTTTTGAATGGGAAAATAGCCGAACGGGATGGCCAAAAAGGTGGGTATGCCGCCGAAACTCAAGTACGCGGGACCGGTCACAATTTTGTCGTTTGCCACTACTTTTGCCTTCGTAAAGGCTATTTCAAAGTGAGGATGGTCTAACTCACAAGTGGTGTATTTTCCTTTTTTGATAAAAGAGGTATTATCGTCTAATTTCTTAACTTTTTCGCCGTGAATATAGCCATCTCCTTCAATCGTAATTACTTGACGGATAAATCCTTTTGTCGTTTTGAAGTTATATTTTATCTCATGAGTTTTAAAAAAGGATTCCCCTTGTTTAAAAACCGGATAACCGTGCATATTTCCGGCAGAGTCAGCCACTCCGCAGGCGTACAATTCCATGGTTTCAAAACTCATTTCTATATAATCTGCGCGCAGTTCCAGGTCATCATAAAAGACCACTGCCTCACCAAACAAATAGGCGGTTCTGCTTTTTACATTGACAATAATTGAGTCTTTTGCGTCATAAATTACTTTATCTTCGATGGCATTTTTGGAGATTTTTTTCACAAAATTTGTACTTTTGGAAGTAGTATCCGTAATAATTGAATCTTTTGATACTTGAGACGAAGCGAGGATCGTCGAATCTGTTTCCAAAGAATCTGTTTCCAAAAAAGGGGGTAAAATTGGATTTTGAGAATAACTGAAATAGCTTAACATACTGATAATTACTACGCTAATAAATCTCAACGTAAGTAACAATCGACCGTTCATTTCTAATTTTTTCAACGCTATTTTCGTTTCAGTTTTTATGATATTTTTGTAAAAAAATATAAGCTACAAAAGTACACAAAAATCCAACCCATGAACAGAAAAAAATGGTTTTTATTATTCGTCATATTAACTTTTTTTAATATTCAATTATTTTCGCAGGCGAAGGATAGAATCACGAAAATAGTGATAGATGCAGGGCATGGTGGGGAAGACCCTGGTGCCGTTGGCAGTAAAAGCAAAGAGAAAGACATTAATTTGGCGGTGGCATTGCAATTAGGAAAAATAATTAAAGAAAATTTTCCGGACGTGGAAGTCTATTATACCCGCAAAACAGATGTCTTTGTTCCTCTTTATCAGCGTTCTAAGATTGCCAACGACAAGCATGCGGATTTGTTTATCTCTCTACATTGTAATGCGTCTGACAACAAGAGTGCCAATGGGGTGGAGACTTTTGTGATGGGTTTGCACAAGACGGAGTCGAACATGGAGGTGGCGCGTAAGGAGAATGCTGCAATGTTGTTGGAAAAAGATTATGAAAGTAATTATGGAGATTTTAATCCTAATTCGCCGGAATCTTACATTATTTTTTCGCTTTATGCCTCTGCATACTTGAGCAATTCAGCACTTTTTGCGTCGAAAGTGCAACATAACCTCGTTAAAATCACAAGATTTAGAGACCGGCAGGTGCAACAAGCGGGTTTTTGGGTTTTACACAAAGTTGCCATGCCCAGCATATTAATTGAACTTGGTTTTATCAGCAACAAAGAAGAGGAAAAAGTGCTTTCCTCTCCCACTTCGCAAAAATCCATTGCCACTTCCATCTGTAATGCTTTTATCGAATACAAAAATCACATTGAAGGCCTGCATAAACAAACACTTCCGGTGGACAAGATTGAACAAGAATCAAAACCTGATGAACCGAGAGAACCGGTCATTCCCGAAGTAAAACCGGATTCGACTCAATTTGCGAATGCCCCTGCTAATACTGATGTGCGTTTTAGAGTTCAGTTCTATAGCTCACCCAAGGAATTGCCTCTCTCCGACAAAAAATTCACCGGTCTTAAAAATGTTGGGAAGTATTACGAACAATCAACATGGAAATATACTGTCGGAAATGAACCCACCTACGATGCCATTCAGACAATACTTGTAGAGACCAAAAAGAAATTTCCGGACGCTTTCATCATTGCTTTTGCAGGCGATAAAAAAATTCCTGTTTCCGATGCGAGAAAAATGATAAAAAATGATGGTGCGAAATAAACATTATCATCATTTGATTGTTTGGGTTACGGAATAATTTTTAAAATTCTAATTATATGACGACTTCTGCGCTTATTATGTTAATTGTACAGGTAATAGGGGCATTAGCCCTTTTTCTTTTTGGAATGAAATACATGAGCGAAGCCTTACAACGTCTCGCCGGTCCCAGTTTGCGAAGCGTGCTCTCCTCCTTTACTTCCAATCGTTTCAAAGCGGTCTTAACCGGTACTTTCGTTACTTCACTTATTCAATCTTCTTCTGCCACTACCGTGATGGTCGTCAGTTTTGTAAATGCCGGAATATTAAATCTTTCCAACGCCATCGGTGTGATTATGGGTGCAAATATTGGAACCACTGTCACCGCTTGGATTATCACTCTTTTCGGTATTAAAGTCGATATCGCCGTTTATTCAATTCCTATTATTGGATTGGGATTTATCTGTATGATGTTGAGAAGCAAAAAGGTGCAACATATTGGCGAATTTCTGTTAGGTTTCGGGTTGCTCTTTTTGGGACTTACATTTCTTAAAGATTCATTGAGTGATTTGGATTTGGCGAATAATCCGCAATTTGTAGCTTTTATACAGCAGTTTATTGGTGCCGGTGAGAATACTATTGCATTCCCCACCATTTTACTTTTTGTACTTATCGGTACATTACTAACGCTCATTCTGCAATCTTCAAGTGCAACGATGGCGCTTACCTTGGTGCTGTGCAGTCAAGGTGTTATCCCGTTTGAAATTGCGGTGGCTATAGTATTGGGCGAAAACATCGGAACGACCATTACAGCAAATTTAGCAGCCATTATTGGAAATACAACCGCCAAGCGTGCCGCTCGTTCTCACTTCATCTTTAACGTAATCGGCGTCTGTTGGGTGCTCGCCGTTTTCCATCCGTTTGTCAATATGATTGACGCTTTGACCATTAAAATGGACGGAGTTTCTGCATACGCCTCCGCACTTGCTGTCCCGACTGCCCTTTCACTTTTCCACTCTTTCTTTAATATCATCAATACCTCCTTGTTAGTCGGTTTCATTCCGCAAATTGAAAAAACGACAAACTTCCTTGTGAAGAAAAATACACAAGACGAAGAGATTTTCAAACTTGAAAATTTCGGCACCAATTTTATGAAAACCGGTGAGATGAACGTGGAAATTGCCAAAAAAGAGATCATTGTGTTCAGTAAGAGAATGATACGAATGTACGAGTTCTTGCCCGTATTGTTGAACGACACAAAACCGAATAGCAAAGAATACGAAGAATTGCTCCGTCGTATTCAACGTTATGAAGAACTTTCCGACAGAATGGAAATAGAAATTGCCAATTATATTACCACGATGACTAACGATGGACTGAGCGACGAGACCAATTTGCGGGTGCGCGGCATGCTCCGAATAGTGGATAATTTAGAAAGTATCGGCGATCAAAATTTCCAATTAGCCAAAACGATTGAAAATAAAAACACCCTCAAAATAAAATTTAATCCGGAATGTCAGAAAAATATTGATAAAATGTTCACATTAGTCCACGAAGCTCTTGATATTATGCACAATAACCTCGAAATCCCCTACCGCACCGTGGAACCCGAAAGAGCGGAAGAGGCCGAAAATGCCATCAATGCGTTTCGTGATAAAATTAAACAACAACATTTTATTGACATCAATAATAATGTTTACGACTATCAAACCGGCATTATTTATAGTGGAATCTGCGCTATATTAGAGAAGACCGGTGACCACATTATCAATATCACGCAAGCATTGGTGAATGCCAAATTACACCAAGACGAAGATATTATTTAATATCTCCGCCTTGGTGCTTGTATTAAAATAATATCCGATTATTTCTTTTCTGCTTTTTCGATTTCCTTTTGCAGTTTTTTCGGCAGATGGTCCACGCAATGATGGCATTTCATATCGAGGGTGTACATTCTTCCGATACAATAGTTAGAATGTTTGCAGCCGCTGCGTTCTTCACCGGCTTTCAATTTGTTGATGAAGTCGGTATCGTGAACCAAGGCGCGGGCGATTTGCAAACCCTCGAAGCCGGCAGCCAATACATCTTCCATTTTTTGTTTGGAAATCAAACCGCCGACATAGATAAGCGGCAATTTCAGTTCGGCTCTGAATTTTTTGGCATCTTCCAAAAAGTAGGCTTCTTCAAAAGGCACTTCCGGAATAATCCATTTCCCGAACATCCTAACTCCTAACCTGAGCCACCAAAATTTCCAAGGGTTCATGTAGTGTGTCAGGGTTTTATAGGGCATGGCACCGCGCATGACCGCCATCGGGGCTTTGCTGACGAAGCCGGCAGTGAGTACTAACGCGTGGACGCCCAATTTTTCCAATTCTTTGGCAACAGTCAAACAATCAGCTCTTTCCAATCCACCTTTAAAACCGTCATACATGTTGGTTTTGACAATAACTGCGATATCATTGCCCGCAGCTTTCATTACTTCATTGATAACCAATTTCATAAATCTCATTCGATTCTCCAATGAGCCGCCGAATTGATCTCTTCGTTTATTGGTATAAGGGGATAGAAATTGGCTGATGAGGTAGCCGTGACCGGCGTGGATTTCAACGGCATCGAAGCCGGCTTGACGTGCCAGATGAATGGCTTTTCCGAAGTCCTTTACCAAGTCGTATATTTCCTGTTCGCGCAAGGCACGCATAAAAGTGGGAGAGTAGAGGTTAAAGCCGCCGGAAGCACCCACGGGCATTTGTCCGCACGTATAGGAATGGGTCATATTGCCGCAATGACCAATTTGAATGGAGGCTTTTGCGCCTTCGGCGTGAATGGCGTCGGTCAATTTTTTGAGGTCGGGGATGATTTCTTCGCGCATCCAGAGCTGTCCGTCAAAGGAAACACCGCTTTTATTAACGGCAGCATAAGCGATGGTGGTCATTCCGATGCCACCTTTGGCAACGGCGGTATGATAGTTGAATAAATCTTGTGATGGTTTGTTTCCGTAGCACATGTTTTCAAAAGCTGCGGAGCGAATGGTGCGATTCCGTAGCGTAACGGGACCGAAAGAACAAGGGGAGAAAATACTTGATTCTGACATTATAAGTAAATGATTTTAAGTATGTTAATATATAAACGGAAAAACACGTTTCAGTTTTTTCGATTTCATTTCATCGGCAAATTCCAGATTATACTTTTTATAGATGGCGCGTGCGCGGGGAACCAAATTGGCAAATGTCCAAATAAAAAATACCAATCCCGACAATGACCACGTAAAAATGGCAAATCCCAACCATTCCATTAATTCCCCCAAATAGTTGGCGGAAGTGACATAATTGAACATTCCTCCTTTCGGAAGATAATGCCGGGTATCGTTTTCATCTTTTCGAAGATGTCGAATGATATAATCGGAGCGAAGATTAATGGCATAACCGACGATAAAGACGATAACTCCCACTATAAATTGTGGGGAATAAAGCCATTCAATATCTTCGTAGCCGATTCCGAAAACGGTATAATTGACATTATAGGATTCAAAGAAAATCCAATAGCCTTGCATCATGGAGTTCAGGACATTAAAGCCGATTCCCATAAACATAATTCCGAGTGGCATTTTGCTTTGACCTTTGAGCAGCCATGGGAAAATGAGCGAGCGTTGGATGTAGTGCATTTGAAACAGCAGGAAGAAAATGAAAGGGACAACGGAGAAGCGGTGCGGAGATGCCGACCAAATGACAATCATTGCCAGAAAAATGGGAAATTCCATGAGGAACCACGCCAATTTATTGTTAATAGTTTTTCCCCATTTTGAAGAGATGAGCATGCCGTAGCCGGCATTTACAAAATTGAGTGCCGCGAAAACAATCGCGGCAACCCCAATCATTACGTATAAATAGATGTAAAATGCCATTTTATTTATTTAATTATCAATTCCATGGGCATGCGTGCTTGAATGCCCTGCATGTTAGTGATTTGTTTAATTGCTGCGTAGGAATAATAGAGTTCTCCCATTTGAGCTTTCATGACAGCCGTTATATTATCTTCTTCGGGCGAGGCAAAGAGTTGTTCTATCCACGATTGATGTTTAGGATAATAAACTATATTGTAGTCGCTTGCGCCGGACAATTCTACGGCTAAATTGATGGCATCTTGTAAAGTTCCTATTTTATCCACCAATTTGTGCTGAAGGGCATCGCTGCCACTCCACACGCGACCTTGTCCGATGGAATCCACTTGAGCTTTATCAATATTTCGACCGTCAGAAACGCGTTGCAAGAACGTATCATAAATTCTATCAACGCTTTTTTGTAATTGGTTGTACTCTTGTTCGTCCATCTCTCTCAGACCGGTGTATGCATCAGAATGGATATTGGATTTAGCCACATCAATGGTGATTCCCAATTTATTTTTCAAACAGTTTCCTAAATTCGGTATCAATCCGAAAACGCCGATAGAGCCGGTTAAGGTATTATCCTGTGCCACGATAGCGTCGGAGTTGCAAGCGATATAGTAGCCGCCGGATGCTGCATAGTCGCCCATAGAAGTAACGACTTTCACGCCGGCTGCCTTGGCGCGTTCAATCTCGTTCCAAATCACTTCGGATGCCAACGCACTGCCTCCCGGGGAGTTCACGCGCAATACGATAGCCTTGACTTCTTTGTCGGTATAGGCTCGACGTATCTCTTTACATAG
>Ga0265294_10004479_pt1 | contig 17466 bp, 17 predicted proteins | sample MunlanPumphouse3_FD_192504 | JGI IMG/M metagenome (GOLD analysis project Ga0265294, IMG submission 192504) | Groundwater microbial communities from a municipal landfill in Southern Ontario, Canada - Pumphouse #3 | ecosystem: Environmental > Aquatic > Deep subsurface > Groundwater | place...
CTCAAAAAAGTACCAATGTAATCCAGCAATTTCACTGAACACGGTATCTGGAGCAGGTGCAGCCAGGTCTGGAAATCATCGTCTCCAGGCAAGTGCATACAATCCGATTGTGTCATCATGTTTCCCCGGTACTGCGGACTGACGCTGCGATCGCAACGGATACAAAGGGTCTACTTGTTCATAATATCCAGAAAATCATTATTATTTTTGGTGCCTTTCATCTTATCAAGCAAAAATTCCATGCTGTCCACACAATTCATCGGTGAAAGAACCTTGCGCAAAATCCAGACTCTATTGAGAACATCTGCAGATAAAAGAAGATTTTCTTTCCGGGTGCCGGAACGATGGATATCAATGGCAGGATACATGCGCTTATCAGAAAGATGACGGTCCAGATATATTTCCATATTACCGGTGCCCTTGAACTCTTCAAAAATAACCTCGTCCATGCGCGAACCCGTATCAATAAGAGCAGTGGCTATGATAGTCAAACTGCCTCCTTCTTCAATATTTCGCGCCGCACCGAAAAATCGCTTAGGACGCTGCAAGGCGTTTGAATCAAGCCCACCGGAAAGGACACGACCGGACGACGGGCTGACAGCATTATAGGCTCGACCGAGTCTGGTAATACTATCAAGGAGGATAACAACATCAACCTTGCGCTCCACCAATCGCTTCGCCTTTTCCAACACCATCTCAGCAACCTGCACATGCCGCTGAGGTGGCTCATCAAAAGTTGAGCTGATAACCTCGGCATTCACCGTCCGCTCCATATCCGTAACTTCTTCAGGGCGTTCATCAATGAGCAGGACAATTAAAAAAGCGTCGGGATGATTGGCGTTGATAGAATTGGCGATGGTCTGCATGAGCATAGTTTTACCCGTGCGGGGCGGAGCAACAATAAGACCGCGTTGTCCTTTGCCTATGGGTACCAGAAAATCCACAAGGCGGGCTGAATAATTTTCCTTCCCATTTTCCAGACGGAAACGTTCGTCAGGATAAATGGGGGTCAGATTATCAAAAAGAACAATCTGTTTGGAAAGATCAGGATCTTCAAAACCGATACTTTTGACCCGCAATAACGCAAAATAACGCTCACCCTCTTTAGGAGGACGTATCTGACCCGCAATAACATCACCTGTTCGCAACCCGAAACGACGGATCTGAGAAGGAGAAACATAAATATCGTCAGGACCGGGCATATAACTGTACATGGGAGAACGTAAAAAACCAAAACCATCAGGCAGGATCTCCAAAACACCTTCGCCGGAAATAGCTCCATTTTGCGAGGCACACGATTGCAAAAGAGCAAAAATGAGCTCCTGTTTACGCATCCCACTCGGGTTTTCAATTTTGTACTGGCTGGCCAAATCCATGAGATCGGCCATAGTCTTGGTTTTTAACTCTGATAAATTCATACAAACTCCATGAAAATAAAAAAAACATGCGGGTGTTTACTTGTATTTTGCAATTTCACAAGCATAGATGAATGGATAAGCAATGACACCATTAGCACTTCAAAGGATATCTTATAGTTTGAAATCTATAAAATAATAATGTCAAGCAACGGGGAAACCATTACACAGGACAACAAATGCAATAAATTATTGCATCGAGGATAATGGTCATGGATATGTCGGCAAAGAAAAGGAACGCGGATGATTTGATTTCCCTAAAAGATAAGAGAGAAGAGATACGCGAGATAATACATTCATAAATGCCTGATTGGATCGGGCATGGATATAGAGTGAGGAACAACAAAAACTACTTGGCTTCAGTATCTTTTTCCACCTGCTCTTCATCTTTGTGAAGAATATCGGCAAAAAGCTCTTCAATTTCTTTTTTGACTGCATCTTGATCTTTGTCAAGGGCAAAAGAAAGTTCAAGAGAAATAAGACCCATGGCTTGCTCAAGCAGACGGCGCTCACCAAAAGAAAGATCTTTGTCTTTTCCAATAAGAATCAGTTCTTTTAGTACATATGCAACATCAACAAGTTCGCTGCTTTTAAGTTTTTCAGAGTATTCACGATAACGTCGATTCCAGTTTTGTCCGGAATACCCGGTAAAATCGGAACGATCATTGAGGTAGGCAAAAATCATGCGTGCCTCCTCCGGCGTATATACTGCACGAAGTCCAACATTGACAGCATTATGCACAGGTACCATCAACGTAACATTATTGCTCAGAATACGCACGATATAGAGTTCGGTAGATTCTCCACCAATCTCCTGCGTTTCTATCCGTTCTACTTTCCCTACTCCTTGAGCGGGATAAACCACGAGTTCGTCGACAACAAACACGAAAATTCCTCCGGTTCAAAATGCCGCTATCGTGAAAATTCACGACAACGGGAAAACAAATTCCAGCAAATATCGCAAAATATCTGTGGAATACTAGACTATTAAAGATATATGGGGCCTGTTCATATTCGGGAATATCAAAGATAATGACGAATCCCTCGGGATACGTCCATCGAAGAAGAGGCCCGCGGCGAAGGCGGCAGGCGTACAACATCCAAAATGAGTAAACTACAATAAACGCAAATGATGTCTATACATCAAAACAAAAGAATAGTCTATGCTTGAACACCGGGGGAAAGAGAGCACTCATGGAGCATGGGTAATCTGCATGGCCTGCTCAATCCCGTCCTGGCAATAAACCCGTATTCCTTGAACAGCGTTGTCAAAAACCGACGCAAGAAGATGATACTCATCCTGAGAAAAGGACCCCAGAACATAGGATACCACATCGCCGGAATCATCAGGGCGGCTGATGCCTATGCGGAGACGGAGAAATTCTTGTGTTCCCAATACTGCGGCGATGGACTTGAGCCCATTGTGACCGGCAAGTCCGCCCCCTTTTTTGAATCGAATTTTCCCTAAAGGAAGATCCAGCTCATCATGCAGGACCAAAATCCGATCACAAGGGATCTCACGATGTTTGAGAACTTTTTGTACGGCTCGCCCACTTCGATTCATAAAAGTCAACGGCTTCAAAAGTAACCACGGATCATGACCTGTGCATGGTTGCCATTGCCAAAGTTCAAAATCTTTCTCTGAACGGGAGGAAAGCAATGCGCACCCGATATCAGACCCTACAATCCGGTCGAGGAGCATAAATCCCGAGTTATGCCGTGTTCTCCTGTACTGCGTTCCAGGATTACCAAGACCGACAATAAGACCGGCAATAGCCATTGCACATCTCGTATATATTTATAGAATGGAAAAAGACAGAATAAAAAAGAACAAGGAGCCTCCATGAGAGGCCCCTTGACATTGGCAGGGAAACTACACGTTAGGAGCAAAAATATCCCTAAAAGGGTTAAGCAACACCTTCGGCAGCAGGAGCTTCTGTTGTTGCTGCTGCTGTTTCTGCCTCAGGCTCTGGCTCTTCTTCAGTGATACGAGGAACAACCACACCTACAATGGCATAATTTTCTTCGAAAAGAGGAGTAACACCCTCAGGAAAAGCAACATCGCCAATAAGAATATTATCACCAAGATTTAAGCTTGCTACATCCAAGATAAGAGAGTCAGGAATATCACTGGGCAGACATTCGACTTCAACAGTCTCACGGAAAATACCCAATTCACCACCACCAGCAACAACTCCCACCGGTTTGCCTGTAACTTGAACAGGAATAGAGATGGTGACCTTTTTGTGTAGATCGATACCAAAAAAATCCACGTGATTATAGATGGGCTTCAAGGGATGACGATGAATGTTCTTGATCAGTGCGGGCTTTGTATCAGTTTTTCCTTCGTGAACGATCTCCAGTTCAAAAACCTTGGAACATCCCACCGAAGAATACAACTTGGACAAGGCAATAAAATCCATCTTGACAGGGATGTTATGCCCGTCAGCATCGTAATAGACACCGGGAACCATTCCCTGCTTTCGGACACGGCGATTAGGCCCCTTACCTCTTTCTGTACGTCCTTCTACATGAAATTTCAGCAACTCAGCCATGATATGTTCTCCTTCAAAAAGCTTCTTATCCTCGAAACAGGACGCTTACAGACGATTCGGAATGAATATTATGAATGGCCTTCCCCAACAGGGAGCCCACAGAAATCACCTTGAATTTACCACTTGCCTGGGCTTCAGGGCGCAGAGGAATAGTGTCGGTCACGATTATTTCGGAAAAAACGGATTTTTCCAACCGTTTGATCGCAGGTCCAGAAAGTACGGGATGCGTTGTACACGCCACTACTTTTTTAACGCCACAGGCCGTCAATATCTTCCCAGCCTCAACCATCGTTCCGGCCGTATCAATCATATCATCAAGCACAACGGCGATTTTGCCTTTCACATCGCCAATTACCTGCATGGCATGCGCCTTGTTAGGCTCATCGCGACGTTTGTCGATAATAGCCAGCCCAGCACCCAGACGTTTTGCATATGCCCTGGCACGTTCCGTTCCACCGGCATCGGGAGAGACAATCACCAGTTCATGACCCAAAGAACGTATATAATCCAGCACTACTTCGGCGGCATAAAGATTATCTACGGGAATATCAAAAAAACCCTGAATCTGTCCGGAATGAAGGTCAACGGTCAAAACACGGTCAGCTCCACCTGCGGATAGAAAATCCGCTACAACCTTGGCACTGATAGGTACACGAGGGCCAACCTTTCTGTCCTGCCGTGCATATCCAAAATAGGGAACAACGGCAGTCACTCTTCCAGCACTTGCCCTTTTCAAGGCATCCAGCATCAGACAGAGCTCCATGAGATTGTCATTAACCGGAGCACATATGGATTGAACGACAAAGACATCATCGCCGCGAATATTATCACCGATTTCAACACGGACCTCACCATCACTGAACGTACCAACAAGCGTAGGCGTCAACCTGTCACCGAGGTGCTCACATATAGCTTCGGCCAACCGCGGATTGGCATTACCGGTTACAATCCGCAAATCACCATGACGCGGCATATTTCAAACCCTCTTCAAAAAAATTTGGCTGGGGCGGAAGGATTCGAACCTCCGAATAACGAGACCAAAACCCGTTGCCTTGCCAACTTGGCGACGCCCCAACATCATATAAAATAAGAAATGGCTGATGCATCAAGATATATACACGCCTTTTCCCGATCACATTCCCGTTTGAACAGAGCAAACAGACTTGCCCCGGACCCGCTCATAACGCATGCGCCGGCACCACAGGAGAACATGGCCAGCTTAACATTGTATAATAGTGGATAAACAGGAAAAACCACTCTCTCAAAATCATTATAACAAACAACATGTCCTCGAGAGGAAGGACATCTATCTGCTCGTGTTTGCCTTGTCAAGATTCGGGGCGTGATTTTTTTACTTTGTTCCCCGGTCACATATTCATCCCATGCCCCATACGCCCAGGCTGTGGGGACATGTACCTCAGGACAAATGAGCAATGCATGGAATTGATGCAGATCTATATCCGCATCCTGGAGCTTCTCTCCCCTGCCACCAGCCCAACAGGGCCGATTCCTGAAAAAAAAGGGGACATCCGCACCCAGGTCAAGCCCCAACGCTGCAAGTCTGGCTTCTGCAAGCCCATGCTTCCCCAGAAGGGCATTAAGGTATCCCAGAAAAGCTGCAGCATCGGAACTGCCGCCACCGAGCCCGCCCCCCATAGGGATATGCTTCTCAAGATGTACGCAGAGTCCGGGGCTAACCCCCGTCGCCAGGGCAAAGGCAGCATAAGCCTTGTGCAGTATATTGTCTTCCCCCTGCAGAGCAGGGCAAGAGCACTCAAGATCCAGCCCCGATGCACTCCGGGAAGTAATCGTCAGTTCATCACACGGCGAGGCCAGAGGATAGAACAAGGTATCAAGCTCATGATATCCATCGCGTTCACGGCCTATAATTTCCAGATACAGATTGACCTTGCAGCCCGGTCGCAACACAACGGGGCTGCAAGGACGACAGTCCGACGACACCACCTCGCCTAATCCAGCGGGATGGATCTAAAAAGATTTTGTCCTTTGCGTTTTACAAAGAGCAGAACTACCCCGTTTTTTTTGGCTTTTTTGACAATTTTTTTAAAATCATTCAACGAATTAACAGGTTCCTGGTTGGCTTCCAGAATGAGATCGCCGGGAACAATGCCTGCTTCGGCAGCCAGGGAATCCCTTTCCATACCTACCACCAGCAGCCCGCGGATATCCTGCAGACCGAGGATTTCAAGTTCATCCTGATGTGGAGCCCGCATGGACATCCCTAGAAAAAGCGCCCCGTTCTCCTGGCCCCCCGACGTATCGGATTCTTCAGAGGCTAAGCCCTCTGCGGAACGTTCGTCTAACGAAGCCGTAAGCAGAATACGCTTGCCTTTACGCCAGAGGGTCAGACTGACCTTGGCTCCAGGCGTAAGTCGACCGATTTTTCTCGTAAGATCGCTATAATCATCGATAGCTTCTCCATCAGCGGCAAGAATAATATCTCCAGCCTTGATTCCTGCCCGATCTGCAGGTCCCCCCGGAGTTGTCGAAGCCACCAGAGCACCTCGGTTGACCCCCAGACCCAGAGCCTTTGCGGTGTTGTCATCCATGGCCTGAACCATAACGCCCAGAAGCCCGCGCTTGACCTTCTTATATTCTTTGAGTTGTTCAATAACATCATTGGCCATACTGCTGGGAATAGCAAAACCGATGCCCTGGCCCGAAGCCACGATGGCGGAATTTATCCCAATAACTTCTCCGCGCATATTCAACAAGGGCCCCCCGCTGTTCCCAGGATTAATGGAGGCATCGGTCTGCAGAAAATTATCGTACGGACCGGCACCTATCACCCTTCCCTTGGCACTGATAATTCCCGCTGTTACAGTATGATCCAACCCGAAAGGATTACCAATGGCCAGGACCCATTCTCCAACCTGAATCGTATCCGAATCACCAAAAACAAGGTAGGGCAGAGGCGTCTTGGAATATATTTTCAACAACGCCAGATCCGTCTCTGCATCGGTCCCGATAACCTCTGCCAGATAGCCTTTCTCCCGTTTACCTTCTTCCCGGAGCTTCACCTTGATTTCATCAGCTCCTTCCACCACATGATTGTTGGTTACGATATATCCGTCCTGGCTGATAAGAAAGCCGGAACCAAGAGAACGCTCCTTGCGGGGCTGCTGATATTTTTTCCCAAAGAACTGATCAAACTGATCAAAAAAATCCTCAAAAGGTGTCCCCTGCTGGCTCTTAGGAATAAACCGCTTGAGACTATCCCGGGCAGTAACCGTTTTAACGGTGCTGATGTTGACAACAGCTTTGCCTGCCTTTGCCGCCATCTGGGTAAATACAGGCAGAGCCGCCCCCGCTGTCTGGGCCAGAAAAAGCATCGAGAACAGTATGACACTACACCGCAGTATTCTTTTTTTCATACAGCATGCTCCTTGGGATAGATATCTCACCACATTCCAAAATTATGTACGCGTACCACAATGAGCACAACGTGTTGCAATCGGCGGACATCAATCCGTATCTTGCCAGGATAAATAATGAATTCCTGGGGTGAAAAAAATATCAAACAACACCCCTCGTTATACTTCCACGTACGTGCAGATCACAAGTCCGAGGGCCAAAAAAGGTTGCGCCATCCGCATTCATCGTTCTGCATCAGACCATCACGCACAAGAGGAGACCCTAAAAAAATCATCAGCCAACGTCAACATCACGCCAAAACCAAAACCGCAAACCATGACGCTTCCATTTTTTTCAAATCCTAGAAAAACAAAGGGTGTCCTTCAAGGCCGGCTTTGAATAATCCCTCATAAAACCAGCTATTTTACCAGCTTCATTGTCAATCTCCTCTTTATACCATGTATGCACCACTGCGGATCATTTTTTACCCATGCGTAAAAAACGATGAACAGTCCGAGCAATGGCAGCCCACCCTGTTCTGGCATCAGCATGCTGATATGATTCGCAAAAAATCATGCAATTTTATATAATTGCTTATATTCCGACGAGCACTGACGTTTGATGCCCCGTAGCAACCAAAGCGGTTCATGAAGAAAGTTTTTCATCCTGCTGCGATAGTACGTCGATGGCTTCATCAGCACGGAGAAAACTGGAAGCATCATTTCCCTGGGCATAACGGCAGCAGGTTTGTCGCAAAGCTGAGAGGCCGGCTGTATTTCCAAGTCCTTTGGCCACCACCAGGATTCCAAGAGAAGAAAAAATTTTTACAAACGTTGTAAATGACTCGAATGCTGCTTTTTTGTCCTCTCCAACGTGCAGACTTTCGACAATTTTCACCGCCTTGAAGGGAATGACGGAAAACCGGAAAAAATAGCTCAAGTCGGCAAGACTTATCCGCAAATCATCAACCACAAAATTCACTCCCATCGCATGGTAACGACTGAGCAGCAGGCTTTTGCGACACACCTGACAATCAAAGGTTGCCTTTGAATTTTCAATCCATAACCAGGAAGGATCGACAGCATACGCATTCAGCATAGCCTGCAGTGCCCCGAGCATACTTGCAGAGCCAAGCTGATTCAACGACATATTCAGATGCACACAATAGTGCCCCTGGCTGTTCCTTTCTTGATTCCAGCGCTGCACCTGCTGACAAATATTTCCCATAAACCAAATTCCCAGAGGCAGGGAGGCCCCAGTGGTTTCTAACAGGTCCATAAAATGAGAAGAGGCGATCTCTTCATGGGCAAGATGACACCCGCGAAGTTGGGCATCAAAACCTGCAATCCGCCCGGACCGGATATCCAGGATCGGTTGGTACACAATGGAAAACTCATTATTCTGCAGGGCGCGAAAAATGGAATCGTTAAATTTTCGGATTTCCCCCTCCTGGGATGTCCACCCGGAATCGGATACTCCGTCATGTCTACCCGACATTCCGGTACCCAGATCTTTAAAAAAAAGGCAGGCTGTACGGCTGACCGTTCCCAGGAAAAAGATCCATGCTTTGAACGTATGTTCTCTGTTTCCGGGCAAGGTGAATTCTTCTTCCGTCAGCACCACATCCGAAGAGGCATATCCCTTGTGGGTCTGGATATTGCTGGCCGTCTTTTTCCACCAAGTTAAAAAAAATGCATTGTCATAGCCAAAAAAAGTATGAAATTGCCGGTTGGAATCATGGATCCGACCGTTGCAATCCCCCATACAAAACCCAATACCCATCCGTCGCAAAAGAGTATCCCCGTCAAGCTTATGCGTCCTGAGCGGAAAAGAAATTTCAGAAAAATATATTACCTTATGCATGACCAAACCACCTGTGCATGGGTCAACGATCCTTTTCTTCGTTAAAAAACGTGCCACCTCTTTTTACTTCCAACAATCGGTATATCCCTGCAGGATACCCTTTCCATACAGTTTATATGCCATCCAACATACCGATAGCTGAAAAACCGCAACATTCGCACAGGAATTGTTTTTTATCTTCCAATCACCTGAAAAAAAGATTCTTTCTGTATATGCACCAAACACAGGCATGCCTTTTTGCAGGATACCCATCCAGGGAAACGCCGTTAACGCATCACGGGAAGTCTCATATTCTTACAGAAAAAAAAGCAGTAAATCCATATTTTCAGGAACAAAAGCCGGGTACACAGGAAACGATCACCGCTCGCAGACCCCAAAACGCCCTTTCCAACTATTTTGAAAAGGGCGTTTTGGGGTCTGGCTTTTTGGACAGATCAGGATGCCTTATTTTTCCTGTGTTTACGAAAATAAAGCCCCTGTTTTTTCAAAAGCTGATACAATCTGGCCCGCGACAAACCTGAAAATTTACAAGCCGCGACAATATCCCCCTGGGAAATAAGCTCCAAGTCACTGAGATAGACTTCCTCCATATTAGATACGGCCTCCTCACGTTTTTCCTTATACGTTGGGAACGTGTGGGGATCAATGGTCGCCACCGGAATCTTCGGAGGCCGCGACTGCACCAGTGGATGGATCTCTGGTTTAGCATGGTCGTAAAAATTAGACTGAATAATTTTGACCCGAACATCAACGGGGAGATGGTGAGGGTAGAGATGAGCCTCATCCATAGCATTATTCACGGCAATATACAGTGTATTGATAAGTTCCCGGACATTGCCTGGCCAATCATAACAATGCAGGGCCTGCATAAAATCTTCCGAGGGAGATTTATCCATGACCTGGTATTCTTCACAGATCTGCGGGACATAGTGGTCCACAAGATCCTGGATATCTTCTTTACGCTCCCGTAACGAAGGTAAGTCTATAACCATGCCGCTGATACGGAAATAAAGATCTTTTCTGAACTCTTCTTTTTCAACCATGCTCAGGAGTGATCTATTGGTCGCAGAAATCAGCCTGAAATCACTCTGTTCTTCATATTTCGAACCCAACGGACGGTACCGCTTTTCTTGCAGCACCCGTAAAAATGATTTCTGGACGGTAACGGGCAACTCACCAATTTCATCCAGGAACAGACTGCTTGTATCCGCTTGGGCGATCAGCCCCTGCTTCTTGGCCACGGCACCGGTAAAAGCCCCTTTGTCATGGCCGAAAAGAAGACTCTCTGCTAGAGTACGCGTCAAATTGGTGCAATCAACAACCACCAGCCGTTTATCCGCACGCAGACTGTTATCATGAAGAGCACTGGCAAAAAGCTCTTTCCCAGTCCCTGTTTCTCCCACGAACAAGATACTGCACATGGATTCGGAGGCACGAGCAAGAGCATCGAGACATCTTCTGAGTTTGACGCTGCGACCTAAAATTTTATCCCGTTTGAGGATCTTCTGCGCAGAAAATTCTTTGCGTTTCTGCCTGCTTTGCAGCACCCGAGAAATCATACACTGAACAGCCCCTATGGAAACCGGCGTGCCCAAATAATCCCAGGCTCCCTGACTGATCGCCGACGCAGCTGTTTCCGGGTCCCCATTCTCCGCCATGGCAATAATATCCGGCATGGAAGACAGCTCTTGCAATTTAACAATCCATTCCAATCCCTGTCCACTATCCAGCATAATATCCAGGAAAACAACTTCATAGCTCGCATCTGAGGAGGCCACTGCATACCCTTCCCGACCACCTTGGGCAAAAACGGCTTCGTGCCCCATGCGTTGCGAAAGAGACAATATGGATTCACAAAATTCGCATTGCTTTCCGATGACCAATATTTTTCCCATGCACAGACCCCGTTATGCAAAAATAATTATTGACTGGCACTTTCATTAACTGAGTTTTATTTTTATGTCCACCATATCTGGATTTTGAGCATAGTTTTTTTACATTTGGCAGACATTTTTCAATATATTAGCACCTTATTTACTTTTTAACCAAAGGATACGGCATTACACTGCGTTAGACAAAACCACGTCTAGCGGAGCGGCTTCAAAAATTCTGCCTCCAGACGGGCATATGCCGATGCAGCCCCGCAAACCGGATACAAGGATCAAAATATCGTATGACAGGATATCTTTTCATTACCCAAAAAAAACCTCTCAATCGTTTCAGATTAAGAGGTTTTTTGGTAAAAACTGATAAAAGAACAAAAAATTATGATGCCATCAAGGCCTTCTCAAAAGAATAAACGAAATTTGCGTACCCCTCATAATCATTAAATGTAACGACTTCTTCTCCAAAATTTCCGGTGAGCATCAGAGTATAGGTATGTTTTCCGTTTGCAGAATTAATTTTAAGCTCCTTATGGATAGCATTGACCGGAATCTTTTTGGTAAAAAAGAACCACTGTGGGATAGCCAAACACTTCTCCGCGACATTTACCCGCACCTGACCCATATCGACCTCCTGGAAGTAGTGAGTTTGAGGAACACAGAACACAACCCGTTTAAATATTTTCAAATGATGGTAGCATACGATCTTCAGACATGACAAGAGGGTTGTTCAAATGTTCGCAAAAATAAGATCTCTTTCCCCGCAAGTCCCTGGACGTAAAATTGTAGATATTTTATTTAATAAATAACAATTTCAATATGATATAAAAAATCCCCAGACACCAATTACGTTATGATGTCTGGGGATGCGATGTGTTCCTGTACAAGGGGGTACATCTATAAATCGATAGCGGGTTGAGCGTAGAGTTCACCACCAAAGGCATCGTTAATGACCAAAAGGGGAAAATCCTTAACCTTGAGTACACGGACTGCTTCAGGGCCAAGCTCTTCATACGCAATAACCTTGGCCTGTTCAATACATTGCGAGATCAAGGCACCTGCACCGCCGGTGGCTCCAAAATAAACAGCTTTGTGTTCCCTAAGCGATTTTTTGACAGCATCGTTCCGCTTACCTTTGCCAATACTGGCCTTGACTCCAAGGGAATGGAGATACGGGGCGAAACTGTCCATGCGATAACTGGTTGTTGGTCCTGCAGACCCGATAGGACGACCTTCTGGTGCCGGGGACGGTCCCACGTAATAAATCACTGCACCCTGAAGGGGAAAAGGGGAGGGGAGACCAGCTTCCAGAGCCTGAACGATTTTCTTGTGGGCCGAATCCCGGGCCGTATAGACCAATCCTGACAAAAGCACCTTATCCCCGGCTCTCAAGGGTTCAATGTCCTCATCGGTAAGCGGAGTCTGGAGTTTAAATTCCTTGCTCATTATATATGTACCTCCAAATGGCGGGAAGAATGACACTGGACATTCACGGCCAAAGGGAGACTAGCAATGTGGCACGGAGCCATATTGATACGTACTCCCAGACAGGTGGTTCTGCCCCCTAACCCCATAGGACCGATGCCAAGGGCATTGATGGCCGCAAACAACTCATCTTCCATGGCCGCAATTTCCGGATCAGGATGCGGAACATCCAAAGGCCTGAACAATGCCTTTTTTGCCAGAATCGGTGCCAGGTCAAAAGTCCCGCCGATTCCGACCCCAACAATGGTGGGAGGGCATGGGTTGGGGCCTGCCTCGGCCATCCGTCGGACAACAAAGTCTCTGATACCTTCCCAGCCCTGAGCCGGTGTGAGCATGGTGGCCCGGGACATATTTTCACTGCCCCCGCCTTTGGCCATAAATTTAATGGTCAACGTATCTCCGGGAACAATATCCGTATGGATGATGGCCGGAGTATTGTCTCCAGTGTTCTTACGGGTCAAGGGATGGCAAGAGGACTTACGTAAAAAGCCGTCCCTGTACCCATCGCGAACGCCCTGATTGATGGCTTCAGTCAGATCTCCGACAATATGACATTCATTCCCCAGCTCCACAAAAAAAACAGCAAGCCCGGTATCCTGACAGAGGGGGAGACGGGTGGACTTTGCCAATGCAGCATTGTCTAAAAGTTGCTGCAAAACTTCTCTGCCGGCATCAGATGTTTCGTTTGCCAATGCGGTTGTCAGAGCTCCGAGCACATCTTGGGGGAGTTCCACGTTGGCCTGAACAACCATGTCCGCGACCTGCTGCGTAATGATGCGTGCGTCTATCTGGCGCATGGTTTCTCCTTAAAAGCCGTCAAAAACGAAATGACGGATTGGCTTCACATTAACACGTTTTCTTCGTGCTCCTAAGATTTTTGAGGGCATAGATTCCCATCTTACGCCGCAGATAACCAAGCTGATCCTGCAATGGCAGGTTCTTAGGACAAACATCTTCACATCCCAGAAGGCCCATGCAGCCAAAGATGCCCTGGTCGTTGCCGATGATCTCAAAAAAATCCTTTTCCTGACGCTGATCACGCGGATCGAGCACAAACCGGGCGATGCGGTTCAAGGCAGCTGCACCAAGAAAATCTTCGCGCATCCGGGCTGTTCCGCAGGCGGCCAGACAGCAACCGCACTCCACACAACGATCAAGTTCGTATATTTTTTCAGCAGTATCGTTGTCCATGCGTTCTTCTTCAGCTGCAGGATCAAATTCTTTCTGCGTATGAATCCACGACTCAACCCGGGTATTCATTTCCCGAAACCAGGTCCCTGTATCTACAGACAAATCACCGATAAGCTTGAAAAAAGGCAAAGGTAGCAACGTGATCTGACTGGGAAGGTCTTTAGTCTTGGTCTTACAGGCCAGATTGGGACGACCATTGATAACCATGGCACACTGACCGCAAATTCCGGCCCGGCAGCAGAAATCAAACTGCAGAGAAGGATCCTGTTCTTCCCTGATCCGGTTCAAAACGATGAACAGTGTCATACTCTCGGTTTCATCTATATAATAGGACTGCATATGCGGCGTGGAATCCGGATCCTGAGGATTATACCGAAAAACATGTATCGTAAGCATTCTATCCATAAATTAGGCCTCACTCTCGTCTGCGCTGATAATTTTTCCACCGCCATAGCCCCGTTCTCCAGGAGGAAGTTCAAAAGTCGGAGTTGCGGCCTCGTAGTTTAACGTCGGCAAATCCGCGCCCTCATCCCACGTGGCCAGGGTTCTGGTCAACCAGTCACGATCATTCCGCGCAGGATAATCCTCACGGGCATGGCAACCACGACTTTCTCTGCGCTGCAATGCGCCGTAGGCAACACATTGCGCCAGACGTACCATACCGGGAAGTTTCAGGGCCAGGCCCAGTTCAGGGTTGGCCCCCAGGCCATTACTTTTGAGTCCGATATTTTTGGCGCGTTCCTGGACTTCCTGAATGGTCCGTACTGCCTTTTCCAGATCTTTTTCGTTTCTGAAAATACCCACTCCGGCCATAAGAGCATCCTGCATCATGGTCCTGAGTTCAAAAACATTTTCCTTACCGCTCCCATGAATCAGAGCTGAGATTCGCGCCTGTTCTTTCTTGATAAACCCATCAACAATAGCCGTATTAAAGGTTACGCTGGCACCTTTGAGATACTCGACCACCTTGCCACCAATAATCTTGCCGGCAACAACGGTTTCAGCCAGGGAATTACCCCCCAGCCGGTTGAATCCGTGCAGATCCCAGCAGGCAGCTTCTCCCGCGGCAAACAGCCCCTTAAGCCCGTAGGCAGCCCCATCCTTGTTTGTGCGCACCCCGCCCATACTATAATGATGGGTCGGACGCACGGGAATAAGCTGATGCAGGGGATCAATACCCAAAAAATTCTGGCATATTTCGTCAACTTCTCTCAATTTTGTTCGGATATGAGCCTCACCCAGATGACGGATATCCAGCCAAAGATTATCATCGCCATAGGAATTCTTAACCCCGAATCCCTTGCGTATATGCTCGATCATGCGCCGGGAAACCACATCACGGGAAGCCAGCTCTGCCTTCTCGGGCTCGTACTGGGGCATGAAACGGTCTTCATTCTTATCCAGCAGAGTCCCACCATCACCGCGGCACCCTTCGGTCACCAGAATATCCGTAGGCACAATCCCCGTAGGATGAAACTGGATGGCTTCCATATTGCCCAGAGGAACCAACCCCGTATCCAGGGCGATGGACTGCCCGCCGCCCTCACAGATGACAGCATTGGTAGTGTTCTTATAGATACGGCCGTATCCACCGGTAGCCACAAGGGTTGCCTTGGCCAGATACACCCGGAGTTTGCCTGTCCGAAGACATCGGGCCACAACTCCCTGGCAGGTCTCGCCATCATGGATCATGGCAATGGCCTCGATACGATCATGTACCTTGACGCCCATCTGGGTAGCCCGGTTGTCCATGGTGTACAGGACGGCATGTCCGGTTCCATCTGAAGTATAACATGTCCGCCACTTGGCCGTTCCCCCAAAATTCCGGGAAGTAATCAGACCTTCTTTGGCTGCATCTTCAACTTTTTCAAATTTCTGGCCACCCTTGTAATAGGATCCCTTTCCACCGACCACACGGTTCCAGGGCACCCCCCAATACGCCAGTTCGCGCATCACAATAGGCGCAGTATCCACAAATATTCTGGCTACTTCCTGGTCACATCCCCAGTCCGAACCTTTGACCGTGTCCTGAAAATGGATATCGGGGCTATCACCCTCACCCATGACAGAATTGCCCAGTGCGGCCTGCATGCCTCCCTGTGCTGCAGAGGAATGAGAACGCTTTGAATGCACAATGCTCAGGCAGATGACGTCAAAGCCAGCACCTGCAGCTTCAATGGCCACACGTTCACCGGCCAGACCAGCACCCAGGCATAAAAGGTCGGTATAAATAGTCTCAACCATGCTTCCCCCTTGCACTACACGCTCAAAAAATAAAAACGGATCAATGATACCAGATCAAGAAAAACAAGTGCGCCAGCCAGAATATACAAAGCCTTCTTGGCCTTGGCCCTGTTATCGCGACGAATATATCCCCACTTGACCCCTGCCCGGTAGATTCCACTGGCAACATGCATGGCCACACAAAACAAAAAAACCAGATAAAACCATAACCATAGACCACTATGCGCCAATGCTACACTTTTTGTCGCCGTAATGGGCAAATCATTCAGAATGATCCACATATGGATGGAGCCCATAAACAGGATGAGCATCCCGGTTATAGCCTGCACAAGCCACAGCCAGGTGTCCTCGTGACGCATCAAACGGGCATGAGCCCACAGAGTCCTCTGCTGCTCTGTACGGAAAGGTATCTTACGGGCAGCCAAGATAAAATGAAGAAGAAAAACAGAGCCGATCAGAGGCCCACCAACCTGGGCAAGCCCTGTTGACTCAAAAAAACCGGCAAGACCGTCAAATGTGGCCGCACCAAAGAGTACGCTGGCCACAAACAGAGAATGCCCCAGGATAAAAAGGACCAATCCAGCACCAGATAAAACTTCCAGCCAGTCCAAAACGGCCGAAGTCTTTGCAGGAGACTGGACGTACATGGTCGTATCATTCCACATATGACCTCCCATAAAATGTTAAAACACAAGAAATGCTGAAATCGGGTTGGAAGTATTTACTCGATATAACCATCAAATGCAAATCTATTGGCCTGAAAAACCGAAGAAAATCATACTACAGGTTATACTGTACGCGAACGGATGAAACTACCAGAGGTCCCATGCCGTACACACGTGCTCCTGCAAATGCCCCGGCCGTACAAGGTCCCCTGAAAAATCAACATTTCCCAAGGGACCGGCCAGGGCATTTCTTTGAATGTCACACAGCGTATGCGTGTCCACGGTACACGAACGACACGGGAAAAACACAAGGTGTACGAAGAGCCACAAATTATCTGATAGGAGGCGACCAGCACTCGGCATGATTCGCACGGGCGGCCTGTTGCTTTTTAGAGCGTATGTCTTCAATTATATCAAGGTCATATCCATTCCATTCATGCCCCATAAGTTCGGCCACCCATGTCTTATGAATAGGATCATACCACGTACCACCTATATTTTGTTCGTTGCACCACACCACGGTCTGGATTTCATTTTCACGGCAGATTTCAAGCCGGATATCAATGGAGTCCTGTGAATGCAAACAGATTCCATCCTCATAGACATACTCTTTGGTAAAAATTTCATCCTCTGAAGTTCCAAGGGTCTCAATGACTATTTTCCCGTTAAACTTATCCATGCTCTCTCTCCCCAACTTCTTGAATCACCGATGAGCTTCCAGACAGCAGAGCTCTTGCAGACAGCCCCTTTCCGGCGTCACAAGCCCCTGCATCGCGGATTTGCGAATGCT
>Ga0265294_10004480_pt1 | contig 17465 bp, 14 predicted proteins | sample MunlanPumphouse3_FD_192504 | JGI IMG/M metagenome (GOLD analysis project Ga0265294, IMG submission 192504) | Groundwater microbial communities from a municipal landfill in Southern Ontario, Canada - Pumphouse #3 | ecosystem: Environmental > Aquatic > Deep subsurface > Groundwater | place...
AATAAGATTATTGCGATGAATCTCATATTCATCGACAGGGTCTAATTCATTCCACTCCAACAGAGTTTGTAAATCTCCCGCTAATCCATCTTGATATGAAGAAGCAGTAACGGCAGCGGGTGAGCCATTTACCAACGTTAGTTTGGGATGAAGAATATCTTCATAAGTGTAATAGCGTGTTGGCATATAAAACATGGCTCGAGCAATATCACCTTTATATTCATCAAGAGGCTCACATACTTTGTTTGAACCACCCGATATATATCCTGCTCTTCCGACATAAGTGTCATAGTCATTTATATAATTCGTAATGCCTGAAGTGGGGGTGGCAAAATTGTAGTTACTATGCATCTGTTGATTCCCCTTAGTATCAGCTGGCACAAGCGAATGGAAATCACTACCAGCACCACCAGTGCGACCAAATGCACCAAGTGATTGGGCCCAAAGATGTTCTCTGTCAAAACTAACGCGAGATGCACCATCGTTTTTAAAGCGGTCAGCAGTCAAAGCACTGTCGTTATAATCGGCGTAAAATTTGCGAATAAACGGATTGTCGGTTGTATAGTTAAAACTACTTAATTGAGAAGGTGATAAAGGACTTAATTCCCAGTTTCGATCAATTATTTTATAAGCTGTTCGATCTGAATCTGATTCATAATCATACTCACGATGGTCATCGATGATTCCGTTTAAGGCTGCCACTAAATTATCTCCGCTCAAGCCACTAACTCCACTATAATAAGCATTAACTTGCGCATCATTTAAATCATTAACGTTAACATTAGTTGGCAAGGTTTGTGCTTCGACTTGCCCAATGTGGTTTATTGAAAAAACGAGTCCAGATACTAAAGCAAGAATAAGACCAGCACCAGACAAGATTGATAACGAGATAATTGGTTTCTTATTTTTAATTTTCATCATTTAGCTCCAAGAATAATTTACTTATATTATATAAACAATATAACCGTCACTTTTATTGACATAACTGATAATATATATCAGGGAAATTAAAAATACAATGATAATGAAAAGAGTCTAATAATGATAAACATTATTCGTTATAATAGTAAAGAGGACATTAAGAATGGAAAAGTATATTTTGGCAATTGATCAGGGGACAACTTCAACCCGCGCCTTTCTTTTTAATCACGAAGGCACCCTTTGTTATAGTGCCGTTCGCGCTGTGAAATGTCTTTATCCGAAACCAGGATGGGTTGAACAAGATGCCTTGCAGTTATGGGTTAGTGTCATCGATGTTGTCAATGAACTCTTAGTCGTATCTCATCAAACGATGGATAGTATCGCTGCAATTGGGGTCACTAATCAGCGGGAAACGACAATTATATGGGATAAAAAAACAGGCAGACCAATTTATAATGCAATTGTTTGGCAATCTCGCCAATCATTACCGTATTGTCAAAAAATAGCGAAATATCGAGACCTGATTCACTCAAAGACAGGACTATTAATTAATCCTTATTTCAGTGCTTCGAAAGTTCGCTATATTCTTGATAAAGTTGCCAATGGACAAAAACGAGCCGAGGCTGGGGAATTAATGTTTGGCACGGTTGATACATGGCTTATTTATAACATGACAAAAAGAAAAGTCCATGCCACTGACCCCAGCAATGCGTCGCGAACAATGTTTTATAACATTTTTGATATGAATTGGGATGAAGAGCTACTGAAATTATTCAATATTCCCAAATCTTTGCTTCCGGAAGTAAAACCATCAAGTGCCGATTATGGTGTGGCTTCTTTCTTTTCAAAAAATGTTCATATTTTTGGCGTCGCTGGTGACCAGCAGGCCGCCTTGTTTGGTCAAGCTTGCTTTCAAAGTGGCGATTTAAAAAATACATATGGTACTGGTTGTTTCGCTTTGATGAATACTGGTAAAGAGGCAATTCTTTCCAAGAATGGTTTACTGACAACAGTTGCTTGGCAAATAGGTGATGATGTCTTTTACGCCCTTGAAGGTAGTGTTTTTGTTGGTGGCGCCGTTGTTCAATGGCTTAGAGAATCAATGAATCTAATTAGTACTAGCGATGAAAGCGAGCGAGTTGCCCGCAAGGTTGATGATTCTCAAGGCGTATATATTGTTCCGGCTTTTGTTGGACTGGGGACACCTTATTGGGATAATGAAGCCCGTGGTGCCGTATTTGGAATTACGCGAGGAACAACCAAATCGCATTTTGTGCGAGCCTCGCTTGAAGCAATTGCTTATCAATCAAAAGACGTTATTGAAGTGATGAAAAAGGAAGCTCATGCTGATGTCTCAGCTTTGCGAGTTGATGGTGGCGCGACTAAAAACAAGCTACTATTACAGTTTCAATCAGACATTTTGCGGTGTGAGATTCGTCTCCCTCAATGTTTGGAAACAACCGCTTTAGGCGTCGCGTATATGGCGGGATTAGGAAGCGGTTATTGGAAAAATATGAGCGAAATTGAAAAATACCATTGCTTACAAGCAACCTTCTTACCGAAAATGGAAGAGAAATTAGCGATTAAGAAATACGCTGGTTGGAAACAAGCCGTCAAGGCAACGATGGCATTTAAAATAAAGGAATAATATGTCAGAAAAGCAAATCTTATCAAACGAACAGTTTAAGGAAGTGTATAACGCTCTCGGTGTAAAAAATACTTTAAATAGCGATTTTCTATATCAGGCTTATGTAAATGCGATGGAAGGAGCCAAAACCATTGCTGAAGCAAACCTTTTTGGTCGTATGGTTCCAATTAACCCTGTCTCATTGATTCTCTATTTAGTCAATGAACATGGCTACTTTTTAGACTCTCATCCCGATGCCATTCAAGAAGAAATAATTGTTGACGAAAAATATATGCAGACAATTATTAGTATCGCGCTTGATAAGTATTACACTAACGAACATTTATCTTACAAATCGAAGACGATTCTTAGTCGTTTTTCTCCGAGTATTTCCACTCTAAATACCTACCTAAATTTCATGCTCGGCATTTTAGCTAAATTTCCGCGAAACAAGCCGAACGAAACATTAGTTGTCGACATTATGTCCAAGGGATTTTCGATGGCAAGAGCAATTAGCGATCTCCTCGTTTCGGGCTTTGAAACCGAGGCTTTTTCGACCTGGCGAACATTACATGAAGCAGAATGTATTCTCCTTATTTTAACGAAGCACGGAAAGCCAGTAATTGATAAATATTTGACGCATATGAACTACGCCATGGCCTTTCGTGGTATTGCTTTCGACAAAGCAAAAACTGATGAAATATTCGTGCAAATTAAGGAGGAAATGCGTAGTTTCGACTTAAAAAGCAAAGATATGAAGCGTTTTATTGAATACGGATGGTTAATGGCGGTGCCCAAAGAAGAAACCGATGGAATAGTTAAATTAAACTTCCGTGATGGGGTCGAAAAAACAGCCGGGCTTAAGAAATATTCGCCGATTTATGAGATGTCGAGCGAGATTGCCCATAGCTCACCATTACTAATCTATTCACGGCGTGATTATTTCATGCACCTAACCCTTATTAATGTCTATGAATCATTCTTTCGGTTAGAAAAGATTTTTACCGATATTTATGTTCGTTCAATCAACGAGACAGAACGAAAACGATATATGTTTATGCGTAAAATTTATTATAGCCAGCTTGTCAGCCTTCATGCTCAAGAGCAATCATTTATTCGTCAAATGAATGTTCGCAAAAAAAGCAATTAATTACTAAGTATTATCGTAATAAAAGATTCGGAGAAAGAGTTTAGCCTCCCCCTAGAAAATGGGTGAGAATAACGCGGTCTCCGTCTTTTAATATCATGTCAAAACGCGCGAGATGAGTTATGCGAACATCGTTAACAAACATCACACAATCTTGAAAATCTTTTTCCTCAAGATTAGGATATTGGTTTTTTAGTCTTGCGAAAACTTCTTTAAAGGTACCAGGTTCGATATCAACTTCATGAAGTTTATACTTGCTTCTAAGAATATTTAAAAAAACAATTTTAACCATTGAAAATCCTCATTTTCGATAAATGACACGTAGCTCATTATTAAGCATATCGATGTTTAATACTTGATTGATTAGCGCTTCCTCTTTATTTAAACAAAGCATAACAAATTGAGCGACCATCAAATGAGCGACAAAAGGCGGGACGAAAGTAGGGGCTTTCATCTTTTGTTCAAGGCCTGAGGTTGCTTGTTGGTAATAGTCTTTTAGTAGATTAGAATTGGCTAACGATATTCCAACTTGCCCATACCAACCACCTAAGGCGCCATGGATGAGAGGACACGCGTATTTGCTACATATGTTCTCGATGAATATTTTGGTTTGAATGCTATCGACAGCATCAAAAACGATATCGACACCTTCAAATACGGCCTCATCTAATTCCTCAATTGCAGAAATGTGCGTTTCTATCGTAAGATCTGGACAAATGGAAAGTAGTTCACGTTTGACAATGTCGACTTTGGGCTGCCCAATATTCTGAGGGGTCGAAAACAACTGCCGGTTTAGATTAGTGATCGAGAACGAATCTTTGTCGACAAGCCACATGTTGTGGACGCCCATGCGACATAGAGCGTGGGCAAGATATCCACCTAATCCACCGACACCGATAATAAGCACTCTCATCGCTTGAATCTTTGATTGGTCTTCACTTGAAAGAATGCCACTATTATTGATGAAACGTAGGTCGGTAATATTGTTTTTCATTTTGATATCATCGCTTTCGCCTACATTATATCAAAAAAGTAGGCGAGAATAATCCTCACCTACTTGATATGTTTTCGATAATAATCGAATTATACATCGACATTTGCATAGCAAGAGCCACCAATAAATTCTCTTAGGAGCGAATTATTGGGAACCCATTCATCAGCCATATCGTCAAAATACTTCAGAAGACGAATCAGCCTTTCTGCTACTGGGAAATAAATGGAGTTTGTATCAATATTCGTTAAAAGTGGCATCGCGTATTTTTTCATGACTGATAGTTCATAACTTAATAAGGAATTGAATACATAATCAGCTCCTTCTTGGGTGTTATAAATCCAGGTGAATTCACCTTTTCTTACGCTTGGCCACATGCTCATTGTTTCTTCGGCAGAAGCATTACGATACTTTTTATCACGAACGATGCGGCGTAGTAAACGCAAATCAGTTAAGGACATTGGATTGTGATTATCGAAGTTAATTTGGGCTTGGGGGGAAATATAAATCTTAAACTTCTGATGCTTAGGAATGTTAATTGTTAATAAATCATTTAAAGCATGAATGCCCTCGATAATAATGGGCTGATTGTGGGGCACCTTGAGCGTCCTACCGGGTACGCGTTTGCCAATTTTGAAATCGAAACGAGGAAGTTGTACTTCCTTACCGCTAATTAAATCAAGCATATTTTGGTTAAACAACTCGACATCAAGGGCGTTAATTGATTCTAAGTCAGGTTCGCCATTATAATCTTTTGGAACCTCGTTTTTTGGTAGATAGTAGTCATCGATACTCAAGCGAATAGGTTTAATGCCACGTGACATTAATTCGATGCGCAAGCGGTTTGAGAAAGTTGTCTTTCCACTAGAAGATGGACCAGCAATACAAATAAGACGAATGGTGTCGATATCGCTTTCGATCGCGTTACCGAGCTCGGTCAACATACGGTTATGCCTTGTCTCACACATATTAATAAAATCGATGACGCCATTTTTTTTAATATGTTCATTAATTCCGTATACGGAATCAGCACCAGCAATTTTGCCCCAAGCATGCGAAGCTTTTAAGGTCTTGCCGAAAGTCGGAGCATCTTCGAATTTTGGTATTTCGCCACCAGCTTCAGCCCGAGGGTATTGAATGATAATACCTGGCGAGTAAAGACGTGTTATATATTTAGTGAGATATCCAGTTGAGGGAACCATTCTTCCATACATGTAGTTGAGATAACCATCGCAATCATAAAGATGAACAGTCTTCTCTGGACGATATTTAAGAAGTTCTAATTTATCGTTTAATTGTCGCTTAATATAAATTTCGCGAGCTTCTTCTTTGGTTACAATCATGCGATTCAATGGATAATCAGCGGCGACGATTTTGTCCATTTCGTCGGTAATCGTTTTTAACATTGTCATATCGCTATGGCGAGAATTATTCAAAATCTGAACAAAGATTGAACGTGACACGTTATAACTAAAACGAACTTCAAGTTCGGGATAGGCGCGATGAAAGGCCATCGCAACTAAATAGCGAAGTGAGGTTTCATAAGTACTGATAGCATCTGTATCCTTGACGGTGAGGAACTCAACTTCGGCGTCATAATAAACTTCATAAGTTAATTCGCGGATACGATTATTGACTTTTGCGCAGACGAACTCTTTTTTTGAATCTGATACTAGGTCGAGTAGGGCGACCTTTTTTTCAAAGTTTTTTTCATTGCCTTGATACTTTAATGTGAATGCCATGCGGATACCTCCCATTAGGGCGTGTAGTAAGATAATACAAGATTAATCTTGCCAATGCAACCGCTTACATTTTAGCTGTTCTCTTGTTGATTTAACATAGAAATACTATATATCTAAAAAAAAGAAGCATAGCTTCTATCTTTTCGAATCGTTTTTGAAGTTTTTGTTTTGAAACTAAATGGTTAGAAAGATGATTACTTTACATTGTTTCGATAATTCCTTAGAATTATAGGCGATGTTGTTATAATCAGCTATTAATTAATAACACTATTCAACGTTAGAAAGCGTTTGCGAAGACAATTGAAGAGAATTCTCGATTTAGATACGAAAATGGCACATCAGGAAATTTAGGAGAATAAAATATGAAAAAATCAATGGTCTATATTCAAAGTGGTGGTCCGACCGCCGTGATTAATACCTCACTTCATGGAGCGATTATCGAGGCCAAAAAACATTCGAATGAAATTGATAAGATTTATGGTTCGCTTTATGGAGTTGAAGGCTTAATTGTTGATGATCTAATTGATCTTGGTCAAGAAGATGAAGAGACAATTGAATTGCTTAAACAAACTCCAGGGGCAGCTTTAGGTTCAACACGCTACAAGCTTCCAAAGGATTTACACGACAAGCAATACATGAGCATTATTGATACTTTAAAAAAGTATAATATTGGCTACGTTTTCGTTAATGGCGGCAATGATTCGATGGATACTTGTCACAAGATATCATTGCTGTGCAAAGAAATTGGATATGACTGTAAAGTTATGGGTGTCCCCAAAACAGTTGATAACGATTTAGCCTTAACCGACCATTCCCTCGGTTTTGCAAGTGCCGCCAAACACGTTGTTAACACCGTCAAATCGATTTGTGTCGACGCTCGTGTCTACAAACGCGGCAAAGTTTATATAATTGAAGTGATGGGTCGAAATGCTGGTTGGCTTACTGCTTCGGTTGATTTATTACCGGAAGAAACAAGACCTGATTTAATTTATTTGCCGGAAAATCCGTTTGATGTCGATGACTTTTTAAGAGATGTCAAAAAATTATTCGATGAAAAAGGTAATGCTATTGTCGTTATTTCGGAAGGCATTTCTTTTGAACGCGATATGACAAAAGCGCGCGTTGACGCCTTTAATCACGTGCAACTGGGTGGTGTAGGCGACGAACTTGCCGACATGGTCGAAGTCCGCCTTGACCTTCCAACTCGCTCAATTGAGTTATCTTTACCGCAAAGAGCAGATCCTCTTCTCGTGAGCAAAGTTGATCAAGAAGAAGCGATTGCCTGCGGAAGTCTTGCTGTCAGATTAGCCCTTGAAGGTCATACTGGAGAGATGGTTTGTATTAAACGTTTAAGCGATAATCCTTATCAAGTCGAATATGTTCCAGAAGATATCGCTAGAATTGCCAATGCTGAGCGGATTGTTCCTCAATCAATGATGGCGGGTCCGGGCCATATGGATGAATCCTTCCGTCGATATTGTCTACCCTTAATTCAGGGATCGGTCGACATTAAATTTGAAGACGGAATGTATAAATCGGCCGTTTTAAAAAGAGTAAAAGTTAAGTAAAAAATAACCGGGTCATCATTAATGAAGATCCGGCTTTTTTATTATAAATAGGAATCAAGGAATTGCTGATCGGTAAGGTCATCAAGACCAAACAAATGAACTTTGTCAAATAGGCCGTCAACATAATAATAAGCGGCAGGAGGGATTGTTTCGCCGAGTTCAAATGTTTCTCTTAAAGAAATACCATCTTCCTCACTAAAGCGATTTAAGTCGACAATCATAATCGACTTTTCGCTATCTCTAGCTTTTGGGAATATTTTATTTATGTAAATGTTTCTCGCTCTTGCGTTATCCCGATCATAGAAAAAATAAAGAACATCATCATCTTCATTTAGGCGATGCATTACTGATTGGTAAGAAACTAGTGAATACACATTGCTTACTCTTACTAGTTGATTCATCATCGTTTCAAAGGGCGAGTACGTTAAAGCCGTCATTTTACTAACTGCTCCCTTGGCGTAAGCGCTGTTAGTTTCAAAAATCAATAAGTAGGGTACTTCCAAATTGGCAATAAAAATATCTTGATATTGTTGCCAAATTTTCGAGTATTCAAAATAATCATCCTCATCGGAAGCATTAAGATAATACACTAGGGCTGATGTTTCATAGACATAGCGGAGCAAATTTGGCTTGAAGGCCAGACAACCCGAACATGTTTCCGCGAGTACATAGAAAATAAATGGTTCGTTATTATCTAAAAGAGATAGTATTTCTTCGCTATCGGTGTGGCGAAGATAATTATCATAATTACTACCGACAACTGGTTCTGTCATTTGATATAACTCACCATTTTTCGCAATGCGAATAATATCCGATGGTCGATGACCACACGAACTGAGCAAGAGCGGTGTTAATAAGAAAACTGATAAATGCCTAAATTTCATATTACGTAGTATAGCACCGCCAAAAATAGAAAAGAAGCAACTTGTCTTGAAGGAGATGTATTAATTTTATAAATGGCTTGTTCTTGTTATTGTTCATGTGCGATTGTTATAATTATTCTAATGAACGAGGAACACTTATGAATGTATGGCACATGGCTCCAAGAGAGCGAATAAAACCCGAATGCTTTTTAGCGTGTATTGAAATATCCAAAGGTAGCAAGAACAAGTACGAACTGGAAAAACAAACCGGAACACTCATTCTTGATCGTATTTTATATACCTCAACCCATTATCCGCAAAATTATGGCTTCATCCCTTTAACATATGCCGAGGACCTCGATCCACTTGATGTTTTAGTCCTTTCTTCAGAATCAATTGTTCCTTTAGCGTTAGTGGAATGCTATCCAATCGGTGTTTTAGAGATGATTGATGGCGGTTATCTTGATGAAAAGATTATCGCTGTATGTAAAAATGACCCAATTTACAATATCTATAAAGATATTCGCGAGCTACCTCCTCATGTTACTGATGAAATTCGCCATTTCTTCCGCGTTTATAAGCAACTAGAAAATAAAAAGACAATTGTCAACCGGATGAAGGGCGCCAAATATGCTCGTGAAGTTGTGGCTAAATGTTTGAAAGTTTATGAAGACAAATTTGTCGAATACGAACCATTTGCTTATTAACTAAATAATAAAGAAAAGCGCCTTGTCAATGCGACGAGGCGTTTTTGATAATCGCTTTCCATTTATGATGAGCGATACGTTTATATATGCTTTCTTTAGTTTGCACATAATGCATCTGCGCCCAGTAGTACCATAGGATATCCTGAAGTTCGATTAAACGAAGCAATCTTCGGAATTGTTTCTCATCGATACTTTTACCATAATACTGTCTTAAAAAATAACGGCGTGATTTGTCATCGACAATATCGTTTTCGCTAATAAAACTCGCTAAGTCGAATAAAGGATTATTATCGGCTGCATATTCAAAATCAATTAAGAATACTTGCCGTTTGCGAAAGAGCAAATTTCCGTTAACTACATCGTTATGGCAAAGGACAAATGGCTCTTGATAGAAAAACTTCTCGACCGCTAAAATAACCTTGCGCTCATAAAGCGTGTCAACGTAGTCAATGCATCTAGATTTATAGTAATGAAGGCGATTAATAATATCAAAAGATACACCAGTGACAATTTTAGCGCGATGAAGTTTTTTTAACGCCTTGGCAACATATGCCATTTGTTCATTTGTCGGTTGGGACATTATTTTTTTAGTTCGTTTTAGATAAAGAGATAATTTAGTGCCATCTTTTTCATTGAAATAAACAGCAGTTTCGGAAATTTTTAAAGGCGCGATTTTATTAATGACCAACGCTTCTAGCTTTGAATTATAAAACTTGTCTCGGGATGCTTTTTTGATTCGTAAGACATGGTCGCGATTGATTAAATACGAATGATTCGAAAAACCAGATTTCAGGAGCTCAATTTTTTCAGCATTCTTTCCGGCGATAACATGATAGATATTTTTAATTTCACTAATAGTCGGCATTTTATTTAACCTCAAGGCGATGGGCCGCTTTGTATAGGGCTAGGGTTGTCGGACGAATAAAAGAAACATAAATTGTCTCGTATTTCTTAACATGAGCCTCGCCCTTATTTTCTCCGCGGGTAACGTCTTTTTTTACAGCATACATTACTTCGCCTCGATCTAAGTTTGAACATAGCAAGGCGATTTCAGCGGCCGTAATCAAATCCTCATCAGTGGGATTAGGCTTTTTAATAACAACGTGTGCTCCAGGTTGATTTAGAAGGTGAAACCAGATGTGTTGACGTGAAGCATAGACAAATGACAAATAGTCATTTTGAGCAGCTGTCTTACCGAAGTAAAAAACGGTGTCATTACTTTTTAAATGGTAGGGAGCGTATTTTTTGGTAACCGGTAAGCGAATTTTATCTTTAGCGGTCATCAAGGCATTTTGGCTAACAAAACGTTCGATTTCCTCCTCGGTTGAAGAAGAGAGAAAATCTTTGATAAAGAGACTTTCGTTTAATTCTTGTTCGGCATCAGCGATTAATTTATCACTAAGAGCGATTGTGCTTTTTGCTTTTTTATAAATTTTATAAAATGATTGAGCATTTTCGGCTAGCGTCTTTTGACTGTTTAGTTGAATAATTTTGCCGTTTATTTCGAGTTTGTCAGTTCGCCATTTTTTGTCAATTGGATAAGCCAATATGCCATCTCCTATTTCTTTATATGATAATAGTTCATTGGCTTTTTTGACATCGGCCTTTATGTTTTCTATTTTCCGCGATGCAGCTTTGATTCTCGAATTAACAAAACGATAAATCTTGATAAACTTTTCTTGATTGCGTGTCATCGATGACTGGTTTAAGCGACTCAATTCATAATTGGTGAACTTTTCATAGTCAAAAAATTCATCTGATGCGATTTTGTTTCGCGACGCATTGTGCGGTTTTTCATACTTAAATCCTCGAGCAATGATTCGAGGCGCATCGATTGTGTTTTTGCGGAAGGCGTTAAGAATTATGTCTTCGTCATCAGTAAGGATTAAATTAGGGTGGGCGGAGATTAACTCGATATACAAACGTCTTTTTACTGTTTGATAAGCGCTAGTGGTTATGGTGTATTTAAAACAAATAATACGGTCATTATTTATTTGCGAAACGTTAACAATATAAGCATTGTTCATTTCTTTTTTTAAAAATAGGTAAAGAGGATTTACTAAGGTTGGAGGTGTATTGCTCAAGCCGCTGATAAAGACTGAAGGATTAGCATTATCTAAATTAATAACTAGATAGCGGCGTCTACTTGAAGAAAGTTGCAGAAAAAAGATGCGACTTGAATAAAAGATGATTTTGCGAATGTATTTGCCGGCAATTTCATCTCCAATTTTGCTTACGACGCTAGAAAAATCTTTGGCTGATATTCTCATGGCATAATTATAGCATAATTAGAATTGATTTAAGTGATATCTTCACATATAATTAGTTTACTTATTATGGAAAAAGAACCATTAAAGGAAGGACTCCTTATTATCATTTCTGGCCCGAGCGGTGTTGGCAAAGGCACAATTCGTCGTCAAGTTATGGGTGACGACAATCTTAATCTTGTCTATAGTGTCTCGATGACAACTAGAGAAAGACGAATTAATGAAGTGGATGGCGTTGATTATTTCTTTGTTTCGAAAGAAGAATTTCAACACAATATCGATAATGGTAATTTTCTTGAATGGGCTGAATTTGTCGGCAACCGCTATGGTACACCAAAGCACTATGTCGATGAACTACGAAGGCAAGGTAAAAATGTCGTCTTGGAAATTGAAGTTGAAGGCACAAAGCAAGTGCTTGGTCGGTGCAAAGGTAGCAATGTCGTTTCTATTTTTGTGATTCCTCCGAGTTATGAAGACCTCGAAAGAAGAATCCGCCATCGTTCAACCGAACCAGAAGACATCATTCAAAAACGTCTTGCAAAAGCACGTAAGGAAATGCATCTTAAGTATCACTATGAATATGTCGTTTTAAATGATCGCCCGGATCGGGCCGGCAAGGAAATTAGAGAGATAATTAGAAACAAGTTAAATGCAAAGCTTATTAAATAAATATAGGGCACATTATGCGTATTTTAGAAGTATTAACTGAGCATCGAGTTAACGCGCTTAATCGCCCTTTTTCTTATGTTTATTTTGGGAAAAAGAATGTACGAAATGGTTTTCGTGTCTTAATCAACTTTAATAATCGAAAATTAATTGGCTATGTTACAAAAGTTGAAGATGCGAAGAAGACTCTTCAAGAACTAGAAAAAGAAAAAGGCTTTCATATACAAGAAATTATTGATGTCATCGATGATAGTGAGCTTCTTAACGATGAACTAATGGGACTCGTTGAGCGAATATGTCAACACTATCTCGTCTCTAAGATTAGCGTTTTGCAAACCATGCTTCCGAAGTCTTTAAAGCCAAGGATATCTTCATTAAAAGGACCCAAAGCATATTACGACAAATATCTTGTCGCAATCGATGATAGCGAAGAAGAACTTACGCCACGGCAAATCGAATTATTGAGATTTATTAAGCACAATGGCAAAATTCTTAAACGAGATGCAGGCTCACCAAGTATCGTAGAAAAACTTATCAAGGCCAATCGTATAAGGATCATTGAAATTGAACGCTATCGTTTAGAAATACCTGAATTTCAAAAAGAGACAGCCAAGACGCTTAATGATGAGCAAAAAGTAGCTGTCAACAATATTTTGGCCGCTAAACAAACTGTTAGTTTACTTCAAGGAGTAACCGGCAGCGGTAAAACTGAGGTGTATTTATCTCTTTCTGAAGCGGTAATCGATGCAGGACGAAACGTCTTAATGCTCGTTCCTGAAATCGCCCTAACTCCGATTATGGTTGAATACTTTCAACGGCGCTTTAAAGGTAATGTCGCTATATTGCATAGCGAGCTAACTGAAGCCGAAAAATACGATGAATATCGGAGAATATCCAAAGGTGAATGTCGTGTGGTTGTTGGAGCAAGAAGCGCGATTTTTGCGCCACTAGAAAATATTGGTTTGTTTATTCTTGACGAAGAACATGTCGAATCATATAAGCAAGACACAGTGCCCTTTTATCACGCTCGTGACATCGCTATTATGCGTGCCGAATATCATCGCGCTAAAGTAGTTTTGGGCAGTGCGACGCCATCGCTTGAAAGCAAGGCACGTGCCTTAAAAAGTGTATACCATTATGCAGAATTACCTCATCGCATAAATGAGCAAGCGCTTCCAAAAGTGTCAATTGTCGATATGTCAAATCCGCGAAATTACACAAGGCAGTCAGTGATGTTTTCTGAACTGCTAATTAATCAGATTGACGATCGGCTGAAGAAGGATGAGCAGGTTGTTTTGTTAATTAATCGGCGAGGGTACAGTGGATATGTCACTTGTCGCTCTTGCGGACACATTTTTAAATGTCCCGATTGTGGTATTACTCTTACTTATCATCGTCAAGACGAAATGCTTAAATGCCACCATTGCAATCATGTTGAGTTCGCCCCTGAATCTTGTCCTGAATGCGGGGGAAAATATTTTTCCAAAAGTGGTTTCGGAACCGAACGAATCATTGATGAAATCAAAAAAATTTTTCCGCAAGCAAAAACATTGCGCCTTGATAGCGATGTTGGTAGAGTGCGTAATAATATCGCCAAAACGATCGAAGCCTTTCGCAATAAAGAAGCCAATATTTTGGTTGGCACACAGATGATTGCCAAAGGTCACGATTTCCCTGACGTTACTCTTGTCGGAATAGTTTTGGCTGATATTGGTCTCTCGCTTCCTTCTTTTCGGAGTAGCGAACGCGCTTTTGAACTAATCACTCAAGCAGTGGGGCGAAGCGGACGAGCAGCCAAAGTCGGAGAAGCGACAATTCAAACATATAATCCCACTCATTATGCGATTCGTCTAGCGGCCACTCAAGACTATGAAACTTTCTTTTATAAAGAAATGATGGTACGTAAAGCTCAACAATATCCCCCCTATACCTATTTAACGAGTATTCAGATCTCTTCAAAAAACGAAGGATTAGCCATCGACACGATTCACACAATAGCCGAAGAAATAGCGAAAAAACAATTTCCCGATGTGGCAATTCTCGGTCCAGTGACGCCGTTCATCCATTTTGAAAAAGATACTCATCATCGTGTTTTGCTCCTTAAATATAAGTCGGAAGAACTCATCAAAAAATATCTTTCAAAATTATTGCTTACTTTGCAGAGCAAAACACAAATTAGTGTCGCAGTTAACGTCGATCCGTATAACTTTTAAATAAAAGTTGCCATGTGGTGTTATAATTAACTTGTCAAACAAAAAGGAACTCAACACATGATAACTATTTCCATACTTGGTCTAGACCAATATGCAATCGGCACATACTCGGCTGAACACACAAAAAATCTTGCTAATTTATTTGAAATTAAAACGAGCGATATTTCTTTTTATGCTCCGAACTGTTTTATGTATCATGAAGGAGTGGATCAAACGTCTTGGAATACTTTGATTCGAATTCACGCCCCTCGCCAATTTGATCAGTTTGAAGACAAAATCACCACATATCTTTTTAAAACTCTTGCGGATATAGCGATTAATATCGCGGTTGAATTTTATTATTATGATCAAAATAATCGCCACGAGCGCATTAACAAAGAATATCCTCGTTTTATTACTGACGCCAATGTCGTTGAGATTGAGGACAAACACGAACATGATGATGATGAGCTTTTTGATGGCAATATCTTCGAGGGAATAGAAGACATCGGTAAATAAATTTTGATTATTTTAACGACATTTTGTCGTTTTTAATAGTAAATAAGGCAAAATTTTATTACTATACTATGTATTGAGGCACAAGAATGAGACCACTCGAAATCGTTAAGGACATACTTAAACAAATTCTCTATCAAGGGACGGAATTTAAGCATGCTCTGCGCTTGGCATTTAAAGATAATCAAGCCGATAAGGAATACGCTAGTCTTGTTTCGGCCATCGTCGGTTGCGAGCTTCGCCATCATTTACTTTTTTCAAGAATTGTTGGCGATTTAGCTGGTGATTATAACGAGGACCAAAAATGTTTGTTGTTTGCCGCTTTAGCCAATACACTTTTCTTAAAACGCCTCGATCAGGACGATGTTTTTACTTATGTCCGGGCTTCATTTGATGAAGAGCAGGCAAATGTTATCGAGAAGTTAATCGCATATCAGGATTCGCCACGCGATTTGATTCCCGAATCGATACCTCCTGAATCATTAGAATACTTGTCGCTTCGCTTTAATACTCCGGAATGGCTCGTCAAAATGTGGCAAAAACATTTTGGAAGAGGAGTCACTTACAAACTTTTAAAGAAGAATAATAAACCGCAACTGCAATCTTGCCGTGTCAATACTTTAGTAACAACCACAAAAGAAGTGCTTGATGATAATCCCGAATTTCGCGAAGCACCAATCAGCGATATGGTTATTTATCAAGGGAAAGCACCGATTCGTAAAAACATCTTCTTCCAAAGCTTTGATGTTTTCTTACTGAAGATGGCAATTAAAGAAATGATGGATAAAGTATGTGGCAATGATGTAGGCGAAGCCTTCCTTTATTCTTACGAAGATAATTCGATTATTCGCGAATTCTTTTTAAAATTTGATAAAAAAATAGGTTTGAATCTTGGCGTGCCAAATACCGATGAACGGGTCGATATTTCCAAAATCATTCGTTATAACAAATTGACTAATGTTAACTTTTTTGGCGCGCATTCGAGCGAAATGAAGGCCGCTATTTCTCGACCCCAAGATTTAGTTATCGTCAATCCGCAAAGTTCAAATTTTGACTTAATTCGAGCCTATCCTGATTATTTACTGCATTTTAAACGGGAAAGTATTGATGAAATAGTTGCTTCCCAAAAAGAGACATTGGAAAATTGTTCCTTTTATGTCGGAGAAGAAGGAATTCTTGTTTATACAGTTTCGACCATTAATCGCAAAGAAGGACGTTCTTTAGTGATGGACTTTTTAGATAAACACCGCGATTTTGTCTTAATAGAAGAGAAGCAAAGATTCCCATTCGACCCCCTCGACACTGCCCTTTATTATGCAATCATGAAACGAAAAGTCGAGGCTGTCCCGAGTGAATAATATTTATGGTTTTAGTCATCAAAAATTGACTGATGCGATGGTTCAAAAAGGGCAAAAGCCTTATCGTGCCACCCAACTTTTTACTTGGATTTATGAAAAAAACGCTCAATCTTTTGATGAGATGAGCGATGTTTCATTATCCTTTCGCGAAGTTTTAAAGAGCGAATATTGTTTCACAACGCCGACAATTTACAAGAAGCAAATTTCTGAGGACGGGACAATCAAATTATTGCTAGAACTTCAGGATGGAAGCAAAATTGAAACCGCTCTGTTGCGTTATAATTACGGCAATGCTTTATGTGTGTCTAGTCAAGTTGGCTGCAATATGGGTTGCTCTTTTTGTGCCTCGGGATTGCTTAGTAAACAAAGGAATCTAAATGTCGATGAGATGGTTGGCCAAATAATTGTTATGAATAAGCTTCTTAAAGAAGAAGGCAAAGGCGAAGTTGTTACTCATGTCGTTATAATGGGAACGGGCGAACCATTTGATAATTATGAAAATGTTATGGATTTTGTTCGCATCGCCAATCATCCAAAAGCTTTTGCAATTGGTGCCCGTCGTATCACTGTTTCAACGTGCGGAATAGTGCCACGTATTTATCAATACGCTGATGAGGGAATGCAGGTGAATCTTGCTATATCCTTACATGCACCAAACGATTCTTTGCGAAGCAAACTAATGCGCATTAATCAGGCATATCCTCTCGATCAACTAATCGATGCAGTTAAGTATTATGTTTTTAAAACCGGCAGAAGAGTTACTTTTGAATATATTCTACTCTTTGGAGTGAACGATGCCGTCTTTTATGCTGATCAATTATCTGATTTGATTCGTGGCATTGAAGCTTATGTAAATCTCATACCCTATAATCCTATCGATGAAAAAGGATATCGTCGCAG